>Ga0334890_1000397_pt1 | contig 79076 bp, 76 predicted proteins | sample GraSluR1_MG_3_FD_207220 | JGI IMG/M metagenome (GOLD analysis project Ga0334890, IMG submission 207220) | Sludge microbial communities from methane-producing bioreactor in Wageningen University, Netherlands - Granular Sludge_31_08-R1 | ecosystem: Engineered > Bioreactor > Anaerobic >... | reverse complement strand
AAGCTGCTCTCTCGGCAACCCCTTGAGGCCCAGGCGGGTCGCCTCGAAATGAACCTGGACGATTACGGCGAAGTAATAGAGCAGCGCCGGAACGATTGCAGCAAGGGCGACCTGGATGTACGGCACCCCCATGAATTGCGCCATGATGAACGCGGCGGCGCCCATGACGGGCGGCATGATCTGTCCTCCCGTAGAAGCCACCGCCTCGACGGCGCCCGAAAAATGCGGCTTGTACCCGACGCTTTTCATCAGCGGAATGGTGAACATGCCGGTCGTACAGACGTTCGCAACGGAAGAGCCGGAAATGGATCCCATCAAACCGGAACTCAGGACGGCTACTTTTGCCGGACCTCCGGTCGCCCATCCTGCAAGCGCCATGGCGAGATCGATGATGAACTTGCCCATCCCGGTCTGCTCGAGCATCGAGCCGAAGAGGATGAACATGAAGACGAAGGTCGCGGAGACACCGAGCGGTATTCCGAAGATCCCCTCCGTGCCCAGATACATGTGATTCACAATGCGGTTTATGTTGAAGCCCCTGTGCTGGAAAATGGCGGGGAAGTACCGTCCGTAGTAGCAGTACAGAAGAAAGAATATGGCGATGACGGGCAGCACCGGGCTGGTCACTCTCCTTGTCGCTTCCAGAAGCAGCGTGACTCCCATGAAGGCGACGATCAGATCCATTCTCGTCGGCAGCCCTGCCCGCACGACCAGTTCATCGAACTCGACGACGAGGTAGAGTGTGACGAAGGCCCCGAGGAAGGCCAACAGGTAGTCGTACCAGGGTATTTCTGATTTTGAGAATTTGTCGGAAAAAGGATAGAGGAGAAAAACCAGGACAAGGACGAAGGACAAGTGGACCGCAGCTTGAATGATCGCCTGCATAAGGCCGAATCCCGAGGTGTACAGGTGAAACAGCGACATGCATACTGCAATCGCCGAGACGAGGATAGCCGGAAGTCCGCTGAGCTTTCGATACCTCGCTTCCGTGTCGAATTGCCTCCGGAGAGCATCAAGATCGATTTCGCCCTGTCCGTCCGTCTCGTTTCTTTCGGATATTTCGGACAATAGGATCACCTCCTGAACAATTTTTAAAAAAATCGTGACAAGAAACACATCGGCAAACTGGTCGTTTCCGCGGAGAACTCAAGTACCTGCCGCGGATGCGTCTCAAAAAGCCTTACAGGCGAGCCGCCGGGGAGAAACAACCGGTTTTTTCCGAATTCCTCGTCTCCGACACGATATCGAAGGCGTTCGACGGCGATGCCGCCTCCCCTCAGAATCATCCACTTCCGGTGCATGACAAAACGACCGTGATGGAAGGCTTCTGTCGGCAACCCCGCGTTATGGGAAAGGAAACGCTCTTCCCATTGCCGTATTTTCCCCGAAAGAACGCGGTATTCGCTCTGCACCGGGGTTTTCTCTACTGAATGAATGTATTCCAGAATGAAAGACTCTCTGGAATTGAGAGGAGAGCCGGTAATAAACCTTCCGTCGGAAGAGCGAATAACCAGGCATTGCACCGGAACCGTCATCAGAAAGACAAGGGAAAAAAAAGCGAAAAGCAGAAATACGAACCATCGGCAGCGTTCAATCAGGACGTCCACCTCTTTTTCCCGGAAAACCGTCATGGAAAAAAAATGGCGAGCCTGGGCCGATTCGAACGGCCGACCTACACCTTAGGAGGGTGCCGCTCTATCCACTGAGCTACAGGCCCGTCTACCGACATTATTTGTATGGATCCCGGCGGAGCGCATCCGACGGGAAACTGCCAGCACGTGGAATAGTACCATCCTCTTCAAGATTTTTCAAGTTCCGGAGATGATGATGGCTCAAATGCTTTTGACAGCAGGCAATAAACATCTTCAAAGCGCAGCATGTTCTCGCCGAAGGCGGTACGAACCCGCGAAATGTCGCGTCGCATCTGCGCACGGAGTTCGTCGGGAGTTCCGAACTTCACTTCCCTTCGCAGATACGACTCCACAAAGACCGTGATGGTCCTGTCGTAGAGAGATTCGTCGAAATCCAGAATATACGTCTCGAAACGGGGCAGGTCGTTCCGGGAGAGAAAAGTGGGGTTATACCCGATATTCAAGGCTCCCGGCCACCATTGCGAGCCGACCAGGACGGACGCCGCGTATACGCCCGTCTTCGGCATCGTTTTCTGCAGGGGATACCGGAGGTTTGCCGTCGGGAAACCAAGCGAGCGCCCCCTGCCGTCGCCGGAAACAACGCGGCCGCGAAAGAAAAAGGGGTATCCGAGCAGCCTTTTTGCACGGAGCATTTCGCCCCGGGCCACAAGCCTCTTGATATCGCTGCTCCCAACTTTTGCGCCGTCCACGACAAGCGAATCCACCTTCTCGAATAACCATCCCTTTCGTCGTGCCGCCTCCTGCAGAAATGTTGCGTCCCCCTCCCGGTTGCGGCCGAAGCGGAAGTCATCGCCGACCACGATCCCGGTCACCGGAAGGAGCGATTCGAGCAGATCGATGAAGTGTCCCGGCGGAGTCATTGCAAGAGACGTGTCAAACGGAATCTTCATGAAATTCGGCACCAGAAAAAACCGGGAGAGGAGATCCCGTTCCTCCTCGGTGAAGAGCAGGGGAAAAGAATTGCCACGCACCACAGAGTCAGGGTGGGGAGAGAAGGTGACAACCGCCCAATCATCCTGATCGCTGTGCGAAGGATGCTCCCGGGCCAAAATCCGCGCCCGGTCCAGGAGAAGAGCGTGTCCCTTGTGAAACCCGTCGAAAGCTCCCAGGACAACTATCATTCCGTCCCCTCCAGAAGAATGTTGATTCGCGGTTTATACAGCCCTTCCCGCAGTATCTGGCCGTGGCTGAACAAGTTTTTTCCCGTTACGGCGACTCCCCGGAGCGGGGACTGGATTCCGGGAGAAAGAAAGCGGAGCGAAGAGAGCGGGACCGTGCGCCCGTTTTTCAAAAGCTCGGCATGCTCCCCGTCGGCCTCAAAGGAATAGAAATTCCCGGCAAATCGCGAAAGGGGAAGCATCCGGCGGGAAAGATCTTCCGTCCCGTCCCGGAATTCCTCGAAGGAGATGGCGTCCTGCAATGAGAGAGAACCCGTTTCTCTCCTGATCAGGCGGAGCACATGGGCCCCGCAGCCGACCTTCCTGCCGATATCCCGGACAAGGCTTCTGATATAGGTTCCTTTGCTGCACGACACTCGCAGGGCAAACACATTCCGCTCTCCTTCCGGAGAAGGAAGGAGAGCGAGAGAGCGTATCGCAACCTGCCTGCAGGCAAGGGCCACCTCACGGCCGGAGCGGACAATAGCGTGCGCCCGCTGCCCCTCTACACGCACTGCGGATATTCCGGGAGGCGTCTGGCGCCGGACTCCGTAAAACGAGGGAAGAATTTTCTCGATGAGCGGACGTGCGTTCAGCGGCGGCGTTCCTCTGAAGAGAAGATCGCCCGAATAATCGTCGGTGGACCGTTCTTCGCCGAGCAGAAAAAACGTTTCATACAGCTTCGGCAGATCCATGACGAGATCGCTCACCCGCGTCGCGTTTCCCACAAGGAGAACGAGAAGCCCCTCCGCTGTGGAGTCGAGCGTTCCTCCGTGCCCTACTTTGAACTCCTTGTTGAAGCGGCGTTTTGCGATGGCCACGCACACCGTGCTCCTTACGCCCGCCGGTTTATTCAGCAAGAGCAAGCCATTCGGCATGTTTTTCCTCCACGAGCCGGCGCACCGACTCCAGCGCTTCAGACAAAGGAAGGGATATTCTGCACCCCGCAGCCTGAGGATGTCCGCCTCCGTCGAAAACATGGGCGATATCCGCTGCGGCGATCTCCCCCCTGGAGCGGAGACTCACCCGGACAGAATCGGTATCCTCGACAAAAAAAGCCGCAAAAGAGATCCCTTTCAACGTGAGAAGATCGTTCACCAGGGACTCGGTATCCGCCGGATCGCTTCCGGTCCTGGCGAAGTCGCTTTCTCTCAGCCAGGTGAAGGCTGCGAAATTCCGGACGAGAAATGCACGCCCCATGGCGGTCGCTCTCAGACGAAGACCTGGAAGAGAAGCGTTGCAGCGGATGCGCTCGTTGATCTTCTCCGGAGATACTCCGAGGGTGAGCAGGTCGGAAGCCGCCAAATGTGTTCGGGACCCGGTGCAGGAAAAGGTGAAATTCCCCGAATCACTTGATATGGCTGTGTACAACGCTTCAGCCGCATCTCTTCCCAAAGGGACGCCCCATTCACGGAAAAGCAGCCAGAGGAGCTCGCCGACGGATGAAACGGAAGAGTCGACGTGGTTGACGGTCCCGAACCGCTCGTTGTCCGGATGATGATCGATATTGAGCAGGGGAACTGAACCCGGAAGAACGGCAAGGTCCTCCACGGAACGCTCGAGAGTTGACGTATCGAGAGCGATTACCGCACTCCTTTCCGAAAGGGAGAGCGAGGAAAGCAGCAAACCGGGGCGGTATTCCTCCGCCCCGGCAAGAAAGGCGTATTTCGGAGAAAAGGAATCCGCCCCTCCCCAGACGACGCTTTTTCCGAGGGCCTTTCCCACGGAAAAAAGGGCGCTTCCCGATCCGAGCGTATCCCCGTCCGGCTTGCTGTGGGAGAGAATGATCCACTCGGATGATTCGGAAAGCACCTCAATGACAGGTGCGAAGGCTCCTTCAGCCGTCACAGCGGAAGAAGCCACGATCTCTTTCCCGTCACTGAACATCGTCCGGATCATCTCCAGGGTCGTCGTCCGATGTCTCGTCCTCTTCCTCCTGCTCTTCGAAATCCTGAGAAGCGCTCTTCAGCGAATCGAGCAGAATATCGATGCTGCGGCCGTACTCCTCGCTCGTATCCACGAAAAACGAGAGCGCCGGCACCTGTCGTATCGTCAGCAATTTTCCGAGGTGACGCCGCAGCACTCCGGCGATGCTTCCAAGAGCCTCATGGACGGCATCCCTCTCGGAGGGGTCCAGCGTCGTGAAGAAAACTTTCGCGTGCTCCAGATCACGGGAACAGTCCACATCGGTAATGATCGCTTTTTTAGCCGTTTCGTTCTTTATCCTCAATTCCAGCAGAAGGGAGACCTCCCGCTGGAGCTGCTTGTTGATTCGCTGCATTCGAAAATTCGTCATAGCGTGTTACCTCTCGCCAGTGATATAAAATCGCGAACTCGCCGGTCTCTTCCTCGTTCGCCAGAAAAGAAAAAACCGACTGCAGTCTCTCTTCGGCCATCGCGAATCCGGATGTAGCAGCCGAAACCGCCAGAAAGACCTCGGACCAGCTTCCATCGGGTCCGAGGTCCATGGCCGAGACGTTCCATCGTCTTCGAATTCTGTCGAGAAGAGACTTCGTCACCTGCCGCCTGTCCTTCATGCTTCTGCTGCCCTGAATTTCAAGGGCAACGAAAAGAATGCCGACGTACGGCGCCGGATCCCTGCGGTTCATTATGAAAGATGCCTTTTCTCCTCTACGATTTCGTATGCTTCCACGATATCGCCCTCCTGGAAGTCCTGGAAGTTCGAGAGGCTGATTCCGCACTCGTATCCGGCTGCCACTTCACGCGCGTCATCCTTGAATCGCCGGAGATTTGCAAGGGACCCGTCCCAGAGGACGATTCCGTTGCGGATAAGCCGGGCCTTCGCGTTCCTCCTGATAAGCCCTTCGAGAACATAGCTCCCGGCGATATTGCCTGCCTTCGGAACGCGGATGATCTGGCGGATCTCGGCCTGTCCCAGAGTTTTTTCCCGGATGATCGGTTTCAGCATACCCTCCAGCGCCGCCTTCACGTCGTCGATCGCGTCGTAAATAATATCGTACAGACGAATCTGGACGCCTTCGGTTTCGGAGATTCTCTTCGCGTTTGCGTCCGGACGGACGTTGAATCCTATGATGACCGCGTTCGAAGCCGATGCGAGCATGACGTCGGACTCCGCGATCCTGCCGACTCCCCGGTGGACGATGTTGATACCGACTTCGTTGGTTGCCAGCTTTTCAAGGGAAGCCGCAAGCGCCTCGCTCGATCCCTGCACATCGCACTTGAGAAGGAGGTTGAGCTGCGGAATATCGCCTTCCTTCAGCTGCGAATAGAGCTCTTCAAGCGTAAGCTTTCGCGGAGTTCCCTGCTGCGCGTTTCTGAGCACCTGCTCCTTTTCGCTGAGGGCGTCACGGGCGATACGTTCGTTCTCCACGACCTTGAACACCTCGCCCGGCTGCGGAACGGCTGTAAGACCGAGGACCTCGACCGGAGTGCTCGGGCCTGCGCAGTCGACGGGATTTGCTTCGGCATCCAGCATGGCGCGAATTTTCCCCCATGCCGTATCGAAGAGAATAATATCTCCCTTGCAGAGCGTCCCCTGCTGGACCAGGATCGTGGCGACGGGTCCCTTCCCCTTGTCAAGCTTCGCCTCGACAACGACGCCCTCGGGGGAGACTGTCGGGTCGGCCTTCAACTCCTCCATCTCCGCCACCAGGAGGATCATCTCGAGAAGTTGAGGCATACCCTGTCCGGACTTGGCCGAGACCTCCACCATGATGGTACTGCCGCCCCACTCCTCCGGGGCAAGTCCCGTATCGGAAAGCTGCTGGCGGACCCTGTCGGGTTTCGCGGCGGGCTTGTCGACCTTGTTGATCGCGACGATGATCGGAACTCCGGCGGCCTTCGCGTGATTGATGGCCTCGCGGGTCTGGGGCATGACCCCGTCGTCCGCCGCCACGACAAGAATGGCGACATCCGTCGCCTGTGCTCCGCGCGCGCGCATTGAGGTGAACGCCTCGTGTCCGGGGGTGTCCAGGAAGACGATCTTCTTTCCCTCGTGGATGACGGTCGACGCGCCGATGTGCTGGGTTATCCCGCCCGCCTCGCGGGCGGTGATGTTCGTCTTGCGGATGAAATCGAGAAGCGTCGTCTTGCCGTGGTCGACATGGCCCATAACGGTCACGATAGGAGGCCGGGACTCCATATGATCCCCGGAGAACGTCTTGCGCTTGATGACGGTGCAGACGGCGTCCTCTCCCCCCTCGCCAGCTTCGTCGCAAGCAAGGGTAAGCACGGCATTATACGCTTTTCCGAGGACGGAGAGACACTGTTCGTCCACGGGACTGTCCGCCGGCGCCATGAGCCCCGCGGAGATGAGACATTTCACAGCATCGGCCGGAGTAATCCCGAGAAGCCCCGCCACCGATTTTACTGTTGAACCCTTTGAGACCTCGAATATTTCGGAATTCGTCACCTTTTGCTCCTCTTCCTTTTTCTTCTGGGCTCCGCTCGAAGAGTCTTCTGCAAGGGCATCCTCGACAAGCTGGGCGATTTCGTTATCGATGGAACTCATATGACTTTTCACCTCGACACCGAGGTCCGTCAAAATATCAAGAAGTTCTTTGTTGCTCTTTCCAAGCATTTTTGCAAGTTCATACACCCGAATTTTACTCAATATATTCTCCCCCTTCCGCAAGCAGTTGCAGTATTCTCTGCGCAAAACCGCCGCGTAACGGTAAAGCAACCACTTTTACATTTCGTAAACCTATTGCCGCAGACAGATCAATCTCTGTGATTCCAGGCGGATTGAACAAGAGACATTTTTCTGCATACCTCCCCTTCCGGAGGGATCGATAAAACGAAGAATCCGTTTCAGTAAGAAGCACAAGAAGAGAATCGCTTCTCGCCAAAGAAGATTTTACTATATCCTGGCCGATTAGAAGAGCTCCCGCACGACGGGCAAATCCGAGAACGGAAAGAACGGCCTTTATCGATTCTTCACTCACGGTGTTCCCGCCGCTCCTTTTGCAACACTATCATCTCAAGAAGCTCGTCATAGAGCGAATCGTCGATCTTCACCTTCAGGGCTTTCGCCAGAGCATCCCGTTTCCGTGCAGCGGCAAGGCATTCCTCGGACATGCATACATACGCTCCGCGCCCGGCGGCCTTGCCGGAAGGATCCGCCCGGACAATGCCGTCCGGCGACCTGACAATTCGCATCAGTTCGCGCTTCGGAGACTCCTCGCGGCATCCGACGCACGTCCTCGGACGCCTTCTCTTCAGAATCCCGCTTATTTGGACCCCTCCTCGTCGATAATATCCTGGAAAATATCGTGGAGCGTCGGCATTCTCTCCGGCTCGAGCGCGTTGATGTCGATCTTCCACCCCGTCAGGCGCGCTGCGAGACGGACGTTCTGTCCGGCCTTGCCGATCGCGAGAGAGAGCTGATCGGGCCGCGCGAAAACCGTGACCGCCTTCTCCTGCTCGAGAATGGGTTCGATTTTGACGATCTTTGCCGGAGAAAGAGAGTTCCTGATGTACTGCAGGGGGTCGCTGCTCCAGACAATGATATCGACTTTTTCTCCGCAAAGCTCCTTGCTGATGGACTTGATCCGGGTGCCGTTGTTGCCGACGCAGGCTCCGACAGGATCGACATTTACATCGAGCGTCTGGATCGCGATCTTCGCGCGCGCCCCGGCCTCCCTGACGATATTCTTGATGTCGATGACGCCTTCCCGGATCTCGGGAACCTCCAGCTCCAGCAGCTTCCTGAGAAGGCCGGGATGTGTCCGCGACACCACGATACGGGGTCCTCTGGTCGTCTGGCGGACATCGAGAAGATAGAACTTGAGGCGCTCACCGGGAATATACTTCTCATTCACGATCCTCTCCTCGCGGGGAAGAATTGCCTCGGTCCTGTCGTTCAGGCGAATGAGCACCTGGTCGTTCTCGGCCTTGAAAACCACTCCCGTGACGAGGTCGCCTACCCTGTCGGAAAACTCTTCGAAGATGATCTGGCGCTCCGCGTCCTTCAGGCGCTGAATGATCACCTGGCGCGCCGTCTGGGCGGCGATGCGCCCGAAGTTCTCAGGATCACGCTCGATCCTGATGAAATCTCCCTCCGAAACATCGACGAAGCCTTGAGCCTGGGCATCTTCCATCGAGATCTGGACGTCGGGATTGGTGACGGTATCCACTATCTGCTTTACTTCGCAGATCGAGATATCGCCGTTCTCCGTATCGATGTACACCTCGACGTCCTGGCTGCCTCCCTGAAATTTCTTGTACGCGGAGATCAATGCAGCTTCAAGGCTCGATGCAATGACTTCCTGGGAGAGCCCCCTCTCCTTGGTGATCTGGGCCAATGCACGGACGAAGTCGCGCCCAAGTTGCATTTATGAATTCCTCCTTTTGTCTTTCTTTTCCTCAAAAACAAGATTTCCTTTGCTTATCGCTTCGAAAGGGATCCGGACAACCTCCGATTCCGAGCTCCCGTCATTCTCCGGTTCAAGAGAGAGCACGTCGTCTTCCAGCGAGAGCAGGGCGCCGGTGAAACTCTTCCGTCCTGCAACCGGCGCCTTCGTCTTCACCCGCGCCTTTCTTCCGATGAAGCGGGCGTAATCCGCGGGCGTAAAGAGAGGACGTTCGATACCGGGAGAGCTCACCTCAAGGAAGAACTTCCCCTGAACAATATCCTCGTTTTCATCAAGAAAAGCGCTCAGCGCTTTGGACACTATCTCACAGTCCCGAACCAGGATACCTCCTACCGAATCAATGAACACCCTCAGAAAAAGGGCCTTTTCCTCGCTCGCCAGAGCGATTCCGACACATTCGTACCCAAGCCCCTCCACGATGTCGCGCAGGGGTTTCCAGGCATCTTTCTTGCTGACCACCAAATATATCGCCCCGATTCATTCTTCGTAAAAAACAAAGAGTGGGGAAAATCCCACTCTTTGCAAAAAAACCTCACAAAACAAGCACTATGGAGTATACCATAAAAAAGATCATAATGCAGTATCACGCAGAAATATCACACGTAAAAATCGGAGATGAAAGAGTCCCACCACTCGCCGAGGTACGTTTCGAACTCCCTGGGATCCTCGACGAAAAGAACGTCGTCCGCCAAAACCTCTTCCACAAGTTCAGGAAGGTCGAGAACTCCCGACCAGTATACCACATCATCGTAAGAGTTTCGCTCAAAGACCTTCGCTCCGGGCACAATTCACTCCCCCGTTTCCGGAAAGGGAGAACCCCTCTTCATTCCACCCAGTAATTCGGGGCTTCCTTCGTCACAACAATATCGTGAGGATGATTCTCCTTGACCGAGGCCGCGGTCACCTTGACAAATCGGGCCTTCTGCTGAAGTTCCGGTATATCGCGGGCTCCGGCATACCCCATTCCTGAACGGAGTCCTCCGGTGAGCTGGAAGACGACGCCGGAAAGAGAGCCTTTGTGGGCAGCGAGCCCCTCTATTCCTTCAGGCACAAGTTTATCACCAACTACGCTTTCCTGGAAGTAGCGGTCCTTGCTGCACCCGTCCTTCATCGCGCCGAGAGAGCCCATGCCGCGGTAGCTTTTATAGGAGCGCCCCCTGTAGATGATCGGCTCTCCCGGGCTCTCCTCCGTACCCGCGAAGAGAGAACCTATCATCACCGAATCCGCGCCGGCGGCGATCGCCTTCACGATATCCCCCGAGTATCTGATGCCTCCGTCCGCGATCACCGTCCGGCCCCGGTCATGAGCCGCCCTGGAGACGTTGAAAATGGCTCCGAGCTGAGGAACGCCGATCCCGGCGATGATCCTGGTCGTGCAGATACTGCCGGGTCCGACCCCTACCTTCACTGCGTCGACGCCCGCGTCGATCATCGCTTCCGCCGCTTCAGCCGTGGCAATATTGCCCCCGATGAGAGTCATGTCGGGATATTCTCTCCGCAAAAGCGCCACCGAATCCAGGACTTTTTTGGAGTGCCCGTGAGCAGTATCGACGACGAGCACGTCGACGCCGCTCTTCACAAGCATCGCCGAACGCTCGAGAAGATCCGCGCCGACACCGACCGCGGCGCCGACCCGAAGCCGCCCGCCGCTGTCCTTCGCCGCGTTCGGGAAATCCTTCGCCTTTTGAATGTCCTTAATGGTGATAAGTCCCTTCAAGATCCCGTCGTCGTCCACAATCGGAAGCTTTTCGATCTTATACTTCATCAGGATGGACTGTGCGCTCTCCAGCGTTGTGCCTTCCGTGCCCGTGATCAGATTTTCCTTCGTCATCACGCGGCTGATCGGTTGCTCGAAATCCTGGACGAAGCGCAAATCACGGTTGGTGATGATTCCGACGAGCCGCTTTCTCTCATCGACAATCGGAACACCCGAAATGTGATAGTGCTCCATGAGCCCGATCGCCTCGCTCAGCCTGTCCTCCGGATGGAGATAGAACGGATCGACGATGACACCCGATTCCGAGCGTTTCACCACGTCCACTTCCTTCGCCTGCCTCTCGGGCGGCATATTGCGGTGTATGATCCCTATCCCGCCCTCGCGGGCCATGGCGATCGCCAGCCGCGCTTCCGTCACGGTATCCATGGCCGAACTGCACAGCGGAATATTGAGAGAGATCGTCGGCGTGAGGCTGGTTTTTACGCACACATCGGAAGGAAGGATGTCGCTGAACCGGGGCTCCAGCAGAACATCGTCGAACGTGAATCCCTCGTAAGGGACAAATCTTGATTCAAAACTCATCAGGAAACCTCCTTGCCCGAACAGGGACTCGCAAATATTTCAAGGATTTTAGCCCTTCCGAAGAAAAGAAGCAACTCCTCCCGATATCCCCGCGGATTATTGGATTATTCGCAGGCCGGTCTCGAAAGAGTGGCGGAACAGTGGCATACGACCGCGTGACACGATCCCACCGTACCGACTCTTTCTCCCGATTTTGCCTTGATATGCAGGCGCCCCTTCCAGGATTCGGGAAAGAATTCCTCCATCTTCGCGATCATCGAAGGCAGTGAGGGTGCAAGTTTCGGTTCCTGCGCACAGATCACGCCGTCGATCCACTCAAGCTCCCAACCGTTCCCGGCGACACGGTCCGCGGTATCGGCGAGCAGCAGGAGGCTCGAAATGTTGTGGTACGCAGGATCCCCCGCCGGGTACAGCATGCCGATATCCCCGAGCCCGGAAGCCCCGAGAAGAGCGTCGCACACCGCATGAACCAGGACATCCCCGTCCGAATACCCAGCGAAACCGAGAGGGAACGCAGGAAATTCGATCCCCCCGAGAATAAACATCCTCCCCGGAACAAGCGGATGAATATCATATCCGATTCCCGTCCGGAAGGTGCGTCGAGCATAGGATTCAGCCAGTGCAAAATCCTCCTCCCACGTTATTTTCAAATTTTTCCGCTCACCCTGGACATGCTTGAGCGTCCGCCCCGCCGCGACCCATGCCTCCCCTTCGTCCTTGGCCCCGCCTCCGTGCGAAGCGAGAACGGAGAGCAGGTCCATTCTCGGAAATGCCTGGGGCGTCTGGGTCAGCCAGAGTCCGTCGCGGGGAAAAGGGCACGGAACACCGTCCTTCCCGATTTTCTTCAATGCGTCTGAAACAGGAAGAACAGGGATCACCCCGCAATCGGGTGAAAGCGAGTCGAGCAGTCGCCCGACAAGAGCGGGCGAAAGAAACGGCCGCGCTCCGTCATGAACAAGAACGTACTCCTTCGAAGCGGTTCCGATCCCTCTCAATACGGAATCCTGCCGCTCTTTCCCTCCGGGGACCACGAAAAACGGCATCTTCCATCCCCGGGCGTCCTTCCTCGCGGACTCGACGAAATTTTCGGGAACGACGAAAACAGTCTCGGAAACGATTTTTTCCGAGTAAAGACGCTCCGCGGCAAGGGCGCTCCATTTCCAGAGGGGGCGTCCGGCAAGCATCCGAAACTGCTTGGGGATTCCCGAAGAGCCTCCCGCACGCTCCCCCCTGCCCGCCGCCACGATGACGAAAGAGCACTCCTTCACGACTGGCGGACTTCCCTTCGGACCCTTCCGAAGACCATTCTCCCCGCCGAAGTCTGCAGCATCGAGGTGACGACGACTTCTACCCTCTTGCCGATGTAGTTTTCGCCGTCTTCGACGACGAACATCGTTCCGTCGTCGAGATATCCGACTCCCTGCTGCGGTTCCTTCCCCTCCCGGATTACATCGATGATGATCGTTTCACCGGGCAGCAGCATCGGCTTCAACGCATTGGCGAGATCGTTGACGTTCAGAACCCGGATCCCCTGAATCTGCGCCAGCTTGTTCAGGTTGTAATCCGTCGTGAGAATCTGTCCGCCTATCTTCTCGGCCAGGACGACGAGTGCGCTGTCGACGGATTCGGCCTTCAGGTTCTTCAGCGAGGCGTCCACGATCTCGATCTGCAGATCCGCAAGGCGCTGGAGCTCGTTGACAACATCGAGCCCCCGCCTTCCCCTGGTCCTTCTTGCCGGTTCGGTCGAATCCGCCACCGACTGGAGTTCATGAAGAATAAACTGCGGAATGAGAATGACGCCGTCCAGAAATCCCGTACGGGCGACGTCCAGAATGCGTCCGTCGATGATCACGCTCGTATCCAGAATCCTCTTCGGCATCTCCCAGGCGTGATCCTCCCCGGAAAAAGCCCCTCCCTGGTGCGGAGAGCCCTTGATCGTGGAAAGCTTGTCCTTGAGACCTCTTATGGGAGTGAAGACATTCAGCAGATCGCTCTGCCGCTTCAGCAGAATACGCGCACCGAGATACGCCAGCACGACATTGAGCACTACCGCCATATAGCTTCCGAAAGGGAGATCGGAGAAAGGAAGAGCCAATAGATTCGCTATGAGCAGTCCGACGATGATTCCGATCGTCGCTGCGGTGATCTCGGACCAGCTCGTATTTTTGAGATGCGATTCTATAAATGTTCCCATAAGGCCAAGAAGGCGGAGAAAGAAGGGAGAGAGCAGCAAACCGATAAAAGCAAATAAAACCACGGAAAGGAATGTCGCCAGGATTTTACCCGGCATCCAGATAGGAATCCATTGTTTGGCGGTGACAAACCACTCCGGGGGAATGATGGGAAAGATCATCTGCGCAATTTGGGCGCCGATCATCCCTCCGATAATAATCATAAGGCCTGAGAAGATGACCTGGACGATTTTTCCAAATCCTTCTGTCATGTTTTCACCTCGCTTTTCTGATAAATACGACGTAATCTTGAATCGTCTCATAATGCCTTCCTTTCATAATATGATACGTGATGAATGCTGTCCCGCCGGCGCCGTTTCAGCCGGAGTTCACGAAGGACGTTTTACCCTCACCCGCGAGTCCATCGCGGCCTGGAGAGTCGTCCGGTCGGCGAACTCGATGCTCCCTCCGACAGGAAGGCCGTATGCCAGCCTTGAAAGAGAAACGTCGTTGTCCGCCAGGCACTCCAGAAGGGCATGGTACGTGAGATCGCCTTCGATACGGGGATTCGTCGCGATTATCACCTCCTCGATGCCGGTATCCCCGATACGGGAAACAAGGCTCCTCAGGACATCCTCTTCAAGCGTCTCGCCGTCGAGCGGCGAAATCCTGCCGCCCAGAACGTGATACACCCCGGAGAAAACACCTGCGTGCTCGATGCTGAAAAGATCTTCGACAGTCTCGACGACGCAGAGAAGCTTCCGGTCCCGAAGGGGATCGGAGCAGATCGCGCAGGGATCGTCGTCCGTGATGTTGCCGCATACGCTGCACGGATGCACTTTCTCTTTCAGCGTCGAAAGGCACCTCGAGAGTTCATCCGCGTACGAAGGCGGCTGCTGGAGGACGTAAAACGACATGCGCCGCGCACTTTTCGCTCCGACTCCCGGCATTTTACGGAGCAGCGACGCAAGCTTCTCGAAAGAGTCCGGAAGAGCCAATGTGAAACCGCTCTCTAAAAGAGTCCCAGCGAGCCGAGACCGCCCGTGAGCTGTCCCATCCGGCTGTTTGCGAGCTCCTTGCTCTTGCGAAGCGCGTCGTTCGCCGCAGCGAGAAGCAGATCCTCGAGCATCTCGATATCCTCGCCTTTCGCAACCTCCGGCTCGATTCTGACCGCGAGCAAATCCCCCTGACCGTTGGCGGTAACGGTAACCATTCCGCCTCCGGCGCTGCCCTCGACCTGTTCGTTGGCCAGCTCTTCCTGGATCTTTGCCATCTGAGCCTGCATTTTCTGCGCCTGTTTCATGATTTTATCCATATTCATATATCATGCCACTTCCCTTCAGGATTTATTGTTGATGCATCATGTCAATGGTGGTACTCAACGCCCCGCAGTATCGTAAACGCCCGATAGAGCTGCTCCAGGAGGAGTACGAGGCACAGTTCATGCGGCATCGTCATCGGAGAAAGAGAAAGAGCGAAATCGCTCCTTTGCCGCACCTCTTCCGAAAGGCCAAAGGCTCCTCCGAGCACCAGCAAGACCCTCCCGGGCGCACTTTCAATCCTGGAGGAAATCCATTCCGAAAATCCGGGGCTGTCAAAAGCCTCTCCGCGCTCTTCAAGCGTCACCAGGTAATCTCGCTCCCGGACGGCCTTCAGGATGCCCCGCCCCTCCTTTTCAACCTTTCGTGAAGGAGAGGGGTCTTTTGCCTCCGGAACGCTTTCAAGCGTTGCAGGAACAAACGTCCGGAGTCTTTTCAGATACCGGTCCGCCATCAGCGCAACCCGTGGATCTTTTGCTTTGCCCACGCTAAGGATAATGATTTTCATGGAATATGTCCAGCAGATTTCTCGTATTTGAAAGGAAGAGGGGGAATATGATCATAAAAAAGAATGCAGGGAACGGCGGATACTGTTCCCTGCAGGTGTATTTCACACCGGCCTTTTCCCTCTCTGGGGATAAAGACCGATTTTCGTGAGCAGAACCTTGATCGCGAAGAGAAAGAGATTCAGGTCCCTCTTCCATCTCCACGGTTCCTGGATAAGTCGGTAGAACCATTCGAGCCCGAACTTCTGCAGAATTTCAGGGGCCCTCTTCAGAGAACCGGAGACGACGTCGAAGGCTCCGCCGACGCCTACGGCAAGAAGATCGCCCAGCTTGTCCGCGTTTTCCGCGATCCATATCTCCTGCTTGGGAACCCCCATTGCGACGAAGAGAATCTTTGCTCCGCTCGACCGGATCTCCTCCGCGACGGATTCGTCGCCCGGAGAGAAATATCCGTCCCTGAAGCCCGCGACGGAGAGCTCGGGAAACTGGGTTTTCAATGCAGCAGCCGCCTTCTCGACGATATCGCGCCGGGATCCCAGCAGATAGACGGGCCAGCCCTCCGCGGCGGCCATACGGGAGAGCCGGATCATGTAGTCGATGCCGGTGACCCGCTCCTGGACAGGAGTTCCGAGAAGCCTGAGAGCCCAGACCAGTCCCGTGCCGTCCGCCAGCGTCAAAAAAGCGCCGTCAAGAGCGGAGGCGTACTCTTCGTTGCTCTCCGCCTCCATGACGGCGAGGGCGTTCACCGTGGCGATCAGGCGGGCGCCGCTGGCCGACGCAAGACCGCCCCTGGCTTTGGCCAGGGCATAGTTCATCGAGATGTTGTCGACGGAAGTCCGCCATAGAGAAGGTCTTTGCGGCATCTCCAGGTTCTCCTTCATGCTTCGTATGGCCGGAGCCAGTGTAAAGCCCGCGAAAAGAATGGCGAGGCTCGCCACGAGCATCATTGAAAGAGGATCGCCCAGCTGGGAAATCGCGACTGCCGAACCTCCGAGAGCGCAGAGGGATGTTATGAAACGGACCGCGCTCGGATGGTCAAGTCCTTTCCCGATCAGTTTGCTGTAGAGCACGGCAGCGTTCGGGGAATTCGAGAAGAAGGTCCTGTTCACCAGATTCAAGGAGGCCTCCATGATGGGGATTGCGAAAAGGCCCAGCGGCAGAACCATGAGCGTCCCGAACGTGATCCCCTTGCTTACTCCGAGGACGGATGTCCCCGCCACCAGGACGCCCCACATTGCGGCAAGCGCCTCCCCCATTCTGCGGTACATGTGGCCGTGCCTGCTCCAGAAAACCCCCAGGAAGAGAAGTCCGCAGACAGACATGAAAAACGCGTCCTTCAGGTCCTGTCCTGAGAATATCGTCGCAAGCAGCATGAGGGAAAAGGAAATTGCGAGCAGATGCCCGGCCATTCCCGGAATATTATCCAGTTCCTGGAGAAGCACGGGGAAGGCGGCGATCCAGAGCGCGGTCACGAGGACGGACAACTCCGCCGAAAGGAAGTGATACTGCCCTGCCGGCAACCCGATAAAAGCGATCCTGGGACCGAAAAGGGCGAACACGAATCCGACGAGCAGATAGACCGGCTTCCAGAGTGCATTCGGATAAATATGCTGCACCATTCCCAGAACAGAGGCGACAACCGCCATTCCCACTATGAATCGGGACGAAGTCCCTCCGACGCAGAGCGCCGCCAGAATCCACGCGGCAAGGAGAGTGAGGTCGCGGAAGTAGTTGTATTGGTTTTTGTCCATGCTCTTCCTGCACGCGCGCTGTGCGAAAAAACAGAGCAACGTCAAAGGGAGCACAAAGATAAGCACGTCAGTCATGTATCTCTCCGCGGGAAAAATGAGCAAATCCCCCCTGTCGAAAGGTTCCAAATCTGATTGTACCAGTTCGACTTTTATTTTTCCACCCCTTCGGGCGGAATTTATCAGCGTATTTCCGTGATACCGCCCATGTACGGCGCAAGCGCCTTCGGGATCTCCACGGAACCGTCCTCCCGCTGGTAGTTCTCCAGCACGGCTATCAGCGTCCTTCCAACCGCGATCCCGGAGCCGTTCAGCGTGTGGACGAACTGAAGCTTGCCCCCGCCTTTCGGGCGGTACCTCGTGTTCATCCTGCGAGCCTGAAAATCCTCGCAGTTGCTGCACGAACTGATCTCGCGATACTTGTGCTGGGAGGGAAGCCAAACTTCCACATCGTACGTCTTGCTCGAGCCGAACCCCATGTCTCCAGTGCACAGGCAGATCGTCCGATGCGGTATCTCCAGGAGGCGAAGCACCTCTTCGGCATTGTCCGTCAGCTTCTCCAGTTCTTCGTAGCTCTTTTCAGGCGTCGCGATCTTCACCATCTCGACCTTGTCGAACTGGTGCTGCCGGAGCATGCCCCGAACATCCCTCCCGTAGGCTCCGGCCTCTCTTCGGAAACACGGAGTGTATGCGGTGCAGTAAAAAGGAAGGCTCTCCTCGTCCATAATTTCCCCGGCGAAGAGATTCGTCAGGGGAACCTCGGCCGTGGGAATGAGCCACAGGTCGTCGTTTTCGCACTTATACAGGTCGTCGGCGAACTTCGGAAGCTGCCCCGTCCCCTGCATCGTCTTTCCGCTCACCAGGAAAGGAGGCTGCACCTCAAGGTAGCCGTGTTTCTCCGTGTGGAGATCCAGCATGAAGTTCAGCAGCGCTCTCTCGAGGCGTGCTCCCGCTCCCTTCAGAACGGTGAAACGGCTCTGTGCGAGCGCGGCCCCCTTTTCAAAATCCATGATCCCTGCGGCCTCGCCGATATCCCAGTGCGGCTTCGGTTCGAAATCGAACGTGCGGGGCTCTCCCCAGCGGCGGATTTCCGGATTGTCGTTCTCGTCCTTTCCTATGGGAACCGACTCGTGCGGGCGGTTTGGTATGGAGAGAAGCATAAAGTTCATCTTCTCCTCGATCTCCGCCAGGTTGCCGTCGATATCCCGGATTCTTTCACCGATGACCCGCATCTCCTCCATCAGCTCCGAGGCATCCTCTCCCTTGCTCTTCGCCGTGCCGACCTTGCGGGATCCCTCGTTCCGCCTCGCCTTCAGCTCCTCGGTCTCGGAGAGCAGCCTGCGTTTCTCCTCGTCGAGCGCGAGAAGCGGGTCGATGTCGAAATCGTTGTTTCTGTCGGCGAGATACGCCTTCACTTCTCCGGCGTTGGAACGAATCCATCGAATATCAAGCATTCCGATCAGTCTCCTTTTCAGTCCGAAGCTGTTTCAATACGTTCGCCATCTCGATGGCGGCCATGGCGGCTTCAAATCCCTTGTTTCCGGCCTTGCTTCCGGCCCTGGAAATCGCCTGGTCGAGCGTGTCGCAGGTCAGGACGCCGAATGAAACCGGAACGCGCTGCGTCATGCTGACAGATGCGAGTCCTTTCGACATCTCCGCGCAGACATGCTCATAATGGCTGGTGTCTCCGCGGATAACCGCCCCGAGCGCGATAATGCCGTCATACTTTCCGCTCAGCGCGGCCTCCTTGGCGACAAGGGGAATCTCCCACGCCCCCGGAACCCAGATCACGTCGACGGCCTGGTGCCCGACTTCGTGCCGCAGCAGCGCATCCTTCGCGCCATCGAGCAGCTTCTCGCTGAAAAAGCTGTTGAAACGGGAGACGACGATGCAGAAACGCAGTCCCGATCCGGTCAGCTTCCCTTCGATGATTCTCATTCAGAACTCTCTCCCTTCAAAATCTCCTATCTCAGGAGATCGCAAATATGCAGCATATGGCCGAGCTTCTCTTCCTTGGTTCCCAGATAGCGCTCATTGAACTTGTTGGGGGGAATGACAAGCGGCACTCTCTCCGCGATCTCAAGGCCGTACCCCTGCAGACCCACCAGTTTCCGCGGATTGTTCGTCAGCAGGCGGATATTTTCCACTCCCAGGTCCAGGAGAATCTGCGCCCCGATTCCGTAGTCGCGCAGATCGGGGGCGAAGCCGAGCGCGGCGTTCGCCTCCACGGTATCCATGCCCTTCTCCTGGAGCTGGTAGGCCTTCAGCTTCTCCGCGATGCCGATCCCCCGCCCTTCCTGGCGCATGTAGAGAAGGATGCCGGCCCCTTCCCTTTCTATCATGTCCATCGCCACGGAAAGCTGCGGACCGCAATCGCAGCGGAGCGAACCGAAAACATCGCCGGTGAGGCATTCGGAGTGCACGCGGACCAGGATTCCTTGCCGCCCGCTCACCTCTCCCTTCACGAGCGCGATATGCACCCGGTCCGAATTGTCGTCGAGCATGTTCCGGTACGCGTGGGCGACGAACTCTCCGTGGAATGTCGGAAGCGCCACCGTCGCGATCTTCTCGATCAGCTTCTCCCTCTTGCTTCGATAGGCGATAAGGTCCTCTATGGAGACGATCTTCAAGCCGTGCTTCGCGGCGAACTCAAGGAGCTGCGGAAGGCGCGCCATCGAGCCGTCCTCGTTCATGATCTCGCAGATAACTCCCGCGGGCGGGAGGCCTGCGAGCGCCGCCATGTCGACGGCCGCCTCGGTATGTCCCGCTCTCTTCAGAACCCCTCCCTGCTTCGCCTCAAGAGGAAACATGTGCCCGGGCCTGTAAAAGTCCTCGGCCCTTGAAGAGGCGTCCGCCAGGAGACGGGCCGTGCAGGCGCGTTCCTCGGCTGAAATCCCTGTTGTCGTTCCCTGCTTCGCATCCACCGAGACGAGAAAGGCCGTTCCGTGCTTGTCGGTGCCTTCCCGCACCATCGGATCGAGGCGGAGGCGCCGCGCGATCTCTCTTGCGAGCGGAACGCAAACGAGGCCCCGCGCCAGGCGCACCATGAAGTTGATCGACTCCGTGGTCGCTTTCGTGGCGGCGACGACCAGGTCCCCTTCGTTCTCCCTGCTGTCGTCGTCGACGACGATGACCATTTTGCCATCGCGGATATCCTCGATCGCATCCTCGATGGAACTGAATACAACGTCCTTCTGACACTTGCTCCCCGAAAGGGCATTCATTTCCATAACCTCCCGTACCATCTACAGCCAGCCTGCCCTTCTGAGCGAATCCATGGAGAGGCCGCTTTTTTTTGTTCCGCCCTCTTCCGTTCCCGAAATACCGAGGAGACGGCGGACGTATTTCCCCAGAATATCCATTTCGATGTTGACGTCATCTCCCGGATGAAGATCTCCCAGAGTCGTGTTGTTCAGCGTCTCCGGAATCAGGCTCACCGTGCAGACGGTTCCGTCGAACGACGCGATCGTGAGACTCGCTCCGTCCACGGCGACCGATCCCTTGGGAACCAGGAGAGAGCTCATCTCCCCGTCGAGCGACAGATCGAGCAGAAAACCCTCGCCTCCCTTGCGGACACGATGCACGACGGCGACCCCGTCGATATGACCCGTGACGATATGTCCGTCGAGGCGGCCTCCAATCTGAAGGGCGCGTTCAAGATTCAGGCGGCTTCCGGGCCGTATGGACCGGAACTTGGTCCTGTCCAGGGTTTCCCGCATGACGTCCACGGAAAAAAGATCCCCGTCGAACGAAGAGACGGTAAGACACGCTCCCGACACGGCAACGGACTGCCCCCTCGCGAGAACCCCCGCGAACGCGGGAGCCCTCACGGAAAGGCGCATGTACACGCCCGATGCGGAAAGGGAGGCAAGCGTTCCGACCGCCTCTACAAGTCCGGTGAACAATCCGGCACCCCCTCCACCAGAAAATCCTCGCCGGCATGCTTCACACTGCAGTTTTTCAGCCGGATCGTCTCCTCCATGCAGGAGAAGGAAAGCCCGCCGGCGAACGTGCGGCCGCAGCCCATGAGGCGGGGGGAGAGAAAAAGAGAGAGGCTGTCGGCGTATCCTTCTCGTAGAAAAGACGAGATAACCTTCGGCCCTCCTTCCACCAGAAGCCTCGTAACTCCGCGCCGGACAAGCTCCGTGAGGACCTCCCGGATGGAAAGGCCCGACCTGTCCAGCGGGACCGGCACCACGGAGGCTCCGGTCGCTTCGACTGCGGCGGTCTTTTCCGGAGGTGCGGTTTCCGAGGTGAAGACGATGCATTCCGGCCCCAGCATCCGGGCTCCGGCAGATACCGAGAGCGTCGAATCAAGCAGAACTCTCAGCGGTGAACGCCCGGACGCGCTCCGTACGGTCAGCTCCGGATCGTCCGCACAGGCCGTCCCCGCACCGACGAGCACAGCGTCGTGCTCCGCCCGCAGCAGGTGTGCGAAAGCACGCGCACCTTCCGAGGTAATCCACTTGCTCTCTCCCGAAGGAAGCGCCATCGCGCCGTCGAGCCCGACGGCGCCCTTCAGCGTGACCCACGGTCTGCCGAAACGGACCTTCCGCAGAAACCCCCGGTTCAGCCACCGGCATTCATCCTCAAGGAGGCCGGTTTCGACGTCGAGTCCCGCTTCCCGGAGAATCGAGATTCCCCGCCCGCTGACACGCTCGTCGGGATCGATCATGCCGACAACGGCCCTTCGGATCCCCTTTTCCGCGATCAGCGGCGCGCAGGGAGGAGTCCGGCCGAAATGAGAGCACGGCTCCAGATTCACATAGATCGTCGCTCCCTCCGCCGAATCGAAATGCTCAAGCGCCGCGCGTTCGGCGTGCGCTCCTCCGCAACAGGCATGCCACCCCTCGGTCAGAACGGCGTTCTCCCTGACGACCACGCACCCCACGAGAGGATTCGGCGATGTCCGCCCCGTTCCCCGAAGAGCGAGGCTCAGTGCTCTTCGCATGAAATATTCGTCAATCTTCCGTCTGGAGAGGATCACGTTGCGTCTCCTTTAAAAAATTCAGTATTCTGGCGGCGGTTGCTACTCCGATACCGGGAGCGGCTGCCAGTTCCTCCACCGACATGTTTGAAATCGCGCGGGCGCTCCCGAAACGGCCGAGAAGCTGCGCGGCGCGATGCTTCCCGATGCCGGGGACATCCTCAAGCACGCTCCGCCTCAGCCGGGAGGAGCGGGATGCACGATGGCTCTCTATCGCATATCGATGCGACTCGTCGCGCACCCTCTGCAGAAGCCGCAGCGCGGAATCTCCGCTTTCCAGCCGAATCGGCTCCTGCCCGATGCTATGGTATATCAGTTCCTCTTCTTTTGCCAGCGATACGGAAGGAATATTTTGCAGGCCGAGCTTTTCGAGGGCCTTCCGGGAGAATTCCAGCTGCACGGGACCGCCGTCGATCAGGATCAGCTGCGGAAGCGGCTCGTGTCCTTCAAGCGACTGGCGATAACGGCGCTCGAGCGTCTCCTCGAGCGACCGGAAGTCGTCCACTCCCTCCACCGTACGGATCCTGAACCGGCGGTACAGCGAACGGTTGGGCGACCCCTGCTCGAAGACCACGACGACGCCGTACGTCTCCTTTCCCGACATGTGCGAAATATCGAATCCGTCGATCCGCCATGGCAGGACGGGCAAGCGCAGAATTTGCTGGAGACGGTTGAGGCATTGCCACATGTCGCCGTCGAAATCCTCCCGCAGCGGCGACGAGACTCGCTGCCGCGTGATGCGCCAGATCGCCCGGATGGTATCCCGAAACCTTGCCGCTTCCTCGAAAGCCATGCTCTTCGCCGCCTTCTCCATCCTCTTCCGGAGCCGTTCGACGACCTCCATGGACTGCCCCTGGAGCAGCAGAATGACGTCATCCACCCTCTCCCTGTATTCACCCGCGGAGACAAGCCCAGTACACGGGCCGAGGCACCGCCCCAGCGAATAGTGAAGACACGGGCGACCCTTGCCTTTGACGGCCTCCGCGGGATCGATTTCACGGGCGCAGATCCGGAGCGGGAAGTATCTTTCGATGAGACGGAGAAGGGAGCGGACGTCGCCGACCCGGACGTACGGGCCGAAATACAATCCGTCGTCCTTTCCTCTCTGGCGTGTCACCACGATTCTCGGAAACGCTTCCGACGTGATCTTGATGTACGGGTAGCGATCGCCCATCTTCAGCTCGACGTTGAAAAAAGGAGCGTACTTGCGGATGAGCTTCGCCTCCAGGATGAGCGCCTCGACCTCCGTCTCGGTCCGGATGACGGAGATGTCCTCTATCGAGGCGACCAGCTTTCGAAGGCGCGGCGAGGCGAACGATTCATGCCGGAAGTACGACGTTACCCTTTTTTTCAGCGATTTCGCTTTTCCCACGTAGATGACATCGCCGCTCCCGTCGCGCATGAGATAGACTCCCGGCCTGTCGGGGAGATTTTTCAGCAGTTTTTTAATATGCTCCTGCGCCACAACGCCCTCCGCACGAAAAACTTCCGGCATTCATTCGCCGGGAAATAAAAACCTTCTGCATCCTGACGGATTGTATTATATAATACCCCATTAGAAACCATTGGAGGTGCTGAAAAATGAGTTTGGTGCTGTACAACGATCTTACCCGGAAAAAAGAACCCTTCGTCCCTCTGAAAGAGGGGCATGTTGGCTTTTACAGCTGTGGTCCGACCGTCTACGATTTTTTCCATATAGGAAACGCCCGCCCCTTCATCGTCTTCGACGTCCTTCGGCGCTATCTCGAATACAGCGGTTACACCGTAACGTTCGTTCAGAATTTCACCGACATCGAGGACAAGATGATCAACCGGGCAAACCAGGAGGGCATCACCGTCGCCCAGCTTGCCGACAGGTTTATCGAAGAGTATTTCAAGGACGCCGACGCACTTGGCGTCCGCCGGGCAACGCACAACCCGAAGGCGACGGAACACATGCCGGAGATCATCGCGCTCATCGAAAAACTCGTCGAGAAAGGGCACGCCTACGAGACGGACGGGGATGTCTTCTTCGACGTGTCCAGCTTTCCCTCGTACGGCGTCCTCTCCAAGCAGAGTCTCGAAGAGCTGCAGTCGGGAGCGAGGGTTGAAATCAACGAACGCAAGCGGCATCCGCTCGACTTCGCCCTCTGGAAGACGAAGAAAGAAGGAGAGCCGTCCTGGGACAGCCCGTGGGGCGAAGGACGTCCCGGCTGGCACATCGAGTGCAGCGCCATGTCCATGAAATACCTTGGGGAAACACTCGACATCCATTCGGGAGGAACGGACCTCACCTTCCCCCATCATGAGAACGAAGTGGCCCAGGCGGAGGCGGCGACCGGAAAACCGTTCGTGCGCTACTGGATCCACAACGGCTACCTCCTGATAGACAAGGAGAAGATGTCGAAGTCGCTCGGCAACTTCCTCACGGCGCGGGCGGCCCTCGAGAAGTTCCCCGCGAAGGTCATCCGCCACTTCATGCTCAGCGCCCACTACAGGTCCCCCATCAACTTCTCGGAGGAGAGCCTGACCCAGTCGCAGGGGGCCGTGGAGCGCCTCGAAAACTGCTGGTCGGATCTCCTTTACGCGAGAAAGAGCAAAAAAACGTCCGCTGAGACGACGAACCAGGAAGAACACGAGCGTTTCTTCCTGGACCTCGAAAACCGCTTCGTCGCGGCGATGGACGACGACTTCAACACGGCCGCGGCCCTCGGCGTCGTCTTCGAGGCCGTCAAGGCCGTCAACACCACTCTCAAGGAACATCAGCCGCTCGAAGAGTCCTTCCTCGAATGCGCCGAGAACTTCTTCAGGAAGATCGACTCCGTGATGGGCATCCTGGTGCTTGACTCCGAAGCGCAGGACGAGGACGCGGAGGAAATAGAGCGGCTGATCGCCGAGAGAAACGACGCCCGGAAAAACAGGGATTTCAAAAAGTCGGACGAAATTCGGGACGGGCTCGCCGCCAGGGGCGTCATTCTCGAGGACACCCCCGACGGCACGAAATGGAAGAGAAGATCGTAAACTGTCAGCGGGCGGGGATATCCCCGCCCTTTTTCATCCGTTTCTCCAGCAGGATCGTCAGCGGAACGCCGAGGAAATAACAGGCCACGACCTGCCCGATTCCCACGTAGAATGCAGTGACGGGAAACGGCACTCCCATAATATGCGAAAGGTACCCTCCGACGATGAGCATGTTCACCACCACGGGAGGGAGCGCCGCAAGATAGACATTCGGCATCGCCGACGTGACGACCCCCGCTAAAAGCGTCGCCGCGCTTCCCAGCACAACGTCGATGATTCCGAACCCGCCCGCCATGTTCGCGAAAACGCATCCCACGAAAAGGCCGAAGACCGCCTGGGGCAGGATGAAGGGAAGCACGGTGAAGGCCTCCGCGATCCGTACCTGGATATACCCGTAGGAAATAGGGGCGAACATGATCGTCGCCACGGTGTAGACTGCGGCGACGAGGCCGGAAATGGCAAGGGAGCTTACTGAAAACAGATCCCTTCCGGACATTCCGCGAAAAAAAACATACTTCATCCTTTCACCTCTCCGGAGATCCTTTTATTGTGCCCTTCAGCAGCGGCACGAAACGGCAATAATCGTGCCACGTATCGACGTACTCTCCCGGCCCCGTCTTCTTCCGCAGAAGAAGCCGGTCCCCTCCCGACATCACGGAAACCGGCGCCACAAGACGCCCGCCGGGAACGAGAACTTCCGACCACCACTCTTCAACAAGCGGCGCCGCCGCAGTCACCAGAACACCTTGAAACGAGCCCTGCAGAACGGGCCGCTCTCTTCCGTCCGACCAGAGAATCGTGACGCCGAAGCCGAGCGACGAAAGCGTCTCCCTCGCTCTCTCCGCGAGAGATGAGATCCGCTCGAGGCTCGTCACCCTGGCGCCGAGCGCGGCGAGAACGGCAGCCTGGTATCCGGATCCCGTCCCGATTTCGAGCACGGCATCCCCCTCTTCGGGCAGAAGGAGTTCCGTCATCCTCGCCACCATGTACGGCTGAGAAATCGTCTGATCCTCTCCTATCGGAAGAGGGCTGTCTATCCACGCGCTGCCACGGAGAGAAGAAGGGACAAAAAGATGCCGCGGAACAGAACGCATCGCATCAAGCACCCTCTCCGAGCGAATCCCCCTTGCCCGGATCTGCCGTTCCACCATTTCTTCCGCAATGCTCTCCCACGGAGTCATAGGACCACCTCCGATACGGGGTTTGTCAAATACCTTTCCGGTACTGTATTGTATCATGAAAAAACGCTCTCCTCCGAAGAGGAAAGCGTCGGTATGAAAAACCTCCGGAAGCAACAACTGGCGGAGGCGTGTGGGGGTCGAACCCACCGGAGACAGCCTGTACCGCCTCCCACCGGATTTGAAGTCCGGGGCGCCCACCGGGACACATTCGCCTCCATAGCTCATGCAACAAGATTCTACTTGCTTCGAGCGGAAAAGTCCAGAGCAAGGATGTTTTCTGATAGTTCTTCTATTTTGCCGAGAACCAGACCATATCATGGTCCACACGAACCTCGCGAACGGAGAGCTCTCCGAAAAAGTTCTTGAAAGAGAGCACCGGCGCAGCGTTCGCCATCGCCCTTCCGACGTCGAGAGGGTTGATGAGCGGATTGTCGTTCGTCGAATCGTCGAACCGGATGATCGCCCTCCCGTTTCCCTCGATGACGTAGGAACCGGTAAAACGCATCAGGGCCCGTATCCGGAACGTGAGCCGCCTGTCGTACACCCCCCTCACCGTGACCTCCCCGTCCTTCAGCAGAACTTCCGAGACGGCGAAATGCGGCATCCTTTTCGAGAGCGTCCTCTGAAAGGACTCCCTTGAAATAGTACCCGACAGAGCGCACGCTCCATGAGAATGAATTCCAATCCCGCGGGCCGGAGACGTGAACAGGACATCTTCCATGACGAGAAGAAGACGATCGTACAGAACGCCATCGACGACGGCATCCTCGATGCAGACCGACAGCCTCGGAACCTTTCCGCGCCTGAGGTCGTCCTCCGAAGCGGAGATGACAGGCAAAATGGAATTCGCGTAGATCCGGTCCGAAAAATATTTCGTAAAGCGCGCCTCGTACTCCTGCATGGAGCTTCCCCACGCCGCGGAGGCAAGAAGGAGCAGGAAAAGGCAGCTTCCAGCGGTTCGTCTCACGCTCTTCAATATTCCTCACCTCCCCGGTAGCTGTTTTGACCGGCGCCGGAAAAACCCCAGCGCACCGACAGAATTTCGCCGCCTCGATCCGCAGTGACGCTCCCCTCGAAGAAAGACAGCGATTCATCGAACATTCGGGGCGCAAGCAGCGAATAGAACGGATTGACACCCGGCACGTGCAGGCTCTCGGGGCGCCCGGCCCAGAAGGGCAATCCTTCCGCGCTCTCTTTCAGCTCCCCGGAAAAAAGCCGGGACGAGAAATAAAAGGCCGTTCGTTCCCTCTCTTCAGAGCAAAGATGGAGGACGGCCCTCAAGCGGGGAGCAAGAATTTCGTACCCCGTCTCCTCCCTCATCTCGCGGACACACGCCTCGGATGAAGTCTCCCCGGGCTCCTTTTTTCCTCCCGGTACCGTCACCGTGCCTGAATAGGGGGGCACGAGACGCTTCAGCAAAAGCACTCTCTCCCGGTCGAAAAGGAAACAGAAGACGATGGGCGATGCGAAGGAGACCGATCCTTCCATTTCCGTCACTTCCACGCGGGAACTATCTTGGAAAACGCCGCTTTTTCCAGCATTTGCGCAATGGTTGCCGTGAAGAGCGGTTCCGTGTCCACCATCTGCCCCGACAGACTCAGCCCGAAATGCAGGTGAGGCCCCGTCGACCGGCCGGTGGAACCGGTTTTGGCGATGATCTGCCCCGCCTTGACCGTATCCCCTTCCTTCACGTCGATCGACTGCAGGTGAAAATAGTGGGAGATTGCCCCGCCGCCCGAGTCGACATACACGCTCTTCCCCGCGTAATAGTGATCCCCCGTCAGAACGACAGTTCCCGGAAGGGCTGCGGAGACAGGCGTTCCTGTCGCCGCCCGGAAATCGACGCCCGCGTGATGAGCCCGAGGCTTTCCATTCAAAATACGCCTCCGCCCGTATGGACTCGTCACGATACCGGAGACCGGCCGCACGATCGGCAGCCCCCAGCGCCTTTCGGTCGTCATCGTGGCGAGGGCTTTCGCTGTCCGCTGCCGTTCAGCCGCGATACGCTCCAGCTCGGACGCCGGAGGCGTCACCATGCTCTCCGGAAGCGTGAGATGATCCTCACGGTACTTTACCGGCGTCACCTTCACAGGCAAGCGGTGTTCGGATTTCCGGTTTCCGGAAAACAGGCGCAGGATCAACGTCTGACCGCCCGTCTTCGCCTTGCCGACCTGGGTTCCCAGAAGGCCGAGCGCGATGTACCGCTCGTTCCAGGTCGTGATTGCGAGCGGCGTGGTCCGCCCCTGCCACACGACCTCCACCCCCGTGAGAGGAATCGACGAGGTGACGCGGAGCACGAAAGGCTTTCCGATGCCCGTAGAAGCGGGGAACTGAACGTTCACTTCCGCTGCGGCCGCCGTCGCAAAGAGCAGCAGAAATGCGGCAAGAGCGACAAAAACAGCAGTAAATCCCGTATTATTCGATTTTCCCAAGAACAAGTCTCCTTCCGGGCGCATCCGACGGCCGTCCGTCAGCGTCGAAGGCATAGGCCGATTCAAAGTACGGCAGGGCATCGGCGAGCTTCGATTCGTCCGAATACAGAATTTCAAGCAGCGCGTCACCGCTCCGGACAGGATCGCCTATCTTCTTCAGGATCCGGACGCCAACCGAAAGGTCGATGCTCTCTCCGAGCGACATTCTTCCGCCTCCGAGGCGCTTCACCCCTTCTCCTATATGCCGGGCGTCCAGTGCGTGCACTCTGCCGTCCCGGACCGCAGCGAGCGTCTTTCGTTTTTTCGCGAGGGGCAGAACCTCTTCGGGATGGACGGTCACAAGGTCATCCCCGCCCTGGGCGCGCACCATCGCGGCGAACGACTCGAGTCCCGCTCCGCTTCCGAGCTTCTCTTCCGCAAGCGCGCACCCCTCTTCGAACGAGAGCTCCGAATCGATCGATATCATCGCGCCGGCAAGGCTGATCACGACCTCCTCCACATCGGCCGGGCCCTCTCCCCGAAGGACGGAGACGGCCTCGAGCACCTCGACGCTGTTTCCGATCCACTCCCCGAGCGGCTGCTCCATATCCGTGATCAGGGCCATGCACTTCTTTCCGAGAGAGCGGGAAAGGCCGACCAGCTCACCGGCAAGACGTTCGGCACTTTCATAATCCTTCATGAACGCCCCGGCGCCGCACTTCACGTCGAAGACGAAAGCGTCGGCTCCTCCGGCGATCTTCTTGCTGACGATGCTGCTGCAGATCAGCGGCAACGAGGGCACAGTGGCCGTCACGTCGCGAAGGCCGTAAAACTTTCCCTCGGCTGGCGCAAGATCGGCCGAGTGCCCTGAAATGGCGCATCCTATGCGGCGGACCTGCTCGGAAAACTCTTCGGAGGAGAGATGCGTCCGAAAACCGGGAATCGCCTCCAGCTTGTCGACCGTGCCGCCGGTGAATCCGAGGCCGGGACCCGAGAGTTTCGCCACCTTGACCCCGCAGGCCGCGGCAAGAGGCACGAGAAGGAGCGTCACCTTGTCGCCGACGCCTCCTGTGCTGTGCTTATCGACGATACGGAGATCGCCGAAGGAGAGCGTCTGCCCCGAATGCGCGAGCGCCAGCGTGAACTCCTTCAGTTCCTCCGTATTCAGCCCGGCATGATAGACCGCCATCAGCCAGGCGCTCGCCTGGTAATCGGGTATCGCTCCCCCGGCGAATCTTCGGACGAACTCGCGGATATCCTCCGGAGCGTGAACGCCCCCGTCTCTCTTGCACTCGATGAATGAAAGCATATCGAACATTTACTTCATCTCCCTGAAAAAGCGCCTCAGCAGCCGGATCAGCTTTTCCGAGGTCTTCGCCATCTCGTCAAGAACCTCCTGGCCGCTCAGGCGGTTCTCGGTCATCCCCGCGGCAGGATTTGCGACGCACGAAAACGCGCAGACCCTGATTCCCATGGCGTTCGCAACCACGGCCTCCGGAACCGTCGACATCCCGACCACGGTCGCGCCGAGAAGACGCGCCATCCGGATCTCCGCCGGAGTCTCGAAGGAGGGCCCGGAAAACGCGAAATAGACGCCCCGCCGAACCGCGATATTCTCGGAGGCCGCAGCACGCTCCGCGAGATCCGAAAGCTCGGGATCGTAACACCGGGTCATATCCGGAAAGCGTTCGTTCCACTCCGGCGTATCGGGACCACGAAGCGGGTTCGCCCCCATGAAGTTGATATGGTCGTTCAGGATGACAACGTCTCCCGGCCGAAGGTCCTCGTCGACTCCGCCCGAGGCGTTCGTGATCACGAGACGATCCGTTCCGAACTCTCCCAGAACCCGCACCGGAAAGGCGACGTCCTCCATGGAATACCCCTCGTAGTAATGAACCCGTCCCTGCATAGCGAGAATCTCCCGGCCGTCCAGAAATCCGTGGACCAGCCGACCGTGATGTCCCGGAGCGGTGGAAAGAGGCCAGTGCGGTATCCGCTCGTAGGGTATCACTGTTTTTTCCTCGAGGGAATCGGCAAAAGCACCCAATCCTGAACCGAGAATCACCGCAGATTTCGGACGCGAGCAAATCTCCGTCTCCAGAAACGAGCATGCCGCCTTCACTTTCTCCATCATACTCTCAACCCCTTTTCTTCAGGGCGCATCGCGCTCAGGCCCGTGGATGCGCACTATCATATACGTCCCGGAGTTCAAGGTCAAAGTGAAGATACTTGTCCGTCGTCGATATCGAGGAATGCCCCAGCAGCTCCTGGAGAGTCCGCTGGTCCATTCCCCGGCGCAGAAGATGCGTGGCGAAGCTGTGACGCAGGATGTGCGGATAGAGGCGTTTTCCGGAGATCCCGGCCGCCGTTCCCCTTTTCTGGAGAATGCGCCAGATATCCTCCCGGTTCAGCGGCATGCCGTTTCGGGAGAGGAAGAGGATGTTCCCGCCGTTCTTCGCGAGAAGGGGCCGGCCCTCCTCGAGGTAAAGACGAACTCGGTGCGCGGGCTCTCCCAAAAAAGGAACGATCCGTTCCTTCTCACCCTTGCCGAAGACGCGGAGCGTGCGCGATGAAAAATCCGCGTCTCCCATCCTCAGCGAGCACAGCTCGCTCACCCTCAAACCGCAGCCGTATGCCACCTCGAAAAGGGCGCGATCCCTTCTCTCCAGCGGCGAGTTCCCGGAACATACCGAGAGGAGGCGGTCCACCTCCCCCTCGCCGAGAATATGCGGAAGATGCCGCTCGATCTGCGGAAGCGCGGGAAGCGCGATATCTTCGTTCAGCAGCTCTTCCGCACGGAGATATCGCATCCAGGTCCTCAAGGCGGCGATCGTGCGCTGGCGCGACGCTTTGCTCCCCTCTTGTTCGAAAAGATTGCGCTGGAACCTCGAAAACGAGGCTTCATCGGGAGGAAATGGAGCGATGCCGGCCTCGCCGCAGAAATCGTACCATCGCCGAAGATCGCGGCAGTATGCGGAGACCGTGTTTTGGCTCAGTCCCCGTTCCAAGAGCAACCATGACGTAAAATCATTTCGGGCGGATTCAAAGTCGTATAATATCATAATAGTTACATTGTAGCAGAAAAAAAGGGAACCGGAAGACCGGTTCCCGCGAAAAAACTTATTCAATCACCGCAAAAGTTTCGGCACGGTCCTGATTACAAATCCCTTCCGAACGCCATGAACCACGAGAGCGCGGCGAAGGTCTTGGCGTCCCTCAGCGTCCCTCCGGCGATCAGGGCCGGAATCTCCTCCCTTGAAAGAGGCACGACCGAAATGAATTCGTCGTCGTCCTCCTGCAGCTTCGAGGGCCGCAGCCCGGTCGCGACGAAAAGAGTCATCAGTTCCGTGCTGAAACCTGGAGAATTGTAGATACGCCCGATCTCGGCCAGCTTTTCAGGATAGTAGCCTATCTCCTCCTGGAGTTCGCGGCGTGCCGCATCCTCGAACGGCTCGTTCTCCTCGAGAATTCCGGCGGGTATTTCGAGCATGTCCTCGCCCACGGCATACCGGTGCTGGCGTATCAGCAGAATCGTTCCGTCGCCGAGAACCGGAAGGATCCCCACGGCCGGCTTGTGCTCGACCACTTCCCGGATCGCCGGCTTTCCGCCGGGAAGCTCCACGTCGTCCACCCGGAGATTCAGTATTTTTCCAGTATAGAGCGTCTTCTGCGCAAGGGTCTTTTCCCTTACACTTTCAGGCATTCCCTGGCGACCTCTTTCCCCTTTTCGTACGCATTGAGGTTCATGGGAAGGAACTGGGGTTTTTTCTTGCCGAGCTTCTCCCTGATCGTCTCGACGCAGACTCCGTCGGCGACGATGCCGCTTGACTCCACAACGGCGCCGAGGATGACGACGTTGGCTATCTTGTCGCTGCCGAGCTCTTCCGCAAGCGCGCTTGCCGGAAGAGCGACGACCTTTATGTCCTGCCTCGGGTCCCGGTATTCGACTAGATCGCTGTTGTATACCAGCACGCCGCCCGGCTTCAGCCTGTCGATGAACTTAGCGAGCGAAGGCTGGTTCATCACGACCAGCACGTCCGCCTTGTCGACCACCGGAGAACCGATTTCGTCATCCGAAAGGACGACGCCGCAGTTCGCCGTTCCGCCGCGCATCTCCGGACCGTAGGAGGGAATCCACGTGACGTGCCTGCCCTCCTCGATCCCCGTGTACGCCACGAGCTGCCCAAGGACCATAACTCCCTGGCCTCCGAAACCGGCCGCGAGAAGCGTCTTGAAGAATGACATATCGTTTCCCTCCCTAATCGAAATCCTTGAACGTTCCAAGGGGATAGTAGGGGATCATCGTGTTGATCAGCCAGTCGAAGGCCTCGACGGGGCGCATACCCCAGTTCGTGGGGCAGGACGAGAGAATTTCCACGAGAGAAAAGCCCTTCCCGTCGATCTGGTTCTGAAAGGCCTGCTTGACGGCCTGCTTCGCCTTGATGATGTACTTCGGCTGCGCCACCGTCACGCGCGTGATGTAACCGGGCGCCGGAAGCGTCGCAAGCATCTCGCTCACCCTGATGGGATAGCCGTTGACCTTCACGTCGCGCCCCAGCGGGCACGTCGAGGCCCTCTGCCCGACGAGCGTCGTCGGCGCCATCTGGCCGCCGGTCATCCCGTAGATCGCGTTGTTGATGAAGATTACCGTGATGTTCTGCCCCCGGTTGGCGGCGTGGACGATCTCGGCCATGCCGATGGAGGCCAGGTCGCCGTCGCCCTGGTAGGTATAGATGATCTTGTCGGGGCGGACGGTCTTGAGTCCGGTCGCCACGGCGGGAGCGCGTCCGTGAGGCGCTTCGCAGTAGTCGGTGTCCATGTAGTCGTAGATCATGGCGGCGCACCCTACCGGCGCGATACCGATCGTGTCGTTTTGTATTCCCAGCTCGTCGATCGCCTCGCAGACGAGACGGTGGGCGATACCGTGTCCGCACCCTGGGCAGTAGTGACTGCTGACGTTGGGCATCCAGCTCTTCGGACGTTCGTAGACTTTCACTTCGTTCATGAGTATCCCCTCCCTTTACAGGCCGAGAATCCGTCGGCACTCGTTCTCGATCTCCCCGACCGACGGGGCGAATCCGCCCGTACGGCCGTAGAAAGAGACCGGATACCGGCAGCCGGTGGCGACCTTGACATCGTCCACCATCTGCCCGGCGTTCATTTCGGAGACAAGAATATGCTTGACGGCGGAAGGAATCGTCTTGAAAGTTTCGTACGGATAGGGCCACAGCGTGATCGGACGGATCATACCGACCTTGTGCCCCTCGGCGCGCAGGTTGTTGACGGCGGAACGCGAAATCCTCGCGGTCGTGCCGTACGCCGCGATGAGAAGCTCGGCATCGTCCATCAGGTAGCTCTCGCAGCGCTGCTCGGCCTTCTTCATCTCGCCGAACTTCTTCTGCAGCTTGCGGTTGTGCTCCTCAAGGGGCTCCGGGGTCAGAAACAGGCTGTGAAGGTGGCTCCGCTTGCCGCCCCGCTCACCCATGAAACCGAGCGCCCAGGAGGGATCGGCGGGCTGGTCTTTCGTCGGGCTCGGCTTGATCTCGACGGCCTCCATCATCTGTCCCATGAAGCCGTCGGCCGCCACCATGACGGGATTCCGGTACTTCTGGGCGAGATCGAAGGCGAGCTGGGTCAGATCGACGCACTCCTGCAGGGTGCTGGGAGCAAGCACGATCAGATTGTAGTCTCCGTTTCCGCCGCCCTTGGTCGCCTGGAGATAGTCCGCCTGTCCCGGCAGAATGCCGCCGAGTCCAGGACCGGCCCGCATCACGTTGACGATGACCGCCGGAATCTCGCAGCCCGCGATGTAGGAGATCCCCTCGGACATCAGCGAAATTCCGGGGCTCGAAGAGGAGGTCATCACCCGGTAGCCGGTGGCGCCGCCGCCGAGCACCATGTTGATCGAGGCAACTTCGCTCTCCGCCTGGACATAGACTCCCCCCACCTCGGGAAGATGAGCGGACATGTACTCCGGAATCTCGTTCTGCGGTGTAATGGGATATCCGAAGAAATACTTGCACCCGGCCTGGATCGCGGCCTCGGCAATGGCTTCAGTTCCTTTCATCAAAACTCTTCCCATATCTTCTTCACCTCCGACAACAGAAGCTAGTCTTCAATTTTGAACACTTCGATCGCAGCGTCGGGACAGGTCATCGCGCACATGCCGCACCCGATGCACCCCTCCTTGTACTGCTCGACCGGCCGGTACCCCTTGGCGTTGGTCTTTTCGGAAATCCGCAGGACCTTCACCGGACAGGCCGCCACGCAAAGTCCGCAACTCTTGCAAAACTGCTCGAAAACCTCGATGCGCCCTTTTTTCGCCATTGCCCGTGCACCCCTTCCACAAAGAAAGTATGGTAGAAATTTATTCGCCTGCAGGCGGCTTGGACCACATGGCGCCTTCCTCCCAGGGAAGCATCATGTGCCGGGAGAGCGGCCAGCAGGGGACCGTGAGATTTCGTGCCTTGAAAACCGACTCGGCCTCCGAAGCAAGATGCGGCGCGACTCCGGCATACAGAACAGGCAGTCCGAGCGCGTCTCCGGCTTCGAGGACGGTTTCGAGACCGTCGGCGCAGTGCTGCGCCGTAGTCTCGTCCATGAGGTGGGAGTTGCTCACAAGCGCTCCCACCGAAAGGCCGCAGATCGCCTCCATTCTCCGGAGCATGGTCCGTACTCCCGCGACCGAGGAGGTCTGCGGACGGAACGCGTTGACCACGAGAATGAGCAGGTACCCCGCCTTCTTGATATCGGGCTCGAACTGCTTCAGGGCCAGGGCCCCCTCCGCGTCGCCGCCGATGTCCAGCAACAGACGGCCTTCATCGGTCGCCAGCGCGCTCGAAATCTTCGGGGAGACCACCGTCATGTCGGACCAGCGGGCGTTCTCCGGGGCCAGAATGATATGGAATCCCCGCGCTCCGAGCGCCTCCGTCACCTGCCGGATGCAGAAGTACGGATTGATGATGTCCATGTCGGCTATGGTTACGTTTTCTCCGAGGCTTTCAAAGCCCAGAGCGAGATTCAGAACCCATTCCGTCTTGCCGGAGCCGAGCGCTCCCGTCACCGCGACGGCCTTGGGCCATGTTTCGAGTGTGGAGGTGAATTTTTGAAAGGATGTCATCAATCGGGTGAAGTAAGCGCGTTCGGAGGCATTCATAAGAGAAAATCTCCTTTCTTCAGGCGGATACCCCTGGCCCATTCCTCGCCGCTGAGGCGCTTTTTTCCCTCGGGCTGAACCGAAAGCAGAATCACCGCCTCCTCGGCGGTACCCACGACCGGAAAACCGTCCGAAAAACCCAGAACCTCACCCGGACTTCCCGACAGGGGGGAGAGAGCTGCCTCCCAGATTTTCATCCGTTTCGTTCCGATTTTCAGAAAAGCTCCCGGCGAAGGGTTCATCGCCCGCACCGTGAAGAAGATCCGGCGCGAAGGCCAGCTCCAGAAGCACTCCGCCTCTTTGTTCGTAATTTTCGGAGCATATGTTACCGATTCAGAATCTTGATCTCTATACTCGCAAGTTCCTTCAATAAGACATTTTACACCCAAGAGGTAAAGTTCGCTACCTTTTTCGGCAAGAATCTTCAAAAGGTCTCCCGCATTCGCCGCTCCATCGGTATTGTATTGCGCGCTCAGCAGGACCGGTCCCGCATCCATCTCCTCCACGAGGCGGAAGAGGGTGACCCCCGTGACGGATTCGCCGTTCAGAAGCGCTCTCTGGACCGGGGCCGCGCCCCGGTAGGAGGGGAGAAGAGAGGGGTGGATGTTGACGCACCCCCACTTCGGCCCCGAAAGAAAGGGCTCAAGAATCTTCTGGCCGAAGTCCACCACGAGGATACAGTCGGGAGGGGATTCCGTAAGACGGGCAAGCAATCCGGGTTCCGACGAGACCTTCGCGGACCGAAAGACCTGAAGGCCGAGCGATTCGCAGAGAACATCCACCGGAGATGCTATCATCTTCATTCCCCGTCCCCCGGCGGAGGGAGGAGATGTCACGATGAGGTCGAAACGGACCTTGTCCGCAAGATACGCCAGGCAACCCGCAGCGAACGATCCCGTTCCGAAAAACCACAGAACGGGATCCGTCGAACATGTTCCGCTCATGCTTCCAGGCTCTCGGCGTCGCCCGCGGAATCCCTGGCACGGAGGAGTTTTTTTCGCGCCATGGATCGTTTCATGGGTGAGAAGTGATCGATGAGCAGCTTGCCGTTCAGGTGGTCCATCTCATGAAGGAACGCCCGGGCGAGAAACCCCTCGGCGGTGGTCTCATGCTCGGTTCCTTCGGCGTCGCAAAAGCGCACCGTTATCTTCAAAGGACGGTTCACGTTCCCGAAGATCCCCGGAAAGCTCAGGCACCCCTCCTCGCCGGGCTGTTCACCTTCGGCGGAGAGAAGAACGGGATTCGCCAGCACGTGAAAGACGTTATTGTAGAATACAACCGCAAGACGAAGAGGCACTCCGGCCTGCGGGGCGGCAAGCCCTACCCCGTCGTGCTTGTTCATCAGGCGGACCATCTCCGCAATCAGGTCCTTCAGCTCCTCGTCAAAACGAACAACAGGTTCTGCCTTTTCTCTCAGAACCGGATCGGGATATACCCGAAGCCGCAATCGTTCCATTTTCTTCGCCGCGCTTTCTTTCAAAAATTAAAAAAGGGCCGCCTTTTCAGGCGACCCTTGTCGTGTCTACTCCTGCATGGAGTTCTTCAAAAGCTCTCCAATTGTTACGTTCGCCTCGCCGTCGCTCATGACGTTCTTCTGGTGACGGTCGTGGTCTCCATGATCCGACCTGCCCCTGCCGCGGCGCTCGTCGTCGTGGGAACGCGGGGCGGAATGCGCTGCAGGCGGCTCTTCGAGCGCGCTGATGCTCAGGCGCATTCTCCGCTCGCCGGGGTTGATCTCGATGACCCTCGCCACGACCTCCTGCCCTTCGCTCAGGACGTCGCCGGGCTTTTCGACCCTCTTCGTGCTCAGCTGGGAGATGTGGATCAATCCCTCCACGCCCTCCTCGATCTCGACGAAGGCGCCGAAGTCGGCAAGCCGGACGACCTTCACGGTCAGGTCCTGGTCCTTCGAGTACCGCTTCGCGATATCGTTCCACGGATCGTTCAGCTGCTTGTACCCGAGGCTCATGCGCTTCTTGTCCATATCCACGTCGAGCACCTGGACCTCGACCTCCTGCCCCTTGCGCAGAACGTCTCTCGGATGCTTGATGCGGGTCCAGCTGAGATCACCGATGTGGATGAGCCCTTCGATTCCGGGCTCGACCTCTACGAACGCGCCGAAGTCGGTGACATTGGTGACGATACCCTTCGCGACATCGTCCTTCTTCCACTTGGAAGAGGCCGTGGTCCAGGGATCATCCAGCGTCTGCTTGATGCTGAGCGAAACCCGGTTGTTCTCGCGGTCGATTCCGATGACCTTCACCTTGACGGGATCGCCCTTTTTGAACATCTCCTTCGGCTTGATGTTCCGCTTCCAGGAGAGCTCGCTCATGTGTACAAGGCCGTCGATCGGCCCCACGTTCACGAAGACTCCGAAGGAGGTGATGCTGCTGACTTCCCCCTCCAGGACCGCGCCTTCTTCGACGTCGGTGTAGAAAGACTCGCGCTCGGCGTTCAGGGTCTCCTCGACGATCAGGCGCCTGGAAAAGACAAGTCGGTGCTTTTTCTTGTCCTTCTCCATCAATTTAGCATCGAAGACTTCGCCCACGAATTTGCCGGGATTCACGCCCCTGCCCTCTTCAGCGAGGTGCGAAATGGGGACGAACCCCTCGAGCCCGCAACATTCGACCATGAGGCCGCCCTTGACCTTGCGGATCCCCTTGACGGAGACGACCTCGTTCTGGGCGAGTTTGCTTTCAAGTTCGCTCCAGCGCCGGTCGAACTCGCATCTCCAGCGGCTGACCAGAAGCTGGGCCTCTTCGCCGTGCCGGATGCTGACGACCTGGATCTGGATTTTTTCGTTGACGGCCGGTTCATCCGCGTCCTCGACGAGAACACGGTGAGACCACTCCTTGGCGGGAAGGAAGCCTTCGCACTTGTACCCCACATCGACAAGCCAGCCGCCGTCGACAGCGTTCACCACGGTACCGGTGACCACCTTGCCGCGGTGAAGCTCCTCGACCTCTCCGTACTGTTCGAGAATGCTCTCCATCGTCTCCTGAGGCTCCGCCGCCTCTTCGACTTCCGCCGCTTCCCCGAGGTTCACCGCTTCAAGCACTTCATTTTTTTCGACTTCCTTACGAAGTCCTTCGTTCATCATTTCTTCCGTCATAACCTTCCATCCCCCTTGACACCTGCGATGTCTCTATTGCGTGCTTTACTTCTTCTATCAGCCAGTCCGGAGTACTCGCACCGGCCGCGATACCTATGTTCTGTTTTCCGGCGAACCAGTCTCCGGAAAGTTCCCCCGCGTGCTCTATCCAGAGGACGTCGCAGCTTTGGGAACGGGCAATCTCCACGAGTTTCGCCGTGTTGGCGCTGTTCCTGCCTCCGACGACGATCAGGCCGTCGACCCGTGCCGTTATCTTGCGGACGGCTTCCTGCCGCTGCGTGGTCGCACCGCAGATGGTGTTGAAGACACGCAACTCGCGTATTTGCGGCGCGAGAATCGAGGCTGCGGCTCCCAGGAATTCCCCCTTCTGCGTCGTCTGTGATATTACTCCTAACCTGTCCCTTTTGCCAAGTGTTTTCACTTCGGAAAGGGAAGAAGCTACAAGAACATCTCCGCCGGCACACCCCACGATTGCCTGGACCTCGGGGTGGCCCGGATCTCCGAGAACAAGAACGGAATAGCCTTCCTGTGCGAGAAAGGCCGCTTTATCCTGGGCGTTCTTCACGAAGGGGCACGTCGCGTCCGTCACATTTCCGCCGCACCGTGCGATCAGCTCTTCCTTCACTGCAGGAGGAACTCCGTGGGCCCTTATGAAGACCGGGGACCCCGGAGGCACGTCCTCTATCCGGTCGACGACTTTCAGTCCTTTTCTGGACAGGCGTTCCACTTCCTGCGGATTGTGGATCGGCATGCCGATCGAGTAGACTCTCGCACCGCTGCCGGCATCTCCGCCCGCACACTCTTCGATACGCTTTTCAAGACTCTCGATCGCCCTCTTCACACCAAAGCAGAAACCCGTCGGCGACGCGGTTTCAATCTGCCTTTTCCGCTCCATCTACGAAGGATCCTTTCCCGAGATGATTCTCAACCTCTTTTTCAATATCCCCGACGATTTTGTCGATCGGACAATCTCCAGTATCATACCATACAATCGGTGAAAATTTGCCGAACCACGTCATCTGTCTGCGAGAAAATGCTTTCGTCTGCCGCATATCCAGTTCCGCAGCCTCTTCCAGCGTGCATTTTCCCCGCAGATACGCGAGAATGTCCTTGTATCCGAACCCCTGCATCGACGGAAAGCGCTCGTCGAAACCGTTGGAGAGGAGCCATTCGACCTCCTCAACGAACCCGGAGGCGAACTGCTCTCTCACCCTCCGCTCTATCCCCTCGAAGAGAAGGCGCCGCTCCCTCGAAAGGCCGATATACAGGATGTCGAACTTTCCCGGAGACGCCATCTTCCTCCGCTTCCCGTAGGCGCCCGAAACGCTTTCTCCGGTAAGACGGCAGATTTCCAGGGCCCGGACTACGCGGCGGACGTCGTTCTCGTGCAGGCGCACGGCGCTTTCCGGATCGGCTTCTCTCAGCATCGCATGAAGCGCTCCCGCGCCCTGCTCTTCGGCGATCCGCTCCAGCTCCCTGCGAAGCGGCTCGTCCCTCGGCAGATCCTCCGAGAGCATTCTGCCGAAGAGCGCCTCGAAATAGAACGGAGTTCCCCCGACGAACAGGGGAATCCGCCCCCGGTTCCGGATCCGCTCCACCGTCTCCAGGCACCCCGAGACGAAATCGGCGGCGGAAAAGACCTGGTCGGGGTCCGCCACGTCGATCATGTGATGCAGGATTCTCCGTCGTATCTCCGGTGAAATCTTGTCGGCGCCGACGTCGAGGTAGCGGTATACCTGCCGGGAATCCACCGAGACGATCTCCGCTCCCAGGCGTTCCGCAAGCAGAATGCTCGCCGCTGTCTTTCCGACGGCGGTCGGGCCGACGATGGCGACGACGGGCATTCGCGCAGATCGTTCCGATGCGGCCGCGATGCCCTTGCCGGATGCTCCTTCCATAGATTCTACTCCCTTCCGAAGAACGATTCCAGTTTTTGACGCGTCAAAAGAAGAACAGTGGGGCGGCCGTGCGGACACGACCACGGCTCCTCGCACTTCATCAGCTCTCTCCACAGGGCAAGGCACTCCGATGCCGCCAGCCTGTCCCCGAGCTTGACGGAAAGGCCGCAGGCGACCGTGGCAAGTTTTTTCCACAGGATATCCTCCAGCGGGCTCCTCCTGTCCTCCGTCCACTCGAGCAGCACCGACCGCAGCAGCCTGACCGGGTCCTCGCCGCAGTTTCCGTTCAGAGAGGGAAACGCCGAGACCGAGAGCAGCCCTTCATGCTCCTCGAAAGCGAAACCGGCTTCCTCAAGCGCATCCCGGTGCTCGCGGACCGACATCGAAAAAGAAGGGGGAAGCGGTAGAGGAATCGCGCATCGCTGCTTCGTCACCGACTCCCTTGAGATCTTCCGGACCCTTTCATAACCGACGCGCTCGTGCGCGGCATGAGGATCCATCACGGCGACGGCGTCCCCCGCCTCGAAGACGACATAGCCCGATTCCATCCTCCCCAGCAGTCGGATTTCCCCGCCTTCGCGGTCTTCCTCCCTGTCCGGAGGAGCAACGGTGTGCGAACAGCTCGGTTCGGCGGAAAACGGCTCGGCGGCGACCCTGTTGAAAAGGTCCTCCGGAGCTTCGGAGTCCGGACCCGTCAGACGGTGCGGCGAATATCCGGACGAAGCGGCGCCCTGAGGCTGGAACGGGCGCGCCTGCCCATCTCCGGAAGGGATCGCCGCGGAAACCGGCGCGATCGACTGCGGGCGCCTCGAAAGAGCCAGGACCGCCTGCTGAACGACGTCGAACACCTCTCCCGGATAGCGGAAGCGCACCTCCGCCTTCGCAGGATGGATATTCGCGTCCAGAAGCTCCGGCGGCAGCGAGAAGAAGAGCATCCAGTTCCCGACAAGGGAGCGGCACAGCGACCCCACCGCTCCGCGTATCACTGAGTCCGTCACGGTCCTTCCGTTCACGAAGGTCGAGACGGCGCTTCTCGTCTTTCCGGGAAACGGCATCCACCAGCACTCCAGCGACAGGTTGGTCGTCGCGGCCGTGCATGTCCGCAGCTCTCCTTGAGCGCCGGTTCCGGAACACGCCTGGCGAGGATCCCCCCAGAGGGAGTACAGCAGTCCCTCGCGGTCGCCGTCTCCGGGGGAGGAAAAGACGCTTTTTCCGTCGTGCTGCTCAGAAAAGGCCACGAAAGGGTATGCCGCCGCGAAGTCGCGCACCAGCGAAGAGACCCGTCTCGCCTCCGCCGCCGCCGTTTTCAGGAACTTTCTCCGGGCCGGAAGGGTGAAAAAAAGGTCCTCGACGGAGATCCGGGTCCCTTTTCTGCACGGGGTCTGTATATGGCGCACCGTACGTCCGCCCTCGACGAGAAGAAGCCCCCCTATCCCGGACCCTTCCGTGCGGGAGCGGATTTCGAGGCGGCTCACGGCGGAGATGCTCGCGAGCGCTTCCCCGCGGAATCCGAGGGAACGAACGTTCTCAAGCTCCTCCACGGTGCTGATCTTGCTCGTCGCGTGGCTGGCGGCCGCCAGAGGCAGCTCGTCGAAAGGAATTCCCGCGCCGTTGTCCTCGACGACGATGCGGACCTTGCCCCCCTCGAAAAGCGCGACGGAGATCTCCGCCGCCCCGGCGTCGAGCGCGTTTTCGACGGTCTCCTTCACCACCGAAACCGGCCGCTCAACCACCTCTCCCGCCGCGATGCGGGAGTAGACGTCTTCGCTAAGAATCGATATTGCCAGGGGAAAGCACCTCCCTGCTTTTCTCCACGAGGGAATAGAGCAGCTCGAGCGCCCGGAAGGGCGTCAGGCTGTCGGGCGTCAGCGTGGCGATCTCCTCGATGATGCCCCATCGCTCCGACTCGAAGAGGTTCATCTGGCGCATTCCGGGAATTTCCTTCCTCCTGCCCGCGGAGTGCGCGGGAAGAGAGGCGCACTTCTCATCCCTTTCAAACCGCTGCAGAAGCTCGAACGCACGCTTGAGCACCGGGCGGGGAAGCCCCGCGAGACGCCCCACCTCGATGCCGTACGAGCGGTCCGCGCTCCCCTTCACCACCTGGTGCAGAAAGAAGATTCCGTTCGAGTCCTCCTTCACCGCCATGCTCAGGTTCTCGATCTGCGGAAAGCGCTCGTCGAGGCAGGTCAGCTCGTGATAGTGGGTCGCGAACAGGACCTTGGGCGAGCAGCCGCAGCCGTCCGCAAGGTGCTCCAGTACGGCCCAGGCGATGCTCATGCCGTCGTACGTGGACGTTCCGCGCCCCACCTCGTCCAGAATGACGAGGCTTCTCTCCGTCAGATTGTTCAGGATGTTCGCCGTCTCCACCATCTCCACCATGAACGTGCTGCTTCCGCGGGCCAGGTCGTCCCGCGCGCCGATGCGCGTGAAGATCCGGTCGCAGAGCCCGATGGAGGCGGCCTCCGCCGGAACGAAGCTCCCCGCCTGCGCCATGATCACGAGAAGGGCCGCCGTCCGGAGGTACGTCGATTTTCCCGCCATGTTCGGCCCCGTGATCAGGGCGATCCGCTTCTCCGAACGCCGCAGGACGATGGAGTTCGGAACGAAGGGGGAATCGGTCAGGCACTCCTCGACCACGGGGTGGCGCGCTCCCTCGACGATGAGATCGTGCCCGTCGTTCAGCTCCGGGCGGATATACCCCCGATCCCGAGCAGCCTCCGCGAAAGACGCCAGGACGTCGAGCGCCGAGAGGGCGTTTCCGAGCGACTGGAGGTCCTCCACCCGCCGGAGCGTCCGCTCCGCGAGCGCGTCGTAGAGCGCGTCCTCCCTGCGGGCGATCTCCGAAGCGGCGGAGGCGATGCGCTCCTCGAACTCCTTCATCTCCGGCGTGATGAAGCGCTCCGCGTTCACCAGCGTCTGCTTCCGAATGAAGTTTTCCGGCAGCCGCGCACTCCCGTTCTCCCGCTCCGGGAGGGAGGCGAGGACGCTCCTGCTCACCTCGAGATAGTAGCCGAAGACCTTGTTGTACCCGGACTTGATCCTCGGAATGCCGGTGGCCTCGCGCACTTTTTCCACGTAGGTCTCCATCATCCCTGAGGCTCCCGCCTCGACTCCCCTCCACTCGTCAAGTTCGCTGTCGTAGCCCTGCCGGATGAGCCCTCCCTGCGCCCTGTTCCGGGGCAGGTTCGGCTCGAGGGCGGCGCACAGATCCTCTCGGAGGCCGGTGAAATCCGCGACGGGGTCCGTCCAGTATGCAAGCGGCGAATCGTTGCAGACCGGGAAGAGCGCCGGAAGGAGAAAGAGCGTGTCCCGGATCGCCCCCAGGTCCTTCGGGGAGCCCGTTCCAAGGCTGAGGCGGGACGAGGAGCGCTCCACGTCCCGGCACTCACCCAGCAGGTCGCGGAGGGCCTTTCGCTCCTTCGGACGGTCGAGCAGCCACTCCACGGCGTCCTGTCTCCGCCGCAGCTCCTCAAGCTCGAGAAGGGGACGGAGAATCCACTCGCGGAGCAGTCTTCTTCCCATTGTCGAACGGCAGCGGTTCAGCGTCCTGAAGAGGGACGGGCCTCCGTTCGCTCCCTCTCCCGGGATATCCTGTCTCGTGTCCAGCAGCTCGAGGTTCCTCCCCGTCGTGACGTCCAGGTGCAGGTGCTGTGAGGAGCGGAGCGGGTGGACCCGCTTTATGTACTCGACGGCGCCGAACTGCGTCTCGTGGAGATAGGCCAGAGCCGCCGCCGCGCACCCCGCCACCGGAGAGCCGTCCTCGAGACCGAACGAAGCCAGGGTGGCCGTCTTCCACTGCTGCAGGAGCCAGCGCGTTCCCCGCGCCGGCCGGAAGAGATCGTCCTCCCTCGGAATCGGGAAGAAGTCGGAGAGAAGCGGCAGCCATTCGGAGAGCGCAAGGCCGGCCGGGTGCAGCAGCTCGCCCGGCGCGAACGAACTCAGCAGCGCGGCGGCCTCGCCCTTCGGAAAGACGCCCGCCTCCAGTCTGCCCGTCTCGACCGAGAGCAGCGCGACCGCAAGGTCCTTTCCCGCCCGGCACACCGCTGCCAGCCGTCCGCCCGACCCGGCCTCCTCCGGAACGTAGGTGCCCGGAGTGACGATCCTGACGACCTTCCGCTCGACAATCCCCTTCGCTTCCGGTTCCGTGATCTGCTCGCAGATCGCCACCTTGCACCCCGCCCGGACGAGCCTGCCAAGATATCCGTTCACCGAGTGCCACGGAACGCCCGCCATCGGAATGCTCTTCTCCGCGTCCCTCGCGGTCAGGGTGATGTCGAGGATTGCCGACGCCTTCACCGCGTCGTCGAAGAACATCTCGTAGAAGTCGCCCATCCGGAAGAAGAGAACGCAATCCGGATAGAGCTTCTTCCATTCGAAATACTGTGAGAGCATGGGGGTCTGCTTCACCCCCGGAGGAAGCGCCGTCATACCGCCCCTCCGCCGGTCCGGTCCAGCCAGCTCTGCAGAATCAGCGCCGCCGCCACCTTGTCCACCTTCCCCTTCCGGTTTTTTCGCGAGACATCCCCCTCGAGAAGAGCCTGTGTCGCCATCACGGTGGAGAAACGCTCGTCGTGAAGGACGATCTTCACCGTGGGATAGCGCTCCGCGAGAATCCGTCCGCACTCCTCTATTCTTTGTGCCTCCGGTCCCCGCACGCCGCTCGTCCGGACGGGCACGCCGAGGAGCAGCGTCTCCGGGTCGTAGTTCCGGACAAGCGCGTCCAGCTCTTCCATCCACGCGGATTCAGCGGACAGAACGGCGATCCCCTGGGCGAACATCCCCAGGGGATCGCTGACTGCGACGCCGATACGGACCGTCCCTATATCAAGGGCGAGAATCCGCCGCCTCATGAAATCTGCCGTTCCACCAGTCCCGGCAGCGCCTCGAAGAGCCCGTCGAGCGCCTCCGGCTTCCTGCCGCCGCCCTGCGCAAGCGCCGGCCTGCCGCCGCCGCCGCCGCCGAGCATCGCCGATGCCTCTTTCACGACCTTCCCCGCCGAAACGCCCTTCGCAAGGGCCTTCTCGTCCGCCATGCCGATGATGGTGACGTTCCCGCCGTCCACCGAGGCGAGCAGGACGAACGCGCCCTCCGGAGCGGGACGGTTCTTCACACGGTCGCCCAGCTCGCGCAGCATATCCGCGTCGACGGCGTCGAACCGTCCGAAGACGACCTCGACCCCCTTCGCGGAGGCCCGCTTCAGCGAGCTTTCGAGCGCGCTTCCCAGCGAATTGATCTTCATCTCCTCGATCGTCCGGGAGAGCGACTTCACCTCCGCCTGGAGATGCTCGACCTTCGGCAGCACGCCCGTCTCGTCGACCGCCAGGACTCCTCCCAGCTCGCCGAGCGTTCGCCACGTCCTCTGGAAGAGCCGCAACGCCTCCATGCCGGTAACCGCGGTGATCCTGCGCGTTCCCGAGCCGATCCCCTCCTCGCGGAGAATCTTGAAGAGGCCGATCTCGCCCGTGGAGGCGACGTGAAGCCCGCCGCACAGCTCCGCCGAGAAATCCGATATCTTGACGACGCGGACCACGTCGCCGTACTTCTCCTCGAAGAGCGCCTTCGCGCCTGCCGAGCGGGCGTGCTCCATGTCGGTCTCGGAGATATCGAGAACGTCGTTCTTCAGGATCAGCGAGTTCACTTCCTGCTCGACCCGCGCGATCTGCTCCGGAGAAAGAGGCTCGAAGTGCGTAAAGTCGAAGCGGAGGCCCGACTCTCCCACAAGCGAGCCGGACTGGCGCACATGTCCTCCCAGGACCCGCACGAGCGACTCGTGAAGCAGGTGGGTCGCGGTGTGGTTCCGTCGGATGGCCTTCAGCCGTTCGGTGTTCACGCACGCCCGCACCGAGTCCCCGGTACGGAGCGTCCCTTCGAGGATCCTCGCCTTGTGGACGCGCAGCCCGCGCGACCGTACGACGGTATCCAGGATCTCGACTCTGAATCCGTCCCCGGTGAGCATCCCGGTATCGCCGACCTGCCCTCCCTTTTCGCCGTAGAAGGGCGTCCGGTCGAGCACGGCCTCGATTTCCTCCCCTGCGGAGGCGGATTCGACCTGTTCTCCGTCCCTGACCAGAGCCGCCACCGTCGAGAGAGAGTCGCACTCCGAATAGCCGAGGAATTCGGTATCCCCCAGCTCCTCGTTCAGCCGGCTGTAGACGTCGCCGGTCATCGCGCTCTTCTTCTGCTTGCTGGAGGCGCGCGCCCGTTCGCGCTGGGCCGTCATCTCACGGTCGAAACCCTCGCGGTCCACCGAGTAACCGTTCTCCTCGGCGATCTCGGCGGTCAGCTCCAGCGGGAATCCGTAGGTATCGTACAGCTCGAAGGCCACCGCACCGGGCAGCACGTTCGTGCCGGAGCCTTTCAGGCGCGCCATCTCCGCATCGAGCAGTTCCGTTCCCTGCTGCAGCGTCCGGCCGAAGCGCTTCTCCTCAACGTCGATGATCTGTTCCACCATGAGGCGGTTGTCCACGATCTCCCGGTACGGATCGCCCATCAGCCCGATCACGTCGGGAACGAATTCGAGCAGGAAGGGGCGGTCCACTCCGAGCAGCCGGCCGAAACGGGACGCCCGCCGGAGGAGCCTGCGCAGCACGTAGCCGCGCCCGTCGTTGGAAGGCAAAATGCCGTCCGCGATCATGAAGACCACCGACCGGATATGGTCGGCGATCACCCGGACGGCGAGGTCGGTCTTCGGGCTGTATCCGTACTGGATGCCCCCGAGGTCGCACGCCCGGTCGATCAGCGGGCGGAAGAGATCCGTCTCGAAGTCGGTGCGGACTCTCTGGACGATCGACGTAAGGCGCTCCAGCCCCATTCCCGTGTCGATGTTCTTCTTCGGCAGCGGAACGAGCGTCCCGTCCTTCTGGAGGTCGAACTGAGTGAACACCAGGTTCCAGATCTCCAGGTACCGGTCGCAGCTGCACCCCACCGCGCACTCCGTCCTGCCGCACGAAAAGTCCGGCCCCTGGTCGTAGATGATCTCCGAACACGGACCGCACGGCCCCTGGTCTCCCATGAACCAGAAGTTCTCGTCCTTGTCGAAGCGGAAAATCCGCTCGTCGGGGAGCCCCACCTCGTTGCGCCAGACACCGTACGCCTCTTCATCGTCGAGATAGATCGTCGCCGAGAGGCGCTCCGGCTCCAGCCCGATCACCTCCGTCAGGAACTCCCACCCCCACGTGATGGCCTCTCGCTTGAAGTAGTCCCCCCACGCGAAGTTTCCGAGCATCTCGAAGAACGTGTGGTGCCTCGCCGTGCGCCCGACGTTCTCGATGTCGTTCGTGCGGACGCACTTCTGGGACGTCACCGCTGTGGGAGACTCCGGCTTCTGGATGCCCAGATAGTAGGGCTTGAAGGGAACCATCCCCGCGATGGTGAAAAGCAGCGAAGGATCGTCGGGAATGAGCGAGAAGCTCGGAACGTGCCTGCTCCCCTTCGAAACCCAGAAATCAACGAACAAAGAACGTACTTCACTACCCGATCTCCACTGCATGCGCTCTCTTCCTCCCTGTTGCCCCCGGAAGTTCCGCCGGGGGATATCGCCTTCCTCCCCGCAGAAGGGAGGACTTTATCCTGTCATTCGGCCGCCGTCGAGGACCCGTCCGAATCATCCGCTCTTATTCCTGCAACAGATTATCCCGCATCTCCGCGCTTTTTGCCAGAATTTTTTCAGAGTCCATTCCCGGGAAGATCCTGTCCCGGTAGATCCAGGAACCGCCGACCATCGTGGCGTACACGTCGGCCGAGGATCCGGCGTAGACCAGGAACGGCGCCGCGTTTTCCTCGCCGATCCCCACGTAGTGCGGCTGGTCGATGTCGACGAGGACGAAGTCGGCCGCCCACCCCTCGCGGATCATCCCCTTCTTCTCGAATCCGAGCGCGGCGGCGCCTTCATATGTCGCCATGCGGAGGGCGTCCCGGGCCGGAAGAACCGTCGGATCGCGCCGTATTCCCTTGTGCAGCAGGGCCGCGCAGCGCATCTCACCCCAGATGTCGAGCCGGTTGTTGCTCGCCGCGCCGTCGGTTCCCAGCGCGATCTTCTCCGTTCTCGACAAGAGCCCGGGAAGGTCGAAAACGCCGCTCCCCAGCTTCAGGTTGCTGTTCGGGTTGTGGGCGATCGTCATGCGGAAGAAGTCCACCTTCTCCACTGCCGAGGGGTCGAGCCAGACACAGTGCGCCAGAATGCCGTAAGGCGCGGATAGGATTCCGGAGGCCTGAAGGTACTCCTCCGGCGTCATCTTCAATTCATCGCGCAGATACGAGAGTTCCCACTCCGTCTCCAGGAAGTGGAAGTGAACTCCCAGATCGCGTTCGGAGGCGAGCGCGCAGATCTCCTGCATCAGCGGGAACGGCACCGTGTAGGGTGCATGCGGGCCGAGCTGCACCGAGACGAAGTCCCGCTTCTCCTTCCACGTCTCCGCGAGCCGAAGTCCTTCCTCCAGCTTTCCGCGCTCCCCGCCGACGATTCCCCGGCAGGCCGCGCAGCGCATTCCGGCCTCGAGAGACGCCTGCACCACCGCGTCCATTTCGAAGTACATGTCCGCGAACGCGGTCACGCCACCCGAAGCCATCTCGAGCAGCGCCTGCAGCGTCCCCCAGTAGATGTGCTCGCGCCGCAGCCTCGCCTCGACGGGCCAGATCTTCCGCTGAAGCCACTCCATCAGCGGCGCTTCCTCGCCGATGCCCCGAAGGAGCGCCATCGCCGCGTGGGTATGCGCGTTCACGAAGCCCGGGACCAGGGCCGAACGGCGTTCGCCGTCGATCACCTCTTCGCCCGGCGAGGCCCGAAGGCCGTCCCCGATTTCCGAGATCCGCCCGTCCTCGACCCTGACCGAGCAGTACCGTCCCTTCTCCATGCCGCCGTCGACGGCGAGGAAGTCCTTCAGAAGGGCGTTCATGCTACTCCACCCAGCTCTTCATATACTCTTCCTGTTCCGGGGTCATCCGGTCGAGCGTGATGCCCAGCGAAGCGAGCTTGGCCTCCATCACCGCACGGTCGATATCCGCCGGAACGTCGTACAGTCCCGGCTTCATCTCGTTCCGCGCCATGTGGATCGCGGATTCGAGCTGAAGGGCGAAGCTGAGGTCCATGATCTCGACCGGGTGCCCGTCCGCGCAGGCCAGGTTCACAAGGCGCCCCTCGCCCAGCAGGTGAAGGCGGCGTCCGTCCTTCAGCCTGAAGGTCTCGATTCCGGGGCGCGTCGCCTCGACGGACTCCGTCAGCGACATCAGGTCCGGCTTGCAGATCTCGACATCGAAATGCCCCGCGTTCCCCAGCAGGACACCGTCCTTCATCTTTTCGAAGTGCTCCTTCCGGATGACCTTCGTATTCCCAGTCAGCGTCAGGAAGATATCGCCGCGAGGCGCCGCCTCCGCCATTCCCGTCACCTCGTATCCGTCCATCAGCGCCTCGAACGCCCGGTGAGGATCCAGCTCGACGATCACCACCCGGGCTCCCATCGCGGACGCCCGCATCGCCGTTCCCCGGCCGCACCAGCCGTATCCGGCGATCACGACCGTCTTCCCGGCGATGAGCAGATTCGTCGTCCGCAGCAGGCCGTCCAGAACCGACTGCCCGGTACCGTACCGGTTGTCGAAAAGATACTTGCTGTGGGCGTCGTTCACCGAGATCATCGGAAAGGCCAAAATGCCCTCGTTCGCCATCGAGCGCAGGCGCTTCACGCCGGAGGTCGTCTCCTCCGAGCCGCCCCTCACTCCGGGGAGCAGGCGCCTCATGTCCGTGTGCAGCAGCGCCACGAGGTCCGCGCCGTCGTCCACCACGATGTTCGGCCCCACCGCGAGGGCGGAACGCGCGTTCTCGAAATACTCGTCCGGCGTCATGCCGTTCCTGCTGAAGACGGAGACGCCGTGCTTCACGAGGGCCGCGCAGACGTCGTCCTGCGTCGAGAGCGGATTGCTCCCCGCGGCGACCACCTGCGCACCGAGATCCTTCAGCAGCAGCAGCAAGCAGGCCGTCTTCGCCTCGAGGTGAAGGCACGCCGAGATGACTGCGCCCGCGAGGGGCTGCTCGCTTTTGTATTTCTTCTCAAGATGACGCAGCACCGGCATGTACTGCCGGGCCCATTCTATTTTCTTCTCTCCCGACGGCGCAAGCGCGACGTCCGCAACACGATACTCCATTCCGTTTTTCCTCCTCGTATAATCAACTTCTCCGGCAAACGCAGGCCGGAAACCGCATACGGAATCCTCCTGGAGGGAGCGTATCCCTTCCGGGGAAAAAATCCACGACGAAATACTATGCCGAAAGCTGTTTCGCGATCCCCTCCGCGTACGGCGGCCGCAGAACGCCCTTTTCCGTGATGATCGCCGAGATCAGCGCGGCATCGGTGACATCGAACGCGGGGTTCCATATCGAATACTCCGCCGGGAGCATCCCCCCGTTCGGGAGCCTCCGCACTTCGTCGGCGGCCCGCTCCTCGATCGGAATGGCCTGCCCCGAAGGGAGCGATTGATCGAACGTGCTCAGCGGCGCCGCCACGTAGAAGGGAATATCGAAATGCGCGGCAAGCACCGCCAGCGAGCATGTCCCGATCTTGTTCGCCGTGTCGCCGTTCGCCGCGATCCTGTCGGCGCCCACGATCACGGCCGAAATGCCGCCCCGCTTCATCAGGCTTCCCGCCATGGAGTCGCACAGCAGCGTCACGTCGAATCCGTCCCGCATCAGCTCCCAGACGGTGAGGCGGGCTCCCTGCAGCAGCGGCCGGGTCTCGCACGAAAAGACCTTCACGTTCTTCCCCGCCTCGCGGGCGGAGCGGATCACGCCGAGAGCGGTCCCGTGCCCTCCGGTCGCCAGAGCTCCCGCGTTGCAGTGCGTCAGCACCGAGCATTCCTGCGGAAGAAGAGCCGCCCCAGCGCTGCCGAGAGCCCGGTTCCCCTCGATGTCCTCGTTCTGAATAGCCTTGGCCTCATCCAGGAGGCCTGAAAAAAGATCTCCGTCCGGAAGCGCCGACATCCGGTTCTCGATCCGGCGGAGCGCCCAGAAAAGGTTCACCGCCGTCGGCCGCGTTTCCGCAAGCCGCTTCAGAGCCCGTTCGGCCTCCCGCCTGCCGCCGCGGGCTTCGAGCACGACCCCGAACGCCGCGGCGATGCCGATCGCGGGGGCTCCCCTGACGGCAAGCTCCTCGATCGCGACCGCCACCTCCTCGGCGTGCGCGCACTCCAGAAATTCAACCCTGCACGGCAGCCTCCTCTGGTCAAGAAGAGAGAGCCGGTTTTCATTCCATGAAATAACGGGGGGGAGCATCTCCACCCCTCCTTTTCTTTTCAGATTCCGCCGCGGACCTCCGACGAACGCACCTCCGCGCAGGCGTCCCCGTCACGGAAACGGAGATGCACCTCGTCGCTGGACCGGAGATCCGTCACTGTCAGCACGGGAGCCCCTTCCTTCTCGCAGATGATATAGCCGCGGTCGAAGACCTTCAGCGGAGAGAGTCCGTCGAGAGCAGCCGCGGCGGCGGCGAGACGCTCTCTCGATTCCGAGAGCGCCCGTTCGGCTCCCGACGCAAGACGGCCGGATAAGAGATCGAGTGCCCCTTGCCGCGCCGCGAGCTGTTTTTCCAGCAATCCGGCGCCGCGCGAGAGCAGAAGATCGACGTTCCGCTCCGCTCCGCGAAAGAAGTGCTCCAGGGAGGACGATGCCGACGAAATCCTGTGATCGAGCAGGCGGAGGATATCCCTCCGGTCGGGAAAGACCCGCTCGGCCGCAGCCGAAGGAGTCGGGGCATGCACGTCGGCCGCGAGGTCGGCGAGCGTCTCGTCGATCTCGTGCCCTATTCCTGTCACCAATGGAAGAGGCGAATTTCTGACCGCCCGGACGACCCGCTCGTCGTCGAACGGCGACAGGTCGTCGCGGCTTCCCCCTCCCCGAACGAGAAGCGCGCAGTCGACGCACGCCAGCGAACCGAGCCGGCCGAGCGCCGCCGCTATGGTTTCGGGCGCGTCGTACCCCTGCACGACCGCCGGCACCACCACGATTTCGCACGAGGGCATCCGCTTCGCCGATACCGCCAGCACGTCCTGCAGGGCGGCTCCCGTCCGAGAGGTCACGAGCGCCACCTTTTCCGGATATGCGGGAAGCGGTCTTTTCAGAGCGGGATCGAACAGCCCCTCTTTTTCGAGGCGCTCCTTCAGCTCCAGTCTCGCCCGGTCCGCTGCGCCCTTCCCGATCGGAACGAGCCGCCTCACCAACAGCTGATATCCTCCGCGCGGCGCGTAGACCGAGACGGAGCCCTCCGCGACCACCTCGTCGCCGTTTCTCGGCCACTGCGGCACGGAGGACGCGTAACTTCGAAAAAGAGCGCACGAAATACGGCTTTCCTTACCAAGGAGGGTAAAATAGACGTGGCCGCTGGAGTGTTTTTTCAGCTCGCTCAGTTCACCGCGAACTCCGACAGCCTGCATGACCGGGTCCTTCAGAAAAAGCGAGGCGATGCGAAGGGAGATCTCGTCAACTGTCAGTGTCGCCGGCATGCGCTTTCGTCCCTTCCGGATCCGGCCGGGGTTCCTCCGGCTTCGGAATTCCCCCGTCCGCGGAGGCTGAAGCCGCCTCCTCCTGTCCGGGTTCGTCGACGGGGACATTACGGACGATGCGCCCGAGCACGCCGTTCACGAACTTGCCCGACTCGTCCGTTCCGAAGGTCTTGGCAAGCTCGACCGCCTCCGAGATCGCCACCGCGACGGGCGTCAGCTTCGAAAAAAGGCTTTCGAAAATCGCCATCCTCAGGGCAGCCCTGTCGACGGCGACCATCCGCTCCGGCCGCCATCCCGTGACGTGCTCACGGATCAGGTTGTCGATGTCCAGCCGGCGCTCCCACGCACCGACCGTCAGAATACGCGTATACTCGCGGATCTCCGGATCTTCGTCCAGAGGGAACAGCTCGAGCGCCTGTTCAGGCGTCTGGCTTCTCCGGATATCGAGTGCATACAACAACTGAAGCGCCATCTCACGGGCACGATGACGCTTCTGAGGCAAAAAACTCCGGTTCAATGCATTACCTCCCCGCCAAGCTCCTCAGCTTTTGCACGAGCGCGGCGCCTGTCTCCGACTTGAAGAAGAGTACCCCCGCATAAAAAGCGACGCCCCAGAAAAGACTCCACAGGAGCGTGCCCACGCCTTCCCTCACCAGGAGAGCGAACAGGGCGAAAAGAATCGCCCAGACAACGGGTTTTTTCGCCAAAGTCGCAATCTCGTCGTTGTCGACGAAAGACGACTTCTCCGCAAGCTCCACCCATGAAACACGCACCGACAGACCGCTTGGACCGAAGGAGTCCCTCAGCTTCGCCTCCAAAGATTCCATGGCAACGGAGTCCGAGTCCCTCGGCATGGTGATGACGAGAAAAAGAGTGTTCTCGGCGGAGGAAAGTGAAACCTGCGTGCACTTGAACGGCTTCGGGCACAGGAAATTTACAAATTCAAAGATCCCGTCCTGGGAGATCAGGATGCTGCCGAGGGAATTTCGTTTCCATAACAGATACATTCGCATCACCCCTGTATTAAGGGGGCCCGTAAAAAACAGGAGCCCCCCTCAAGGTTCGTTGACGAAGACAGCGTTCCCGCTTCGCAAAGACTCTTTTCCGCTGGAAAAAGCGCGTCTCCGGCCCTGCGGGAAACCGGACGGCCGTGTGAAAGGATGAAAGGAAGGAAGGCGCGCTCACCGGCGTATAATGACTGATAAAGACGCACGCCGCGATAGGAAGCGTTAAAGACGCTCCACGTCGGGCTGCAGAGATTTCTCGGGTTCGGGTTCCGGTGCAGGTTCCACAACGGGGGGCTTGACGACTTCCGGCTTCGCTTCGGGCTTCGCCTCCTCCTGTGCGGGCGCCTCCGGGGGAACGACTTCCTTTTCCTTGAAATATATTCCCTGGACGTTCACGTTGACTGCCTTGACCTTGTAGCCGGTATATTCCTCGATGTTCTTCTTGATAAGCTCCTGGACGTCCCATGCAAGATCGGGAATCCGCAGGCCGAACTTCACCATGATGTAGACATCGACGCTCGCAACGGGGTGAATCCCGTCCTCCAGCGTCACGCGGACACCCTCGCTCGCCTTTCTTCCGAGGCCCAGCTTCGAAGCGATTCCGGGGCTGGCGGGCTGAACACCTTCGATGGAGACAAGCGTCTTCTTCGCCAGTTCGGACAGGACATCTTCGCTGATATGCACGATGCCGGCCACCATACCCTCCGGCAGCACGTCCTGATCCGCAGTCTCGTTCAAAACGCCTTCGTAGGCAACTTCCTCTTCGATCACTTCAGATTCCAGTTTTTTGTTCATTTCATCCATTTCGAGACCTCCCTTCCAGTTTTACGCAAGCGCTCCGGGGAAGCGAAGCGTGCTTCTCTCCCCCGGAATTACTTCGACAGCTATTCCTTCGGCTGCTCGAAATGCTTTCCGCAGCCTGGACATTCAAGAACCTCGTCGGGTTCGTACTCCTCGGGCTGGAAATAAAAAACGTAACTGCAATGAGGGCATGTCACCGAAACATAGCTCTGATCGAATTCGACATCGTCCTCATCCTCGTCCTCTTCTCCGTCGAAACCCTCTTCGCCGGAGAATTCGACGAACGCCTTTTCGAGCGCATCGAGATCCTCGTCGAGAAGCGCGCAATCATCCGCAAGATCTTCGTACAGCTCCCGCTGCTCCTGGATGAGCTCCTCGTGCTCCGCCACCTCCAGGGAAAGCGCATCGAGAGCGTCCACAACAGCCTTGAATATCTTGCCCTGTCCTTCGTTCTCCGCATCGCCCAGCCCGTCGAGCAATCCCTTGAGATAGGCTATCTTTTCCCGTGCGCTCATCTCGTCAACCTCCCTGCGTTTTTTTATTTCTTCGCTCGTTCCAGGTACTGACCCGAGCGGGTGTCGACGACTATTGTATCATCCACGTTGACGAAAATCGGAACCGTGATCGTGATTCCGGTCTCCAGTTTCGCGGGTTTTCCGCCGCCGGAGACAGTGTCGCCCTTGAAGCCGGGAGGTGTGTCCACGACCTTCAGCTCGACGCTCTTCGGCATCTCGATGCCCATGATACGCCCCTCGAAGAACTCGATCTGGACCTCCATGTCGTCAACGAGATAATTCACGACGTTCCCGAGAACATCCTCCGGAATGGAGAGCTGATCGTACGTCGAAAGGTCCATGAAGATATAGCTGTCACCGTCTTTATAGCTGTACTGTGCGGGCTTGTCCTCGAAAATGATCCGCTCGAAACGCTCTCCCGAGCGGAAGGAATTCTCGATGGTGGAGCCGGTATCGAGGTTCTTAATTTTTGTCCTGACGGTCGCGCCGCCCCGCCCCATCTTGTGGTGCTGAAAATCGACGACCTCCCAGATACCGTCCTGCCAGCGGATCTTCATCCCCGCATAAAAATCCGACGTATCCACTACCTGCGCCATTTACCCTACCTCCCAATATCGGTTCAAAAAAATCCGGAACATCTTTCGGCCAACGCAGGTATATTATCACATCCGGAAGCCGTTCACAAAAAAAGCCGCCGGAAATTCTACTTCAGGGTGTACTGCTCAAGCGGACCGTCGGGCATGTACAGGATGTAGGGGATCACGATCATCGCAACCTCCGACTTGTCCCGCTGATCCCTTCTGGACTTGAAGAGTTCGCCGAGAAGAGGGATGTCGCCCAGGATCGGAATCTTCGTGCGGATGACCCGATTCACGTCCTTGTGGAGTCCGCCCACGACGAACGGCTCTCCGTCGCGCACCCGGATGTTCGTCGTCACTTCGCGCTTCGACGTCTGGGGAAACTCTTCCCGGTTCTGCCCGATGTAGGTGCCGATGATCTCGCCCGTCTGGATCTTCAGCTCAACCGTCACCATGTTGTCGCGCCCCACCGTGGGAGTGAACTCCAGAATAGGGCCGACCTCCTTCTCGCTCCAGGTCGGGTTGCCTGCCTGGTCGCGCTCGGATACGTACGGATAGTTCTCCACCAGCTTGATCGTCGCCTTCTTCCCGTCGAGCGTGATGATCGACGGATCGGCGAGCACCTTGCCCTTGTTCGACGTAACGAGAGCGTTCAGTCCGAAGTCCAGCATCTTCGTCAGGTCGCCCTTCGCGATCTTCTCAAGGCCGTCCTCAATGATCGGGGAGGGCCGGTCGTCGGTCGGGTCGTATGCCTGGGGCTTGTCCGCGTACAGATACCCGAGGTTCAGTCCGCCGCCCGCGCTGTAGTTCAGCCACCACTGGCTGTAGACCGCGTCGAGGATCGTCTCCAGCTCGTCCTTGGCGGCATCCGTCACCTCGATGATCCTCGCCTGCAGCATCACCTGGCGTCCGGGGTGGTCGATCTGCTGCAGCACCCGTTCGACCTCGAGGAACTGCTCCGGCCTTCCGGTCACGTAGAGCATCCGCAGCCGCTCGTCGATCACCACGTTGGAGATTCTCGCCAGGCTCTGGACAAGCCCTCCGACCGCCTTCATGTCCGCATAGGCGATCTTGAACGAGCGGGTGGAGGTCTTCCCCGTCGTCTTTCCGAGGCTGTCCGGCGACCCGATGATGATCGTCTTTCCCATGATGGCGTACGCCATGTCGTACATCCGGAGCAGGTACCCCAGCGCCTCGTTCAGCGGCACCTGGGTCAGCGACATCGTCACCAGCGTGTTCGGTACCGACGGGTCGGCCACGATGTTCATGCCGGCGTACGTTCCCATCATCCGGAAGACGTCCCGCAGCTCCACGTCCCGCAGGTCGAGCGTCACGGGAACGGTCTTCGTGAACGGGTCGTTGTAGTTCACCGGCGGAGCAGGACGCGGCGCCGTGAGGGTCTTTTCCTCCCTCTCGCGGGCCGCGTACCCCGCGGCGTCGAACCGGAGGAAGTAGCGGTTCGCGGGCGCGGTCCCCTCGATGCTCCTCAGGACGAGCGCGCTGTTCACGGAGACCGTGAAGACGACCGAATCCCCCTTCTGCTCGGCGTACACGCCGCTCACAAGAGGCATGTCGTGCTTCCGCTCCCACTTTCCGGAGGCAAGATAGGCCGGCTTCACGGAGAAGACGATCGAATCGGACGAATTGCTCACAATCTCCGGCCGGGGAAGCGACGAACCCAGCAGCTCGATCGTGACGGCCCGGTCCGCCAGCTGGCGGACAGTCAATCCTCCGATCGGCGGAAACGCCTTCGCCGCCGCGCTATCGGTAGCAGGCGCGGCTGCATCGGCCTTCGAGGGAAGATGGATGCAACCGCCGGCGACGATGAAAATAGCCAGCATCAAGGCACAGATTAACTTCCACGATGTTCTCATCCCATAATCCCCCTCTATAGTCCCGGTGTGATATCGATATTCTTGCCGATCCACCGGACGGTCACCTTGTCCGGTGTGATGCGGACGATCCTTCCCTGTTTTTCAAGGAAGGAGAAACCGGTCTTCACGATAATTCCGTTCCCCACGCCGTTGATGTCCATGATGGCGATTGCATCCTTCCCGGCCACCATGATGGCCCGGACGAACATGATCGGAGGAAGCGCCTCCATCGTCTCGAGCGGATCCGGAACAGGACTCTCGCCTGCTGCGGCGACGCGGACCCTCTCCTCGACCTTGCGCTCCGTCATCGCGAATGGACGCCGTGCGTCGTCGATCACTGCTTCCGCGGTATTTTTGCTCGCACGTCTCGCCTCGGTCGTCGCCCGATAGTTTTCGACGATTCCGTCGAGCCGCTTGGCATCCTCCTGGGATTTTCCGGCGACAGGAGGGACAAAGACCGGTTCCTCTACGGAGAGATCCATGATCTTCCTGAAATTCCATCCGAAAAACGCGATGCCCCCGATGAGCACCAGAAAAATAAAAAGCCGAAGAGAGCGGAAGGAACCCTCTCCTGAAGCAAGTTTGCTTGCGAAACTCTCGTTGACCGTTCCGTCGACCATCGCCATCACCTACTTCTTTAAGACGGATTCGACGATGGCAACGCCCCGGACGGTATCGCCATCGACCATGTTCATCGTCACCGAGGAAAGCCGCAGGGCGACCTTCAGATTGCGCCAGTCCGAAAATGTCTTCACGAAACCGTAGTACGGCCCCTGGAAATCCACCTGAACTGCGTTCCGTCCCTGAGGAGGAGACGAACCCGGCTTCACCACGTTGCTCCGGACACCGTTGCGGGTCAGTTCCTGCTGGGTCCATGCGTAAAAATCTACCTCGTTTTCGGGAAGTTCGAGCTGGTACCGCTCAAGTGCGGCGATCGCCTTCTTGTAGACCTCGATCTGGCGCACCTGCTCCGCCGCCTGCAGTTCAAGCTGAAGGCTCTGGGTACGCAGAAACTTGTCCGTCTCCCTCAGACTCTCCACTTCGTTGACGAGGAAGTACGTCCCGTACCCCATGCCGCCCGCTAGCAGAAGAAAAAGCAGCACGATCAGGCTGTCCTTTCGGGTCATTGTGTTTCCCCCTCCTTCCGGACTTCGGAGACTGCGGGAGCAACCGCCGCCGCAAAATCGCGCAGGCGGCAGGAGAGCGAGAAGTCGACGAGAGACTGGTTTTCCCTCTGCACCCGGGTGGTCGTGGGAAAGTCCACCGTCGCCACCACGTCCACGTCCAGCAGGCCCTTGGCGAACTCGACGACGTCGTTCTCATGGAACGCCGTCCCCTGGAGGGTCGCCCTTCCCGGAACCACCGAGACGCTCCGCATCCATACTCCCAGCGGAAGAGCCCCCTCCATCGCCTGCAGGAACTCGAGGGCGGGCACCTCCTCCTGGAGCATCTTCAGCGCGGAGACGTGCGTCGCCTCGATCCCGGCGAGTCGCTTCAGTTCGTTGGCCAGGCGGGCGCTCTGGGCACGTTTCAGCGCCAGCTCCTCTTCGAGGCCGGCAATTCGGGCATCCAGAGAACGATAATTCATAAAGGACAAAAAGAGCGTCGTTCCGCCGACAAACAGGAACGCAAGGAAAAAGAGCACCAGGAAGAAACGTGCGAAACTGAAGCTTCGTTTCTTTCGCTGGGACTCAACCAGAGAACGCGGACGAAGATCAAGCGCAATTTTCATGACAGATCACGCACCGCCAATCCGACGGCGGCTTCCCAGCCCGCGCTCTCGCCGGGCGGAACCGGAAGCCCCCACGCACTCCACGGGTCGACCCGCAACACCTTCAGCCCCGTGGTCTCCTGAAGGATTTCTCCCAGTCCGCCCTGTGCAGCGAACGAACCGCCAAGCATCAGGTGCTCTAGGGGAAGCTCCTTGTACTGATTGCGCACGAACGTCAGCGTATTGGCCACCTCCCTGACGAGCGGAGAAAAGTCGCGCGCTCCGTCCGCGGTTTCGGGGACATCCACCAGCGAGGTCCTGTACAGGATCCCGTTGTCCTTGTAGCCGAGGACGAGCTGCGTCACGTCATGCTCCGCGAAGATCGCGAGATATCCTCCAGCGAATGACGTGACGGGGCCGAGCGAGGCCCGGAACATCGCCACGCTCTCCGGTTCGATCGTCGAAAGCTCGATCTCCGCGGTCTCAGCCATCCTGAGGACGGATTCGACGGTCCGGAGCCTGCACGCGGCCACCAAGACGGACATCATCCCCTTTTCCACGTGGACCGCGTTCTCAACCCTGCCCATATCGACAGCGGCGTCCGTGAACGCATAGGGGAAGTACTTGTCGAAATCCCACTGCAACGCCTCGCGGGCATCCTCCAGAGACATCTCCGGAAGCTCGAGGATGCGGATCAGGATATCCCGTGAAGGAAGCGCCAGAGCAACAGGCGCCTTGAAGCGACCGCCGATCTTGACCGCCAGCTCCTGCAGGGGGGCGATCAGCTCCCCCGGATCGGCCAGCGAGTTCTTCTTCACCCCCCGACCGTTCGTCGGAACGGCCATCTTCCGAACAACCTTCGCTCCGGACAGATTTCCCTCCAGTTCGACGTACCGGAGAGCATTCTCGTGCAGCGACAATCCAGCTTTGTTGTGTGTCTTCTTCAAGAACGCCGAAGCAGCCATATATCCACATCCTTTCAAAGCTTTCCATTAAGCGCTTTCGATTTTTTTTCATAAGCAACTATATCATATAAACAAGAAGATATCATCTCCCTTTCCAGAAGAAAGGCAACATTTCCTTGCTTCCGGGAACGGGGCCGGGGAGGCCTTCGATCTCCGTGCCGGCAGGAATGGAACCGTCGCCTGAATTTGCCTGCACTTTATCCGGTACATCGAACGGAAGAGGCGGCTCGTTGCCCTCGAAAGCCGTTGAACCGAGCAGCATTTTCCCCTTCATGAAACTGACGCCGCTAATCCTTAGGTCGGGAAAGGTCATAACTTTCGCATCATCGGTCCATGCTCCCTCGCCGGTAGTCCCTTTTACTGCGTAAAGCTTCGCCGTTCCAGACTCCGGATTGCACGGATCGCTCCCCTGTGTGAACGTGGCGAAAAACACGTATCCGTTGTAAAGAACCGGAGGAGAAGAAAGGCGTTCGTATTGACCGAACTCGATGAACCATCCGTTGTTGTTCGGCGCGATTTCAAGCGGATCGGTAGGATCGAGCTTTGTCAATGTGCCGTGCGGCTCCTGAAGATCTTTTAAATTCACGGCCACGAAGTAATTCGTCGTGGATGCCTGCCCCCCCTGCAGATCGAGCCAGTCGCCGCTCGCCGCAAAGAGCCAGTTGTCCCCCGCAATTTTTTCAAATCTCAGGGTGTAGGCGAAACCGATGTTTCCCGATCCTACGCCCGGCAGCGTCGATATAGTGAACACCTTCTTGAAAGTCCATTCGGCGGGATTTGTCGAAGTCGTATCCCCCATGAAGACGGTTCCCGTTTTGCTGTCGGCCGCGAAGAACGTCTTGATCTCTCTCCGTGAGTCTTCGAAGACGACGGAGATGGGCGACACGAAGAATCCGGCGTTCACACCCTGCGGCGCTGTAAACCGCTTTATAATCTCTCCCGTCGTTATTTTCCCGACATACACCTCGCCAGTGGAGAACGATTCGCCGTAAGGGGTTCCGTTCCCCATAACGAAGACCCACTCCTTAACCGGACCATCCGGGGAGTCGAGAGTCACGAACCCTATTCGCGGCACACTCAGGGTAAAGCGAAGGTTCGAATAATTCCACACGGAAGTGTCTGAAAGACCTTTGTGCAGTATCGAAATCTCCTCCACCATGTTGCTGCTCTGCTTCCATATACGAATCTTTTTATCGTTCTGCCCCTTGATATCCTGCTGCTTTACCGTCAGCAAATTCCTGGCGTTATCTACATGAATGTCGTTCTCGACGGCCCACAGGAAGCGCGGCATGTCGGCGTCCGTAATGTCCAGAGCGTACATGCCCGCTCCTCCGAGTCCCAGAAGGCCCAGAATCACCGTACGGTACTCTCCGTCGATCTCGACGTTCGCGGCCATGATCGGCCCGTCCGTGATATAGCGGGAATAGGATTTCTTCGTGGTATCGTACTTCCACGTATTTCCGTCCCACATCCCCTTCAGTCCCCGGAGCCGCCCCTTGACAAGCGCATTTGGCGGCATGAAGGCCCACCGCTCCGTTCCGTCTTCGTCGTTGAAAGCGTGAAGCAGTCCGGCGTTCGACTGCGTGAAAATCAGCGTAGGACGATCCCGGTACGTCGACACGAACGTACTGTAACTCGCCTCGCCGATACGGGAACGCGCATCCGGCGGCCCGATCTTCGCCACTCCGCTGTAGTACATATCGAAAAGTTTGTAGCGCTGGCTTTCCAGATAAATGTTGTCGCCCAGATACCACTGGATGAAGTTCGAGGTCAGCGTCGTCGCGTTGTTTCCTGAGATGCCTATTACCGGGGCAAGGTCGGCGGCTATCCCGGTGGAAAACCGGGCGAGATTTTCATGTGCAGGGGTCAACCCCCTGAGAGGATCCGTTTCGAGTACGAGAGCCGGAATATAGACCTTCCTCGCATCCCAGTTCGTACTCTGAAGCTTATTGGCAGCGGACCAGATCAAAGGATACGTGTTTCCGTCGAAGAGAGTCTTTTTCAGGTCTCCTCTCCAATGAGCGTCGGCGCGTCCGATGTAGAAGGGCTGGTAGAAGACGTCCTCCTGGGGCGCGGAGCTTGCCGGAGATGGAAGGGGCGCGTTGTTGGTCCCGCTGGCCGCTCGTATTGTCGCGATGATTTTGTTCATCGCGCCCATAATGCCGGGCACGTCGGTGGCGAAATAGGCCTTCGCGCTGTTGTCCTCAACTCCATTGTCTCCGGCGTCCGCAACTCTGTTCAATTTGTTTCGCAGGGCGGCGACGTTCTCGTCCTCGCTCTCAGGATCGACGAATGCGAGGACGATGGTCCGGATAGGACGGGAGTAGTTGTTTCCCGATATTTTGATGCTTGTGTTGTACAAGTCCTTGACGGATTGGACAAGCTGGTCGTCGGTCCCGTACGACTGCCCTCCAGAGGTGAGGAGGACAACCCAGTTGTCCTGGCAGTAGTGAGTAATCGTCGCAGGGTTGGTCATCTTGAAGAAATCGGCGAACGAGCCCTCGCGGATACCCTCTTTATCAGTGCCCGAGAGATTCGCGGTCTTATCCCTGGCAAAAAAGGACTCTCTCAGCGGACGCCACCCGTCGAACCGTATTTCAGGGTTTCCGAGATGATACGCCGATGCCGAAAGCTGTGACTGTGTATAAATTTCCTTTCCATCGATCCATTTCAAAATTTTGTTTCGTAAAAGCGTCTCGTCCAAAACGCCCTCGTCGACGTAGCTGCGAAAGTCCGACCGAAGAAGCGCCCTCTTGCTGTCTTCGTTGGTAGCGATCAAAACACCCGAGGCCAGGCGCCACGAATTGTGATAGCCGGCTCCGCTCGGGTCGGTATACGGGAGAGGGTCAAGAAAACTTCCTGCGTCGTCCTTTTTATAGCGGTTCAGGACATCGAGCGCGTTGGAGGGAGAAGAGGGGTAGACACCCCCCGGAGAGGCGTCGGAATTTTTCCGGAGAAAAACCTTGCTGTGAGGATAGCGGTACCAGTCGGCAAACCAGTTCGTCTGCCAGTTTCCGGACTGGTAGGTATAGAACGACTGCATGTACGTCGCGAAAGCGATCCTCAAGCCGGAGACAAGATCCTTGTCGCCCAGAATCCGCCATAAAACAAGTTTCGCCTTGTAGCCGCGGCTGTCGTTCGGCATCAGCGAATCATTATCATCAGCCTTGACTGCGCCCCCTCTTTTCCAGACAAGTTCGGGGTGATAGTGATCCGGATCGTTCGGGTCGTTGTTGGAGGCGTCAAGATCACGTCCGTAATACTCCTGAAGGAAGGCGTGCTTATCGGGCTGCTGCCAGCCCAGTGTTCCGTCTCCGAAAGTTGAGTTTTCCGGATTCCGTTCATCGGCGCCTGCATCCATCGGCCAGAGCATCGATCCGCTCGAGTCGAGGAAAAAAAGGACATTCGGCTCGACGAGCGGAGGCGCCACTTTCAAAAAAGATCGCAGTCCGTCTGTAGCCGCGGCCTTATCCGCCCATAAAACGGAGAATAGCAGACAAAACAAGACCGCTACCTTGCATATCCTTATTCTCCAAGGAGAAGGAGGAATGAGGTCTCTTTGTGTACTCATTTTTCCCGCCGCCTTTCCTAGACACTTCATTTCTGCACGACCACGCTCTGTTCCACCGTCGTCGAGAGACCATCGGGCGTCGATGACGAGCTGCGGACAAGATAGTAACCCAACTTGCTGTGTAACGGACTTCCCAGAGGATCATCCCCGCCGGACAAAGGATTCCAGATCAGGTAGTCTTCATAGGCTTCTCCTCCGAAGGAGAACAGCGTATCCCACATCCGGGGCGGGAAGCCCTTGCTGAAGGCGATGCTACCTTCCGTCTTGTAGACGAGATCATAAACATATATCGCGACTTTCATCGAGGAATCTCCCGCGTCGAAGTCGGTCTCGTCGAAAATGAACGGTGTTACACCCCTGTGCGCTACAAGCGCGGAAAAATTCACCGGATCGGCGGCAATATCCGCGGAAGTGACCGAAAAACCTCCGGCTTTCTTCGGAAGGCTGCCCGCAAGAACACTGTCGACGATCTGCTGCTTGCCGAATTCGACTCCTGCGATCGCTGCGTTCAGTCTTCGTTCGTTGTCAGTCTTCATCTTTGTTGTTTCCATCATGTTCCCGACAATATAGACCGAAACGCCGACGATCATGCCTGCAACAAGCAGGACGATAAGGGCGACCGCAAGAGACATCGCTTTTTTCCTGGAATTGAGACGAATCATTCTCTTCAATTTCGTATCCTCCAACTGCGGGAGACCACAGCATAGCGATACGACGAATCGAGACCGCTTTTTGCCGGCACTGCGTCATCCGGCCATCCGACGATCACGCTCTGCCGCTGGTCCGACCGCTTCGTACCGGACCGTGCCAGGACGCGCACGGTGAGCACCCTGTCTCCTTCGGGATCGAATGTGCACCACATGCCTGCGACACCGTCCGCCGCAGATCTGACTTCCGTACCATCGAGATGATCGATCTTTAAAACACCGCCGCCGGAAGAAATTTTTACCGCCCGGACAAAGTGAAGCTCGTCGAACGCGGCGATCCACTGATCGGAAGAAGAGTTCAGAGAAAGTGTTTCCGCTGTTGTATCGACGGAGGAAATTCGAAACGGCGACGAGGCGCTCGGAAATGAGATCCAAGCTTTTAGCTGCGATGCATCCGTCGACAAGTTCGATGCATGTGCGAGCGTGCCGAACGGTTCGACTTCTATCGGAAAGTGAGGAGAAGGATTCTTTGGAACCGCATATTCCTTTCCCACACCGGCTCCGCTCGGCTCGGAATAGACAAGCCAGAGCGCGGGAGCGGCAGTACCCGAAGAGAGCGCGTCCCCCGAGGCTGAAGCGAGCTGCACGAACCCCTTGAACCTTCGTGCTGCTTGGGCCGGAAGAACGGGATCAAGCCCTGAGAAAGCGGCCTGAAAATCAGCTTCTTTGTTGGGCAGTCCAAGCCCCGCGTTCAGAACGAACGGATGGATCGCTGCGAGAGCGATCTGTCCCCGCTGTTTCGCCTCGCTAAGGTCCTGATGAAGCTCGTAGCTCTTGAAGACGGAAAAAAGAATGGTGATCACGGAGCCCATGACGAGACCCGTGATGACGATGGCGATGAGCAGTTCCACAAGCGTAAACCCACGGCGTCTGTTCATCCCTTGCTCACTCCTTCCGGGTTTCGCTGGAGAATTTGCTTATCCGCCGCTCCAGAATCAAGGAGGTGTCACCCGTGACGCCTCTCCATGTCACTGTCGCTTTTCCTATATAGTTCTGCGGCTGCTCCTGAACGAAGATTGGTTTTTGCGACTTCACGGTGAACTCGCCGATCACGTCCTCGCTTTCCACCTTGACGTTGAACGGCTGTGCCTCCAGCGAGTCAAGCGCCTGAACCGCGAGAAACGTCGCCTGCTCGCGCTGCACGGTTTGAAGAGCCAGCTTCGAAGACATGATAGGGACAAATGCGATGGCGAGGAGTGCAATCGAGAGGATCAGAAACGCGATGATCGTCTCCGCGAGTGAAAATCCCTTGTTTCGAGAGCGACGCATTTGAAACCGGCTGAACGGACAAATCTTCATGTTCGCCTCCAGTGTGATGCCGGGCAGTAGAAGAGGATCCCGCAATGCAACGGGATCCTCACTCCGTCCCGTTTCACATAATATCCAGTTTGATCATAGTACGTTATCTCGCCTTCCAGAAGAGCGGCATGTCGGCTTTAATGTCGAAGTCCCCCCCGCCGGGGTCGAAGCCGGCGTTGAAAAGTTCGACGTACAGCATGTTTTCATTGCCTTGAATATGCGTGAAAAGGATTTCTCCGCTGTCGTCGCGTTTGAAGAGCGCCTCGCTCTCGTACTTGGCCGATTCGTTGAAATCGACGACACTGAAGGCCAGTTTTCCCCCGGCGAGAGAGACGCCGGTAACTCGCAGATTCGAGAATTCGATGTAGTTTTCTTTCAGCCCTTTCCAGAAGTATCTGGTCCTGTTCCTAATATGCAATGAATACACTCTGGACTTGCCATTACTACTGTTGTACGTCGTGAAAAAGGCAAATCCGTTGTATACAACAGGGGGAGAAGCTAAGCGGTACAAATCCAAATCAAGAAAATAGGTACTTTCACCCGGTGAATTAAGAGGTACGATATTGAGATTGCTCTTCTCTGAGCCGCCTACCATCTCGTCTCTATCGCCTCTGGACACGAAAAGCCAACGCGTGCCATCCTTGTCGTCCGCTATATCGAGCGAATAGGAGACAGCCTGGGACCCGCCACCGGAAATGAGTTTTGTATCTTCCAAAATCCATTGACTGCCAACGTATTTACCCAAATAAATAGCTCCTTGGGTGTCTGCAACGTAAAACGTTTTGATTGAGTCTCCTTCGTTTTCGCGCAGAACCAGCACAGGAGCAAATATTTTCTTAAACGCGCCCGACGAACTTGTAATTTTTTGTAAAACTTCTCCTGTGAGGACTTTGATAACAAACACACAGCCGCTAGCCTGATCGAAAGGGACATTCGCTCCACTTCCTGCTAACGCAACCCATTCCGAATTTCCCCATGAACCTGACATAGTTCCGATAAAAGGAGTGCTCATTGGAAACTCAAGCTGATCATAATTCCATTTAGGATCGGCTACTTGCCTCTGCACATTAGAAAGCGAGCCCTTCCATACAATTGTTTCACGTTTATTTTGTGAAGGAACTGTGTTCTCTACGGCCCAGAGAAACAAAGGTTTCTCAGGAACTGTTATATCAAGGGCATACATACCCCATCCGCCCAAACCTAAAGAACCGAGGAGAACCGTGATAAATTTGCCTGCGACGGAATCGTAAACGTCCTCCACAACGATCGGACCGTCCGCAAGAAACCTCGGCACGACAGCACCGTCGGGCTTGACACCAATTTCGGCGGCAGTATACGGATTTTTGGGGTTCCCTTCATCGTTTGTCGGTTTCACCAGTCCGCGAAGGCGTGCGTTCTCCAGGACATTCGGGGGGATGAAAGCCCATTTCTCCTCGCCTGTCTCGTAGTCGAACGCATGGAGCATCCCTGCGTTCGACTGCACATAGACAATCCACTTCCGTTCCGAATTCTCTTTCTTTCCATCTTCTTGAAGTTTCTCTTTTTTAAAAACCTCGTATGCACTCTTGTAGATCTCGGGCACTTCGGCAGAGGGCGGGCCTACCAGTGCTATCCCGCTGTGATAGATGTCGAAGAGCTTGTCGTTTCTCGTGTCGCCTATTAGCCAGTTGACAAATGCCTGTCCTTTCTCTCTTTCACCCGCTGTATCCACCGCAAACCCCATACGTCGTAAAAAGTTGTCGGAGCCGTTCAGCGCGACAAGGTTCTGTACAACTTTCGGATAGAGGGGTCCGGTCAGATCAAGAGAAAGAGAGTCGCTCGCAACGGCGGGAGTGTAAACTTTTCGGGATTTCTCCGTATCCGCTGTGCGGAGGTTCAGCAGCTTGTTCGCAGACCAGTTCTCCTGAAATCGTTTTGCTTCTTTTGCTTTCTTGAATCTGCGCAAGTTCCCCTGCCACTGCAGATCTCGTGATTTACCGAGTATCTGTGCGACCTTCCGTGTAAAGAAGGTTTGCAGATAGTACTCATTCCCGTCATCGTCTTTAAAAAAAAGCGGAGCGTTTTCACTATAGATCCGATTCGGCACCGCCCAACTGCCCTTTTTATGAACATCATCGCCAGATAAAAAAGGCCGTAACACAGGCGTAAGGTTTGCAAACGCCGGCTCCGCGAATGCCAAAAAGAGCGCTACAGCCCCGGCGAAGGAGAAAATACGACGGATCCACTGTGTTTTTCTCGTTTTCAATACTCTCATTCTACTTCCCTCCCCTTTCGCAGAGAAAGTTCAAATTCACTCCACCAATGCAATCGCCTGCTCCACCGTTTTCGAAAACTCCTTATACGTCGCGGTGCTGCGCACGAGATATGCGTTTGAGGCGATACTTCCGGCGCCTTCTACCGGGTCGTTGTCGTAGGGGCCTCCTGAGCGGTTTATGGCAGTATAGGACTGCCACGACGCTTGTGAGCTCGTTGCTTCTATGTCGCTTGATCCCCCGCCTCCGCCGCCTGAAACGAACGTAATAATCGGAGGTATGCCTTTTTCAAAATCAGGAATCTCTTCACCTTCTTCGATACTGTAATCAAGGTCATAGACCACGAAATCCACCTGCACGCCTTCAGGCGTCGTGAAGGTCGTTCCGCCGACGTCGACCTTTAATACATCAAATGGCGGTTTCAGATCGGCACCTGCAATACCGGTCTCCGGATCGCTTCGTCTTGGAAGGGCTTTATCAGTCTCCTTTTTCTGGAAGAGCAGTTCCTTGCCTTTTTCCACACCCGACAGCGCAGCGTTGAGCAGAACCTCGTCGTTGATCTTCATCTGCGTTGTTCCCATCATGTTTTCGACGAGATACATCGACACTCCGACCATCATTCCCGCCACAAGGAGCGCAATGAGGGAGATGGCTAGAGCCATTCCTCTTCTGGACGCGTATTTATTGCGATTGTACAACCGGACTCCCGTTATTTTTTTCAATTTCGTATCCTCCAGCTGCGGGATACCACCGCATAGCGATACTGCCGGTCCAGGTCGGCAACCTTCGGAGACGCGGTTGCAGGCCATTCTTCAATACCGCTCCAATGATGGTCTTTCCGCTTCGTACTCGACCGTGCAAGGGCACGCACGGTAAGAACCCGGTCCCCTGCGGGGTCGAACTCGCACCATAACCCCACAATCCCGTCGACCGCAGGTTGCGCTCCGGAACCGTCAAGCCTTTCTACCGTCAGAACGCTGCCGGAGGCAACAAAGGCCTTCACGGCGCGGACAAGGTGAACTTCATCGAAAGGGATGATCTTCTGGGGCACTGCGATGTTCAGAGTCAGTTCCTCGTCGACCTCATCGATGTCGCTGATCCAGAACGGCCATGTCGTGGCGGGAAACGTAATCCATGCTTTTATGTTCTGTTTCACCGTCGAGAGGTTTGTTCCGACCGAAAGATCGGCGAACTGGTCCAGTTCGATAACGGCAGGAGAACCTGCGGAGAGGGAGTATCCTTTATTGACCCCGGCTCCGCTTGGAATCGAATACACGATCCACACCTCGGGGGCTTCCGTCACGGCATCCGCGACCGGAGTCTTCGCCGAGGCAAGCTGGACAAACGACTTGAACGCCTTTGCGGTGTCGGCGGGCATTATCCCCGGCAATGTGACAGTCCCTGTCTGGCCCTCGAACGCCTTCTGAAAATCGGCCTTCGCCGCAGGCATACCCAGCCCCGCATTCAGGATGTAGGGCTGGATCGAGGCGACGGCAAGCTGTCCTCGCTGCTTCGCCTCGGTAATGTCCTGATGGAGTTCGTAGCTTTTAAAGACCGAGAACATGAGAGCAATCACCGCAGCCATGACAATTCCCAGGATCAGCATGGAAACGAGGAGTTCAATAAATGTGAACGCGGATTTTTTCCTCAAGGTCCTCATTCCTCCTCCTGCTTATGGCGCGTTTCATGGGAAAGCCTGCTCAGGTTGCGTTCGAGAATCAGTTCGGACTGCCCGGCAAGACCGGTCCATCGTACAGTCACGGTCGCCTTGTAATTGGATGCGGTCGCCGCGCTGTAGAGAGGTTTCTGGTAGATGAGGGTGTACATCCCCTCCGGAACAGTGTCCGAAACGGCCACGTCCGGGCTCACCGATTCAAGGTAATCGAGCCCCTTCATTGCAAGAAACATGGCCTGTTCGCGCTGCGTCGTCTGCAGCATCATCTTCGACGACATGATGGGGACGAACGCGATCGCGAGGATCGCGACCGACAGGATCACGAGCGCGATAATCGTCTCGGGAAGCGAGAACGCTTTTCTTCTCGTGCCATGAACTCGAAAGGACGAAAACATACTCTTACTCTTTTTCATGACGCCTCCACTGTATTTCTCGACTTTTGCAAGATAGGAACAAAAAACTCCCGTTCGATAGCTTTCTCCCGGAATCGCTCGGTTCTTCCGCAGGAACTCCCGACTCATTGCCGATGAAGCCGAGTTTTCGTCCGTAAACAAGGTAAGTCCGAAAAACCCGACTCACATCGAGGACGATGCGCGCCCGGGAACAAACACGACGAGCGCTTTCGGCTGCATGTCCGAGGAAATCGTATCAGGATCGATAGCGGCCATGTCCGGTGCGGGCATTTTGAAACCGGGGGAGCCGAGAGAGAGAACAGCGATCCGGATACGCGCCTCCCCGGTCTTCTGCGTTCCGCCTCCTATAGCGAGCATCGCAGCCCCTGCAAGAATACCGGCGAGTAACACGACGACGAGAAGCTCCACAAAACCGAATCCCGACCGCTCTCTTTTTTTCATAAGCTGCGCTCTCATCGCACTTCCTCCCCTTGAAGCGAATGTATGTACTTCCGGCGCTCACTCCGCCGCCGTAGATTTCAATTTTAGTGACGCTCTTCAGTGAACCCTCATGTATACCGTATTTTCTCCGTGCACTCCGGTATAGGGTTCGAGATCCGGGCTGGCGACCATGGATCTGTAGAGTCCGATATCCTGAGCCGAATTCGCGAGCGATTTCGCCAAGCCGCTGCCTCCGAGAGCGGTATCATCGTAAAAGACAAACCAGTAATGATCTTTATCGCCGACGTTGTACCCTGCGGGAATCGTCCTGTCCATGTGTTTCCTGAGATCGTCCAGCGAGGGCGTCGGGGCACCGACGCCCTCGTCCACCTGGTAGACAGCGACTGCCGCTTTCTGCGACCGGAGGTCGCTGATGATCCTCGCAGCCTTGGCCTTGGCGCTACTCGTGGCCCTCAGCATCAGGATCGATCCCGCGAGGATCCCGTGAGGATCCCGATGAGAATAAGGACGATGAGCACTTCAACCAGCGTGAAAGCCCTTCGTTTTCCTGTTTTTGCTGTCAACATTTTTTGCATTGTGCGCATCCTTCCTAATATGTATTGAGGGCGCGAAAACTTTTTATAACATTCAATGCGATCTGGAAGAAGCGCCTTATGCACCATCCGGACCGCAGATATTTTTCAATTTTTTAGTAGAGAGGTCGTTCTCTTGCGGAGATGGTATCACCCTTTTCTCTTTTTCCGAAAAAATCCGTTTACCTGACCCTCATCCAGACAACCACCGCATCAGGATCAATACTTCCATACGGAGGTGTTGAAGCCATGCCGTTGCTCATTGCCTGCTCTCCAATATTGAAGACTCAACCGCTGAATTAGCAAGAGCCTTTCTTACACCCGCATTGGTCATAAGCGGTCCTTCGTATGCGCCCCCCCCCCATCGAACTTCGTCCGAAACCACAAAGCGGTAAGCGTTATAGCCAAATCCAAACTCGGCGTCCATATACGGCTGAGCTTGAGGGTTGTGAGTTCGGTGTCGTTAGGGTGATCGGCTCGGAACTGAAGCGTTGCCGATTTCATCGATCGCAGGTTGCTGATGATCTTGGTCGCTTCCGCCCTGTCGGAGCTGCTGCCCAGCAACATCATCATAGCCCCGGCGAGGATGCCGATGATGATGATGACAATCAGAAGTTCGACAAGGGTAAAGGCTTTCCGTCCGGTTCTTGAAATCCCCTTCGATTCCACGGCACATCCCCCTTTGGTTTCCTACGGCGCCTGTATTCGCGTTGCAGGCCAAAGCGACACAAGAAGTCATTGAATACTCGTCCCCAACGTCCATCAGTTCGAATGAAGATGATTTTCGGATCAAAGAATCCGGAGGATGCTCTCTTCGACAGGGAGCATCCTTCCCTCAGCAAAGGAGCAGTCTACCTGGCCTTCATCCCCACTACCATATCGGGATCTGCGCCGACGCCGTACGGCGGAGTATCTGAAGCATTCGACATCGCCTCCTGTCCGAGCAGGTTGGAGTCCGTTGCGGAATCGACGAGGGCCTTTCTTACGCCGGGCTTGATCATATTCGGTCCCTGGTAATAAATATACCATTTTATAGCGCCGTCAGGCGGCATAGGACCGCCCACTGCTTGGTAGTGTGCCGGGTTGATGTTCGCGTCCATAAACGGCCTGAGGTCGTCGATGGTAAGAGTTTGTACATTCGGATTGCTGGCGTAGAACTGGAGCGACGCAGATTTCAGCGAGCGGAGGTCGCTGATGATCTTGGTGGCGTCGGCCCTGTCCGAGCTGCTCCCCAACAGCATCATCATGGCCCCCGCGAGAATGCCGATGATGATGATGACGATCAGAAGTTCGACAAGGGTAAATCCTTTACGTCCGGTTCTCGGGAATTTTTTCAGATTCATTGATTCCACCCCTTCCCAACGCTCATAAAGCAATAAGTATATTTTTTCTACGCTCAGCGTTTTGACGTCATTCAAAGTATGAAACCCCTGACTCCCCCCTTTCTCGGCATAAGAAACCTTGTCTTTCTGAAGGATAGTGCAACCGCCGTGAAATTTGGTTACCGGATCCTCATATAGACCGGGTTATCGCCGGGCACATACGCTACGTCTTCACTTGCAATCGTTCCGATCAGCCCGGCGTCGTTTATGGAGGCGAGGGCCTTCGCAAGGCCGTGAGTAGCACCCAATTCGGTATCGTTTTTATAAGACGCATACCAACGGCCGGGAAATGTACCAGTATCGACATCATAGCCGGCGCCCGCTTTGGAGTCCATGTACTTTTCGATATCTGCAAGCACGGGCGGTGTAGCTGCTCCGTTATCCGCATAGTACATCATGGCGCCGCTTTTCATCGAACGGAGGTTGCTGACAATCTTCGTCGCCTCCGCCTTGTCGGTTCCGCTGCCCAGAAGCAACAACATAGCGCCTGCGAGGACGCCGATTATGATGATGACAATCAGAAGTTCGACAAGAGTAAATCCACACATACTTTTATTTCTAATTTTTGCCATTTTCATTGGCATACCTCATATATTTTAAATTATGTTGCATTTTATTATAATCCCTTATAATACAAAAACTCCATTAAAAAAATAATTTTAATGGTTGCGGTTTGAATATAAGAAATGTTAAGGAAGAGAGGATAATAATCTTCCTCTCTTCCTTATTTGTGTGTTATCTAGCCCTCATATATGCAATCGCGTCACCCTTCTCGTACTTAGCATCATCACTTGTGTTATATTTTCTCAGTCCAGCTTCTTCAGCAGCATCTGCAAGTGCTTTGGATATTCCATCATCGGCAAGAGCTATTCTTGAAACAAACCATTGGCCTGATTCTGTACCATCAAGGAAATTATATTTTGCACTGTCAATTTTCCTGTCCATGTATGGTTCAAGATCAGTTACTCCGGTCACCGTTCTTTTTCCATCCGCATAGTACATCAACGCAGCAGCCTTCATGGAACGCAGGTCGCTGATGATCTTCGTCGCTTCCGCTTTGTCGGAACTTGTACCGAGGAGCAGGAGCATCGAGCCTGCCAGGATGCCGATGATGATGATGACGATCAGCAGTTCGACAAGGGTGAAACCTGAGCGCTTCTTAAGCATTTTCTTCATTATGTTTCCCTCCCGTATGATATATGTGGATCGTGTTCCATGATGCTCTTCCTCCCGTTCGCCCGTCTTCCCCGAGGGGTCTCAGTCCTTCGGAAAGCCGGAAGGCCGGAGAGGCACATCTTTTTTGCGCATTCGGAATGGCGCGTTGGCATCACCTTCCTTTGCAGTTCTTATCGGTTGATCTCACATAACAGTTGATACTTTACGCGGATTATACCGCACTACAACCTGAAACGCACTACAGGAACTGCTGTATCGCCGTCACAATCGGCGTGAAAATGGCCAGGGCCACAAGGGCGACAATTCCGCCGACGAAGATGATCAGAAGCGGCTCAAGGATCGAGGTGAGCCTCTTGATCTTTTCCTCAAGCTCCAGCTCGAACCAGTCGGCCACTTTTGCGAGCATCTCCTCGAGACGTCCGGTCTCCTCGCCGACCTTCATCATGTGGGCGATCATGACGGGGAAGATCTTCAGGTTCTTCGCCGTGTCGCCCATGGAGGCGCCCTTCCGGGCGGCGTCGCGGAGCGCGACGTAGGCTTTCGAGACGGGGTCGTTGTCCGCAACCTCCGCCGTCATGTCGAGAGCGCGGAGGATCGGCACGCCCGACTGGACCAGCGAGGAGAGCGTCCGGTTGGCCCGCGCCATGATGCTCTTGAAAATGATGTCGCCCACCAGAGGGAGGCGGATCTTGATCCGGTCAAGGAAGGGGCGGGTGGACTTCGTGCGGTTCATCAGGGCTATCAGGACGAAAAAGAGCACCAGGCCGCCCAGCGGAATGTACCAGAACTCGGCCATCCAGTTGGAGAAGTCGAAGACGGCGAGCGTGACGGCGGGAAGTTCGACCTTCATTCCCGCGAAAACCTGCGAGAATCTGGGCATGACGACCGTGACGAGGATATAGAGGATGACGCACGCGAAAAGGATGATGGCGGCCGGGTAGGTGACTGCCGATATGACCTTCCGCCGCAGCTCGTCCTGTTTTTCGAGGAACGCGGCGAGACGGCTCAGGGCATCGTCGAGCGTTCCGCCTTCCTCTCCCGCGCCGACCATCGCGACCATCAGCGTGTTGAATTCGCTCCGGGACTGCAGGGCGGCGCTGAAGGAGAAGCCGGCGTCGACGTTCTGCTTGACGCGGCGGATGGAGTCCGCGAAGCGCGCGTTTGCCGTCTGCCCGGCGAGGATCTCGAGCGAGTTTCCGAGCGTCACCCCCGCGTTGATCATCGTGGCGAGCTGCCGGAAGAAGATCACCTTGTCCTTCAACGGGACCGTTCCCGCCTTTTTGAGCTGCTGCAGCAGTGATTCGCTCGAGGAAGCGGAAGATCCGGACTCCCTCTCGACCTTTATCGGAAAGAGGCCGCGCTGCCGCATTTCGAGGACAACAGCGTCCCGTGTGTCACCGGCGAGGACTCCTTCGACTATGCTTCCTTCGGATGAGCGTGCCTTGTACTTGAAGTTCATCTGCCGTCTCCTTCATCAAACTTTGTATGCAATCATTTCAGAACATGTAGCGTGTATTCGTAAATATATTAATTTTACACATTATAGCAAACTCATCCCCCGGAACAAATAGGTCCATGGAATCAACCTTGCACGATTCCCCTATCCGTAGAGGATTCTCTGGAGGTCCTTGGGGTCGTAGGCGTACGTGAGGGCGACCTCCAGAGGAAGGGTGCCGCTCTTGACCTTGTCGGCCAGGGACTGCTCCATGGTGCGCATGCCGATGTTCGACCCGGTCTGGATCAGGGTCTTTATCTGGTTCGTCTTGCCCTCCTTGATGCAGTTGCGGACGGCCGGGTTGGCGAGGAGGATTTCGGTGGCCACCGTCCTGCCGCCGTTCGGGCAGGGGATGAGCTGCTGGGAGCAGATTCCGACGAGGACGGAGGCGAGCTGGATGCGGATCTGCTGCTGCTGGTGGGGGGGGAAGACGTCGATGATGCGGTCGACCGACTGGGCGGCGTCCTGGGTGTGGAGCGTGGCGAAGACGAGGTGCCCCGTCTCGGCCGCGGTGATGGCCGCCGCGACGGTCTCGAGGTCGCGCATCTCACCGATGAGGATGACGTCGGGATCCTGTCGCAGGGCGCGCTTGAGGGCCTCGGCGAAGCTGCCGGTGTCGATTCCCACCTGCCGCTGGTGGACAACGCACTTGTTCGAGACGTAGAGGTATTCGACGGGATCCTCGATGGTGATGATGTGTTCCCTGCGGTTTTCGTTGATCTCCTGGATAAGCGCCGCGAGAGTGGAGCTTTTTCCGTGTCCCGTTGGGCCCGTGACGAGGAAGAGTCCCCGCCTGTGCGTCGCGATCTGCTTCAGTGTCGATGGAAGGCCCAGTTCGTCGAGGGTGCGTATCCGCATCGGGATGAGGCGAAGGGCGAGCGCAAGTCTGCCCGACTCGATGAAGGCGTTGCCGCGGAACCGCCCCTCCTCCCCCGTCGGAGCGCGGAAGGAGAAGCTGAAGTCGAACTCGTGGCTCTTGCGGAAGAGCTCCATCTCATCCGGTTTTAGAAGTTGTTTGAGGGCGCGCTCCATATCCTCCGTCGAAAGGGAAGGATATCCCGGAACGGGACGGAGTTCCCCGTCGACTCGAAGGCTCGGAGGGAGCCCGACGCCGATGTGAAGGTCGCTCGCTCCCCTGGCCGACACCTCGGCCAGCAGGTCATCGATCTGTACGCCCATGCTATGCCCTCCTTCCGTCAGAAGGTGATGCTCAGGACCTCTTCCACGCTTGCGACGCCCGCGGCGATCTTCTGGACGCCCGCCTGCCGGAGCGTCTTCATACCCCGCGCGATGGCTTCCTCGCGGATGACGCTCGAGCTTGCGCCGTTGATGATGTGCTGCCGGATCGGCTCGTCGACGATCATGATCTCGAAGATCGCGGTCCGCCCCTTGTAACCGGTTCCGCGGCACTCGTTGCACCCTACGGGGCGGAAGGCCCGGGTCTCGTGGGGAAGGCCGAGGACGTCGCACACCGGGTCCGGAATGACGTACTCCTCCTTGCATGTTTTGCAGAGCGTCCGGACGAGGCGCTGGGCGACCGCCGCAAGGAGGGAGGAGGCGACGAGGAACGGGGCGATGTTCATGTCGATCAGGCGTATGGAGGCGCTGGGGGCGTCGTTGGTGTGGAGCGTCGAGAGGACGAGGTGCCCGGTGAGCGCCGCGCGGATGGCGAGCTGCGCCGTCTCGCTGTCGCGAATCTCTCCGACCATGATCTTGTCGGGGTCCTGGCGGAGAATCGAGCGGAGCGTGCTGCTGAAGGTGAGCCCGGCTCTTTCGTGCACCTGGACCTGCGGTATGCCGAAGAGAGTGTACTCGACCGGATCCTCAACGGTGACGATGTTCACCTCCGGCTTGTTGATCTGCTCGAGGATCGAGTAGAGCGTGGTCGATTTTCCGCTTCCGGTGGGGCCGGTGACGAGGACGATTCCGTAGGGCGCTTCGCAGATGTAGTCGACCTTCTGCTTGTCCTCCTCCTCGAGGCCGAGTTTTTTGAGCCCGACCATGGCGTTCTCCTGGTCGAGGATCCGGATGACGATCTTCTCCCCGTAGATGGTCGGAAGGGCGGACACGCGGAGGTCGACCCTGCGGCCGAGGATCCGGACGAGAATTCGGCCGTCCTGGGGCTTGCGTTTCTCCGAGATGTCCATCGAGGACATGATCTTGAGACGGGAGGAGACCGCGGGGTGGAGGTTCTTCTGGAAGTCGAGCGCGTTGAAGAGCTGGCCGTCGATGCGGTACCGGACGCGGGTGTTCTTTTCGAAGGGCTCGATATGGATGTCGGAGGCGCCTTCGCGGATCGCCTGCTCCACGACGTTGTTGACGAGCTGGATGATCGGGGCATCGTCCGGGGCGGCGGATCCCATCGCGGCCTTGAGGTCGATATCCCTGGTGTCCGCCATGAATTCGAGGTTGGCGCCCTCGAGCGATTCCTGAATGTTGTATATTCTTTCAAGGTTCCGCTCCAGCTCCGACGGCGCGACTAGGCCGATGCGAAGTTCCATTCCCGAAAGCATGCGGACTTCGTCCTGCGCGAGCACATCGAGGGGGTCGGTCATGGCGAGAAGCAGGGTGTTTCCGTCCTCGACGGCGAGCGGAAGGACATGGAGACGTTTGGAGACGTTCGGCGGTACCAGGCGAAGCGCCTCCGGCATCGGGCGGTACCTGGAGAGGGAGTAGATCTGGAGCTTGAGCTGGGAACTGAGAGCGTCGATAAGCTTACCCTCGGTGAGGACGCCTTTTTGCAGAAGCAGTTCGCCGAGCTTTAAACCGGAGGTCCTCTGTTCCGCAAGGGCGGAAGCGAGCTGTTCGTCGGAGATGACTCCGGACAAAACCAGGATGTCGCCGAGCCGTGGTGATTTCGTCATGGTTAATTCTCCGTTTTTAATGTAGAGTAAGGTGTTAATGGAGATAATACATCAAACAATGGAAATCCACAATATGAGGAGAGGACAATATTACACTATTTTTGAAAGACGTTCGGGGAAATAATGCAGATACAATATATAGATGTACATACTGTTTTTTTCGTAATTTCCTTTCGGGGCGGGACCGGATTTCTTCCGCCGGAACTGACTGCGGGTGAAAATGCGGTTTTTCGTCTCTCCGTCCACATACGCCGAAGGCCGTCCGATATAACGGACGGCCTTCGGTTTCTGTATGAAAGGATTTCCGGCGGCGACCTGCTCTCCCACGGATAGCCTCCGCAG
>Ga0334890_1000396_pt1 | contig 79335 bp, 60 predicted proteins | sample GraSluR1_MG_3_FD_207220 | JGI IMG/M metagenome (GOLD analysis project Ga0334890, IMG submission 207220) | Sludge microbial communities from methane-producing bioreactor in Wageningen University, Netherlands - Granular Sludge_31_08-R1 | ecosystem: Engineered > Bioreactor > Anaerobic >... | reverse complement strand
AAACAAATTGCTTTCAAGAGCTTTTGCAGTTATCAAGCGAGGCAGCCCATATGTAGATACTATGAGATATGCAGCATAAGTAAATTTTCTGTAAAAAAGTTTGCTTTTTTCATAGGATACAGGCAGGCTCATCCTCATCCGGTTCCTGAGCCTGTCGAAGGGCAAACTCACCACAATTTCCCTTCTTCCCAATCCCTATGACTTATTCCTTATGAATTCTGAATTATTACTTAAAAGGCCCGCCTCCTTAGCGCTTCTCTTCAAAAGGAAGAGATTTGAACATTCCTTTCTCCGTAATATATCCGGTGATTAAACTGCGCGGCGTTACATCAAATGCCGGATTCTCCACCCCGGTGCCAGGCGCAATCACCCGAACTTTCCTTATCTGCCCACTCTCATCCGGTCCCGACTGATGGGTCACTTCGTCTTCATTTCTTTCTTCAATAACAATGCTGCTGCCATCCTTACAGTCGAAGTCAAAAGTGGAAGACGGGGCAGCCACATAAAAAGGGATGCTGTAATGCCGGGCGATGATGGCTTTTTCAAGGGTGCCGATCTTATTGGCGGTATCGCCATTGGCAGCGATGCGGTCGGCACCGGTGATCAACAGGTCAATTTTTCCCTGATGCATCAGCCAGGCGCTGGCATTGTCGGGGATGACCCGGTAATCCATCCCGGCCTGTCCCAGTTCCCAGGCGGTCAGTCTTCCACCCTGTGAACGGGGCCGGGTTTCCCCGGCATACACCCGGAAGCGGATGCCGTCGGTATGGGCGGCATAGAGGGGCGACAAGGCGCTGCCGTAATCCACCAGGGCGAGCCATCCCGCATTGCAATGGGTCAGCACACCCATTCCTTCACGGAGGAGTTTCTTGCCGTGCTGCCCGATCAATCTTCCTGCCTCCGCATTGGCATCAGCAAGCTGTATGGCTTTTTCCAGGGCGGCTTCCGGACTTTGCAAGGCCACTTTGTGTACCTGTGCGAGACTGTCGAAAAGATCCCTGGCGGTGGGGCGGGCTGAGGCAATCTCTTCTCTGGCCGCTTGCAGGGCTGTTTCATAGTTTTCTGTCTTCCGGGCTGCGAAGGCTGCCTGCGCCATTGCAAAACCCGCGGCGGCCCCGATGGCACCGGCCCCACGCGTGACCATCGTTTTAATGGCGTGCACCACCTCCCGATAATCACTGTAGCGCACCTCCACAAACGCAAAGGGCAGACGGGTCTGGTCGATCATACAGACCTCAAGGCCCTCCATCCATACAGAATGGTATGCCTTGCCCCCAACGAGCATCTACTTGAATGTATAGCGGATGGCCAACCCTCCGTCGTCGCCCCATAAACCACTGTGCCCGGTCAGATTAAACCCGGGCTTCCAGTCGAGGCTGAGTGAAATGGGCACCTCTTCAAATACATATTCCAGGCCGAGCACAAAATCCACTCCGATCACAACATAGTCCTTATTGTCGTCAAACCAGGGATGATTGTTATACCCGCCAAAGAAACCAAGATGGGCTCCGGGGCCATAATACCAATGAAAACCTGCGGCATTCAATGGTTTGTGAATTTCATACAAACCAGTAATCATAAAGCCTTCCCAACGCGAGGTCAGGATGCCTTCCACAGCTGCATTGGAGGTGAGAAAATGCTTAACGGTGATTCCGTTCGCCAGTCCGCCACGCACACCTACTGCAGTTTGATAATCCTGCGCGGTGAGGAGAAAACTGAGCCCGAGGGCAAAAAATAGTGTTAGGATGATTTTTTTCATTATTTGAGTTTTTAAACGGGTAATACGAAGATAGGGGTATTTCAGATAAGACTATCCAGGGCACTGATGGCTAGCCAGGCCATCAGTCCGGCTCCGATTTCCAGGGCTTCTTCGTCGATATCAAAATCCGGGGTATGCAGATTTGCAATAATGCCTTTCTCTTCATTCCTTATTCCCAGACGGTAAAAACAGGCAGGGATTTCCTGCGCATAATAAGCAAAATCCTCGGCTGTCATCCTGACTGCCAGTTCTTCCACACCCTCATTACCCAGATAGTCGCTGGCCCAATCCATTGCCTGCCGGGTCAGTTTCTCATCATTGACCAGAAAGGGATAGCCGGGCTTGATGTCCACGCTGCATCCTGCCCCCATTGCCCGGGCGATATGCTCCGCTGTATCTCTGATCATCCCCTGCGCCTCCTTCCTCCAGCTTTCATCCATTGTGCGGAGGATGCCGTGCATTTCCACTTTATCCGGAATGATGTTGGTTTGGCCATCGGCAATCAGTCGGCCAAAACTGATTACGGTGGGGATGGCAGGGGAAGCTTTTCGACTGACAATATGCTGCAGGCCCAGCAGGATATGGGCTGCGGTGATGAGCGGGTCAGTGACAAGCTCGGGTGTGGCCCCGTGTCCGCCTTTCCCTTCCACGATGATGTGAATCTCGTCGGCGGAGGCCATAAATATCCCCCCCTTGAATCCCACTTTGCCAGAGGCGAGGACAGGCAGCACATGCTGCCCGAGGATCAATGCCGGCCTGGGATTTTCCAAAACCCCTTCGCGGATCATCTGAATGGCGCCCCCGGGATATTTTTCTTCGGAAGGCTGGAAGATCAGTTTGATGCAGCCTTCAAAATGATCCCTTTGCTCCTGGAGCAAACAGGCTGCACCAAGCAGAGCGGCAGTATGGGCATCGTGGCCGCAGGCGTGCATCACTCCGGGATTACGGGAAATATAGGAATGAACGCTGCTTTCCTGTATTGGCAGGGCGTCCATATCGGCACGCAAAGCAAGGCAGGCCTTTCCCGGGTTTTTCCCTTCTATCAGGCCTACCACACCGTATCCGCCGATGCCGGCCTGAAAGGGGATTCCCTGTTCGTGGAGGACCTCCTGGACAAAAGCCGCCGTTTCTTTTTCTTCCTCAGAAAGCTCAGGGTGCATATGCAAATGCCTCCGCCATTCAATCAGGCGGGGCAAATAATGGCGTGATCTTTCCTGAAGCACTTCCTTCGTCATTCTCATCCTGCAAAATTCGGAATAATCGTGAAGCTTGTATGCGGATGGCGAAACTATTCTTCGTGCTGCATCATCCACAAGCGATAATACAGCCCTTTCTTTTCCATCAGTTCCGCGTGCTTTCCTTCTTCCCTGATGCGTCCCGATTCCATCACCAGAATGCGGTCGGTCTGACGAATGGTGGACAAACGATGCGCCACCACAATGCTGGTCCGCTCGCGCATTACAGATTGAAGGGCATCCTGTACTTCCCTTTCCGATTGATTATCGAGGGCCGAAGTTGCTTCGTCCAGCAAGAGGATGGGTGGATTGCGCAGGATGGCACGCGCCAGGGCCAGGCGTTGCTTCTGTCCCCCGCTCAGTTTCAATCCCCTGTCGCCGATATGGGTGTCAAAGCCTTCGGGAAGAGCCAGGATGAAGGCTTCTGCCTGGGCAAGTCGGGCGGCCTCGCGTACCTCTTCATCCCCGGCTTCGTTCAAACCAAAGCGGATATTCTCCATCACACTGGCATTGAACAGTATGGTATCCTGACTAACCAGGCCCATCAGGTTTCGCAAATCTGACAAACGCAAATGACGAATGTCCGTCCCGTCAATTTTTATCCCTCCCTGTTGTGGGTCATAGAAGCGGGGAAGCAGGTTCAGCAAGGTCGATTTGCCACTTCCGGATGGACCGACAATGGCCAGGGATTCGCCTTTTTTGATTTGAAGGTGGATATTTTCCAATACTGCTTCTGCATCATACGAAAAATATAGCCCTTCAATCTCCAAAGCTGACCTGAACTCCTTGATAGGGTATGCATTGGACTGTTCAGGGATGCAGTCGGTGGCATCAAGCACCTCCTGTATCCTTTCCATCGAGGCGGAACCTTTCTGAATATAATAATAGGCGGAGATCAATGATTTAGCGGGGGGAATGACCTGGGAAAAAATAGTCAGGTACAACAGAAACATATTGGCCTGCAAAGGATGGGCCGGGTCGAGCACCTGTCGCCCACCGAACCAGATGACACTCACCATCGCCAGGATACTCAATGTCTCAGATAAGGGGACCCCAAGGTCGCGGCGACGGTAAACCCGGGTGAGCAAGTTGGTATATTCTTGATTTTGTGAACGAAAGCGCGCATCACTATGATCAATGGCATTGAAAGCCTTGATGATGCGTATGCCCCCCAGGCTTTCCTCAAGGATGCTTACCAGTCCGCTCATCTGTTCCTGCCCTTTGACAGCCAGTTTATTCAGCCATCGGGTGGTCTGGCTCACAAGCAGGCCCGCCAATGGAATGAGTATCAGGGCAAAGAGGGTGAGCTCAGGGCTGATAATGATCAGGGCGCCCAGAAAAATGATCAACGCCATCGGCTGGCGAAAGAGCATTATCAGAAAACTCATCACCGACCATTCCACTTCCTGTACATCGGAAGAGATACGGGAAAGCATATCCCCGGCCTTGCCCTTGCCATAAAAAGAGAGTGGCAGGGCCGTGATCTTCTCATACAAATGTTTCCTCAGATTCCGCAGTACTTTGGCCCTGAGTGGCGCCATAAAGTAATTGGCCAGAAAACGGAAAAGGTTTTTCAGAAAGAACAAGGTCACCACCACCAGGGATACTTTCCACAAAGCACCCGCTTTCCCGTAAATATCAATAAGCTGGCTGAGGTAAAAACGAAAGAAGGCATTCAGCACCTCCGGATCGGCGATGAGCTCCGGCCGGCTTTCCACCCTCAACTCGTCCTGAAAAAGCAGGTCTAAAAATGGAATGATCATCGTGAAGGAAAACAAACTGAAAACAATGGAAAGGAAACTGCTGATGATGGTGAGCAGGACATAGCCGCTGTAAGGGCGGATTAGTTTTCCGATGACTTTCCAGAACCACATTGCGCAAAGGTAAACATTGCTCGCACAGCAAAGGGATTTTGTACCCGCGCCCCTCACCACGCTTCTTTGTACCTTTGCCCCCTGATGAATATTGCTGCATTGGTTTCCGGTGGGGTGGACAGTTCTGTGACCATTCCCCTATTGCTGGATCAGGGCTTCAGGCCAGTGATCACCTACATCCGCATTGCTCTTGCCGAGGACCCGGCCTTCAAAGGCTGTCCGCAGGAAGAGGATATGGAGATTGTGAAATACCTGAGCCATAAGTATGCCCTGAAAATGGAGGTCATCGACCTGGAAAAGGAATACCGCGAAAGGATCATTGCCTACCTGATCGATTCGGTGGCCAGGGGCTATACACCCAATCCGGATGTGCTGTGCAACCGCCTGATCAAATTCGGGGCTTTTGAAGAAAAATGCGGGAAGGATTTCGACCGGATCACCACCGGGCATTATGCCCGCAAGGAGATGGTAAACGGGATGCATTGGCTGAAGACGGCGGCAGACAGACAGAAAGACCAAACCTATTTCCTTTCACGCATTACCTACGATCAGTTGCAGAAAATCGATTTCCCGATAGGTGGAATGCAAAAATACGAGGTCAGAAGTCTGGCAGAAAGGGAAGCACTCCCCAGTGCCCACCGGCCTGATAGCCAGGGGATCTGTTTTCTGGGAGAAATCAATTACAATGATTTTCTGAAACGATACCTGGGAGAGAAGCCGGGTGACATTGTGGAGCTGGAAAGCGGCAGGATACTGGGCAAACACAAAGGCTTCTGGTTTCATACCATCGGACAACGCAAAGGCCTCGGATTGAGCCAGGGCCCCTGGTTTGTGGTGAAAAAAGAAGCCGAAGAAAACCTGGTCTTTGTCTCCCAGGGCTACGACCCCCTTAGCACCTACCAGGATGAAATTGTGCTGGGCGATTTCCTGACTCTAAATGAACAGGCTCTCAGCGGTGATGGCCCCTGGGACTTGACTTTTAAGATCCGGCATACCCCTGATTTTGCCCCGGGGAAGGTTTTTAAGGAAGGGTCACGACTTCGAATTGAAACAGAAGCACCCATCTCGGGCGTGGCTCCGGGCCAGTTCGGGGTGCTGTATGATAAACAAATGAATCACTGTCTCGGCAGTGGGGTTATTGAGAGTACTTGAGACACATTGGAGAATCGTATTCCAGTGGATTGCAAATATGGCTCACCTTGTTGAGAGAATGGATTATCATTGAAAAGCAAAACGCACTACAAAAAAATGGAAAACTTTAAAGTAAACAATCCCACCACCCTTCACTTCGGGAAGGATGTGATTTCTTCACTAGGGAAGGTAGTGTCGAACTATGGAAAAAAGGCGCTGCTGGTCTATGGTAAAGGAAGCATTCGCAGCAACGGAATCTACGATCAGGTGATGGCGCAAATGCAGCAGACCGGCATCCGGGTGGTGGAATACAGCGGCATAAAATCCAATCCCCTCATCGAAGATGTGGATGCTGCGGCAGCCCTTGGAAGAAAAGAAAAGGTGGATATGATCCTGGCAGTGGGCGGAGGCAGCGTGATCGACAGTGCCAAGATCATCAGCATCACGATTCCGGTAGCCCACAGCGGCTGGGATTTTTATACGGGAGAAGCCAAACCGGAGACCGCCATTCCCCTGGTATCCGTGCTCACCCTGGCAGCCACGGGAACAGAAATGAATCCCTTTGCCGTGGTGCAGAATGAGGCAGAGAAAAAGAAACTCGGCTATGGTCACAAGCTGATCTATCCCCTGCATTCTTTCCTGGATCCTACCTATACCATTACAGTGAATGCCGGTTATACCGCCTTTGGCATCGCCGACCTGATGGCGCATTCCCTGGAATTGTGGTTTGGAGAAGGGGAGGCCCCCCTGACAGACCGCTTCATCCTTTCCATTATGCAGGAAGCCCTGGAAGCCGGGCCATTGCTGATGAATGACCTGAACAATTATGATTTACGTGCCAGAATAATGTTTGCAGCCACAATGGCGCTCAATGGGATGACGGCTTATGGAAAGGCCAGGGGCGACTGGGGTGTGCACGCTTTCGGCCACGTACTCAGCCTGATGTACGATGTGCCCCACGGGGCTTCCCTCACCATCGTCTACCCTGCCTGGATGCGTGTGCTGCTTCCACGCATCCGCAAACGCCTGGAGATGCTCTTCCTTGGACTCTTTGGAGACCCTGACCCGAATAAGGGCATCGACAAACTGGAGTCCTTTTTCCACAGCCTGGGTTGCCCGGTCAGACTGGCAGAATTTTCCGTGGGCGAGCAATCCAGAGACGATATCCTGGACGTGATGCGCGAGAATCAATCCAATGGAGCGGTCTATCCGCTCAACGAACAGGAAATGGAGAGAATGGTAGAAGCTTTTTTTTCCCTGAAAAGTTAATCAGGGACTAAATTGCATCGTCTTCTTTGTTCAATGTACAGGAAATCAGGATTGTACTGTTCTTTTAATTCACATTTCCCTGTGTATAAGCTCTTCCTTTACGGTCTCACCACCTGCATCCATCCCGGTATATTTATGATGGCATCAAAGGCCTGAAATGGAGGGTTTCCGCCCTTAGTCTTCACCTTTGAAGGCAAAACAGCCCGAATTTGAAACTTTCAGGCTGGCTATGTCGTATAGGTTTGCTAATGAGCGAATTAAGCAATAACTTGGGGTGTGCAAAGAATCCAGAGCAAATATTTTGTAAAGAATTCAATGATAGGGAATTACGCAGTTTTTGGTCTTTTTTTCGTAAAGTGGATGAATGGAAGAGCAATATGCGGCGAGACTCAATATCCCGGGGGCAATAGGCAAGGGGATGGAGAAACCATATAGGATGAAGGGGTTTTGGCCCGGCGAAAATGATTAAGTTTGTTAACATCTTAGTGTTTGATATACAGTTATTTTGAGGAGGATTGTTCATAACATACTGTGGCTGTTTCTACTTCTGTCGGGAGGGGGATTATCTACGCCCCTGCTGGGCCAGGTCTATCCGATCAGTATGTACCAGGGGCAAAGTATTCAAGCCTGCAGCGGCATTTTTACCGATGCCGGTGGTCAGTATTCCGGCTATACTTTCAATGAGGATTACAGCATCACTTTTTGCTCCGACAATGCGCTCCAAACCCATATTCAGCTTTATTTCTCCACTTTTAATGTGCACCCCTCCGATACCCTCTATCTGTACGATGGCGATAGCCTGAATGCACCCCTGATCGGCGCTTTCAACAATAGCAACAGCGCTGCCCTCCAGGTTTTTCAGGCGGGTATGCAGAATCCCGGCGGCTGTCTCACATTGCGTTTTGTGTCCGATAATGCGGTCAATGCACCCGGTTGGGAGGCTATGCTGAGTTGCCATACCCTCTGCCAAACCATCACTGCGGGTTTGGACAGCATTATGATGAACAGGCTGCCGGATGATTCGGGTTATATTGATATCTGCAGGGGGCAGGGGCTAGACCTGGCAGGCCTGGGTGCGTATCCAATGAATAATCTGACCTATCCTCAGGCTGATTCGCTCTCCATTTTTGTGTGGGAGTTCAGCGACGGATATGCAGATACGGGACGGGTGATTCATCGTATTTTCAATAAAGGAGGAGGATATGATGTAAATCTTCGGATCACAGACGATCACGGATGCAGCAGTGCCAATCCCATTGGCCTCAGGATAAGGGTTTCGGAAAGTCCTCTCCGGCGCATAAATCCTTTACCGGAGCTTTGTCTGGGAGATACCGCCAGCCTCGATTTCGGCACGGATTGGTTTGACCACATTATCATTAAACCCACCCATTTTAAACAAAGAGCCAGCCTCAGGTATGACAGCCTTACTTTCATCCCCGACGGAGGAGCCAGCGGAGGGCAATGCTATAGTGCCTCAGTCCATTTTAATCTTTTTGATCCCGGTCAAACCGTCCTCGATTCCAGCGATATACTTTCGGTGCAGATGAATGCAGAGCACTCCTGGGTAGGCGATCTGAAAATCCGCCTGATCTGTCCGACAGGCCAGAGCATCATTCTGAAAGATTATATTCAGACCGGTAATGCCCACCTGGGACAACCCAATACCAACGACTGCCTTCTCCCCTGGTGCGTCAATGAAGCCAGTATGAATCCGCCGGGAAGCGGATGGACCTATACCTGGTCGATGAACCCCAGCCTTGGCCTGATGAATGATTATGTGAACAGTGGGCAGATGGACAGTACTTCCTACCTCCCGGAGCAATCCTTCACTGATCTGGCGGGCTGCCCCTTGAATGGCACCTGGACCCTGGAGGTTTGCGATTATTGGAACTACGACAATGGTTATGTTTTCTGGTGGGGACTGGAAATTCATCCCGACCGCATACCGGAATCCTGGGAGTTTACCGTGGACACGGATACCCTGCAGTTTTCCGGGCCTCAATTCCTGCAGCAGACCGACAGCCTGCTTCTGCTTTCTCCTCCGGCACCCGGTCTGCATCAGTACAACTTGCATCTTACCGATGCCTTTTCCTGTGCCTGGGACAGCACCTTTGAAATCCGGGTACATCCTTTGCCTGTCTCCGGCTTGCCTTCCGACAGCCATTTCTGTCCGGGCGAACCCTTGCCTGCCCTGCAGGCTCAGGATCTGGGTACGGGCGGAGCATATCTGTGGTTGAGAAACGGACAAACCGTGGGAAATGCCGCTGCCCTGCTGCCAACCCAGGCCGGTACTTATGTCGTGCAGTTGATGGACAGCAATGCTTGTCTGGCATCCGATACCATCGTCCTTTCTGAAGCCCTTAAGCCTCTCTGGAGCGTGCAGACTACCCCTTCCACCTGCGATCTGGCCAATGGGACGGCACAATTCAGTGGAGACAGCAGCCTGGTGGTAAGCTGGACTGGCATACCCCCTCAACAGGGTTTCGAAGCCCTGTCACTGCCGGCCGGATGGCAGCGGTTTACAGTTGGGGACACACAATGCTCTTATACAGATTCTGTCCTGATTGAGTACATCCCTCCCCCTTCATATTCCTTCCTCCAAATCCGGGATGAGCACTGCGGACAAGAGGATGCCAGCATACATTTAAATGTATCAGGAGGAACCCCGCCCTACCATATCCACTGGTACAGTGATCCACCCCAGAGCGGCCCCAAGGCCCAGAACCTGTCCGCAGGAAAACTGCTGTTCCTGATTGATGACAGCTTGTGCCATATACTCGACTCACTGTTTATTCAGGAGATCCCTCCGGCCAGGGCTGCCTTCAGCTTTCTGCCGCAAGTCGCTGAGTTACCCGAAGCCATCTACCGTTTCAGGGATGAAAGCGATGCGGCTGTGAAAGCCTGGCTTTGGGATTTCGGAGATGGAGCCGGGAGCAGTACCGATAAAAACCCTGTGCATCAGTATCATCGTTCGGATAGTTTCCTGGTCAGGCTGATTACCCTGGATACCGCCGGATGTGCAGACACGGCAAGCCAAAAGCTATTCGTAAGGGATTATCTCACCTTTTATATGCCCAATGCCTTCAGCCCAAATGGAGACGGACTGAACGAACATTTCGGCCCTTCTTTTCATAACCTGGAAGTGGAGTCTTATATGATGGAAGTATTTGACCGCTGGGGCAAAAGGCTGTATTACTCAGAAGATCCGCTTGGCAGCTGGAACGGCAGGATGTTTAATCAGGGTGAACCGCTGCCTTCGGGCGCTTATGTGTACAGGATACTGCTGAAAGTAAAGCACCGACCCCTCCAGCAATTCCGCGGAAGCGTCATCCTTTTCTAAAGCCTTCCTTATTCCTCTGATCCCAGAATGCGTTTCTCCACAATCACGGGATAGTGCAAATATTCCAGTTGGTGGATTCTGTCTGCCAGTGATTCCGGGGTGTCGGATGCCATCACAGGGCAGGATGCCTGAAAGAGGATCTCTCCCTCATCATATTCCCGGTTGACCAGATGGATGGTGATTCCGGACTCCTTTACCCCTGCATCAATCACGGCCCGGTGAACGTGCATTCCATACATTCCCCTGCCCCCGAAGGCCGGCAGCAGGGCCGGATGAAGATTGATGATCTTCCCCTCATAGACTTCTACTATGCTGTCCGGTACTTTTAGAAGAAAACCTGCCAGTATGATATACTCGATCCGCATTTGCTGATGAAAGGCCAGCAATTCCGACCCCTGGCGAAAAGCGGCATTGGGGAATAAAGCAGCGTGCACGCCCAGGCTGCGTGCCCTCTCCAGCACATAGGCTCCCGGCCTGTTGCTAAGGATGACCGCCACTTCCGCACTTTGCTTCTCCCTGAAGTAATGTGTGAGCCTTTCCGCATTGGTGCCGCTGCCGGAAGCCCATACTGCTATCCTTCTCACCTGCTGACCATTTTGGGCAAAGGTAGATGTTTCTGCATTGCCTGCCCAGAAAGGATTCCGGAAGCTAATTATACCGATTTGATTATCAAATATGTGAGGAAAAAATTTTGTTTAATCAAGATGAATTGTCTTTCTTTGCGGAGTTAAACCAAAACACATAGTGTCATGTCAGACATTGCTGCAAAAGTAAAAGCGATCATCGTCGATAAACTTGGCGTTGATGAAAGTGAAGTGACCAACGAAGCCAGCTTCACCAATGATTTGGGAGCCGATTCTCTCGACACTGTTGAACTCATTATGGAGTTCGAAAAAGAATTCAATATTGCCATCCCCGATGATCAGGCTGAAAAGATTGGTTCTGTGGGAGAAGCAATAAAATACATCGAAGAGAATAAATAATTATTCGATTTTCTATGGAGTTAAAGCGAGTTGTCGTTACCGGCCTCGGCGCAATTTCTCCATTAGGCAATACTGTCCCGGAAAACTGGGACAGTTTGGTTAAGGGGGTTAGTGGTGCTGGACCCATCACACATTTTGATACTTCGAAGTTCAAAACACAATTTGCCTGCGAAGTAAAGAATTACGATGGGTTGAATTATTTCGACCGCAAGGAGTTGCGGAAGTATGATCTTTACGCCCAATACGGCCTGATCTCCGCCGATGAAGCGATCCAGGATGCAGGATTCGATATGAATGCCTGCAATCTGGACCGTTTTGGGGTGATATGGGCATCGGGCATCGGCGGATTGGAGACCTTCCTGAAGGAAGTAGTCGATTTCGCCCGGGGCGACGGGACACCCCGCTTCAACCCCTTCTTCATCCCCAAAATGATTGCCGATATCGTGGCAGGTCATATTTCAATCAAATACGGCTTCAGGGGTCCCAACTTCGCCACGGTTTCGGCCTGCGCCAGCTCCGCCAACAGCCTTATTGATTCGCTGAATTATATCCGCCTGGGCAAAGCCGATGTCTTTGTTACCGGCGGTTCTGAAGCAGCCATCAACGAAGCCGGGGTAGGAGGTTTCAATGCAATGCACGCCATTTCTACCCGCAACGATGACCCGGCTACCGCCTCAAGGCCTTTTGATAAAGACCGCGATGGCTTTGTGCTGGGAGAAGGCGGTGCTGCTCTCATCTTTGAAGAACTGGAGCACGCCAAAGCCAGAGGTGCAAAGATCTATGCCGAAGTGGTGGGCTGCGGACTCAGTGCCGATGCCTATCATATGATCGGGCCACACCCCGAAGGCGAAGGAGCAATCCTTTCAATGCGGATGGCCCTGGATGATGCAGGAATTCAAATCAGCGATATTGACCACATCAATACCCACGGCACCTCAACGCCCCTGGGCGATGTGGCTGAAAGCAAAGCGATCTCTACCCTCTTCGGAGAACACGCACCCAAAATCTCAATCAACTCCACCAAGTCGATGACCGGCCACCTCCTGGGCGCTGCCGGAAGCATCGAAGCCCTCGCTTCTGTACTCGCCCTGAATCAGGGAATCATCCCTCCCACCATCAACCACTTTACGGATGATCCTGAACTGGACTTTGGCCTGAATTTTACTTTTGGAAAGAAAGTAGAAAGAGATATCCGCTACGCCCTGAGCAATACTTTTGGCTTTGGCGGGCACAACGCGACACTCATCTTTAAAAAATTTGAAGATTAATCCTTGCTTGCCCCTTTACTGAACGCAATCCGGGCCCTCTTCTCGCCCGACCGGAAACTGAGAATATCCATTCGCAATATCTTCGGTTTCTGGCCAGGGAATATTTATCCTTATAAACTGGCTTTTCGACACAAGTCAGCCTCCACAGGCTTTGTGAGCGGAATGAAAATCAGCAACGAACGCCTCGAATACCTCGGCGATGCAGTGCTGGGTGCAGTCGTCGCCGACTTCCTCTTTAAAAAGTATCCCTGCAAGGAGGAAGGCTTTCTTACCGATATGCGGGCCAAAATCGTCAGCCGGACGCAACTGAATAAACTTTCGCAGAAACTGGGCATCACCCAACTCATCCTTGCCAGCCCCGAAGCCAACGGCCAGGCCCGCTCTATCACTGGCGATGCCTTCGAAGCCTTCATCGGTGCCCTCTACGTGGACAGAGGATATGCCTATACCCGGAAAATTATCGTCAACCGTATCATCCGCCAACATTTCGACCTGGAAAATCTCGAAAGGACAGAAGTGAATTTCAAGAGCCGCCTCATCGAATGGGGGCAAAAGGAAAAGCAGAATGTGGAATTCCGTGTAGTGGATGAGGTGGGAAATGGCCACGGAAAACAATATGTGGTCGAGGTCAGGGTGGAAGACCAGGCTCTGGGCTCAGCAAAGGACTACTCCATCAAAGGCGCTGAAAAAATAGTAGCAGAAAAGGTATGCCAGGTGCTGGGGATCGATAAGCATACCTCCTGGATGCAGGATCCTCCGGTGAACTGATTCCCGCCGTCTTCATTCACGAAGACACCTTTTTCCGCAGCAAACAAGCCTGAATCAGGAATAAGCGGATTGTATTCCTCCTGCCTTATCTTTGCCCGATGAATTTCTGGCAAAGCCTAAGCCGTCCTGTTGCCTGCCTGGCTCCGATGGAAGATGTCACAGATACCGTCTTCCGCCAGGTCATTCTACGCCGGGCCCAGCCCAAGCATCTTCAGTTGCTCTTTACCGAGTTTACCAGTACTGACGGCCTCTGCCATCCGGATGCCTATGCCAGGGTATCGGAAAGACTCATCGTAAGCGAACACGAAAAAGCCTTGCTGAAAGAAGGGGGCTATCGCCTGGTGGCGCAGATATGGGGGACGGAACCTGATCGCTTCGCCCGCTCGGCAGAGATGATCACCCAAATGGACGTTTTTGACGGCATTGATATCAATATGGGCTGCCCGGTGAAGAAGATCATCAAAGGAGGGGGATGCTCTGCCCTCATCCTGGATCCACCCCGCGCCAAAGCAATCATCCGCGCCACCCGTTCCGCCACACACTTGCCCGTGAGTGTCAAGACCCGCACAGGATTCCACCATACGGATACCGAAAGCTGGATCTTGCATCTGCTGGAAGCGGAACCGGCCGCCATCATTTTGCACGCACGCACAAGCAGGGAACAGAGCCTGGTTCCGGCACGATGGGAAGAGATCGCCCGGGCCGTGGAAGTCCGCAACCACTCCGGTCTGACCCTCCCAATCATAGGTAACGGAGATGTGCTAAACCCGGCCGACGGGATTCAGAAATGCCAACAGACCGGAGCAGAAGGCTTCATGATCGGCCGGGGCATCTTCCAAAATCCCTGGATGTTTGGGCCATCCGGAGCTCCCCCGGATGCCCACTTGCGTTTGGAAGCCCTCCTGGAACACGCCCGCCTCTTTGTGGATACCTGGCAGAATGAAAAGCCCTATCCGATGCTTAAACGCTTTTTCAAGATATACATCAATGCCTTCCCCGGAGCAGCCGCCTTGCGCGCTCAACTGATGGAAACGTACAGCCTCACCCAGGCTGAACAGGTGATCCACCATTTCATTGCAACGGCATCCAGCCCCCCATCCTGAAAACCACCCCCAATGCTTTTACGCCTCTTTGGGTAAGGACGGGGCACATCCGTTTAAAAATCATAGCTTTGCATCCTATGGAATCAACAAGGCAACAAAAGATCAACCGCCTGCTGCAGCGCGATCTGGGAGATATCTTCCAACAGGAAGGCCCGGCCCTCTCCCGCGCAATGGTGAGTGTAACCCGGGTTAAGGTGAGCCCCGATCTTGCCCAGGCCAAGGTATATCTGAGCATTTTCGGGATAGAGGATAAGCCGGCAGAACTCGAAAGCCTGCGCAAGAAGACCAAGGAAATCCGGCATAAACTCGCCCGGAAAGTGAAAAGCCAGTTGCGGCTCACCCCGCAACTCGACTTTTTCCTGGATGACTCCCTGGACTACATCGAAAGGATTGAGGATCTCCTGGAAAGCTGAGATAAGGTGAAGCTTCCGCTCTTTATAGCCCGGCGCTATATTTTTTCGCGCAAAAGCCATCAGGTGATCAACATCATCTCCTGGGTGAGCCTGGCAGGCATTAGTGCCGGCACAATGGCCCTGATCGTCGTATTGTCCGTCTTCAATGGCTTCGAGCATCTGGTCAAATCCCTGCTCAATACCTTTGATCCTGACATTCGGATCATTGCCCGCGAAGGCAAGGTGTTCGACCCGGGCCTGCTGCCTTTGGATGAAATGCGATCGGTTCCCGGCATCCTCAGCTTTGCAGAGGTGGTGGAAGAGAATGCCTTGATGCGCTATGGGCAACGACAGCATATTGTCACAATGAAAGGCGTGGATGCAGCCTGGATGCAGCACAGCCCCCTCGACAGTATGCTCATCGACGGGGATTTTCTCCTGGAAGAAGGCGACCTTAATTATACCCTGGTTGGGGCAGGGGTAGCCTGGTATCTTGATCTGAATATCCGTGATTTACTTACCCCGGTAGAGATTTACGTGCCCCGCCGCGGAAAAGGCGCGGTGATCAACCCGATGGAGGCATTTGAAAGGGAAGGGGTTCTGCCTGCCGGGGTTTTCTCGGTACAGCAGGATTTTGATGTGCGTTACGCCCTCCTGCCTATCCGCCTGGTGAGAAAGCTGCTGGATTATGGACCGGAAGTCAGCGCAATAGAAATCAGGCTGACGGACGAAAGAGGCTTGAAGAAGACCCAATCCCGCCTGGAAGAACTGGCCGGACCGGATTTTATCGTGCAAAACCGTATGCAGCAACAGGAAACCATATACCGGATTATGCAATCGGAAAGATGGGCCATCTTCTTCATTCTCACATTTATCATCCTGATAGCAGCTTTCAATATGATCGGGTCTGTTTCAATGCTGGTCATTGACAAACGCAAGGACCTGGCCGTGTTATGGAGTATGGGCGCTGACCTCTCGCTCATCCGGCGGATCTTTCTGAACCAAGGGATACTGCTCAGCCTGGGAGGAACAATGCTGGGCCTGCTGCTGGGAGGCGTACTTTGCTGGATGCAGCAGGAATTTGGCCTGGTCAGCCTGCAAGGTACAGAAGGCAGCTTTGTAGTCAGTGCCTACCCGGTAAAAATGCAGGCCTTTGATTTTGTTTTGGTCACTGCAACGGTCAGCCTGATCGGACTGCTGGCCAGCTGGCTCCCCACCCTTCGTCTGCGTGAAAGCAGCAACCGCAGGCACTATCTGACTGCCTGACCGGGCCTGAGAACCTTTCATTCGCATATATGTTTACCTTTGTGCCATCGGTATATAAAATCATCAGTATGACGCGCATATTTTCCCTCCTGATTACGGGTATTTTCCTCCTGAATCTGAACGCCCAAAGCCAATGGGTGGCATTGCAGAGCAACAAGCCCGCTCCTGCCACTACTACCCTGATTTCGGCTGCAAACCAGTCCATCGTACTCAGGATGGAGGTGCCGGGCTTTGAAAAAGTCCCGGTCACCACGCCCCAGGGCCAGGCTTTCCTGATCAGGGTGGAAGAAGGCAGCCCATTGCTGGAGGCAGGAGCACCGGACCTGGTCAAGCTCACTGCATCCCTGGCGATCTCGCCGACAGAGGAGATGGCGGTCAGGGTGCTGTCTAAACAATATCAGGATTTCCAGGGGATCGCCGTCGCTCCATCCAAAGGGAACCTTACCCGTGATACAGACCCGGCCAGCGTGGCATACACATACGGCAAGGTGTACAATGAATCCGGCTTCTACCCGGGTTTTCCGGCGCAACTGCGCGAGCCCTACATGTTCAGAGATGTGCGCGGGCAAGCCCTGGTTGTCTTTCCTTTTCAGTACGATCCCTCCACCCAGACCCTGAGGGTGCTGAGCGAAATGATTCTGGAGGTCTACAGCACCGGAAATCCGGGATATAATCCTCTGCCTGCGCAATCCCAAAGCAATCCAATGCCCCTCGAATACAGGCAGGCTTATGAAAGACACTTTATAAACTTCGAAGCAACAAAGTATACTCCCCTGGTGGATGAAGGCAAAATGCTCATTCTGTCCAATGGAAGCTATATCCCGGCAATGCAGCCTTTTGTGGAATGGAAGAATATGCGCGGTATCCCTACCGAGATCATTGATGTGGCTACCATCGGCAGCACCAGTGCAGCCATAAAGAATTATGTAAGCAACTATTACAATACCCAGGGGCTTACCTTCCTGCTATTGGTTGGCGATGCTGCCCATATCCCCCCTGTCACCACCTCCAACGGACATTCTGACAATGACTATGGATACCTGGTGGGCAACGATCATTATCCGGAGATTTTTGTGGGCCGCTTCAGTGCGGAATCGGTAATGGATGTGGAAACACAGGTACTGCGCGTCCTGCAGTACGAAAGAGATGCCCACACCGGCCAGCATCAATACACGCATAATATCGGAATCGCTTCCGATGAGGGCCCTGGAGATGACAATGAGATGGATTATGAACATATAAGAAATATGCAGACCGACCTGGGAAATTACACTTACCTTAACAGCTACGAGTTTTTTGAAGGCTCCCAGGGTGGGAATGATGCTCCGGGTAATCCCAGCGCAACGATGGTGGCCACTGCAATCAACAATGGCGCCGGCCTCATCCTGTACACCGGGCACGGCAGCACTACATCCTTCAGTACCTCCGGCTTTTCCAACAGCAATATTGCCGGTCTGACCAACACCGGAATCCTGCCATTTATCTGGTCGGTGGCCTGTGTTAACGGCAACTTCGTCAACAATACCTGCTTTGCAGAGGCCTGGATGCGGGCACGTGTAGGAGACCAGCCCACCGGCGCCATCGCTACCCTGATGTCGACCATCAACCAGAGCTGGAACCCGCCGATGGAAGGGCAGGACGAAATGGTGGATATTCTTGTGGAGAGCTACAGCAACAATATCCGCAGGACTTTTGGCGGCATCTCGATGAATGGCTGTATGAAAATGAATGACACTTATGGAAGTGCAGGTTATGAAATGACGGACACCTGGACTTTGTTCGGAGACCCTTCGCTGGTTGTTAGAACAGATACTCCCCGTATACTTACCGCTACCCATCAGCCTACCTTGCTGCTTGGGACTGCGCAGTTAAGCGTGAATTGTGCAGTCGACGATGCCCTGGTAACCCTTAGCCGTGCCGGTCAGATCCTGGCTTCAGAAAAGGTATCCAATGGGCAGGCCCAGTTGAATTTCCAAACCCTGACTACCCTCGACAGCCTCACCTTGGTGGTGACTGCCTACAACCATATTCCATACATCACTCCTCTTACGGTAATCCCGGCCAATGGGCCTTATGTTATATACAACCATAATACCATCAGCGATTCCCTCGGAAATCAAAACGGGCTGGCCGACTATGGGGAAAGCATCTTTATGAATGTAGCCCTGCAGAATCTGGGTGTGGCCACGGCCGGTCAGGTGAGTGCAGTGCTGACAAGCACTGATCCGATGGTGAGTGTGATGATCGATAGTAATTTCTGGGGAGATATTACTGCAGGCGACACCAGCCTGCTGCAGGCCGCATTCAGCTTGAGCATCTCAAATGCTATCCCCGACCAGCATCCTTTGCATTTTAACCTGGAGGTGAGCGATACTGCCGGGAACCAGTGGAACTCCGCACTGATGCTCAAAGTCAATGCCCCAAGCCTTCTTCTTGAGTCGCTGCAGATCAACGATAGTATCGGCGGCAATGGCAATGGCATTCCTGAACCGGGGGAGAGTCTGGTGATCACCATACCGGTCAGCAATGCCGGGCATAGCGATGCCGGCGCAGCTCAACTTTATCTGGCCAGCAGTGAGCCTTTGGCCGTGTTGAATGCGAACAGCCAAACCCTGAGTGGCCTTGCCGCAGGAGGAATGTCGCCGCTTTCTTTCAATCTGCATCTGGACACCAGCCTGGCCCTGGGCAGCAGCCTGGCCCTGCATTCTCACCTCAATGCCGGAGCCTATTCAGATACCCGTACCTATTATCTGCCCATCGGCAATATCACAGAAGACTTCGAAACGGGTGATTTCACTCGTTTCAACTGGAATTTTGGCGGGAATGCCAATTGGACGGTACAAAGCAACCAGCCTTTTGAAGGATTGTTCTGCGCCAAATCCGGACCTATCGGGAACAACGCCTCCAGCACGATGGAGATCACCCTGAATGTACTGGTGGATGACACGATTTCTTTTTACAGAAAAGTGTCCTCAGAACAGGGCTACGACTTCCTGCGATTCTATATCGATAACAACAAGATGGGAGAATGGTCGGGAAATGAAGCCTGGGCAATGGTTTCGTATCCGGTTACCGCAGGGACGCATACCTTCAAATGGACCTACGTCAAAGACTGGTATGTTTCGAGCGGCAGCGATTGCGGATGGATCGACTATATCAGCTTCCCGCCGGTGAACGTGCAGGGTGCGGCGCCCTTGAGTGTGGTGGCCCTGGCAGGCGATCCGGAGATTTGCACCGGCGAAAGCACCCAGCTGATGGCTTTTGCCAATGGCGGCAGTGGTAACTACACCTATTTATGGTCCCCGGCCACAGGCCTGAATGATCCCACCCTCGCCAACCCGGTCGCCCATCCGGCAGGCAATACACAATATACGGTCAGCATCAGCGACGGCAATGGCAGTGCAAGCGCCATCGCCGATGTCGTTGTGCATCCGCTCCCCGCTACCCCTTCCATTACACAGCAGGGGAACGATCTTGTTTCCAGCGCGGCAAGCGGCAATCAGTGGTATGGTGCCCAGGGAGCCATTGCCGGAGCCAACGGCCAGGTATTCACGCCTTCTTCCTCCGGCGATTACTATACCATTGTAAGCAGTCAGGAAGGCTGCGATTCCGATCCTTCCAATGTTATTGCCTACACCATCAGTGGGTTGGAGGAGAATGCCGCACTGCAGGATTTCCTGGTGTTCCCGAACCCCACCACCGGGGAACTGAACCTGAGCCTGAACATCAGCAAAGGCGAAGAAGTCCTGATCCGTTTAATGGATGTGACTGGCCAGGAGCTTGAAGTTTTATGGCAAAAGGGAATGGCTCAGGGTATGCACAAGCTTCAATTTGATCTCAGTTATCTGCCTTCCGGGATCTATTATCTGCGCCTGGAACAAGGGACGAAAGCTGCAGTTAAAGCGGTAATTCTGCGATAAACAAAAACTTTCCTCATAAGCATTCCTTCAGGCATCATAAAGGTCCTGCTCACGCGCCTACCTGCCGGTAGGCAGGCGATTGCACCTGAAATCCGCAGGTCTCGCAAAATTACCTCAGCAGAAAGGTTCTTATGTCACCCTTGCTGGCGCACATCCTATTTTGAGAGGCCTTGGGAGAAGAACAGAAAACACAATCTCTATCTGTTTTGCCCTCAGGCCGGGCAGGCCCTGTCCTTTTGCCTTGATGCAAAAGGACCAAAAAATCAAGGCTGCATTGCATTTCCTTGAAAACTACGGCTTCGGATAGGAGTCGCGATCCGAGCCGCTTTTTCAGTGAGCTTGATTGGCCTGTCCTAAGCCTATGCTCGCGGATCGCTCCATTTGAAAAACCGCTCACGCTTGCATAAGTCATCCTCAGCCTTGTAGGAATTTTGCCAATCAGCTATGGTTTTCAGCCGCCAAGGGCGGAGGAAAAATCCCTTGAACACTTCGTCGGCCGAATTGAATCGGCCTCCTCAGTGACCCTGGACTGGTCCCTGAGCAATTTTGCGCAGCAAAATTTGTCGAAGGGTGGGCGAGCAAAGAAATGAACAAGGTATAGCCTGGCTTTTTTGTGGTACGAAGGGAAAGCCTATACAGCTGTTTTTTTTCTTCGTACTCGAGCTCGCACTCGTACTCGAACTCAAACTAAGTCCTTCCACACGCGTCAGAGATTACTTGTTTGATGCAAGAGCCCGCCTGCCGGCGTGCAGGCAAGAGCATACAGCATACAGTAAAGCTATGATTGCCGATGGGCAGCCGAAGGGTCAAACTCAAACTAATTTGGGATCTTACTGCTGACGGCGGATCACTGCAGAAGCAAATGCTTCAAGAACGCTCACCCCGCCAATTTCCGCGCGAATGTGGTCAAGCTCCTGCAGGGCAGTGGTGCGATAGAGATCCATCATCTTCTCCATTTCTGCCTGCATCCCGAGGGAATTAAAAATGCGGATCACTTCCTGAATTTTATTTGTAGGGTCTTCCGGTTTCTGTGCATACCAGTGCAGCAAGTCGCTGCGGCTATGATCATCGGCCAGTTCCAGGGCACGCAGGTAGAGATAGGTCTTTTTGTTGGCAGCAATATCACCCCCGGTTTTCTTACCGAAAGAAGCTTCGTCTCCAAAAGTATCCAGCCAGTCGTCCTGCAACTGGAAAGCCATCCCACAGGCCAGGCCGAAACGATAGAATCGGTCTGCCAGGGCGGCGCGGGCGCCCCCGATGACAGCTCCTGTCTTCAGGCTGGCAGCGAGCAGGACCGCGGTCTTCAGGCGGATCATTTCGAGATACTCCCCGGTGCTGACATCGGTTCGGGTTTCGAAGTTCATATCCCACTGCTGTCCTTCACACACTTCTGTGGCTGTCTGAAAGAAAAGGGACATTACCGCAGGAATACAGGAAGGTTTTGTTTGGAGCATCAGCTTCCCTGCCAGGGCGAACATTGTATCACCGCTGAGGATGGCGCGGTTGGCATCCCACTTTATATGTACGGTGGGTGCGCCCCGCCTTATGGGTGCGGCATCCATAATGTCATCGTGGAGCAGGGTGAAATTGTGAAATACTTCGAGGCCGAGGGCAGGGTGTAAAACATCTTCCTGCTTACCACCACATATATCGCAGGCAGCCAGGGCAATAACAGGGCGAAGCCGCTTCCCACCCAGGGAGATCACATAACGGATAGGCTCATACAGTTCCTCAGGACTTCCTCCTTCCAGGAGGGAAGGAAGGTGGTCTTCCACAATCTCGCGGTAATTATCCAAAGTCATCATAGCCGCTTATTCATCCAGCATCCGGAGGAGGTAATCGCCATAACCGCTTTTCAGCAGGGGCTTGGCAAGTTCAATCAGCTGTTCTCCGTTGATAAAACCCATACGATAAGCCACTTCCTCAATACAGCCGATTTTGAGCCCCTGCCGGTCTTCAATGGTTTGTACAAACTGGGAAGCTTGCAGCAGGCTGGGGAAGGTGCCGGTATCCAACCAGGCTGTTCCCCGTCCGAGAATCCCCACTTTCAGTTTTCCCTGCTCCAGGTAATAGCGGTTTACATCAGTAATTTCATATTCCCCCCTTTTGCTGGGCTGGATGTTGCGGGCCACTTCCACCACCGAATTATCGTAGAAATAAAGGCCCGGTACGGCATAATTCGATTTGGGATTGGCTGGCTTTTCTTCAATGGAGATGGCTTTCTGATCCTTGTCGAATTCCACCACCCCATAACGCTGCGGATCATTCACGTGGTAGGCGAACACTACCCCGCCGTCAGGGTCGGTATTGTCCTGCAAAAGCCGTCCTAAGCCTGATCCATAGAAAATATTATCCCCCAACACCAGGGCGGCCTTGTCGTTGCCAATGAAATCGGCCCCGATGACAAAAGCCTGGGCAAGCCCGTTGGGAACCTCCTGTACCGCATAGCTGAAGCTGCAACCGAGTCCTTTTCCATCGCCCAGCAATCGCTCGAAGTTGGGGAGATCCTCGGGGGTGGATATAATCAATACATCCCTGATTCCTGCCATCATCAAAATAGAGAGCGGGTAATAGATCATTGGTTTGTCGTAGATGGGCATCATTTGCTTGCTCATCGCAATGGTGAGGGGATGCAAACGGGTTCCGGCGCCACCGGCAAGAATAATTCCTTTCATACAATTGTGCGTTTAGGCCGACCCGCGGGTGTCCACTTCCAGGTCGTCCAATTCAATATCTTCGTGTTCATCAAAAAATTCAAGTATAGGCTCAGAAAAACGCCTTGTGGTAGCCCGCTTTTCAAGGGTAAGCAGGAGGGAGGGCAGCAGCAGCAGATTGCTCAGCACGGCAATCAACAATGTAAAGGAAACCAGGAACCCCATTGCTTCCGTGCCGCCGAAGGTGGACAGCGTAAACATTGCAAAGCCAAAAAAGAGGACAATGCTGGAATAGACCATACTGTAACTGGTTTCTTTGAGGGCCGAGAGCACCGACTTCCGGATATCAAAATTGGTCAGGCGCAGCTCCATCCGGTAGCGGGAAAGAAAATGGATGGCATTGTCCACCGAGATCCCCAGGGCAATACTGAAGATCAGAATGGTGCTGGGCTTGATGGAGATGGCAGCGAAACCCATCAGGGCTGCCGTGAGCAATTGCGGGAGCAGGTTGGGGATCATACTGATGCCGACCATCTTCGCGGAATTGAAAAGGAGGGACATAATGAGCAGGATCACAAAAATGGCCAGGAGAAGACTGGTCATCAGGTTACGCACCAGGTAGTCGGTGCCTTTGAGAAAGACCACGCTGGTACCGGTGATGGTCACATCGTAGCGGTCGGGCTTGAAAATGCTATCGATCTTGGGGCGCAGTTCATCCCGTATCCTGGCGATATCGTGGGTGCCGATATTGGCCATCTGCACGCTGATCCTGGCGCGCTGCATATTGCTGTCGAGGAAATTATTAAGCAATGAACGGCTTCCTTTTTCCATCTGCGGAAGATAGGCCGCCATAAAATTCATTTCATTGTTGCTCGGCAACTGATATTCGCCGGGATTGCCACGGTAAAAAGCCTGCCTGCCGAATTTCACAAGTTCAGCCACAGACAAGGGTCTGGAGAATTCATCATAGGTCATCAGGGTATCCTGAAGCCTGTCCATCCGCCTCAGGGTAGCCAGGTTCTGGGCACCCTTTTCCTTGCGGGTATCGATCATAATTTCGAAGGGAAGTGTCCCCTTAAACTCCCGTTCAAAGAAAAGGAGGTCTTTGTATAAAGGATCTTTCTTCGGGATATCATCCACCACATTCCCGGTGGTTTTCAGCATCGTGATACCGAATACCGCGATGAGCGCAGTAATGCTGGTTACGATATATACTGCATTGCGCCGGTTTTTTACAATAAAGAGGATGCGTTCCACAAGATAGGTGGTAAGCTTGCTATTGAGGTGCTTTATGTGGCGGGTCTTGGGCGGATCGGCATAGCTGAAGAAGATGGGGATCAGGAAGATGCTGAGCACAAAGACGATCATAATATTGATCGAAGCAACCACCCCGAACTCCACCAGGATAGGATTTCCGGTGACGATAAAAGCGGCGAAACCGATGGCGGTGGTGAGGTTGGTGAGGAATGTGGCATTGCCCACCCTTTGCACTACGCGGGAAAGGGCTTTCACCTTATTGCCGTGGCTTCGGTATTCGTGGTGGTATTTATTCAGCAGGAAAATGCAATTCTCCACCCCGATGATAATCAGCAAGGGCGGGATAATACCGGTGAGCAGGGTGATGGTATAACCGAAGAGGCTGATAATCCCCAGTGCCCAAACCACGCTGATCAGCACAATGAGCATCGGGAAAACCATTGCTTTAAAGGAGCGGAAGAAAATCAGGAGGAAGATGGAAGCGACGATCATTGCGAGAATGACAAAAAAGCGCAGCTCGTCCTGAACCTTTTTTGAGGTTACCGTGCGGATATAAGGCAATCCGCTGTGATGCACAAATACCCCGGTTTGTTCCGAAAAAGCTTCCGCCCTGTCGCGGATATCATATACCAGGCGGATACGCTCCCTGGAGTTCAGAACATCCTTGTCGAGGGTGACCATCATCAGGGTTGCCATCGAATCGGTGTTGATCAGCAGCCCTTCATAGAAAGGCAGCTGAAGTATCTTCTGCTTTATCGTATCCACTTCCGCCTGGCTTTGGGGCCTTTGCCCCACCACCGGGATGAAATCAAATTTCTTCAGGCTGTCGTTGCGTTCAAGATGGTAGATCCGGGACAGCGAGACCACTTCTTCCACCCCATCCATTTTCAGCAAATCCCCGGTGAGGTCGTACCAGGCATTGAAATGGTCCAGCTGAAAAATGCTTTCATCCTGAATACCGATAAAATAAACGCTGCCATCTTCTCCAAATACCGACTTAAAACGGTCGTAATCGATGCGGGTGCTGTCTTCAGGGGGCAGGATAGAGCGCATCTCATAGCTGAGCTTCACCTCCAGGGCCTTATAGCCCATAAAAGCCGTGATCAGCAGGAGGATGATCAGGTTTAAGAGTCTTTGCCGAAGGATGATCCTAACAAGGCGTGTCCACATTAAAATATTCTTATACAGGTGTTTTCAAAGATAAAAAAAGCGATCCCCACAGGGTCTGGATCGCCTTTATTTAAGAGGGCCGAAATTACAGATTTATCTCTTGTCCGACAAATATCCTGTTTCCCACTATTGTTTCCTGTAAGCCGCGCTCCTCACGGATGGGATGCGTACATTTGCGGCAAGGTAGGGCAAAGAAATGAATAATAAAGGCATCATTTTTTTTCTTGACACAGCACATCCCTTGCTGGAGATGGGCTTGCAAGAGGCGGGTTATCAATGCATTCAGGCCTCTCACCTTTCCTGCGAGCAAGTACTGCACCAGCTTGGGGAGGCCGAAGGGATCATCGTAAGATCACGCATTCCGGTGGATGCCCGGCTGATGGATGCCGCCCCTCGTTTGCGTTTTATCGGCAGACTGGGATCGGGGATGGAAAACATTGATGCGGAATATGCACGAAAGAGAGGGATCCATTGCCTGAACGCCCCTGAGGGCAATCGCGATGCGGTAGGGGAACACGCCCTGGGTCTTTTATTGTCGATAATGAACCATCTGAAACGGGGGGACAGGGAAGTTCGGGATGGGCTGTGGCGGCGGGAGGCAAACAGGGGAAGCGAGATCAAGGGGAAAACGATATCCATCATAGGCTATGGCAACACCGGCAGTGCGTTTGCACAACGGCTCCGTGGATTTGAAGCCCGCGTGCTTGCCTACGACAAGTATAAAAGCGGCTTCTCTGATGATTATGTACAGGAGGCTCAGATGGATCAGGTGTTTGAAGAAAGCGATATCCTCAGCCTCCACGTTCCGCTTACAGATGAAACCCATTACCTGGTGAACCGCGATTACCTGGCGCGATTTCGCAAGCCCCTATGGCTGCTCAACACCAGCCGCGGTCCGGTGGTTGAAACACGGGCACTGCTGGAGGCCCTGGATGCAGGCAAGCTGCAGGCTGCCGGCCTGGATGTGCTGGAATATGAAAAGAAGTCGCTGGAAGGACTGGATGCCTCCGCCTATCCGGAGGATTTTACATCGCTGATACAATCTGAAAAGGTACTCCTCAGTCCGCACGTTGCCGGATGGACATACGAATCCCTGGAAAAACTGGCTTCGGTATTATTGCAAAAAATCCTTGCACTCCCGCAAAAGGAGTCCTGATTTCCCTGCTCGCCCAAGGCTTGTCTTCAACAAAAAAAAGATTCTATTTTTGTCGCAAATAAATTTCTCGATATGAAACAGGAACACAAGCTTTTCAAGGGGAAAACCCTGGCGATCCTTTCCGGAGGCGGTGACACCCCGGCCATCAACTCCAGCATAGAATCAGTGCGCAACAGGGCGGCGATGCTGGGCTATCGGGTGCTGGGCATACGATATGGATGGAAAGGATTGCTTGGACAAGGAGATGTGGTGGATCTCACTAATCAAGCCTACGATGGATGGTATGGGGGAACGGCATTGAGCAGTAGCCGTACCAACCCCTTCCCTTCCAAAAAAAATCCGGAAAGCCGCGTTCCCCAGGTTTTGGAGAACCTGAAAAGATATAAGATCGATGTGCTGGTCACCATTGGAGGCGACGACACCAATGGGGCGGCCAAGCGCCTTTATGAAACCGAAGGGATCCCGGTGATCGGCTATCCGAAAACCATCGACAATGACCTGCGTACCCGCTCAATGCATTCACACAATGGCATAGAAACGGAAGCCGTGCTTTGCCCCGGATTCCCCTCTGCCGCCAAAGCCATCGCCGAGTTTGCCGCCCGGCTGAAGACCACGGCTGAGTCGCATCACAGAATCCTGGTGCTGGAAGTGATGGGAAGAGATGCCGGATGGCTTACCGGAACCGCGCTTTTCGGAGGCGCCCAGATGGGGCTCATCCCGGAAGTTGAAATGACCAAAGAACGAAAGGACTTCTTCTTTGAGAAGGTGAAGGAAATGTATATGAACCACCCCAAAAGGTCGCTGATCATTCCTGTTTCAGAAGGGGTGAGGTGGTATGACGAGGCCAAGCAAAAACTGGATGTGGTATATGCCAGCAGTGAAGTGGATGAATACGGGCATCCCCGTTTTGGTGGTATCTCAGGGGTCATCGCTTCCGAAATCAGCCGCAGGACCGGCATTGAGGCCCGTGCCCAGATCAGCGGGTATTATGCAAGGGGCGGAATGTGCCGCAAATATGACCGCAGGTTGACAATGACCCTGGCCGACAAGGTAGTGGACCTGCTGCTGCGTGAAGAATACGGACGGATGCCGGTAATGTCAAAAATTGTGGACTACCCTGAATTGGAAGAATTTAATTCCACTTCCATCGATATGGGCGACATTGGCAACAAACCGCTCCCGGAAATCTATTATGACTCAAATACGTTCAGCTTCACCGAACCATATACTGATTTCCTTTCAAAAATACTTCGGTATCCGCGTTATACCGATTTTGAATATGATTTCCCGGTAGTGCTGCCGGAGGATTTGTAGAAGTTACCTCAAGAGCTGTCTGAGCCGCTTGGTCAGGGGTGCAACATTTATTTTGACAGCCTGTATCTCCCATTGCGCATTACCGGCATTTTCTGCCTGGTGGCATAGATTTGCATAAGGATGGAATCTTTTGTAAATTAGCGCCTTTAACTCTACACTACGCACGCGATGAAATGGATGAATACCCTTGCCACACTGATGGCACTTGGCTTTTTCTGCACTTGTATCCCGCTGAAAACCTACGCCCAATCTCCGGATACCATTGTCTATCTGAACACTTTCAACGGCACTACAGGCCAAACCTGGGCGGATGCGCAGGCGGCGGGCTGGACCGGCTTCCAGGTGGATCAGGTCTATGACCCCGATCCCCAGTTCTATCCCGGGGATCACTTCCTGGGTTTGAAATGGTATTATGTGAATAAACTCGGAGCCTGGATGCTCTCTCCCCCCATTGACTTTGGGAAGCTTCAGACCTTTGTGCTGGATTTCTGGGCCGATGGCCACGGTTGGCTTGATATTTACCTTCAGGACAGCCTCAACTCCTATCATCTGCATTATGAGAAGCTCCCGGACGCAATGGGGGCACAGAAGCTTCTTCATTTTCATATCCGGATAGAAGATGCCTTTCTCTTTTCACCGGAATACAATCCGGCCATACAGGGAGAAACCCGGATCTACATCCACTATATCAATCCCAATAAAAACCGTATCGGACGCATCCTGGATTTTAGTTTGTACGGAGAAGAAGGAACGGTCTGGCTTGGAAACCAGACCAATCTGTGGTTTGAAAACGATGACTGGACGAACGGGCACCCTACGCGACGTAAAGTCGGCCTCATACCCAATGGACGGCCACGCTATCCCTTTATCTATGGAGACGCAGAGTCCAATATCCTGAAAGTAGAGGACAATGCCTATTTCGTCATCACCCCGCAAAGCACCCTCACCAGCTACGATACCCTCTATATGGACGGGCAGTACAATATGGTAATTTACTCTGACTCAGCAAGTACGGGAAGTTTTATTGATAAAGCCGGCATCAGCGGGAATGGGACCGCCTACATCGAGCAATGGGTCAGCCAGGAGAAATGGCATTATACTTCATCCCCGGTTGTCGAAGGATTATCCAAGACCTATCTGTCGCTTTTCCTTATCCCTTTTCTGGAAGCGCAAAATGGCTGGGGTGAATACATTGTACCCCTGGATGTCCCTCTGGACATAATGAAAGGATACGGTGTTTGGAGTTCCGCTACCAATCCTCCGATGGGCGATACCACCGTCTGGTTTGGAGGCAGACCCAATACTGGTGCTAAATCGATACAGATTACCAATTCCAGCTTCGCCGGAGACCCGCAAAAGGATGGATGGAACCTGGTTGGGAATCCCTATCCTTCTGCCCTCCATTGGGATTCGGCAGGATGGGACAAATCTGCAACCACCGGAGCCCTCTACCTTTGGGATCCCGTCAGCGGCCTCAATACAGTCTATCTGGGTCAGGGCGTGGGGATTCCTGAAGGGGTAACGGGAGAGATTCCCCCCGGACAAGGATTCTTTGTTAAAGCCGTACAAAACGGAACCTTTTCCGTCACGGACCAGGCCCGTATTCACAGCGATAAAAAATGGCATAAGGGCAGCAATCCCGGCCAGCAGCCCAACCTGCTTCACCTTAAGGTGAGCGGAAACAACCGCCAGGATCAGACTGCCATCCGTTTTCAGGGAGCAGCCTCTCCCTTATACGAAAACAATTCGGATGCCTTCAAACTAATGTCCTCACAGCCAGATGTGCCTCAGATTTTCTCCTACTCCGAGGATGTTCCACCCCTGATGTTGTCTATCAATACCCATCCGGCCCTTGAAGACAGTGTCAGCATCCCCCTGGGCTTTTATGCAGGGCAGGCAGGAAACTTTACTTTGGGACCCAATCAATTACATAGTTTCCACACCAATTGTCTGTTCATATTGGAAGATTTGTTGCTCGACAGCCTGATCGATTTTCACCAGGTGCCAGACTACGTATTTTATGGCGACACCTCCCATCCGCTCCAGCGCTTTATGCTGCACATCTATCCATCCAGTCTGGAAGCCCTGGTGGCATACGATGGCGACAGCGCCCGTCCGATTCCCGGCGTGGGAGTGAGTATGGCACAAGGAAACGCCAATCCGAACGCCGCGTTCAACCGCATTAGCGGGAACAATGGGGTTTTCCGGATCGGGGACCTTCCTGACGGCCTTTATCAGGCTCAGTTCAATTTCCAGGGACTCCCGTGGATAGGCAGCAATGCCACGGATGCCCTGCTGGCAGCGCGCGCCTTCGTCGGACTTGAGAACCTCAGTCCGGTACGTCAGATGGCCGCGGATGTGGATGGCAGCGGATATGTCAATACGGCCGATGCCCTGGCCATCCAGAAGCGTTTCGTGGGAATGACCAACTCCTTCAATGGAGAGGATTGGATTAGTGCGGAAAGCCACTACTCCATCAATGGAAACCAGGCCTGGAAATGGCTGGTTCCTGCTCTCTGCAAGGGCGATGTAAATGGTTCCGGAACCAATGCCAAGCTCCAGGGACGGGTAGAAATGCTCAGCCAGGGAAGGCTGAAAACAGACCGGAACAGGAAGCAGGATATTATCCTGTCTGCAGGACAGGATTGTGCACTGGGTGCGCTTTCTCTCATTCTTCGCTTGCCTGAAACGCTGAGTGTGGATCACCTCACCCTTGTTGGAAGCAGCGATAAGGTCATCTTTCATCAGGAAGATAATCTCCTCCGTCTAAGCTGGTTCAGCCTTGAAGGACTGAAGGTGAAAGAAGGCGATCCCCTGCTGATGCTCTCAGCCGATATCCCCCGGGGAAGCAGGGGGGACATCATCGTGGAAGGAGGCTCGGAAGCCGCCAGCCCGGATGGCACAGTGATCCCGAATTTCCGGCTCTTATCCCCACAGTTGGGCGAAGATGAAGGCAGTCCGGCCCTCAGCTTGTTTCCCAACCCGGCTGCAAGCCACAGCTTCCTGACAGCATACTTTGGCAGTACACAGCGCATCCGGATAGAGATCCGCGATATGAAAGGCAGCCTGGTGAAAAGCTGGGACAGCCAAGCCGACAAGGGCAGGCTTGAACAGCGTATTGTACTGCAGGGAATGAAGCCTGGAAGATATGTGCTCAGTCTGATTCCGGAAAGAGAAAATGAAGCTGTCCAATACGGCGATCTGATCATCCTGGAGTGAGCCCGGACTTTCCTTAATCAAAATGCAACTGCTTTGTCCAAAAAACTGGAGGCTGGGGCATAGGTGGATTTTTTATCCTCCTTACGAACCTTCTGCGATCTGGTACGTTAAATTTTCGTATCTTGCTGTGCTTTAAGACTATTGTCAGTAGTTTAGTGCATATTTGCAGTGCGGTTGTTTAATGTTCGGATTCTTATGACGAAACCTGGTATAATGCTTTGGGATCGACTGCCTGATTGCAGTGGATCCAAGTTCCTGTTCATTCCCTGGCATTTTTTTGCAATGGTGTTGATCCTGTTTCCACCATTGTCTAATGCCCAAGAGGAGAGTGCCTTCTTGGGGATAAACACCGAAAGCCCGGTTTGGCAGAAACCCAAGACAAGTGGGTTCAACGCCATACTCTCCCCAGCCAATCCCGAACAGGAGATTATCCTGAGTTGGGTGCCCAATGCCAACAACGACCCGGTGCTGATTGTGGTGAATACCAGTCCGCAAATGGGAACCCCCGAAGACGGCATCACCTATAGCAATGGTGACCCTGTCCCCGGCGGAGGGATGGTACTTTATACAGGAGGCGGCTCCTCCGTCCTGCACGAAAACCTGGCACCCGGATCACTCTATTATTATACCATCTATACCATTGACTCCCAAGGGAATTATCTCCAGGGTACTACCATTAGCCTTCAATCCGGGGGAACTGCACTTAACCCGCCCAACAACCTGAGTGCCCAGGTTACGGGATGTGGGGAAGTTAGCCTGCAATGGGAAGCACCCATTAACGCCCTGTTCTTTGAAGATTTCGAAGGATATACGGACTTTACCATCACCAATTTCGGCAGCTGGACCCTCAGGGATGTAGATGATCAAATCACATACGGCCTCACCGAATTTGATTATCCCAATGAATATGAGAAGATGGCTTACATCATTTTCAATCCTTCTCAGGTGACCAATATTGTGAATCCGCCCGTCGGAAGTGAATATGACCCATACAGCGGAAGCAAATATGCTGCAGCCATTGCCGTGCCTCCCTGCGATTTCTGGGGGATAAACTGGTGCCCGAATGATGACTGGCTCATCTCACCCCAGATCAGCCTGAGTGTGGATGCAGAGCTGCGCTTCCAGGCAAAGTCGGTGGCAGATCTATATGGCCTGGAGCGCTTCAGTGTGCTGGTTTCCACCACCGGAACCAACCCCGCTGATTTCACAAAAATCTCTGCCGGCAATTACCTACAGGCTCCTACGAGCTGGACGGAATATGACTTCGACCTCAGTGCATACACCGGACAGGATGTGTACATCGCTATCCGTTGTATGTCGGATGATGCTTTTGTTTTTGCTGTGGATGATTTCCTGGTGCAGCAGTCTTCCAGTAAGAATATGCTGGCAAAACCGACGCCTGCCGGGATTGGAAATCCGGCCAAGTCGGGCGCCCTTGCATCCTTCAAGCCTGGCAAGATACATCCGGACAGCGCCCAAAGCACAGGGCTTGCCAAACCGCTCCCCGCCTACAACCCGATGGCCACGCCGCATAATGATGGGGAACAGAAGACGAAAAGCACACCCAAGTCCCTCACCGCCTATCTGATCTACCAGAATGGCACTTTGCTGGACTCTGTTGACGCTGGAACACTGACATACACAGATACCCTGGCAGGATACTCAGGCAGGGTGTATTATGTCGTGGCGCGCTATGGATCCTCAGCAGATCAATCCCCACCCTCAAACCTGTTTGTGACTCCTGCCAATACCGGAGCAGGGTCGGATACGGTGATCAATGAGGGATTTGAATCTGCTCCATCTGGATGGCAGATATACAGTGTGATCGGGAGTGCACAATGGACGATCAGTACGGCCAACTCACATAGTGGGAACCGTTCCGCTCGGTTCTACCGTACCCGTTGGGTGCAAAATGACGACTGGCTGATCAGCCCCCAGGTCAATCTGGGTGCCGTTGGTACCCGGGAGCTTGAATTCTGGGACTACTTAGATCCCCACCCAGTTTTCTATCCTCAGACTTTCCACCGGGTCTGGATATCTTCCGATTATTCCGGGAGCGGCGATCCCAATAATGCCAACTGGACCCTCCTCTACAATCACGACTACAACAATGCTTTCAGCTGGCAGCAAAGGGTGATTGACCTGAGTTCCTATAGTGGGAATGTGTATTTCGCCTGGCAGTACGACGGTTATTCATACAACGGAGGCTATGGGTCAGCCTGGACCACCTATTATGTGGATGATGTGATCATCCGCACTGAGAATGAGTGTTATCTGGCCTGGACAGGGGATACCGACACCGACTGGAATGTCGGCTCCAACTGGAGTACAGGTGTGGTTCCCGGGCCTGCTGATGAGGTCTTCATCCCCCGCAACCGCCCCAATTACCCTGAGATGAATTCGGCAGGCTTGGCAGAGATGAAGTCGTTGAATATCGATATTGGTGCCCACGTGGATGTGGCCCCTGCAGACCGTATGACCGTTCACGGTCCCATCCTGCTCAGCGGAAGGCTTAATCTGCGTTCAGATGCCACAGGAACGGCTTCGCTGCTGGATAAGGGCATCATCCGGGGTACCAGCTACATCTATGCTGAACAGTTCATTCCGGCCGATCGCTGGCACTATATTGCGGCCCGTGCCTATCCTGAATACACTTACAAATATTTCTCGCTCTTTTTACTGGAGTACGAAGAACCGCAAGGAGACTGGGGGAATTATATCGTCCCTACCGATGTGCTTCTTGAACCCGGCAAGGGCTATGCCATCTGGTCCAACTCCAGCCAGACCGGGGATACCACAGTGCACTATCATCGCAATGCCATTACCGGACAGATCACCATAGATAACCTAAGCCGTACCCCTTCAGTCGTAGACAGCCTGGAAGGCTTCAACCTGATCGGGAACCCTTATAATTCTGCCATCGACTGGGATGCCCCGGGGGTGGTACTGCAAAATTTAAGCAATGCTGTTTATTTCTGGGATCCCAGTGCCAACGGTGGAGCCGGTGGCTATGCCAGCTATGCCGGAGGTGTAGGTATTCCCGGTGGAACTACGGGCATTATACCGCAAGGACAGGGGTTCTTTGTCAGGGTTAGCCCGGGGCAAAGCAGTGGTTCCATTACCCTTAACAACAGCGCACGGGTGCACAGCAATGTAGGATTCTACAAAGAGGGAAAGGATTCGGAAATTGCTGACCTCTTGCGGATCAGGATCAGCGCCAATGGGATCAGCGATGAAACTGTAGTCCGTTTCGTGGATGGGGCCACGATGGGCGTGGATCCTGTCTGGGATGCAGGAAAACTTTTTGCCAATGTCCCCTCCGTTCCACAGATTTATACCTTCATTGATACCCCGAATCTGGAGTATTTTTCCATTAATGCAATGCCCCTGCTTCACCAGGCCGTGAGCGTGCCAATGGGGGTGCGCACTCCATCCCCTGACACTTTCCTGCTGGATTTTCTTGAGCTGTCTACTTTTGCTGAAGGCGTTGCCATATACCTTGAAGATCTTCAGGATGGGAGTTTGATCAACCTGAAACAAAACAGTCCCTTCCTGTTCCTGAGTAATGGAGGACAAGAGAAAAACCGCTTTATGCTGCATTTCTACCCCCAACATATTTCAGGAATACTGTATTATGATAATCTTGCACAGGAAGGGATGAGCGGCATTCCCCTGAGCTTGAGGAATGAAGACGGAAGGCTGATATGGGAAGGACAGAGTGGCCCCGGAGGAAGCTTTGAACTCTTCAACCTGCGGAACGGAGCCTATCAAATGCAGCCCGACCTGGATTTAGCCTGGGGGGGAGCCAATGCCACTGATGCCCTGCTCATATCCAGGCATTTTACCGGCATTGAGATGCTCAGTGGCACAGCCCTGGCCGCGGCCGATGTGAATGCTTCCGGTTATATCAACAGCAATGATGCAATGCTGGTGCAACTCAGGTATGTCGGACAGATAGACACTTTCGCTGCCGGGGACTGGTATTCAGATACTGCTGCACTGATGGTGTCGGGAGAAGACAGCCTGGTATGGGAAATTCCTGCCTTATGTATGGGTGATGTGAATGCTTCGCACAGCCTGGGGCAGAAGAGCCATCCTTTCCTCCAGCTTGACCCCTTGCCAGGCCAGGCAGAGATCACAGACAACAGCATACGGATACCCCTTTTGAGTCGCGATGCAAGGCAGCTTGGCGCCGTCTCCATTGCGTTGTCCTATCCCGCTCATCTTATCCGCATCCACAATGTTACTGCTCCTTTCTTGGGCGAGGTGATTTGGCGCGCTGAAAACGGCATTCTGCGTATTTCCACCTTCAGCCTGCAACAAAACCTCATACAGGCAGGGGCTCCCATTCTCATCCTTGAAGGAAGTCTCCTCTCGAATTCTCTGCCGGAGAACCTGGAGCTGAAGCTCCTGCCCGGATCTGAAGTGGCAGATCCGGAGGGCAAAGCCTATTCCTGGTTTGCGATGCTGTATCCTGCAGGACTGCCGGCCCAATCCATTGCAAAATGGGATGTTTATCCCAATCCTGTCGCTGAAGGACAGCTGTTCATCCGCTATAATGGAAAGGAAGGTACAGAAGCCGGTATTCTATTGATGGATATGGCTGGACGCAGCCTGCTGATACACGAAATACCCCTTGCTGTGCCCGGGCAATTGAATCGACTGGAGTTGAGTCATCTCTCTCCTGGGGTTTACCAGCTGGTATTGGAAATCGGATTGGGCGAACAACGGCAGCAGGAAATCCGAAAGTTGGTCATTTCGCGCTGATAGCAAAGGGTCCTTCGCTTATTTGCCGGGAGGTCTCATCAAAGCCTGAATGGTAGTGCGGCTGCGCTGCTCCATCAGTATTTCCCATTCCGGGAATCGGGTCTGCCAATCCTCTTTCTGATAATGCCGCAGGGTGAGCAATTGGAGCCCCTGATTATACCGGATGATGAATTCGCCTGAAAGCAATTCCTTTATCTTTATCTCAAGCCCTTCCGCTTCATCGGTGCAGAAGCTGAAATGCAGGGCGGAGGCCTGCATCAGGTGGGTGCGCAGTTGGCAATCGCACAATGCTCCCAGTATGCGATGGATATGCTGCTCATTGATGAATGCGTAATCTCTTGGCGTAAGGGTGAAAAGGATCTGATCCTTTTTAACTATGACCGAGGGATGGGGGGGAGACAGCGGCTTGTGGGCCCCGATAAGGGTGCCTTTTGCACCGGGTTGATGAAAAGCCTTTACGCTCAATGGAATTCCTTTGTTTTCCAGTGGTTTAATGGTTTTGGGATGAATGACTTTGGCTCCGTAAAAGGCCATTTCCATTGCTTCGCTGTAAGGCATCGTATCGTACTTCAGGGCCCCTGGCCATTCCTCCGGATCGGCATTCATTATACCCGGAACATCCTTCCAGATGATCAGTTCTTCAGCCCTCAGGGCCCAGGCAAGGATGGCAGCACTGAAATCAGAACCCTCCCTTCCCAGCGTAATAGACTGTCCATCTGTAGTCCCACCCGTGAAGCCCGGAATGATCCATATCTTTTCCGTATCCTCCAGCAGCAGAGCCTGCAATTTTTCCTCTGTCTCTTTCCAGCGCACCCGGCCTTCCCTGAAGGGGGGGTCACAAAGGATAAGTTTCTCAACCCCGGCTACAAGGGAAGGGATGCCCTCTGACTCCAGCAGGGCCTGCAGGATGTGCACAGAAATCATCTCACCCAGGGGAACGATCTGGTCGTAGAAGAAATCGAAGGGAGTATCGGCGTACTGAATGGCTTTTTCCCGGATTTGCCTGAAGATGCTTGTAAGGTGTTGATGAATGGCAGCATCGGCGGGGAAAAGGGCATTGCAGATATCCTGATGGGTGTGTGCAAGCGCCTGCCATTCATTCAAAAAATCGTCTCCCTGGTGTGCAAGGCGGGCAATTCCCTCAAGGGCATTGGTTGTCTTTCCTACCGCAGAGAGCACCACTGCAAGTGGCTGATTCCGGTTTGCACGGATGATCCTCAGCGCCTGGCGGAAAGCTTCGGCATCTTTCACAGAGCCTCCTCCAAACTTAAATACTTTGTATTGCGACATATAGCTGGACAGATTTGCGCTATCCCTGTTTTATCCCTGTCGGGCAGGGCTTCCCATCGCGAAGGTAAGAAGTATCGCAAAGCCTGAAAGAAGGTTCCGTATTTCTTTGCGGTTTGTTCCTTACTCATCTCATCTTAAATTTGCAGCAGAATACTTTAAGGGAATGAATCTCACAAAAATATCTGTCATCAAATGGACATCAGCATACATTCTACTGCCGCATTGACTTCCGGACACAATATCCCCCTTCTGGGGCTGGGTGCGTTTAAGATACCGGATGGTCCTGAAGCGGTCCGCGTTTTTTTCCAGGCACTGGAATCAGGATACCGCCATATTGATACAGCCAGGGTGTATGGCAATGAAGCCTCGGTAGGCAAAGCCATCCGCCAGAGTGGGGTGCCCCGGGAGGAAATCTTCTTAACCACCAAGCTCTGGAACGAAGACCAGGGCTATAAGAAGGCCAGAAAGGCACTGGAAGAAAGCCTGCAACAGCTGCAAACAAACTATGTGGACCTTTTCCTGATCCACTGGCCGGTGGAAGGGATGCGAATGGAGAGTTGGAGAGCGCTGGAAGATATGCACGATGAAGGTTTGTGCCGCAATATCGGGGTGAGCAATTATATGAAAAGACACCTGGCTGAGTTGCTGATGCATTGCAGGATCAAGCCCGCTGTGAACCAGATTGAAATGCATCCCTTTATCTTCGGAAAGCGGGAAGACCTGGTTCATTTTTGTCGAAAAAACGACATCCACATCAGTGCGTACAGCCCACTGACAAAAGGTTTGAAAATCAATGACCCACGTCTGGCTGTGATCGCAAGGCGCTATTTCAAGTCTCCCGCGCAGATCCTGATCCGCTGGGCTTTGCAGGAAGGATTCTCCGTGCTTCCCAAATCAGCCGACAAGGAACGACAGGAGGAGAACTTGCGGGTATTTGACTTTAATCTGCCGGAGGAGGATATGATGACCCTCCATAAAATGAATGAGGGCCTGGTTACCGGATGGGATCCTACGGATATGCCCTGATTTATTTCCTAACATCCTGCTGTTCAAAAAGACTCCTGAAGAGAAAGCCTTTGCGGGGATGTTTCCCTATCTTTGGTTGTTAATAAAATTTGAAAAATTGCCCGCGTTGTGATTTGGGGTTCGCGTTCCGACCCGTGTGGCGTTTTTTGACTTAAAACAATGGCACTGCCTTACAGTATAAATAATATTCGTCTTTGTACCGGGAGCCTGCTCCGCCAGCAATGGCTGATTCTGTTCCTCATTTTTCCTGCGCTTGCCTCAGGGCAATGCCAGATACAGGTTTATGTGGACACGACTCCTGTCAACCAGATCGAGATATGCATTGAAGACTCCCTCCCGCTCACAGCCCGGGGAGAATGTGTGTTGTTGTGGGAGGACTTCAACAATATGGCCTTCGCATCCCCGGCCTGGTCCTTTGTTCCTACAGGCATCCGCTTTGATAATCCTTGTATGAACAGTGCCAATGGAAGTGCTTATGCCTGGTTTGGAGATCTCTCAGCACCTCCGCGGGAGATTGTAACGATCGATTTTGACGTGCTTTCCGGTGGCTACATTTCGTTCGACCTTCGTTATGGCTTGCAGGCTGCGGGTACGCCTTGCGACGGGCCGGATGCTATGCGGGAAGGGATGTCGCTTCAGTATTCCACGGATTTCGGGGATACCTGGACCGACATCGCCTATTTTGCACCCACCGGGAACGTACTGCCTGCCAATCCTTTTACCACCCTGCCCTCCACCTTCGGTCCGACGGCCTTCACCGACTGGGACCAATATATTTTCCAGATACCGCCCGGCGCACAAACTACCCATACCCGCTTTCGCTGGATACAGCTCTATGCCAACTATTATAATGGCCATTTCGATGACAGCTGGGGACTGGATAATATCAAAATTGCGCGATCCATTGATCTGGATACACGCTGGAAGCACGGCCCTGATTCCGTGTCAGCCGGATTCGTTGCTCCCCTGACGGACAGTTCTTTTATTGTGCATCTATTAGACTATCAGGCTCCCTACGATACCATCGCCAGCGATACCATTCACATTATCGTGCACCCCATTCCGGCTTTCGAGTTTATCTCTGATACCAACGAAATCTGTTTTGGAGACAGCCTGCTTATCACCCTCAGCGGGAATTTTAATTATCTCTGGAGTAATGGAATCCACGGAGATTCAGCCATTGTGTCTCCTGTGGAAAATGCCACCTATGTCGTTACCTCTACCGATAATATTGGGTGCTTTCATATTGACTCCCTTACGGTTTTTGTACACCCTCTGCCTCAGATTCAAATACAGGGCGATACAATCTGTACCGGAGATATGGCCAGGCTGAGCGCGGCCGGTGGCATACTGTACGAGTGGTCAGGGAACAGGACGGGCGATACGGTATGGGTCCATCCTGCGACTACCACCACTTATCACCTCACCGTAACCGGCTCCAATTATTGTACGGATACAGCCAGTACTCTGGTATGGGTTCACCCCCTTCCTGTCATCCAGGCTATGGGTGATACGGCCATCTGTAATGGAGGGTATGCCCTGTTAAGGGTTACAGGAGGACAGTCTTTCCTCTGGAATGACGGAAATACCCTGCCACTGATCGAAGTATCTCCGCAGGAAGACCAATGGTATATTGTTACCGTCACCGACATTCACCAGTGTCAAAACACAGACAGCGTAATGGTGAGGGTGAATCCAATGAAACAAATTCTGGCTTGGGCGGTGGAAGATACCATCTGCCGTGGTACCCCAGCCCTGCTCACAGTGGAAGGAGGGGCCTGGTATGAATGGAGCCACGGTGATATTCTTCCTGAAACTGAAGTTTGGCCGGGCTCTTCATCCACCTATACTGTGATTGCTTACAACCCTTATTTTGGAAGCCTTTGCAGTCTGGATACCACCCTTCATATCACGGTGGAAGAATGCAACACCTTTTACCTCGCCAATGCCTTCGTCCCCGATGGATATTCTCCCGAGTTTAAGCCGGCAGGCAATTTCTTCAGCATCAAAAACTATCATCTCCTGATCTTCGACCGTTGGGGAAAGATGGTCTTTGAAACCCGCGATTGGAATGAAGGATGGGATGGGCGCATCAATGGAAACCCTGCCCCCACAGGCGTCTATGCCTATAAAGTCAGGTTTACCAAGGCTTATTCCGAAGAAACTTTTGAAAAGATCGGAAGCCTTACCCTGTTTCGCTAAACTGTTGGCTCATAAGCAAATGTAAATGGCGAAGCTTTTGCCCGGGCGGCTTCCTCTTCGAACAAACCCTCTCCCTCATCCATTTGGGCTATACCTTCAGCTTCTTCCACTTCCCGCTTTTCAGGTACCACCACGACAAACTGCCCATTACCAGTACATAGATGTACTCCACAAACCAGACCTGGTGCACGGGCAGATGAAGCCATAATCCGAACAAAACGGCAAAGCAGAGATAAAAGGAAAGGGTAATTACTTCGATCAGCAGCCCGGTTCTCGTGGCCGCCGTTCCCGATACCCCATTGAAAAAGATCATCGCAGCCGAAAATAAGAAGAGTGCTCCCTGAATGACAAAGAGAATGGGCAGGGAGGCTTGCCTGAGGGTAGGATCGGAGGTATAGACCGACAGGATCTGATGCGGGAAGCTCAGACCCAGAATGGCCATCCCTAAGCCTATCATCATACTGATCTTTAGTGTTTTATAGATAATCTCCATCACCTTGTCGCTATGACCTTCCCCGATGGCATTGCTCACCAGGGTACTGACTGTGGACCCCAGCCCCCATATCGGGATCATCAGAATCATATAGGCACTGCGAACGATGTTGCTGGCCGCCAGCTCTCGTTCACCCAGCTTTTCAATGATCACAAAGAAAGCAAACCAGGAAGCCATCGACAGAAAGTACTGCAGCATTATAAAAACAGAGAGATCAAGCACATTCCGGATCAGGGGAAAGTCGGGACGGGAGAATTTGAAAAGCTGGTACTTTTCCGGGTTCAATGCATAGCGAGTAGCAATAATAAGGAAAAGGGTAGAAGCGGCTTCGGCAATCACCGAGGCCAGGGCGGCACCGGCAATCCCCATCTCAGGAAATCCCCATTTTCCGAAAATCAGCACATAATCCAATACGATATTCACCCCGGCCATAAAGAAAGCATTCCAGGTGAGCAGCCGGGTTTTGGTGGTACCCACATACAGCGCCCTGAAGCCGATATTCTGGCAGGCAAAGAAAATGCCCCAGATGCGGATGCCCAGGTACTCCTCACTGGCCCGGCTTACCTCTGGTGAACTGATGATGACATCAAGCAGGTCGAGCGCCCAAAGATGGGTTACCACCCATATCAGCACAGACAGGAAAAGGAGGACATACACACTCTGGGTCATTACCCGGCCTACCCCGGCATAGTCCCGTTCCCCGTTGCGCCTTCCAATCACGATTTGTGATCCGGTGCCAAATCCAAAGGCCACAATGAATAGCAGGAAATAATACAGCCCGCCAATGGCTGAGGCGCCCAGCTCCACTTCGCCCACCCTGCCCAGAAAGGCCGTATCAATCACCTGTATCATATCCTGCGCCATCAGGGAAATGATGATGGGCAGGGAGACATTCCAAATCTTTTTATAGGATGGGACGGCGGACATCTTACAAGATCAGTGTTTCCAGAAAGCCCGGGTGAACAGGATCAGAACCGTGAAAAGCTCGAGCCGGCCCAATAACATCAGAAACGAAAGAACCCATTTCCCGGCCAGGGGTACTGCGGCATAGTTTTCCACCGGACCCACCATTCCAATGCCCGGCCCAATGTTCCCGAGGCTGGCAATGACAACCCCTATGGATGATTCGAAATCCAGGCCGATACCAGACATAATCAACACTCCTGCAGCAAAGATGGTGAAGAAGATGAGATAGAAAGCCAGCACATTGTATATGATGTTCTGGCTGACGGGCTTTCCGTTGAGGCGAACCGGGATGACGGCAAAGGGATGAACCTGGCGTTTCAGCTCCAGCAGACTATTGCGGAAGAGCAATAGATGGCGCACCATTTTGATCCCTCCGGCAGTACTGCCTGCGCAGCCTCCGGTGAACATCAGCAAGAGGATCACAAACCAGGCGAAGTTGGGCCATAGCAGGTAGTCGGAAGTAACAAATCCGGTGGTGGTAACGATGGCAACCGTTTGGAATAGGGCGTTCCGGAAACCTTCTTCCGTCCCGAAAACCCCATTTCCGATCAGCGAGATGCTGATCATCAGGGTGGCGGCACCCAGCACAAAGAGATAAAAGCGAAATTCATCGTTTGCCCTGACCCGCGAAAACATTCCTCTGAGGACGAAGTAATGCAGAGTAAAGCCTGTGCCGGCCAGGATCATAAAAAAGGTGATCACATAATGGATATAGGGAGAATACCCGGCTATGCTGTCGTTTTGGGTGCTGAAGCCCCCTGTAGCCATTGTGCCGAAAGCGTGGCACAAGCCATCAAAGAGATTCATCCCGCCCAGCATCAGGAGACCTGTTTGTATCAAGGTAAGCAGAACATATACTCCCCAGAGTCTTTTGGCTGTTTCTTTAATCCTCGGGTGCAGCTTGTCGTAGGTAGGCCCGGGTGATTCTGCCATAAAGAGCTGCATCCCGCCGATGCCCAGAAGAGGCAGGATGGCCAGAGAGAGGACAATGATTCCCATCCCTCCCAGCCAATGCGTCATACTACGCCAGAAAAGCAAGCCTTTGGGCATTGCCTCAATGTCACTCAGTATCGTAGCCCCGGTAGCGGTGAACCCCGACATTGTTTCGAAGAATGCATCCGTGAAGCTGGGGATGGCACCACTTATCCAGAAAGGGATGGCGCCGAAAAAAGAGAACACTACCCAGGAAAGGCTCACAATCAGATACCCTTCCCGCTTGCCGATAGAGCGGTTGTCGGCCTTGCGGGTAACAAAATATGCCCCCAATCCGCTCAGGCTGGTCAGGCTGCCCGACAGAGCCAGCCACCCGGCATCCCCCGATCCGAAATAGAAAGAAAAGGGAATCCCGGTGAACATAAAGAGCCCCATAATCACCAGCAACAGGCCAATGACCTTCACTACCAGATTGATATGGATTTTTGCCCCTCGCTGCATTATTCCGCTGCCTTGTTTATGAACCGGTTCAATTAAAACAATCTGGTTGTTTTCCGAATGGCATCCGGAAGTGCAAATACAACCACCTTGTCTCCTTCCAGAATGGTAAAGTCGCCAACGGCAATATGGCTCTCCTCTCCCCGGCTGATCCCTCCTATGATGGCTCCGGCAGGCATCCGCAGGTCTCTGATCCGTTTCCCGTTGATTTCGGCGTTTTCTTTCACGATGAACTCAAAAACATCGGCATCAATCCCGTGAAGGCATTTGCTGGAAATCACTTCGGGGCCCATTGTCCAGCGCACGATATAACTGGCGGTGATGAGTTTCTTATTGATGATGGTTTCTATTCCGATATTCTGGGAAATATCGATAAAATCTACATTCTCCACCAGGGGAATGATCTTTTGTACTCCAAACTTTTTGGCCAGCAGGCAAGTGAAAATATTGGTTTCCGAATCATCGGTGACCGCTACAAATGCATCCATATTGCGAATGCCTTCATCTTGCAGCAGCTTGAAGTTGCGGGCATCCCCATTGATGATCAGGGTATCCTCCAGCATATCCGCCAGTTCGTTGCAGCGCTCCATATCAATTTCAATGAGGCGGATATTCATCTTGTGCTCCAGATTCCGGGCCAGCTTACGTCCGATCCGTCCTCCGCCCACGATCATCACATTGCGGATCTCAAGCTGTTTTTTCCCTCCCATCCGCAGCAATTCATCCACAGCCTGAGGTTTGGTAATGACATAGGCGAGGTCGTTCACCTGAAAGACATCCTTCCCTTTCGGGATTATGGTCTTCCCATCACGGTGAATGGCTACAGCCCGGAAGGCAAGATTTGGATTGGCGCTGGCAATTTCATCCAGGCTCTGGTCGATGACCAGGGCATTCTCATCCAGTTTGATCATAAAGAGCTGCAGGCTCCCATCGCTGAAATCAAAAATCTCCGTAGCGGCACTTTGCTTCAGCAGTTTAATGATCTCCAGCGCGGCGATGCGTTCCGGGCAGACCATTTCATCCACTCCGATGCTGCGGAAGAAAGCCTGCTGGGGTTCTTCCAGGTACTCTGTATTATTGATGCGGGCAATGGTGCGGGCAGCACCCAGGCGTTTGCCCAGAATGCAGGTGAGCAAATTAATGTGCTCATCGTGAACCACGGCCAGCAAAAGATCTGCATTGGCTACATTGGCATTCTCCAGAATCTCAAAGGAGGTCGAATTCCCGGTGATGGTCATCAGATCACTTTCTGTTTCAACCAGCTTGAGCAAATCCTTGTGAGGATCAACAATGGTGATATTATGATGCTCGCCGGACAAGAGTTTTGCCAGGTGAAAGCCCACTTCTCCGTCTCCGGCTATGAGGATATTCATTCTTAATGGCTTTTATTCCGGGGCGAATTAATAAAATATTTCGATGGCAGGGAAATAAAACGCAAGGAATCGCTTCCCTCATTCTTTCAGTTCGAAGCGATCCCAGTCGAGGGCAACCTGAAACTTTTCCCTGAATGCTTGTAAAGAAGCGCTGGACAGCACTGATTCAAGGATAGTTGCCTGTGAAGCTTCTGCAGTGGCCAGCAATTCCCCTTTGGGGTCGATAATGCGGGAATCTCCGCAATACGTGATGCCCTGCCCGTCTTCTCCAATGCGGTTCAATCCGGCTACATAAGACTGATTCTCTATGGCACGGGCAGTCAGCAGGGCCTTCCAGGGATGGCTTCTTGCGGCCGGCCAGTTGGCCAGGTAAAAGGCGAAGTCGTATGCAAAGAGTCCACCCTCAAAGCGATTCCTGGCCCATACCGGGAAGCGCAGGTCGTAACAGATTAAAGGCATAATCTTCCAGCCGCGATATTCCACAATCAATGGTTTCTTTCCCATCCCGAAATGGCGGTCTTCCCCACCCATCCGGAAAAGATGCCTTTTGTCATAGGATTCGGCTTTGCCGTCAGGATGCATAAAGATCAGCCGGTTGAAATACTGGCCTTCTTCCCGGATGATCAGGCTTCCGGACAGGGCAAAACCGTGCTGCACAGCCATCCGGCGCATCCAATCCAGGCTGGGACCATTCATTTCTTCCGCCACTTTCTCAGGCTGAACCGTAAATCCGGTATTAAACATTTCGGGTAGCAACACCAGATCGGGGCTAGCTGTCTTTTCCAGCAAAGCCTCAAAATGCGCCCGGTTGGCAGTGGCATTCTCCCAATGCAGGACGTCCTGTATCAGGCTGACCCTCAGATCTTGCATAATATCTTAGCGGCTTTTTGCAGGGTATCTTCTTTTTTGGCGAAACAGAATCGCAATACCCGGTTTTCCACCGGACGCTGATAGAAAGAAGAGGTTGGGATGGCAGCAATGCCGTGCTCTTCCACCAACCGGCGTGCGAAATCCATCTCACTTTCAGAGGAGATGTCAGTATAATCCAGCAGCTGAAAATAGGTGCCGCGGGCAGGCAGGGCTTTAAAGCGGGAGTCTTTGATGAGATCAAGGAAATAATCTCGTTTCTGTTGATAGAAGGACGGAAGCTGCAGATAGTGCGCTTCATCCCGGAGGTATTCGGCAAGGGCATATTGCACCGGGGTATTGGTGGCAAAGGTGACGAACTGATGCACCATTTTAAACCTATGCATCAGCACCTCCGGTGCCAGACAGAAGCCCGTTTTCCATCCTGTGGCGTGAAAAGTCTTCCCAAAAGACCCCATTATCAATGAATGCCTGACCAGTTCGGGGTACTGACAGGCGCTTTCGTGGCTATAGCCATCATAGATAAGGTGTTCGTACACTTCATCACTCAGTACCAGGATATCTGTTCCGTTCACGATCCTTTGCAGGCTGAGCATATCTTCCATCCCAAAAACAGCACCGGTCGGATTATGCGGGCTGTTCACGATGATCATCCGGGTATCCCGGGTCACATTGCGTTGCACTTCGTCCCAATCCACAGTATATTCAGGATGCCTGAGCTGCACATAGCGAACGGTCCCTCCGCACAGGCGAACCGCAGGAGCATAACTGTCGTAGGCCGGCTCAAGGATGATCACCTGGTCGCCATCGCGGATAAAAGTACTGATGGCCGTGAAGATCGCCTGGGTAGCCCCGGCAGTAATGCATATCTCGCTCTCCCAGTCGTATTCTGCCCCATACTGGGCTTTGACTTTATGGGCGATGGCCTGCCGCAGCTCCGGAATCCCCGGCATAGGAGCATACTGATTGCGGCCTTCTTTCATAAACTTGTGCACCAGCTTGATCAGCTCGGGAGCGACCGGAAAATCAGGGAATCCCTGAGACAGGTTGACGGCATTGTGCCGGGAGGCCAGTTGCGACATCACTGCAAAAACAGAAGTTTCTGTGCCAGGCAGCTTGTCAGGAATGTGTCCGTTAAATGCTTTCATCTTGACAGTGAGAAGGCAAAGGTAAAAAAACAATTCGTGACGCCTGCTAAGAAGGATGCCGCTGTGTGACACGAAATGCAGCAAGAGGCTTATCTTTGTGCATCAAAAACCACTCAGATATGCATACCCTTGATACCTATGATTTTGGCGGAAAGAAGGTCTTGATTCGCGTTGATTTTAATGTTCCCCTGAACGATCAGCACCAGATCACAGATACCAACCGCATTGATGCGGCGGCCCCCAGTATACGGCGAATTCTTGAAAAAGGCGGTGCCGTCATCCTGATGTCACACCTGGGCCGTCCTAAAGAAGGGCCGGAGAACAGATTCTCTCTGCACCATCTGCTTCCCTACCTCAAACAATGCTTCGATACAAAGGTAGACTTCGCTTCCGATTGCATTGGCGAGGAGGCCACAGACAAAGCGGCCACCCTCAAAGCAGGCGAAATCCTGCTCCTGGAGAACCTGCGTTTTTATAAAGAGGAGACGAAAGGCGACAAAGCCTTTGCCGAAAAACTGGCTTCCCTGGGCGATGTCTATGTGAATGATGCTTTCGGGACAGCCCACCGGGCTCACGCCTCCACGGCCATCATCGCTGAATTCTTCCCCCAGGATAAAATGTTCGGATTCCTGATGCAGCGTGAGCTGGAGAGCATCGACAAGGTTTTGCACAATACCCGAAGACCATTCACTGCAGTGCTTGGCGGAGCCAAAATATCGGGCAAGATAGAGATCATCCACAACCTTCTCGATAAAGCCGATCACATCCTCATAGGGGGTGGAATGATGTTTACTTTCCTGAAAGCGATGGGCAAGGAAGTGGGCAGCTCCCTGGTGGAAGACGAGCTGCTGGAGGTAGCGCGGGAGGCCATTGAAAAGGCAAAAGAGAAAGGAGTAAACCTGATGATCCCCGAGGATACGGTGGCGGCCGACCACTTCGGTAATGAGGCTGAAAGGCAGACCGTGGATTGCGCTGATATCCCGGAAGGCTGGATGGGACTGGATATAGGTCCTTTTGCCATTGGTGACTTCAGCGATGTGATTGCAGAATCAAAGACGATTTTGTGGAATGGGCCTATGGGCGTATTCGAAATGGAGAACTTTGCCAATGGCACAAAGGAAGTAGCTTATGCCATTGCAGAAGCTACGGATGAGGGCGCTTTTTCCCTCATCGGGGGAGGCGATTCAGTAGCCGCCATTACCAAATACGGTCTGACAAAAAGGGTTAGCTATGTTTCTACCGGCGGAGGAGCTATGCTGGAGTACATCGAAGGGAAGGAGCTGCCCGGAGTGACAGCCATCAAAAAAGCATAGCATATTGATCCACGAATCACACAAGCTTCGGCCTATGAATAAAGAAAAGAAAGAGGCACGTTACCAACGCCTGTTGGAGCAACTCGAAGACTTGCTGTCCAGGCCTGCACCGCGCCTGTCACGTATGGCCACCCTTTGCGCCCTGCTTTCCCATAAGATGGATTATTTCTTCTGGACCGGTTTCTACCTGCTGCAAAACAATGGCCTTTTTGTTGGCCCCTACCAGGGTCCTCTGGCCTGTCAGCAATTGGAGAAAGACAAAGGAGTGTGCTGGGCAGCCATACGTCAGCAAAAAACCCTGATCGTTCCGGATGTAGATGCTTTTCCGGGTCACATTGCCTGCGACAGCCGCTCCCGTTCAGAAATTGTTATCCCACTCCGCAATCCGCTCGGACACATCGTGGGGGTGCTGGATGTGGATAGTACGGAATTGAATGCTTTTGATGAAGCAGATGCCGAATACCTGGAGAAAATGCTAGATTTGGCGTTCAACAAAGCCTGATATGCTGAGTCTCATCCAAATTATCCTGCTTGCGGCCATCGCAGCCACCCCTGCGCTGGTAAGCAGTTTGGCCAACCACCATAAGCTGGGAGAGCCGGAAGGGGGCAATGCACTCCGCGCTTCAGCTATCCTGGCAATGGGAGGCGGCATCCTTGCCCTGGCAGGTCACCTGATCGGAGAGTATATTGGCAGATTAATGGAGGAAGAAATGATCTGGCTGGTAGATACCCTCTGGTTTGTTGTAGGCCTTAAAATGATCTTCACTTCTTTCCGTATGCATCCCCGCGACCGGGATATTGATTTCAGTGAACTCCGTCATACACTGCTGGCCGGCATTGCCAACGGGATCGACAGCTTGCTGATCGGAACGGCCCTGGGTATGATCGGGGAAGATATACACCTCTTCGTGATCTGGGTGGCAGGGCTTATCCTGCTCTTCGCCCTTTCCGGCTTCAAACTGTTTTCGTCTATTGATTTTCTTACCTCCCGCAGTCAACGGCTCCTGATGATTTCAGGCGTGGCAATGATGCTGCTGGCCTTGTTTGTATTCTGATGCACAGGCTATGCGGCATATCCCTTTTCCTGCTTTTTTTGCCGCTGTGGCAGACGGCTCAGCCTCCCCCCGGATATTATGACGCGGCCAACGGACTCTTTGGCGATAGCCTCAAGGCGGCCCTCCACCAGATTATTAACAATCATAGTCCGATGGCTTACAGTCAGATATACGCCATTTTCCCCGATACGGATGCGAAGCAGGATCAGAGTGTCTGGGATATATACTCTGATGTACCCGCAGGAACACCCCCTTACGTTTATTACTTTGTCCCTGCCGATCAATGCGGAAATTATAGCCAGGAAGGAGACTGCTTCAACCGCGAACACAGTTTTCCAAAGAGCTGGTTCGGGGGTGATGTGATGCCAATGTTCACCGACCTCCACCACATATACCCCACCGATGGTTTTGTGAATGGCAAAAGGGGAAACCTGCCTTATGGTGAAGTCGGCCAGGCAGAATGGGTCTCGTTGAATGGCAGTCGCTTGGGAAGTAATACCGTGGCTGGATACAGTGGGGATGTTTTCGAACCCATAGATGCCTATAAAGGAGATCTCGCACGCACATACTTCTATATGGCAACCCGCTATTATCAGCAGGATGCAAGCTGGCCGGGCAGTCCGATGGTACAGGGAGCAATGCCCCGGCCCTGGGCTTTGGATATGCTCATCGACTGGCACCAGCAGGATGGGGTTAGCCAGAAAGAAATTGACCGCAACAATGCAGTGTATGCGGCCCAGGGAAACCGCAATCCTTTCATCGACTATCCCCATTTTGTGGATTACCTCTGGCTGACCTCCGCCGGAATACATACCCCCTCTGTCCCTGATTTCAGTATCCGTCAGGAGGAAGGAAATCCCTTTCTGGAACTGTATTTTCGCCAAACAGATCGAAAACATTCCATTCGCCTGATCGATCTGCAAGGCAGGCTTCTGCAGGATGAAATTTCGGAAAGAGGCACTCGGGCCTACTCCATTGACCTACCGCAGCTGGCGCCCGGCATCTATGTGCTGGTCGTTTCCGGACCTGGATATGATGGAAGCAGTGCCCGGAAAATCAGAATAATGCCTTAAGCTGATTCCTCCGCCCAGGAAAGCCAGGCTCACGGGTCAGAAAGGCACACATATAAATTCCTGTACCTTTGTCAAAATTTTCCCGATGGGTATCACCGAAATCCTCATCCTCATCATTGCCGGCCTGATGGTTGGCTTTATCAACACCCTCGCCGGGGGTGGCAGTGTGATCTCCCTTTCTGTACTTATTATGCTGGGGCTCCCTGCACCGGTAGCCAACGGAACCAACCGCATCGCTATCTTTCTCCAAACCCTGGCGGCTACCGGCAGCTTTCGACAGCAGAAAGTGCTCGACTGGCGTAAAGGACTCGCCCTGGGCATACCTTCAGTGCTGGGTTCTCTACTGGGAGCGCAGATTGCGGTGGACATCAATGAGGTGGTGTTTGAAAGAGCTATGGCGGTCATTCTCATTATGATGATGGTTATTATCCTCCTTCGGCCCAAGCGTTGGCTCAGCGGCGTGCAGGAACTCACAGAAAAAAAAGTGAGCTTCTGGCAGATACTCCTCTTCTTTTTCATCGGCCTTTATGGCGGCTTTATTCACGTTGGGGTAGGCTATTTCCTTCTCGCCGGAATTGTGATGGGAGCCGGGTATGACCTGGTACGCGCCAACGCCATCAAGGTGATGGTGGTGCTCTTATACATTCCCTTTGCTTTGCTGGTGTTTATCCTGAATGATCAGGTCTTGTATTCCTACGGATTGGTGATGGCCATCGGCAATGTGAGCGGAGCCCTCATCGCTTCCCGACTGGCGGTGAGCAAAGGAGTTGTTTTTGTGCAGTGGGTGATGGTAGTGGTAATCCTGCTGACCTCCGCCCATCTTTTTGGCATTTTTGATATACCTGGATTCATTTCAACACTCATTACAAGATGACAAACAATACATATCGATTCCGTTTTCCCTGGCAGCCCATTCTTTTCCTGCTGGTGTTTTCAATGACCACTTCCTGCTACTATATGTATAAGAAGGATGACGATGGTCCCAAAGAATATGTGCTGGTCTTGCACGGGGGCGCCGGCTTTGCTCCTGAGGATATGCCGATGGAAAGACAGGAAGCCTACAAGACCAAACTCCTGAACGCCCTGGCGGCCGGGGAACAGATTTTAAAAGAGGGCGGGGAGGCAGTGCTTGCTGTGGAAACCTCCATCAGGATTTTGGAAGACGATCCCTTCTTCAATGCAGGCAGAGGTGCCGTTTATACCGCGGATGGCAGTGTATCCCTCGATGCTTCGATTATGGATGGCCGCGACCATCAGGCAGGAGCTGTGGCTGGCGTAAGCAGGGTGAAAAACCCCATCTCTGCAGCCCTCAGGGTAATGACGGATTCCAAACACGTATTGCTCTCCGGAGCCGGAGCCGATCTATTCGCCCAAAGGCAGGGTCTGCAAATGGCCGACAGTGGATGGTTCTTCACCGAGGAAAGCACCCGGGCCTGGGAAGCACAAAAGGCCGAAATGGAGAAGATGGGAACCGTGGGTGCCGTTGCTCGGGATATGAAAGGAAACCTGGCGGCCGGAACCTCCACCGGAGGAATGATGATGAAAGAATACGGCCGCATCGGCGATAGTCCCATCATTGGGGCGGGAACCTGGGCCGACAATGCCAGCTGCGCTATCTCCTGCACCGGACACGGAGAATACTTCATCCGCTGGGGCGCGGCACACGAGGTTTCCGCACGGATGGAACACCGCAAATGGACGCTGGAAAGGGCTTCGGACTATGTGATCAATGACCTCTTCCGGAAGAAAAAGGCCAATGGGGGAATGATAGGCGTAGATGTGTATGGCAATATCGTGATGCCCTTCAATACGCCTTCGATGTTTCGGGCGTATGTGAAACAGGGCCAAGAACCCAGGGCGCTGATATTTAAAGAGTAAGGGCCTTTTTACCCTTCTTCCCCGCTCCGGAAGACGCACTGCTTTCCAAGAAATTCGCTAAACAGGGCGCAGAGGGCATCCGGTTCATCGGCGTGTACCCAGTGAGAGGCATTGGGCAGGGAACGAATCTCTGCAGCCGGAAAAAGCCTGAGGATTTCAGAATGATCTGATTCGGTGATGTAATCTGATTTACCACCCCCCACAAAGAGGCAGGGGCCATCGAAGCTGTTGCGGTGGTGAATGCCCTCGAATACCTCGGTAAGATTGGCATTGATGGCCTCCAGATTCGGGCGCCAGGCCAGGGTACTGCGCTCGGGACGGTAAAGATTCTTCATAATGAACTGCCGAATCCTGGGTTCGGGAATGCTTCGCGAAAGCAGCCTGTCGATCTCCGTCCGGCTGTCCGTGGCCCCAAAATTCACGGATAGCATCGCTGAAATCATCTTCTGGTGGATCAGCCTGGGATCGTATTTTCGCGGGCTCATATCCACCACAATGAGGCGATCCACTTTCTCAGCATTCTCCAACGCATACTGCATTGCTACTTTGCCCCCCATCGAATGGCCAATCAGGACAGGGTTTTCAAGGCCGTGCGTTTCCAGAAACTCATCCAGGTCGCCGGCCATCACATCATAATTGAAAGCGGCACTATGGGGCGACTGCCCGTGGTTGCGCTGATCCGGAATAAAAACGCTGAACTTCTCCGCCAGGCGCTTGCCAATGGTGACCCAATTATCAGAGATACCAAAAATGCCGTGAAGGATGATCAAAGGCTGTCCTTGGCCGAAGGTTCTGTAAAAGAGTTTCATATCATCGGGTTTTTTCAATACGAGAGGAAGCCTGCACTGGCCCGGAGCTTAGAATGATACTCGTGTATCAGGCAGTGCTTCCAGTATCTTTTTCTGCCATTCCTCATCCAGATCGTTGCCGGTAAGGTACAGGTCTTTCAGCCACCGCATCCGCAGTATATGTTCCGGAAGATGATCCTTCCCCTGATTGCGGATATCCAGATGATGCAGATTCTTTAGTTTTTCCATCTCCGGGGGAAGATCGGTGGCTTTTGCATTGGCCAGGTGCAGACGCTCCAGGGCCTCCAGCTCCCCGATTTCAGGACCCAGCTTCAGCTGTTGATTATTTCCCAGTTGCAATACCTGTAATTGCTTGAGCTGCCCTATCTCTGCCGGCAAGGCTTTGATCTGATTGCAAAAAAGATCCAGGTCTCGCAAGGCCTGCATCTTCCCGATCTCCGGGGGCAGGCTGCTGAGCCGGGTCTTGCTCATATCCAGCTCCTCCAGCTTTTCCAACTCGGTGAGCGCTAAAGGAAAACGAAAGAGGACATCGCGGTAGAGGTTCAGCTTCCTGAGGTTTTTTAGCTTGCCCATCTCCGGGGGCAGGGATTTTAAGGGTTCGTTATGATAGAGATTGAGCTCCTCCAGTGCAGAGAGTTTTCCTATTTCAGGCGGGAGTGTGGCGAGCTTGTTTTTATACAGATTGAGCACCCTGAGCTCCTTCATCTTTGCAATTTCCGGCGGCAGAGTGCTTAGTGCATTGCTATGCAAATCCAGCTCCTCCAGCTTGCTGAGCCTGGTCAGGGCAGAGGGCAATGTCCTGAAACGGTTCTCCCTTAAACCCAATTTGCGCAGCTGTTTCAAGCGGGCCATTCCTTCAGGCAGGCTGTCCAGCCGGTTGTGGGTAAGATTGATTTCCTCCAGTGCATTCAGGTCTCCAATCCAATCCGGGATGTGGGTGAGATTATTGTACTGAATCCACAGCACATTCAGGCTTTTGAGTTGCCGGATTGAGGAGGGCAATGAATCCAGTTCATTGTGACTCAGATGCAGGGTTTTCAGGGCGGTCAGGCTGCTCAGGTCTGTTTGCAGTTCTTCTGCACTGCGGTTCACCAGCACCAGGGTATGGGTTTCTGCCGCACGGTGTAAGGCCATTTGCACACTGTAGGCCCTGCCATCAAAGGAAGAGCGCTGGCTAAAGACCAGGAAGGGCAGGAACAGCAGAAAAGAGATGAGGGTCTTTCTAATCATTGGCAGTAAGGATGAGATCAAGATAACGGGAAATGGTATGCTCCAGGCCGAGGTAAAGGGCATCACTGATGAGGGCGTGCCCGATGGAAACCTCCAGCAGTCCGGGGATATGCCGGACGAAATATGCGAGGTTTGTCAGGCTGAGATCGTGCCCTGCATTGACCCCCAGCCCAACGGCAGCAGCGGTCTCAGCGGCCCTGACAAAAGGAGCCACAGCCGTAGCTGGATCTGCCGAATACATTGCCGCATAAGGTTCTGTGTACAGCTCAATCCGGTCGGTACCGGTCAGGGCAGCCGCTTCAATCATATCCTGATCTGTGCCGGTAAAGATCGATACCCGGATGCCCTTCTCCTTATACCGCGAGATGACTTCCTTTAAAAACGCCTGGTATTCCACCGTATCCCAGCCTGCATTCGAAGTAAGGGCATCGGGCGGGTCGGGAACCAGGGTAACCTGCTCCGGCTTCACTTCCAGTACCAGCCGGATGAAGTCTTCCGAAGGGTATCCCTCAATATTGAATTCGGTATGCACCACAGGGCGCAAATCACGTACGTCCTGGTAGCGGATATGCCGCTCGTCGGGGCGAGGATGTACGGTAATCCCCTGGGCACCATATTCCTGGCAGCGAATGGCAGCGTGGACCACATCGGGCACATTGCCTCCGCGGGCATTCCGCAGGGTAGCTATTTTATTGATATTGACGCTTAAACGGGTCATCGCTTAGAGTTTTAAAATACAAAGGTACCATATTTGCCCGCTTTACCTGCCCTGAAACCCTTTCCTGAATTCCCTACCTTTGTCAGAAAGAAAGCATTATGCACGCAGGAGAGATCATAAGCGAACTGGTGCCGGTGGTACGCACTTCAACCACAGGGCTGGAAGCCCTTCAGATGATGGATGAAGCCAGGGTAGGACATCTGCCAATCGTGAACAATGAGGTGCTGCTCGGCTTGCTGAGTGAGGATGATGTGTATGATCTGGATGACCCGGAGCAGCCTGTGGGAAACCATAAACTCTCCTTGTGCCAGGCCAGCATCCAGGAACATCAGCATATTTATGAAGCCATCCGCGTGATGGCAGAGGAGAAGCTGGACGTATTGCCCGTCACAGATCAGCAACAGCAGTACCTGGGTTCTGTGTGTATCCACGAATTGCTGGGCTATTTCGCAAGCCTTTCCGCAGCCCGCAATCCCGGGGGTATTATTGTGCTCGAAGTCAACCAGAACGACCTGGTCGTATCGGAAATCGCCCGTATTGTGGAATCCAACGATACCAAGATCCTGAGTATGTACCTCCAAACCAATACCGATTCTACCAAAATAGAGATTACCCTCAAGCTGAACCGCATTGATATCGGAGCCGTGCTGCAAACCTTTCACCGCTTCAATTATATCATCAAAGCCACCTTTACCGAGGGGGAACACAGCGATGATCTGAAGGAAAGATATGATATCCTGATGCGCTATCTCAATATCTGAGGATGGAGGGCAAGGGCTGGAAATTATACCCGCAGCGAATCGCCGGGATATCCGGCATCTTGGGAAGAAGCTCCTGCATTGTTTCCTGCTTCCTGCTATGTGCTTTCTCCACCATTGCCTATGCCCAGGACAGCATTTGGCAAGTCCGGGAAATTTCTTTTTCGGGGAACCACATTACGCGTGAACATATACTGCAAAGAGAGATCAGTCTGTCCGCAGGCGACAGCTTATCCTGGACAGAAATCAGCCAGGCGGCGGGGGAAGGCAGGCAGAACCTTGAGAATACCGGCCTCTTCAATTTTGTGGAAATGGAGATACGTGTGCTGGATTCTTCAGACAGACATCTTTCAATTCATTATACGCTCACCGAGCGCTGGTACCTCTGGCCGCTGCCGGTCTTCGAGATAGCCGATCGCAATATTAACTCCTGGTGGGAATCAGGGGCATTCCGTCGGGCAAACTATGGCTTTCTGTTAACACACCACAATATGCGCGGCAGGAAGGAGAAACTCACGGCGGCTTTTCTGACAGGCCACGAAAACCTTCTCAGCCTGGTTTATGATCTTCCTTACCTCGATCGGAACAGGCTTTGGGGCGCCTGGGGCGGATTTTCCTATGCTACAACCCGTGAATTGCTCCTGGGAGAAAAAGACAAGCGACCGGTCTGGTTTGATTCTCAGGATATGGTGCTCCAGCAACGCCTGCGATTTGGGGTGGGGGCGCACTACAGGCCGGGATTTTTTCATCGGTTTCAACTCAGTACGGTCTATGAAAAGATCCGCCTGCACGATTCGGTACTGATAAGCAATCCACGATACCCTTACCGGGAGGCTCAGCTGGAAAGTGCCTTGCTGAGCCTGAAGTTCTATTATCAGTGGGATCGCCGCGACCAACGCTATTATCCGCTCGATGGCCATTATCTGGATGTGAACCTGGACTGGCACTTCACATCTGCGGCCGGTCTGCATACCCTTGAATGGCAGCAAAGCTTTCTGATGAATGCCCGCCGGTATATTCCGCTTTCACCCCGTTGGTATGCCTCGGGTGGATATACGGGCTTTCTGTCGCTGCCGGGCAGTAGCCCCTTTCTCTTCCATCAGGGCCTGGGCTTTGACCGGAAATTTATCAGAGGATATGAAGACTTCCTTTTTACCGGCGAAGCTTATGCCGTGGCCAAAACAGAACTGAAATGGGCTTTGATGCCGCAGCGCGAAATGCTGCTGCCATTTATCCCATACTCCCAGTTTAACCGCCTCCATCTGGCCCTTTTCCTAAGTGCTTTTGCGGATGGAGGATGGATTTACCAACGTCTTCCGGAAGGTGGAACAGTTAGAGAATGGCTGGGCGGCATTGGCCTTGGGATGAACCTGGTTACATATTACGACAAGGTTTTGCGTCTGGAATACAGCAGAAATGGAAGGGGAGAGGGAGGAATCTTTATACACGCCATTGCTCCGATATGACACTTGCCTGCCGATTGTTGTAATTTAGCGGAAAATTCAGAGGTATGGATATAGCCATTTATGGGCGCAGCTTCAATCCGGATTTTTTTCCCAATGTGCAGTTGATTTTCGACAGCCTGGCCAGGCACGCTTGTCGACTGCAGGTTTATCGGGGTTTTTTTGATTTTCTGAAGCCGCATATCCGGTTTGCCGCTGATTTAGAAGTCTTTGCTCACCATCACGAACTCAGGACAGGCACCCGTTTTATGTTGTCGGTAGGGGGCGACGGGACTTTACTGGATACCATCACCCTGGTACGGAACTCCGGGATACCGGTGGCCGGCATCAACCTGGGGCGCCTGGGTTTTCTCTCTTCCACTTCCCGTCACGAGATTAGCAGTGCGGTAGAGGAGTTGATTGATGGAAAGTACGACCTGGATCCGCGCAGCCTGCTTCGGCTGGAAAGTTCCGCCGGGTATTTCGGGGAGTTAAATTATGCCCTCAATGAGGCCAGCCTGTATAAAAACGTACCCAATTCAATGATTACCATCCAGGCCTGGGTGGATGGGATGTTTATGAATTCATTCTGGGCAGACGGACTCATCCTGGCCACACCTACCGGATCCACAGCCTATTCCCTGAGTTGCGGAGGGCCCATTCTTGCCCCGGCCTGCAATAGTTTCGTGGTGACTCCCATCGCTTCCCACAATTTGACAGTACGCCCTATCGTTGTCCCCGATTCCAGCGAAATCCGCCTCAAAGTGGATGCCGGTGGCCGGGAATACTCTCTTAGCCTCGACTCGCGTGTGGAAGTGCTGAAAGAAGAAATTGAGCTGACCTTCAGAAAGGCGGCTTTTCAATTTAACCTCATCCGCCTGCATAAACAGCATTTTTTCCGCGCTATCCGCGATAAACTGGCCTGGGGCCTGGATGCAAGGAACTGATAATGTTAAAAATAACAAAAGAGGGTTGGCGGTGCTGGAAATTAATAATAATTTAGCCTCCTGTTTTTCAGGAGGTGAGGAGCAGAAAATGCGGAACCAGAACCAGATCAAAATGAAAAAATCAATCGTATTCGTCCTGGCATTAGCCTTCGCACTCAGCCTCTCCGCGCAGCGTTCGGAGGTGGGACTGATGTTGGGGACAAGCTATTATTTGGGAGACCTTAATTACAGCACCCACTTCGGGCTGACCCAACCCGCAGGTGGATTGATCTACCGCTATAACCTGAACCCCCGCTGGGCAATGAAAATGAATGCCCTTTACGGTCAGGTGGTTGGCGATGATGCTTCCGATGTGGGAGAAAACCCCCAACGCAACCTGAGCTTCAAAAGCCACGTGCTGGAGTTTTCAGCTCAAATGGAACACAACTTCTTCCGCTATTTTACCGGAAGCAAGAAAAGCCGTTTCAGCCCCTATATCTTTGGTGGAGTGTCCATCTTTTCTTTCAACCCCAAGGCCGAATATGACGGAGAATGGTATGAGTTGCAAACCCTGGGAACCGAAGGACAGGGAACCACACAATACCCCGAACGTAAGCTGTATTCCCTCACTCAGGTCTCATTTCCTTTCGGGATTGGCTTCAAATACAGCCTCTCCCGCTCTGTCTGTATAGGAGGTGAATGGGGCTTGCGCAAAACCTTCACCGATTATTTGGATGATGTCAGCACAACCTATGCCGACCCGGATGTCCTGCTTGCAGAAAATACCGAAATTGCAATGATCCTGGCCGATCGTCGGGTACAATTGGATCTGGATCCTTTCGAAGAGGGAGTACAACGGGGCGACTCCAAAAACAAAGACTGGTATTCTTTTGCCGGCTTATTCCTCACCTTCAAAATCAAAGGAAAGGGCAAAGGTACCTGTGGAGATTTCCAAAATCAGAAAAGCTACAAGGAATACATTTATATGCGTTAGGCCTGGAGAGTAGCGAAAGAGGAGGGTGTATCAGCCAGTATGAGTATTATAGAAAAGATCAACAGGGATAGACTGCCTGCGCATATTGCCATTATTATGGATGGCAATGGGCGATGGGCGCAGCAACGGGGACAGATGCGTGTCTTTGGGCACGAACAGGGCGTGAATGCAGTCAGGGAAGCCTCGGAAGGAGCCGCAGAAATCGGGATTCAGTACCTTACCCTCTATGCCTTTTCCACAGAGAACTGGCTCAGGCCTAAAGAGGAGGTGAACGCCCTGATGCAACTGCTGGTGGAAACCATCGATAAGGAAACCCATACCCTGATGGAAAACAACATCCGCCTCCATACCATCGGAGATATCGCATCGCTGGGAAAAGAATGCCGGACCCAGCTTGATCTGGCAATAGACCGCACTGCAGGCAACAGCGGAATGATTCTGACCTTGGCTCTCAGCTATAGCGCCCGCTGGGAGGTATCGCAGGCGGCAAAACGGATTGCAGTCGATGTCAGGGATGGAAAGGTGAAAGCCGAGGAAGTGAATGAAGTGCTTTTCAGCCAATACCTCCAGACACATCAATTCCCGGACCCGGAACTGCTCATCCGCACAAGCGGAGAATACAGGCTCAGCAATTTCCTGCTCTGGCAAATGGCCTATACCGAGCTCTGTTTTATTCCTAAACTCTGGCCTGATTTTACGCGCGACGACCTTTTCAAAGCCGTGGTCGATTTTCAATGCCGTGAACGCCGTTTTGGCAAAATCAGCGAACAATTAAGTATCTGAATCCAATGATGCGTCAGCAATCACTGCTTATAAGCTTCCTTATTCTCTGTTCATTCACCAGCCTTGCCCAGGTCAGTCTCGGAGATAAAATCTCAGTAGATTACGCCAATCCCAGGGAGTACGTGATTGGCGGAGTCAATGTGGAAGGAATTCAATACCTCGACCACAGTGTGCTGGTGATGCTCAGCGGATTGACAGTAGGTGAAACCATTCAGATCCCGGGCGAAGAGATCACCGAAGCCATCCGTAAACTCTGGCAGCAAGGTTTGTTTGAAGATATCCGCATCAGTGTCACCCATACCGATGGTGAGCTGGCATTTCTTCAAATATCCCTGAAAGAAAGACCACGTTTGAGCAAATTCAGCTTTACCGGGGTAAGGAAGGGCGAAGCCGACAAACTGAGGGATGAGATCAAAATAATGCGGGGCGATGTGGTGACGGATTATGTGATGATGACCTCTACGGAGAAGATTCGACGCTACTTCATTAATAAAGGATTCCTGAATGTGGATGTGGCTGTGAAAAGCCTGCGCGATACAGCGGTTTCCAATTCCCTTATCCTGGATTATCATATCGAAAAAAACCGTCGTGTGAAAATCAACCAGGTCGTTTTCCACGGAAATGAGGAACTGGGCACGATGCGCCTGAAATCTGCTTTGAAAGAAACCAAAGATCAGGCCCGCCTGCGGCCCTTTGCCATCCTTGACTCCCTGCTCCTGGGCAGCGTGGCTAAACTGCTTCACCAAGGCCCGCGCTATTTCCCCGAGTGGATCAGTGAATTGAGTGGGGAAAACATCCGGATCAGGATATTTAAAAGCTCCAAGTTCATCGAATCGGATTTCGAATCAGACAAGAAGAGAGTGGTTGAGAAATACAATGAACAGGGATTCAGGGATGCTGCCGTAGTCAGGGATAGCATTATCAGAAATACAGACGGCACCATAGACCTGCACGTATATGTGGATGAAGGAAACAAATACTATTTCCGGAATATCACCTGGGTGGGAAACACCAAATACCCTTCTTCCACCCTCGATGCCATCCTGGGCGTGGAGAAAGGGGATGTGTACAACCAGAAAAAGCTCGATGCCAACCTCTCTTTTAACCCCAGTGGATTTGATGTCAGCAGTCTGTACCTCGACGATGGCTATCTTTTCTTCCAGCTGATTCCGGTGGAAACGGCTGTAGTCAATGATTCCATTGACATTGAAATCCGCTTGCGGGAAGGGAAGCAGGCCACCATCAATAAGGTGACGGTGAAAGGGAATACCAAAACAAATGATCACGTCATCCTCCGGGAAATCAGAACCCGGCCCGGGCAGATGTTTTCCCGCTCCGATATTATCCGCACCACCCGCGAGCTGGCGCAACTCCGCTATTTCAACCCTGAAAAAATCAACCCTGTGCCCAGCCCCAACCCGGCGGATGGAACCGTGGATATTGAATATGAGGTAGAAGAAACTTCCGCCGATCAGATCGAACTGAGCGGCGGATGGGGCTACGGACGCGTAGTGGGTACGCTGGGCCTGTCCTTCAATAATTTCTCCATCAAGAATATGTTCAAAAGGGATGCCTGGCGACCGGTGCCCAGCGGCGACGGACAGAAGCTGAGCGTGCGCCTGCAGAGCTACGGAACCGGTTATGTCAGCTATAGCGCCTCCTTTACAGAGCCCTGGCTGGGAGGGAAGAAGCCCAACGCATTCAGTGTTTCATACTACCACTCACTATACTCCAACGGCCTGGGCAGGGAAGATACCAACCGCTCTGCTTTCGTCATTGATGGAGTAACGATAGGACTGGGCAAACGCCTGAGCTGGCCGGATGACTTCTTTACCCTTTATACCAATGCCAGTTATCAGCGCTACAAGCTCAGCAATTACCGGAATATCTTTGCTTTCAGCAATGGTACGGCCAATAACATCAGTGCTACCCTTTCCCTTTCCCGCAACTCTATCGATGCCCCCATCTATCCCCGCACGGGTTCAGAGATCAGCCTTTCCCTGCAGGCAACCCCTCCCTATTCTCTTTTCTCTGATACAGATTATGGAAGCCTTTCCGAAGCTGAGAAATATAAATGGATAGAATACCACAAATGGAATTTCAATATGGCCTGGTACACCCGCCTGGCCGGAGATCTGGTGCTGCGGACCCGGGCACGATACGGCTTCCTGGGAACGTATAATCAGGATCTGGGAGTCACTATCTTTGAACGCTTCTATCTGGGTGGGGATGGGTTGAGCGGCTATAATAACCTGGATGGCAGGGAAATCATCGGGATGCGTGGATACAGCAACGAATCCCTGACCCCGGATTATTACCGCAACTCCAACCTGGGAGGAACCATCTATTCCAAATATACAATGGAGCTGCGCTACCCGGTCTCACTGAATCCCAATGCCACCATTTATGTGATGAGCTTCCTGGAAGCCGGGAATGCCTGGCTGAACTTTAAGTCCTTCGATCCTTTTGAAGTGAAGCGCTCGGCCGGTTTTGGCCTTCGTGTTTACCTGCCAATGTTCGGAATACTGGGCCTCGACTGGGGCTATGGCTTTGACGATATACCGGGGCTGCCCAATGCCAACAAAGGTCAGTTCCACTTCTCCATTAACCAGTCGATTGATTAACAACACACCTTTGGTATGCTATTTGCAAATGCCACAACATTCAATAATGGCTTCGGCCCCCAAAAATAATGATTATGAAAAGATTCCTCTTAAGCCTGATGATGCTGTCCACCTTTGCCTTCCTCACTTCGGCACAGAAATACGGTTTTGTGGACACCGAGTACATTCTGGGCAATATCCCCGAATATGAAGCTGCCCAGGAAAAACTCAATGAAATGTCAGTAGAATGGCAAAAAGAAATTGAGGAGAAGTTTGCCGAGATTGATAAGCTATACAAGGCCTATCAAAGCGAATCTGTTTTATTGCCCGAAGACCTCAAACGCCAGCGGGAAGAAGAGATCATCCAGAAAGAACGCCAGGCAAAGGAATTGCAAAAGCAACGTTTCGGACAAGATGGAGACCTTTTTAAGAAACGCCAGGAACTGGTAAAGCCTATTCAGGATAAAGTCTTCAATGCCATTGAAGAAATCGCCACCACCAAGAGTTACGCCTTTGTTTTTGACAAGGCAGGCGGTATGACGATGCTCTATGCCAATCCCCGCTACGATCTCAGCGACGAGGTCCTGAGAAAAATCGGAAATGTGGTGGATACCAACTAGTCCTTAATCTGACCAGCCCGATTATTTTCTATTTTTGCGCAGCAATTTTAAACTCCTAAAAATGAAGCAGGCACTCAAATTATTTGTCATACTGACATTGCTCACCGGTTTCTCTGCGGCACACGCCCAGAAAACCCCCAAGTTCGGCCATATAAACTTTGGCGAGCTCTACCGGATGATGCCCGGCCAGGATACCGTGCAGGTCAAATATGAAGCCTATGCCCGGGAACTCAGGACTACCCTGGAAGCAATGTCAGCAGAGCTGGAGAACAAGTACGTGGATTACCAGAATAATATGGCCACCTTCTCTGCCATCATCAAGAAAACCAAGGAGCAGGAAATCCAGGATCTGCAAACCCGCATCGAGGCTTTTCAGATGTCTGCCCAGCAGGACCTGAATGAAAAAGAAGAGGAATTAACCAAGCCCCTCATCGACCGGGCCCGCAAAGCCATCAGCGATGTGGCAAAGGAAGGGGGCTACACTTATATCCTGAATGCCAATGAAGGAATGCTGCTGTATTCCGACGGAGGAGAAGATATTACCCCGCTGGTGAAGAAAAAATTAGGGATTGAGTAGCAGAAGCTTCATTCTATCCTAAAAGAAAGGGGCTGTCTCACAAGGAGGCAGCCCTTCTTTTTTTGTGAATATCGTCCTGGTATCCGCAAGCTTATGTTCTTTATGCAAGAGCATACAGCATAGAGCAAGAGTTTTTGACTGCTCGCGCGCGTCTTATATTATTCGCCGTAGCCATAGCAAAGGTGAATTTTCTGACGCGTGCGGACGAGAATGGGAAGTCTCAAAATTGAGCATAATCTTCTGAAAATATACGATTCGGCGTGTACCTCCAACAAGTACTCGAATATAAAAAAAGGCTGCCCCATCGTATGAGACAGCCACTTTATATCTTATAAAACAAAAAGGCAGTATTAAATTAGAAACCGGCTTCTTTTTTAATCTGTGCTACCCAATGCTTCACTCTATCTTCAGTTAATTCCGGCTGACTGTCTTCATCCAGGGCAAGCCCGATGAAGTCATCCCCTTCCAGCGACATTGAACCGGTGAAATCATACCCCTCTGAAGACCAAGAGCCAATATGTTTGGGGCTGAAAAGATCAAAATCATCCTTCAGAATGCCCATCCCATCCACAAAATGATCCGGATATAATACCTGGTCTCCCAGTCCGAACTGTGCCAGATAGGTATTACTGAGGTCTTTCCCGCTTTCCTTGAGTTTCAGGAAGAAGGGCGCCCAAAGATTGGAATCTTCTGCTTCTTCCCAATTCTCAGCGCCTACAGTGGAACTGCCTACAATCAAGAGATCGTAATCCGGGAGGGTAGTGGGGTCTACTTCTTTGAGGGTCTGGAGGGTAATGTCTCCGTATTCTTTGGCAATCAGGCGGGCAGAGCGTTCAACATTGCCGCCTTGGGGCCAGTAAATGAGCAGGGCTTTTTTCATATCTCAGTGGGGCGTTATTTTCAAGGCTCAAAGTTAGAAATAAATGGCTTGACTGTTTCACTAAAGTAAAGATGCGTCTCCTGTGTTCAGGGTCGGCCGAACTGCATATAATGCCGCACAACGGTCAGGAAACCCCGGATGAATGGAATCTGTGGAAAGGAAAGAAAGAGCTTCAGCTCGTGGTGAAATGAACTTTGCTCTGAGAGAAAGTCCAGGACACGAACCGGATCATTCTTCCGGAACATCTGGCGAAAGATCTCGCTGCCGGGATACAGATTGCGGCTGAGCACCTCCAGCAGAATGCTGTCGTAGAATCGAAAACGGGGATGGGTGACATCATTGAAGCCAAAAGGATGCCCGAACTGCCGGAAGCTCTCCACAATGGCTGCACATTGTCGCTGGGTATTCAGATAAGTATATCCGGTGGAGGAACGCGTCATTCCCCCGGCGGTCCCGGTATGCATTATATGCTGCCCCTCTCTCAGGGGATGGGGGTAGTCTGTCATCGGGATCACGCCAAATTCTTCTTCCAAAATCCTATAGTCTGCGATTCCCTGAACCTCCGACAAATAATGCTTCAGTTGGGCCACATAATCCTCCTGCGGCCAGGTGGAGGGGGAAAATACCGTGAATTCAGCCAGGGCCTCCCTCCGAGTGAATGGAAGGATATAGACAAAGCGCACATCCTTCTCCTGTTCAAGACGGAAATCCATAAACAAAGGGACTTCAGGCTGAAAGAAATCTTCCGCGGTCCGGATAAAATAACCTTTGAAATGTTGCAGCAGATGGCGGGGATGGGAGGCAGGCACCTGCGGACGTATGGCACTGTTGAAGAGGTAGCTGCCCTCCAGGCTTTCCTTATGCGTATGCAGAAGTACGCCCTCCCTATGGTCTTCCCAGCCCTGAATATCTCCATACACCACCTCCACATTGGGTTTATCTTTCAGAAAATCCCTGATCAGCCGGTAGAGGTCGGCGGAGCGAATCATTTTATAGGTATAAGGCGCTATCGGCATTATGCGCTCCCAGCCCGGGCCGCTTACTTTCAACTGCTGCCACTGATGTGCCACGGCGGCTTCGAAAGGTCCGGGGCTGCGTTCCCAGAAACACCAGGTTCGGTCGTTGCCGTCTTTGGTTTCTTTCTCCACGATGCGCATACGGAAGCGCCCGGGAAAAGCTTTTTCCAAATGCCAGGCAAGGCTTAAGCCCGCCAGGCCGCCTCCTGCAAGAATGATATCTGTTTGCGCTTTCAAATGCGGTGTTTTTATGCTCTTCCTCTTAACTGTTTTTTAGCAGGCAGCCTGAAAATATCAGTACTGCGCTGCCCTTTCAAGCTTCACTTTCTGTTTCTGTTTGCGTGATCAGTTTTCGAATAATGACCGATGCCATAAAAGCCCCAAAAAGGGGCGGCATATAGCTGATGGTGCCTACCTGGGTTTTTTTATTCTCCTCTTCCACGGCGATCACTGATTCTTCCTTCACCGCTTCCGCACTGAAAACCACATCAAAGCCTTCCCGGATGCCCATCCGGTGCAGTCTTTTTCGTACTATGAAAGCCAATCGGCATCCATAGGATTTCTCTACCGGACAGATATGGATCTGCTCCGGATCCATCTTGCCCCCGGCACCCATCGCACTTACCAGCCTGTGGCCCTTTTCAAGGCTGTGACGGATCAGGTACAGCTTGGGGGAAAGGGTATCGATGGCATCGGCCACATAATCTAATGGCTGGTTTAGGATTTGCGGAATAATATCATCTTTCAAGAAAACAGTATGCTGATGCAGCTTCACTTCCGGGTTGATGCTCCGAAGACGCTCTGCCATTGCTTCTGTTTTTGCTTTCCCTTCCAGATGCTGCAAGGCCAGGATCTGCCGGTTGCGGTTGCTGGCCTGGATCACATCTCCATCCACCAGGCTCAGGGTGCCTATCCCTGCCCGGCACAACATCTCCGCCAGCATACTGCCCACACCTCCCAGCCCGGCCACAAGCACGTGGCTGCGGTGCAGCTTCTGCATTCTTTCTTCGCCCAGTAAAAGGCGTGTTCTATCCTGCCAATTCACACTTTGAAATTAATCAAACACTCATCTTTTGGTTTATTCACTCGTATGGGCAAAAGTACGCTTCCAATTCTGAAACACCAGCACTTTCAAACCATCAGGAGCCATCTGCCTGATTTCAGCGGCTGCGGCATACACTTCTTCGATGCTGCAAGCGGCCTCATCGGTTTCCAGTAAAAACTGATCTGCAGGACAAGCGGCCAGGGCTTTGGCGGCGGCACTTCTTCTGTTCAATATGGCGGACCCGAAGGAAAGCTTCAGCCCTTCCTTCAGCAGGGCTTCTGCCATCGCAAGGCGCAGATTGAAACCGTGAAAGATCCATTGCTGCCGGGGAGCGGTTTTTTTATGGAGATGCAGAAGGCGCTCTGTTGCCCTCACACAATGCAGGATCAAAGGCAATCCCATCTCTTCAGAAAATTCGATCTGCGCAATGAAGGCCATTTCCTGCTGCGCTATCTCAGGTCCGCGCAGACGATCCAGTCCGCACTCTCCAATGGCACACAGGCCGGGTTGGCCCGTGAACTTAAAAAGGTGATCCCTGATAGTATCTTTTGTCCAATCTCCGGCATACCAGGGATGGACGCCCACAGAGAAGCGGGGGACAAGGGCTTGGGCCGTAGATTCGGGAGCAAGATTAAAAACACTATACCCATCCACGGGCCGGTGGGTGTGTGCGTTGGTGTATGGGATATCTGCTCTTGTTATCATTCCTTTCTGACTTCCTACTTATCATTTCACATCGGGGGAGAGGATGTTCCTTCCTTTCCAGCGAAGCTTCCTTTTTTGTGTTGCCCGAAGGCTGTACAACATTATCTTCAGCATACTCCAGTGCAGCAAGGGATGACGGGTCAGGAGAACCCGGGCATCCTGTCCACTCCTCCAGGCCGTTGTGAATCGTATGAAAGCTGCCCCAAAGAGGTAAAAAATCAGGCCCGCCCAGCTCCAGGCCAGCCAGGAAAGCAAAGGCCCTGTCGTGGTAAAGAAAGCGAACAATGCCATCAGGAAAAAGGAATTTCCAAAATAGTGATGGATATTCCTGGCGAAACCTTCTTTGGCCTCCTGATAGGACGCATACATCCGGCAGGAAATATACTGCCCTCCCAGCAGGGTTTCGGTGCGCAATCGCAGCTGCTTCATTTCCTTCATTATCCGGATGTCTTCCACGGCTTCCTTTTTAAGCTTTTCGTGAAAGCGGTATGTCCGGTATGCGGATGCCCTGAAAAGCATACACTGTCCGTTCGCAGCGCTGAAGGCCGGGTTCCGGCTCAGTCTTGTCAGGGTGAGGGGAAGGAGGCTCAGCAGGATATAATTCATCAAGGGGACGCTTCTGATCTCGCCGGCGCTGTGCATTTCCTGGGTGGGGAAAAGGGAAAGCAGATCCAGGCGGTATTTCTCCATTCTCGCTGTCATCGCCCCGATCAATCCGGCTTGGGGGTGTACATCGGCATCCAGAAAGAGCAAGAAATCCCCCCTGGCCGCCTCAGCCAATTGATGACAGGCATAGTTCTTTCCCAACCATCCAGGCGGGGGGCCTTCTCCCTTCAGGACACGGATGGCAGGATACTTTTTGCGGTAGCTTTCCAAAATGGCCGGGCTCTCATCTTCGGAAGCATCGTCATAAACGATGATCTCTGTTCCCGGGCGGATGGCCTGTGTGAGCTTGTCCAGCAAATCAGGGAGATTCTTTGCTTCATTCCTGGCCGGAATCAATATACTCAGCTGAACTGTAGGGGGGTGCTTGCCGGCACGAAGGACCACCGGAAGGAGCAGGTTGGCCAGGCTAATGCTCATCCGAATAAGCAGAAATCCAAGGGCGATATAGGCCAGCACTGCGATCATCCTTTGCTGATTTGGGCAAAACAAGCCTCCAGAAATACATTGTAAGCATCTTCGATGTGTTGAAGGTCGAGGCTTTGATGGTCAGGATAGGCCTGAAGCCATATCTTCAGCAGGGGCCTGGGTTCTGATCCATACACCGGTAGCGCTGCCTGAAACCAAAGCGAAGCCTCCGCTTTGGCCATTTCCAGGATGCGGGTCCATCCGGATTGAAAGTGCAAGGGACGCTCCCAGTGGGGGCGCATCTTCCCCTGCGGGAAGACCACCACCATATTCTCCGGATCGGTCAGAAGCCCGGCGGCATATCGCAGGCTTTCCAGGGCTGCCCTGTTGCCCGGGGCTATGGAGAAAGCGCCGGCATAGGAGAGGAAGCGGCGTGGCCTGAGCTCCTCCTCCAGCATCATCACGTGGATCTTCTTTGCGAAGAATCTTTTTGCGGCTTCGAGGGCAAAAAAGCCGTCCCACCAACTGAAGTGATTGCCGACCAACAGCACTGACTTTTCCGGTTTTTTCTCCGGATGGTGCATTTCAGGGCCTCTGAAATGCTGCCTCATTTTCCGTTGCACATAATACTGGAAGAAGCTGTTCCAGGGTTCGGTATGACGGGCGCGTATCATCTGAGCAAAAGGGAAAAGATCTGGTAGGAAGCGAAGAAAGCAGCCTGTATCAGAAAGATATCTCTTGCAAGGGCATTTTCATAGCGTGATTTCACCATTTTGAGCAGCGTCAGGAAAAGGGCGGAAAGGACAAACCAGGCCAGGTAGTTTTGCAGGGGGATGATCCCACCGGCCCAGGCCCACATCCCCAGATCTACGGCAGCGGGTTCCATCAGCCAGTCGTACGCTGTCATAATTAATGCACCGATGGGCACCCCCAGCCAGCCAGGCGCGCGAAAGTCTTTTATAATGAGGTGAGTAGCATAGGCCAGCATCATCCAGTTCGTCCCAATAAGCAAGGGTACTCCAGCCAGGGCAGGCCCCAGTACCTCGCCATACACATAGGCACCGAAGATATGCCCGGTCATTACTCCCGCCACTTCCAACAGAAAGCCGGCCACTCCGATGCTTGCCAGGGCAAGCAGGGTAGAGATCCGTTGGTCGCCACGATGAAAAATAACCAGAAAGACATAACTGAGCAGCAGGCTCAGGGGGATCATTTGCAGGAAGTAGGGCCGGGTGATGTCCAGAGCAAGCCCAAGGGCCCCACTCAGGAAAAAGACAAGCAGAAAAATACGAATGCCCTTAATGTGCTTCATCATTTCGCTGTGATTTCTTGTGATACGATGCGTGCCGAGAGCAGACAGAGTGGGATTCCTCCCCCCGGATGTACACTGCCCCCGCTGTGGTATAGGCCTTTGATTCTGGCCTTATTGGGCTGTCGCCGGAAGGCAGAGAAAGGATTGTTGGAAGAGGGTCCGTACAAGGCTCCCCGGAAAGATCCGGAATGCACAGCCAGCTCGGGAGGGCCAATGACCCTTTCTGTGACAATATGCTCACTGATCTTTTCACCAAGCACGGAAGCCAGCCTTTCCAGGATATGGGCTTTTGCTTTCTTTTTGATCTCCTCCCAGTGCTGCCCGAAATCAGGGGGTGCATTGACCATCACAAACCAGTTCTCCATCCCCTCCGGGGCATCTGCCGCCACTTCTTTTTTGCTGATGTAAACATAGACCGTCAGGTCATCCGAAAGCTGCCTCTCCCGGAAAAGCAGCCTGAATTCCTTTGCATAATCCCTGGAAAAGAAAATGTTATGCAGAAGAAGCTGCGGAAAGTGCTTGTTGAGCCCCCAAAGAAAAATCAGGGCGGAGGAAGAAAGCTGATTCTCCGTATTCACAGCGCTCCTTGCGTTCTCAAGGATACTGTTCCATTGATGAATATCGATGGCGGAAACATAATTGTCTGCCTTCATCCTGCCTGCTGCTGTTTCAATGGACTGAAGTTGCTTTTGCCTTATCTCCGCTCCCGTGAGGGGGGTGTTGAAATGAAAGCGCACCCCCTTTTCCAGCGCCAGGTGGTAGAGGCCGCTTGCGATGCTGTGCATCCCTTTTTCCGGAAACCAGGCTCCGGCATTGTGTTCGAGGTGCGCAATGACCCTCAGGGTGGCCGGCGCCTGGAAAGGATCCGATCCGTTATAGGTTGCATAGCGGTTGAAGAGCTGTACGCTTTCCGGACGGGCAAAGCAGGAGCGATGCCAGGCATCCAGGCTGCGAAGGGCTTTCAGGCGGGGCAAGGCCGGATAGGCGCTGAGGTAGCTGGGAGAGAAAGCCTTTTTAATGGAGATCGGGTTTTCCAGAAATACGGCTTGTGTTTTTTTAAACAACCACTCGGCTTCTTTCAGATAGGAGCGCACATTCCCGGCCGGTTCTCCCCAAACCCTTTCCATTTCAGCGGCAAAATCCTCCGGACGAGCCAGTGCATCAAGCCGTTGTCCGTCCGGGTAAAAATAACGTGTAATGACGGCAAGGCGATGGTAGGGGATATAGTCCTGCATCCGGGCACCGGCACTGCGAAACAAATCCTCCATCAGTTCCGGCCAGGTGAAGAGAGAGGGCCCTGTGTCGAAGCGAAAACCGCCGGACCGCCATTCGTCGATTTTTCCTCCCGGACCACTGCGGGCTTCGATCACCTCAACCTGATGGCCTAGTGTGGCCAGCCTGATCGATGCCGCCAGGCCCGAAACTCCGGATCCTATGACAAGCGTCTTTTTCAATCCTGCAATATTGGATTCATAATAACCTGTGCCGCAATGGAATGTTTACGCTTAAAGATAATTGTTTTTTCAGCCCGTCCTAATTTGTATACCGAAAGCATCGTTGCCCCTTCGCCAGTCAAAATGATGGGATACTGAACCATTGCCCTGATTTAGAGTTTAAGCATTACATTTGACAAGCAGGTGAGAACCGGCGAGAAGATGAAAAGCCTGAAAATACATCTTGCATTGCTTCTATTGGGGGTGTTCCTTTACCCCGAAGGCTTTCGTTATGTCCACGTGATGCAGCACCACACCGTGGATGCCTGCGGACACGGCTGTGTACACCGCGAAACGCTGCCACTTCCGGATCCCCGCACCCAAGCCGCCAGTCTTTTTGAGAGTCCGCACCATTGTGCCATTATTGAATATACCTTCCCTCCCAATCAGCTTCCTGAAGAAAGACTCGTGGTATATCAGCTTGTGCAAACGAAGCGCCTGCTTGCTTTTGCTTTGCAGAAAGCCCCTGAGAAGCCACTGCTTTCCTCTGTGAAGGCCCGTGCTCCTCCTGCTGCCAGCTGAGCCCCTTCATTTCTCATTCTTTCTTTCTGATCATATTATGGTATGAAACAGCTTGTTAAGCTGCTGTGGCTGCTTTGGCTTTGTCCGGGTATGCTGCAGGGCCAACAAACATATTCGCTGAGCGCTAGCGTGCGCAGTGCACAGGGCCTGCCTCTTTCCGGGGCCTCCGTGATGCTCCTTCCTCTGGCCAAAGGGACGATAAGCGATGCCCAGGGTCGGTTCAGTTACCCGGATTTGCCTTATGGTGACTATACCCTTGAGGTATCTTATCTGGGCTATGCTCCCTGGAAGGGAATGATATTCCTGCTCAATGACAGTGTTTTGGACATCCGGATGCAGCCTGTTTTTAAGACATTGCAGGAGGTGGTCATTCACGACGATTATGCTGAAATGCGCCGTCAGGAATCCATTCTCAATGTAGAAGTGGCAGGCCGTGATTACCTGCGTCAGCACCTTGGCGGGAGCCTGGTTCAAAGCCTGGAGCGCCTTCCGGGCTTTCAGAGCCTCGACATTGGCTCCGGACAGGCAAGGCCGGCCATTCGCGGACTGGGACTGAACAGGGTGCTGGTGCTCGAGAATGGGGTCGCTCACCAGGCTCAGCAATGGGGAGGGGACCACGGACTGGAGCTGGATCAGTATGCAGTGGATAAGCTGGAAGTGGTAAAAGGTCCTATGTCTGTGATGTATGGTGGGGATGCCATTGGTGGGGTGCTGGATGCGCGTCAGGCCGGGCCTCCTCCTGCAGGAAGTGCCGGGGGGAGTGCCGACTTCAGCGGGGCCACTGCCAATGGCCTGTTCAGCACTTCGCTGATGGCCTACGTCAGAAAAAAAGATGCTTTCCTGCGTATCCGAACAGGAGGTACATCCTATGGCGATATGCGTGTGCCGGCCGATAGTGCAGATCTTTATTCCTACCGCATTGCCCTGCCGGAAAAACGCCTCAGAAATACGGCAGGCAGAGAATGGAATATGCACCTTGCTGCAGGCCTGGTCCGGGAAAAGTCCCGCCATACACTTTATTTGAGTCGCATACACCAAAAATCAGGCTTCTTCGCGAATGCGCACGGACTGGAGCCAAGAAGGGTGGACGAGGCCCTGCACGATCAATCCAACAGGGATATTCAGATGCCCTCCCAGGAAGTAAGCCATACCAAGCTCATCAGTGAGCATATCTGGCAGTACGGAGATGATAAGCTGGAGCTGGTTATGGCCTGGCAACACAATCTCAGGCACGAATACAGCGACTATGTGAGCCACGGATTTATGCCGGATAACTTCCCCGGAAATATGCCTTTTCCTGCGGAGCTGGAAAGGGGCTTTATGAAGGATACCTGGACAGGGCAAGTCAGTTACCAGGCCGAAATGGCAGCAGGGCTTCAGCTGAGAGCAGGGTTCAATGCCGAGCGGCAAGACAACCGCATTGACGGCAGAGGCTTTCTGATCCCTTCGTTTACCCGGCATACTGCCGGCACCTGGGCTTATGCCGGGTGGAAAGCAGGGCAAAAGCACCTGGTCCAGCTCGGAATGCGCTTCGATTATGCCCACTTGCATTCCCAGGCATATTACGACTGGTTCCCGAGTATGCTCCTGATGGGATCGGATACCCAATGGGTGAGGATTGAGAGGGCGGAGGCGCTCACCAGGGATTTCCAGCAGCTTTCCTGGTCCCTGGGCTACCGCTACCAGACGGAGACCTGGAGTGTCAGTACCAATGTTGGAAGAGGCTTTCGTTTCCCGATTGCCAAAGAACTGGCTGCCAATGGCGTGAATTATCATCATTTCAGTTATGAAGTGGGCGATCCCGGGCTCGATCCGGAGGTTTCATATCAATGGGATGCCGGGATACATTATCATCATCCCCGCCTGGCTGTGGGCCTTACTCCTTTCCTGAATTACTTCAGCAACTACATCTATCTCCTTCCCACAGCAGCACACGATCGCTTGTATGGGAATGGTAACCAGGTGTTTAACTACACCGGGGCAAAGGTCCTGCGCTGGGGCGGAGAGCTGCACGCCCATTACGACCTTTTTGCTCAGCTTACTTTGGGGGGCATTATAGAATATGTGTATGCCGAGCAATTAGACGGGCCTGCCAAGGGGTTTGGACTGCCTTTTACCCCGCCCGCCTTAATGATCTTAAATCTGAAGTATAAGCCGGAGCGATTAGCAGGTCTGAATGCCCCATACCTTTCCCTCGACTTCCGCAAAGCAGCCAGGCAGGGCCGCATTGTGCCACCGGAAGAATCCACACCGGCATACCATCGGGTGGATTTTGGCGTGGGAGGATGGATGCATACCGGGCTGATTTCTGCCCACATCAATATTCAGTTGAAGAATGTGCTGAACACAGCCTATTTCAATCACAGCAGTTACTACAGGCTCATAGGCCTGCCTGAGCAGGGCCGCAGTCTGTGGCTGAATGTCAGTATCCCCTTCCAGGGGAAATTAAAAACCAATCTGTCAAACAATTAAAAAAACAAGCAATGAAAAGAATGCATATATCCATCGCAGCCCTGTTGAGCCTGGGCTTAGTCCTTTCCTCCTGCAACAAGGATGAAAACATTTCTCCCCCTGAGGTAACACTCATTGAACTGGGATACGACAACAGTAAAACAGGATATCCCGGCGAAGAATTCCACATTGAAGCTGAAGTGTTGGCCGAAGGCAAGATCGACCGCATTGAGGTGGGGATGCACCTGGAAGGGGAGCACACCAAGGCACTAGGGAGCCTGAAAGATGACCACCACTGGCATTTCGACACTACCTACACCGAGTTCCAGGGTTTGAAGAATACGGTCTTTCACAAGCATATTATGATCTCAGCGGAGGCGGATACCGGACATTATCACTTCCACTTCAAAGTGACCGATATGGAAGGAAACCAAACGGAGAAGGCAGCAGAGATTGAAATCATTCATCCTTAATCGATAAAGATGAAAAACTGGATGCTTATCGCAGGAGCCGGGCTGATGCTCGGCCTCCTGCTTTCTTGTAACAAAGAAGAACCCGATACTGAGAAGCCGGTGATCCATAATGATGTGGCGGGCACCTTTCCGAAGAATTGCGACACCCTGTATTTCGGCGAGCCTTTCACTTTCATTGCCCGCTTTTCCGACAATACCGGCCTGGGTTCTTACAGCCTTGAGATCCATCACAATTTTGATCACCACGCGCATAGCACGGAGATAGGGACTTGTCCGCTGGATCCGGTGAAACCAGCCACCCATCCTTTCTACTTTCTGCAGGATTATGCCATCACCGGGGCACCTGGGGCATTCGATATTGCCAAAGAACTTATGTTAGCGGCTTCGGAAGGGGGCGAATTGTACGAAGAGGGGGACTATCATTTCTTCATCCGTCTTACCGATCAGCACGGATGGGCCAGCCAGCAGGGTTTAAACATCAAGATACTGCATAGATAAGGAGCAGAAACAAGGCGACCCACACTTACGATGATGAAACAGCCCGTGAAATGTTTGGACAAGCTTCTTATTCCGTCCGCAGCCGGTACTTGTAATATACGGGCTTGCCTCCCAGATAGAATTTAAAGCCAAAGCTCAGGTACTGCCGGATATGGTAGTTTTCAATACGTTGGAACCCCACGCCCGGTACGTTCATCTCCTGGTCGTAAATACTGCCTATCCCGGCCAGGTGGATATATTCTGCATAAAAATAATCCCCTGCCTTGGTCGGGATTTCCATTCCGATACCATAAATACTGCTGAAGTCTGAGGTTTTGTAGCGGCGCGAGCGCTCATAAATATACACCCCGGCCAATCCACCCTGGGCATAAAAGCGGATTTCTTTCCCGAAGGTGGCTTTGATCATCAGGGGCACTGTGATGGTTTTTACCGGGTTCTCTTTCTCCCCTCCGAATTCCCACCAAAGTCCCAGATAGGGGGAAATTTGGTTGTTCTTATACAGGAGTTCCAGTCCTGTTCCGATATTGAAGGCAGGGAAGCGCTCGTATTGGAGAAAGGGAGAGGTAGGTCTGGGTTCCAGCTTCGACCCGCCCACCCCGGCCTGAAAGTCCATCATCAGGGTCTGGGCGGCAAGCCAGGCAGGCACATAAAGCAGTACAATAAAAACCATCCTTTTCACAGGGGTAAAATTAGGAAAAGAAGAGAAGGAAGGCCCGAAATGTCTTATTGCATTGAAGGAAAGGGCTCAGACCACCCTTCGTCCGACAATCCGAAGGATCAACCAGAGCAGCACAAACCCCAGGGGGAAAATGATCCAGGGGGAAAGGCCGAACGCAGCGGGAAGGGTGCCGGCAAAGAGGGCTACGGCGCCCACACTCAGGGCGTAGGGGAGTTGTGTTCTGACGTGCTCCACGTGGTCGCATCCGCTGGCCAGGGAACTCAGGATGGTGGTGTCGGAAATGGGGGAGCAGTGATCGCCCAGCACCGAGCCGGCCAATACAGCAGAGATGGTATTGTGGAAGATCCCGAGATTGGCGGCATATTCCAGGCCGCTGCTCTCTCCGATCATCCAGGCGGCCGGAAGAATCAGGGGGTAGAGAATGGCCATTGTACCCCAGGAGGAACCGGTGGAGAAGGAGACCAGGGCCGCCAGCACAAAAGTGATGGCCGGTACCAGGGCCGGACTGAGCTGCATCTCAATCATCAATTGGGATAAGAAAGTGGCCGTATGTAAGTGTTCCGTAATCAGGGCCAGACTCCAGGCCAGCACCAGAATCACAATGGCGGTCAGCAGGGATTTGAAGCCATCCACCAGGGCCTCCATACTTTCTCTCAGGCTGAGCAATTTTTGGGATACACTCAACAATACTGCTGCCGCTGCCCCGCCCAGGGATGACCACAGCAGGGCACGGAAAGAGTCGGAGGCCCCCACCACTGCGGAGAGATTGTGCAGCAAGCCGTGTTCCTGGTTCCATTGGATGTTTTCCAGTCCGGTGTAAATGAGTCCGGCGATGGCTCCCAGCACCACGACCGCCACGGGGATCACGGCATTGTACCAGGCAACCTTGTGGGTGTATGAACCCAGCAGTGTCTGGTCATCCATAGGGGGGTGATCCTCTATCAGGCTGCGCGACTGTCTGGCGCGTTTTTCTTTCTTCCACATCGGCCCGAATTCCTTTCGGCTTTGGATAAGGAAGACAATGAAGACCAGGGTAAAAACGGGATAATAAGCATATTGAAGAGAATGCAGAAAGATGCCATAGGCACTTTCCTGAATGCCCAGGTTTGCCACACCATCCTGGATATAGCTCAGTTCCGCTCCTATCCAGGTGGTGATAAAGGCGATGGAGGCAACCGGAGCTGCGGTGCTGTCCACGATATAGGCCAGCTTCTCCCGGCTGATCTTCATCCTGTCGGTGAGGGGGCGCATCGTATTGCCCACCACCAGGGTATTGGCATAATCGTCAAAAAAAATACTTACACCCATAAACCAGGTGACCATTTGTGCGGAGACCGGGCTGCGGGCGTAGCGGCTTAGTTTGTTGACCACGCCTTGCATTCCTCCGTTGCGGGTGATGAGCTGCACCATTCCTCCGATGAGCATAGAGAACATAATGATGCTCAGATGGGCTTCATCCAGGGCAGCCTGGATAAGGTAGTGGTCGGCGATCAGCAGGAAGCCCTGTCCGACCGAAGCCAGGATATTGCTTCCGGCAGACCAGGCGATGGCAGTGGTTCCCAGGAGCAGGCCGAGGAAGAGGGCGCTATAGACTTCCCGGAAGAGCAGGGCCATCAGGATGGCGAGCAGGGGAGGCAGGATGGATATCCAGAGGGGAAGGGGGCGTGTGCTTCCCTGGTGGGTTTCAGTGGGAGCAACAAGCTGTATTTGTCCACGCTGTGCTGGTGTAAATGCAATCACACCCTTATTTCCACTGACAAAGAAGCGGCTGCTGTCTTTTTGTTGGATGAGCAGGAATTGAGTGCTGTCCGGGGCAGGCACTGGTCCAATCCATTCAATATCGATCTCTGCAGGTATTCCTTTTACGGTATGATCGGGGAAATGCACCTGCCATTGGTCTGCTGCCTTAACAGGCAAAAGCATACAGAATAGGATGCAGAAAAAGATGGTTCGTTTCATTGCCGCAGCAGCCTGTCGGTTTGGAAGCCCCCGAAGATACAGCTTGGCTTGAAAATACGCCAATTTTTGTCCTTCGGCTGCTTTTCTTTCCCCTTAGACACACTTCAACTGAGCTCAGTGCAGGTGCTAAGGGCAAGCAAGCGAGGAAAGCGAGGAAAGCGGACAAGCGATCTTTCATTAGCACGAGTGCAAGTTACTTCCAAACTATCCCATTACATCGAAAATCACCTAATCAACAATCAGATAATCTTCCATCGACGTGGGATGAAATCACCCCTCGCCCTTGTAAACTTTGTGCCTTCCTTTCTAAAGGAGTGCGAGCGCGAATTCAAAAATGGCTGAAGCGCTTGTTTTGCCCTATCGGGGCGAAACCTGATTAGTAGTAGATGTTTGTTTCCATTAATGCGCTCCATCGGAGCGCGATCCGATTGATTATTGATTCAGCAGGTCAGAAGATCAGCAGGTCAGAAGATCAGAAGGTCAGAAAACCAAAAGGTCAGCAGGTCAGAAAACCAAAAGGTCAGCAGGTCAGCAGATCAGAAGATCAGCAGATCAACAGATCAGAAGGTCAGAAGGCAAAAAGGTCAACCTTATTCAGGCATTGACAAACTGATCACTGAACACTGAACACTGATCACTGAACACTGATCACTGAACACTGATCACTGAACACTGATCACTGAACACTGATCACTGATCACTGATCACTGATCACTGATCACTGAACACCGATCACTGTCCCCTCAGCACCATCACCGTGCCTTGAAGGCGGGTGGTGCGGTAAGGCGGGAGGGTGGCGGTGAGGGAATAGTAATACACACCGCTGGGAACATCAACGCCATTATAGGTTCCGTCCCAGAAGCGATGCTGGTTTGCGGTGAAAAGATGATTGCCCCAGCGGTTGAAGATCAGCATCTCCAGGCGGGTGCCGGGGGGCATCCCGATCTCGAATACATCATTCAGTCCGTCGCCATCGGGTGTGAAAGCATTGGGCACAAAGAGCGGAATGTCGCATTCCCCAATGGTAACCCGGTAATGGAAGATAAACTGATCCTTCCGGGGGTTCTCCACCACCAACTGATAGGTGGTGCTGGCCTGGGGACTAACGCGGATGAGGGAAGTTGAATCCGGTAGCAGCGCAGGGGCGTACCAGGCATACCCAGCCCCTTGCAGGGGCTCCTGACCCAGCAGCAAAGTATCGCCCGGACAAATCTCATAACTGCCCCCTGAACCCTGGCCAATGGGGGCACAATCTACCGGGATTACCTCTATGGTATCACTTTGGCTGCGCCGGGTATAATCGGTCATATGGAGCACATAGCTGGCAGCTTGATCCCCAACTGTCAGAAAGCCCTGGGTAGAGATAATGGTGGTATCGGGCCATTGCTGCCAGCAGTAGGTGTAATTGCTTTTGTTATGGCAGCCAAGCTGCACCGAATCCCCCTGACAAACAAATACCTCTTTCCGATCACATCCCAGGGGAATGGTATCGCAGTTCACCCAATGCGCGGTAACGGTATCCCGGGTTTCGTCAAACTTAAAATCCTTCACCAAAAGGGTATAGGTGGTGGTTTGGGTGGGGGCGAAAACCGGGCGGGCCTCTTGGGAGACCAGCACAGTATCTATATACCAATAGTAGCGATACTCCGGCAATTGGTGTGTGCCCAGTTGCACACTATCGCCGGTACAGAAAAAGACATCCGGGCCGGCATTGGCGCTGTCCACCGGGGCATCACAAGGGTAGAGGGCGACGTCGTCGATGTAATAATAGGCACTCGTTGTTCCATTTGGATTATTCACAAAAGGAACGA
>Ga0334890_1000394_pt1 | contig 79439 bp, 60 predicted proteins | sample GraSluR1_MG_3_FD_207220 | JGI IMG/M metagenome (GOLD analysis project Ga0334890, IMG submission 207220) | Sludge microbial communities from methane-producing bioreactor in Wageningen University, Netherlands - Granular Sludge_31_08-R1 | ecosystem: Engineered > Bioreactor > Anaerobic >... | reverse complement strand
AGAACCGGAGCCGGCCCTCGTTGAACAGGTTGCGGAACGCCGCCTCCGTCTGCTTGTCCACCTGCTCCTGAATGAAGCGGGCGACCTTGTCGCGCAAGACCGTCTTGATGAGCGCGAGCCGTCCTTCCACCGTGTTCGGCAACTCGGCCTGTCGGAGTCGGTCGTACAGCCGGCCCACGATCCGCCGCAGCTTCTTGAAGCTCAGGTAGTCGAAGGGAAGGCTGGTCGCCAGCCAGGCCAGGATCCGCGAATCCTCCTCCCACTGGTCCACCTCGGACTCATGCTGCCGCTCCAGCTCGGACTGGCCGAGCGTCCAGCGATAGAATCGGTCCCTGGCCTCCCGAACGGCCTCGGCCAGATGCCACTTTTCGCCGGATACCTCATCGTATTCAAACGTGTCGACGTCCACCTGGGACAGCAGGTGTCCGAAGTAGTCCAGCGGCTCGTACCGCGGCCCGCTCCGGACGCAGAAGTGCGGCAGGTAGATCTTGCCCTCAAACAGCCGGTACAGCCGGGAGAACTCGTCTCGAATTCGGATTTCGCGAACGGCCGTTCGGCGGTCGTCCGACGTCGCATCCACGACCAGTCCGAGCGCATCGCCTTCGTACCCCTCGTCCTCCAGCGCCTTCTTGACCTCCTGCGCAATGGTCGTGGCGCGTTTGTGAAGGCAATACACGTAGCTCTCGTTCAGTTCACGGTGCGGCGTCTTCTCCTGGTACGGCTGCCGGAGCACCCGGCCGACGAGCTGCGTCATGGCCATGCCGCTTCCCGTGTTGTTCAGCGACACCAGCACGTACGCGAACGGGCAATCCCACCCCTCCTGCAAGGCGCTTTTCGTGATGATCCATTCGATGGGGCAATCGGGGTCGTCCAGGTTCACGCCCTCGACATTCAGCTCGTCCTTCGTCGACGTCTTGACGGCGATCGCGTGCTCGGGAACGTCCAGCCGCTGCATCAGATGCTCTTTCACGTCGTCCGCGTGGATCGCGAGGCGGCCGTCGATCTTCTGGCCCCGCTGCTCGGCGCCGGTCCGCTCCACCTGCACCAGAACGATGGGGCGAATCCATCGCGGGTCGGGCGTTTCCCCGGCGTACGCCGCCGCCTTCCTCGCCAGCGCCAAACGCTTGTCCCGCGCCATGGTGAGCGTCGATTCCCACGATCGCTCCTGCGACGTCGCGATGTTGAGCGGCAGTTTGATCATTTCCTCCCTCAATAACTGCTCGCCGCTCACCCGGCACAGAATGTTGGGAATGTGGCGGAAGCCCCCGTTCCGTGACTCTCTGGGCGTGGCCGTCAGCTCCACGAGAACGGAGGCGTTGAAGCCCGTAATCGTCTCTCGCGCCTTTCGGCTGGTCGCCTTGTGTCCCTCGTCCAGAATCACCGCCGGCCGGCAGATGCGGACGAGATTGCCGATCGACGTGGCGACCAGGTGCCGCCCGCGCGCCGCGTCGTCCTCGATCATGTCCAGGTTCGGGAACGCCTCTTTGAGCCTGCGATGCGCGTCCGGGTCGTCCTCCGGCGGAAAGTGCTGCACGATGTTTCCGCCCGAATCGCGGAAGAACTTGAGCTGTTCCTGCGTCTCTCGGTTCGTGCTGGCCAGTTGCACGATCAGGATGTTCAGGTTGTCGCGGAGCTTCGCCGGGGTCAGCCGGGCGATGTCGGTCTTTTCCCACACTTCGATTCGCCGGGACACGGCGTGCTCGAGCATGATGCGGTACCAGTCACCCCGGTCGCTCAGCCGCCGCAGGGTGTCGCGGTAAATCTGGCTGGAGGGCACCACCCAGAGCACCAGGCCGGCGCCGTTCCGTTCCCGGAGGATCGTTCGATACACCCAGCCGAGGATTTGCGTGGCCAGAACGGTCTTGCCGCCGCCCGTGGGCACCTTGATCGTGAAGTTCGGATAGTCCTCTCCCAGGCCGTTGGTCTGCTCGTAATACACCCCGCCGCGCACCGTCCGCCAGGCGTCCTGCGATGCGTGGCGGGTGTTGCCCGCCTCGCGTTCGCGCAACACGGCGCGCAGGTACCGCTCCACCTGCTCCAACACCTGAAGTTGATAGTCCTTGAGTTGCATGATTCAGAAGCAACCGCGGATGAACGCGGATCAACACGGATGATTCTTAGAAGTTCCGAACGACACGTCTCATCTCCGCGCGGGGCCTGCCGAAATTGACGAGCAGGCAAATACTCAGGCCGGCGGCTTTCAGATAATTCAGACACTGCGCCAGATGCACGTCATCGAGCGCCTTGACGGCCTTGCGTTCGACGATCACCGATCCTTCGACGAGCAGATCGGCGTAGTAATCGCCCACGTTCTCGCTTCGATAGGTCACCGAAACGGGATGCTGTCGGACGACGGCAAGCCCGGCCCGACGCAGCTCCATCGCCATGGCGTTCTCGTAAACCTTTTCCAGAAATCCCGCGCCAAGACCGTTGGAGACTTCGTAGGCGCAGCCGATGATCTTCTCCGTCAACGCGTTGAGGTCCTCAACCGCGGATGAACGCGAATGAACTCCGATAGCTCTTGCTGAATTACCTTCGTTCAATCTGTGCTTATCCGCGTTCATCAGCGGTTCCTTTCTCATTTGAGGTTGAACGGCACCAGCATGGGCCGGACCCTCTTCCCGTGCTCGCGCTGGAACTTCCGCAGCTCGTCTTCGTGCCCGCCTCAGCGGTGAAAGCGACCACCGCGCTTGCCGTTCAGCGCATCAACGACCCGTTGAACGCATGCCTTCGGAGAGTCCTTCAGTTCGTGCTCCCAAATCCGGATGGGCCTCACGCGACCCTGGGCAAGCAACTTGTCCGTAGCACGGTCGCGTTCCTTATTCCTCGCAATCTTGCTCGCCCAGAATGGGCGGTTGACCTTCGGTACGTGCCCACACCGAGGGCAGCCGTGCCAGAAACAGCCGTCTATGAATACAGCAACCCTCTCTTTCGCGAAGTAGAAGTCGGGCTTTCCTTCTATCGCCCGGGTCTGCATCGTCCAGCCACGCAATCCAGCCCTGACCAACATGGCCCGGAAACGGGCTTCGGTGGAACGGTTTCCCCTGCCCCGAATCGCACCCATCCTGCGGGAGTGGGTCTGGGGGACCGACCCGAAGGAACCATTGATGAGTTTGTCGCGGAGGATACGCTCCACGCTTCAGATTCCCTCGTCGTAGAAGGCCGACATTGCTGCCGCCAGCCAAGTGAGTTCATGGTCCTTGAAGTCCTCTCGAACCCAAGTCGGAAGGCCATGCCGCGGAAACGACAACTTTGCCAACGCCTGGGAGAGTTGCTGAATCTTGATGTTCACCCGCTCTTCAAGGCTGGCAGCGGTCATGCCCCTCGACAAGGCTTTGGCTAGAGCGAGCAAGACTTCCAGGTAGACGAACCCGGCTTGGCTTGGTTGGGACGGGCTGCCGATAAGAGACCAGAAGTCGATGCCGATGCGGCGGTAGACGCGCACCGACCGAGTTGCTGAGTCAATGACTACGCCTGGCTTTGTCGTCCGATCCTCCTCGACAAACCCCTTCTGGAGCAGTTTGACAAGGATTTGGTTCTCCTTATTGTTGGTCGTGCTGTCGGTGCCGTACGTTAGGCCGATCACGATGTCCAGTTCTCGTACGCCTGGGCAGGTCCTCTTCGTCTGTGCCAGCCACGCCTTATGCTGCTGGGCTATCGCGTCGGTCATTCCTTTCACTTGCGTGTCGTTGATGCAGTTCGGGCCGCTCTTGATGCTGATCATGTAGCGGCGCTTGCCAATGACGCACGCCTTGTCCACTTCCCTCCACACCGAGTCGATGCGCTTCTGGGCTTTCTCCTCTTGCCCGAGCTTCGCCAGCGCCCTGCTCTCTTCGATCTTCTCGGGCGGCTCCCTCCATCTGTCATTCGAGGTGGCACCAACCGGGTATGGCAGGACAAGGACGGACTCGATGGACTTGCCGAACGAAGTTTCCAGGCCCATGTAGAGTTTGTTGTTGAACAGGAAGCTCGCAAACTGGTCCGACTCGATGAGTTGCATCGCGCTGGCCGAGGTCAGGAGCACGTACGGATTGGTGCGGTACTCGGCCAAGCCCTGGCGCCGGTCGATCGCTGCCGGCAGGTTCTTGACTATGTAGGTCGAGATGGCCTCGGATAGCGCCTCCACGCGGTCCTTGTCAGCGAGGGCCAAAAGCCCTGCGACTTGGGTGGGTTGGAAGCTGTGGCGATGCATTTTGACCGCCCTGTAGAACCCTCGGCTTGACTTGCCGCCTGTCTTGGCCTTTTTTGCTTTGGCCATGATTCACTCCTTCGGCGGCACCAGTATCTTCCGCTCGGTCTTCGCCGGCCGGTATTTCGCATGCGCGTTGTCCTCACCATGCTGCCACACGAAGGTCTTCCCAGCCTTGTACCACTGACGGGTCCGGATGTGCGACTTGACGTAGACGATGCGGTAGAGCGGGTGGTGCCCCTCTGACTCTTTCAGCCCGGTCCTGTAGAGGTCGTCGAGTTCTCCTACCAGTAATTCGCCGCACACCGTTCCAAGACGGACCGGCACGGCGTTCCCGACCTGCGCGTACTTCTGCTGCGTCGTGCCGCAAAACTCCCAGTCGTCGGGGAACTCCTGGACGCGCGCGCACTCCCGGAGCGTCAAGGCTCGGGTCTCGGTCGGATGGCAGAGCGCAGTCCCGGCGTGGTTGGGCATCGTCACGACAGTCGGGCACGGCAGGTCGAAGGTCAACCTTCGCCACCAGCCCGATCTGCCGCCTTTGGCGAAGTACGCTTCACCCATGGACTCCCGGGCGACCTCCGGCGGCAGGGACCGCCAGTTGCTTCCTTCCGGGACCAACGACAGATAGCGCTTTTTGCGCGGGCTGAAATCCATGATTTCTGAAGTTTCCTCAACCAGCCCCGCTAGCGCCTCGCGAAGCGTGCGGAACGGTTTGAGGTCCCCGGCACCGAAGTCCGCGTCGTCAAACAGGGTCGGCTGTCGCTGCTCGGGCCGGCGTTCGCCGTGGGTCGGCCCTGGAAACTCGACGACCCTGTTAAAGCGATTCCCGATGAACAGTGCCCGCTCACGGAGTTGCGGTGCTCCGTAGTTGACAGCGTTTACCTCGAAGCAGTCAATGCGGTAGGAGTGCCCCAAGTCAACGAGGAACCGCTCGATCACCGACCCTGGCTTTTCGTCGGCTTCGAGGGGGGCGCCTCCCTTCTCCGGCCGATCCTTGATCGGCCGATGTCGCAAGGCAGCCGACATCAGACCCCGAACGTTTTCCATCAGGAAGAACTTGGGCTCGAGGTCTCGCACGAATCGGAGAAACTGCCACAGGAGCGTGCCGCGCGGATCTTGAACAGTCGCCCGCTTCCCAGTCGTACTAAACGTCTGGCACGGAGGTCCCCCCACCAACAGATCCAACTCGCCCGGCTCAAGACGCAACTCTTCCATGATTTGCGCGGTCGGCAGTTCTGCGATGTCCTGTTGGTAGACCTTGAGATCGCGGTTGCGCAGCCGTCCGGCGTCCCGGTTGCGGCGGATCGTGTCACAGAAAGCAGGGACCTTCTCTACGCACGCAAGATGCCTGAACCGGCCCGTCTTTTCCAGACCGATGTCCAGCCCCATTCCGCCCGAGAATAGCGACACAACCGTAAACTCCCGCATCGATACGCCCGCTCCCTAGATCCAGAACTCACCAGCAACAAGATCGCGATTATGCCACTGAACTTCGCTAACCGCCCCGCGTACCGTACACCCGCCGCCACGTCGCGCCAATCCGGCAACGCGCCACGTCCGCCGCTGCAGCGCTTCCTCCACACTCGCCCCATCGCCGCCGTCCCCCCGGTGCCGCGATTCAAATCACAACCCCCAGGAACCGCAGCATGCCGTTCACGCTTCATTCGTCGGCCCGCACGGAAGAACGGCCAGTGACGATGTCGCATCCATCGAGCACCGCGCCTCGTAGGGACGCTCCGCCACCGGAAACTGCCCGTCACGCACGCCGAAACGCCCCCATTCGGCCCCTGCCAGCCGGCGCTAACACTACCCTAACTCTCCTGTCTCTGCAACCCTTCGCAAAAACCCCCAGCCCGCCCTCTTTTCGCGTCCCTGTCCAGTCCCACTGATCGCCCGTGGGCAAGGAGCTTCCCTTCCACTTGGCATCGTGCCGCCGCCATCGGGGCCAGTACGCCGCAAATGGCCAGGACCGCGCCTGGAGTGGGACCTTTCATCACCGCGTCCCCTTGGATGGGCCGCGATGGATCATCGTGCCGTTGGAACGACACGCACCGGCATGTTACCCGTTCCCCCCGCCTTGTGGGGCCTCGTCGAGAGGGTTTACGAACTTGTTGCACGGCATCCCGTCGCGCGCCCGTGTGACCGGGGTCACCCTCCGTCGGGCATCGGCTTGCGCAGTCCGGTTCGGGGGGCCTCGGCGCCCTTCTCGATTTCCGTGATCATCTTTCCGCGGCGCCAGATGCGGACGTCGCCGGTGGACTCCGAGACGGTCAGGGCCACGCTGCGGGTGTTGGCGGTGATGGCCGCCGCCACGGCGTGGCGGGCACCCAGCCCCTGAGGCAGGTCTTCGCCGGCCAGCGTGGGGTGCAACGTGGTGCCGGCCGACACGATCACGCCGTTGCCCTTGATGATGAACGCCCCGTCGATGGAGCAGAACTCCTTCACCGTTTCGCGAATGGCGTCGTCCAGGATGTTCCGCTCCCTCTCGGGATAGCCGCGGAAGGGGTTGATGATGTTCTGCCGGCAGAAGGGTTCCAGTTCCTTGTGTGAACCGACCACAAACAGGGCGCCCAGGGGCTTGCCTTCGCGTCCCTCATACGCGACCTCCAGGGCCAGCGTCAGGACGCGCTGGAAGACGACGCGCCGGATGTGTTCCGTCAGTTTGGGCTGATCCACCGACTGGAACAGCTCGTATTCCTGTCCGACCTGCGTGGTGACCAGGGTGTCCAGCGCCTTGCCATGGACGCCGGTGAGGAACACGATTACGTCACCCGGCGAGAGGAGTCGCTGGGAAAACGCCAGCAGGGTGGCCATCTTGATCTGGCCCATGCGAGTCAGGGAGAAATCCGGGGCGGTCACGGTTTTCACCGTGGAGCCCTTGAGACGCAGCTCGTCGCGGGCGTCGCGGACGACGAGGATGAGGGCGGTCGGCGGCTGCACCGCGGCCAGCAGGTGATCGAGATCGGGAACGGCGTCCACGAAGGCCATGAGGGCCTGGGCGCGGACTTGCTGCGCCACGCGGGCCGCCGACTCCACGATCGGCTTGGAGAAATCATGATCCGGGCCGTTGGCCATAAGGGCTGGCGCCTGACACCGTTGAGACTCACCGCGTCTGCAAATATACTGTCCGCCATGTGGAATCACAAGCAACGGTGGTGCATGGTGCTGTTCGCGGCGGCGGCGGGGCCGGCCCTTTCCCTGCGCGCCGCCGACGCGCCGCCGCCGCCGGCGCCGCCGGCGCCGCCGGCCATCTCTCCCCTGGACCAGCGGTTCCTGACGCGCTGCGTCCGCCGCATGCTGGAACAGCAGATCCGGGAAGGCCGGATCGATCCCATGCCCTACGCTCCGCCCGAGCTGCGCGACCTGAGGTGCCAGGTTCTCGTCACCCTTCGCGAAGACGGCCTGCACCGCGGCACCGGCATCTCGTCCCTGGCGCCCCTCCCCGAGTCGTGCCGCGAGGCGGTCCGGCTTGCCCTGGAGCGGGTGGCCGCCACGGGCACGCCGATGGAGCCGGCCCTGGCGAACCACCTGGTCATCGAGATGGAAGCCATCGGCGATCCCGTGCCGCTCGGCGTCAACGGGCTCGAACTGCTGTCCGGTCCCGTCGAGCGGTGCATCGAACCGGGGGTGGACGGCCTGCGTCTGACCTTTGGCGCCACCAGTGCCCGGCTGAGCCCGTCGGAGTTCGTCTCCTACAACGTGTCCACGAACAAGGCGGTGACCAACCTGACCCAGTCGCTGGGCGCCACCCTCGATGTGCTGGACCAGGTGGAGATTACCCGCTTTCGCTCCACCCATTGGGTGGAACGGGCCCCGGGGCAAGACGTGGTGTTTCTGCAGCGGGGCATGGTGCCGGTCTCTCCCGGCGCGGTTACGGCCGAGTCCCTGGCGGCGGCGATGGAGCGGATGGCGAAGTACATCGCGTACCGCCAGCAGCCGACCGGACGCATGACCGCCGCCTATGACCCCGCCGAGGACAAGTACCTGGATGAGTACGTCACGGACGAGTTCCTGCAGGCCGAGGCGGCCCGGGCCCTGGCCGCCTATGCCCGTCGACCGGGCCGGGCGGCGGCCTTCCTCTCTCCCGCGGCCAAATCCATCGACCTGCTTGCCCGTCGCGTGGTGAACCTGCCCCGGAAGGACAACGCGGGGTACGTGCGCACGCCTGACGAGCGCAATCGGCTGGGCACGACGGCGCTGGCCTGCCTGGCCATGACGGAGTTCCCGGAACCCGTGCGGTATCGCTTTGAGCGCGACAAGCTGGTCGGCGGCATGATCTGGGCGCAGGCGTCCAACGGCCGGTTCGTGACGGGCTTCCCTCCCGCGGACGTGCTGGCGACGCAGGAGTCGTACCCCGGGCAGGCCCTGCTTGCGCTCGCGCAGGTGTATGACGAGCAGCCGCAGCAGGCCATCATGGAGGTATTCGACCGCGCGCACGGCTACTACCGGGAGCTTTTCGAGACCTGTCCGTCGCCGGAGTTCGCCGGCTGGCACATCCAGGCCTACGCCCGGATGGCGATGCACAGCAAACGTGACGATTTCGCCGCGTTTGTCTTCCGCATGGCCGACGCGTTGGCGGCGGTTCAGCTTCGCGAGTCCAACTGTCCCTGGCCGGACAAGTGGGGAGGGATGGCCCCCTATCATCCATCCGACGTCGGTTCGGCCACGGCGTCGTATTTGTGCGGCCTGTGCGATGCCCTGGCGCTGGCGCGGCATCGCGGCGACGCCGCGCGAATCGAGGCGTACGAGACGGCCGTTCGCCTGGGTGCGCGGTTTCTGCTCCAGATCGAGTTCAAGCCGGAAGAGGCGTACTACGTGCGAAGCCGGCTGGATACGATCGGCGGGGTGCGGCGTTCGCTGATCGACAGCACGCTGCGCATCGACGCCTGTTCGCACGCTCTGCTGGCCCTGATGCAGGCGCGGGACGTGCTGTACCCCGAGGCCCGGTGACCGGATCCACGTATGCCCCCGGCGGAACCACCATCCCGACCCCTGGAACGACTGACGCAGGCGCAGTGGATTCTGTTTCTCTGTGCAGCGATCGGTTTTTTCCTGCTGATCCAGATCGCCCCCGGGGCCTGCCTGTCTCTCCTGCTGGACGGGCTTCCCGCCGTGGGGCTTCTGGCCGCCGCCGGGCTGGGCGGGCTCTGGCTGGTCCCGCTCTGCACGTCCGATCCGCTTCCCCTTCGCTGGCATGTGATGCTGGGCCTGGCGCTGGGAATCGGGCTGTTGTCCCTGCTCACCCTGGGGCTGGGGTTGGCCGGCGTGCTGCATCCCCCGGTGCTCTATGTCGTCACGATCGCCGCGGGGATCATGGGACTGGTTCGTCTGAGGCGCATTCTGGAAAGCATCGCATCGCCTTCCCTGCGCCACCCGCGGCGAGAGTGGGCGTTTCTGGGCGTGGCGGCCACGCGCTGGCGCTGGCTCTGGCTGACCACGGTGCCCTTCGCCGTGCTGGGCGTGCTGGCCGCGGCGGTCCCCTCGGGTCTTCTCTGGGCGGAAGAGGGCAACGGGTACGACGTCCTGGAGTATCACCTCCAGATGCCGCGCGAGTATTTCGAGGCGGGACGCATCACCTATGCCCCGCATAACGTGTACGCCAACTTCCCCGCCAACGCGGAGATGCTCTACCTGTTGTGCATGGTCGTTCGCAACAGCGTCCTCAGCGGCGCCGGAATGGCCAAGATGATGAATCTGGGGCTGGCCGTTCTCTGCGTGGCCGCGGGCTGGCTGATCGGGCGGGACCGGTCTCCGCTGACCGGCGTGGTCACGGGCGTGGTCACCGCCGGGACCGGATGGCTGGTGTACCTCAGCGGCGTGGCGTACGTGGAAAACGCGATGCTCTTCTTCGGCCTGATGGCGGCGGCGGTCCTGCTGCGCGGTCTGTCCATGGCGCACACGGCGGGGCACGCGCATCCGCCCGTCCGGCCGGCGGGACGCGCGCGGTCCCGCGCTCCGATTCTCCCCGGCGTGCCGGCGGACGCGCCCCCCCTGATCGGCGTCTTGCCCGGCTCCCTGCCGAACGCCGGGCAGGCCCCCCTCGCCACGTCTTCGCGAGAACGGCCCACCCTGCCGTGGCTGGCCCTGGCCGGCGTGCTGGCGGGCCTGAGCTTCGGATGCAAGTACACGGCGGGCGCTCTCATCGTGTTGCCCCTGGCGGTGTTGGCTTTCGCCGCTCCTGCCTCGGGATGGCGGCGTCGACTGGCCGCAGTGGGCGTGTACGGGGCGGCCGCCTGCCTGACGATTCTCCCCTGGTTCATCAAGAACACGGCCATGGCCGGCAATCCTGTGTTCCCGCTGGCGGGCGAGGTGTTCACCACGTACCCGACCGGCTGGGGTTCGGAGGAATCGCGTCACTTCGCCGCGTGCCACCGATCGGATGAGGTGCTGGGCGACCGCCTGGCCATGCTCTGGCAGTACGTGCCCGCCGACCCGGATCAGCGGTTCGGCCCGCTTCTGTTGCTGCTGGCCATGTCGGCGGTGGTGCTGACCTGGGGCGAACGCCCGGTGCGGCTGGCCGTGGTGGTGCTCGGCCTTCAGATCGTGGTGTGGCTGTTCGCGACGCATTTGTACGCGCGATTCGCGGTGCCCATGCTGATTCCCCTGATCATCCTGACGTCGGCGGCGGTCGACCGCTCGGTGGCCGTGCTGCGCGGGCAACGCGCGCCGGGATTCGTGGTGGGCGGGCTGGTGGCGTACATGGTCATCATCGGGCTGGGTTGGAACCTGGGCTTCATCGGACGTCTCTATCACGCGCACCTGCCCCTGGTGGGCCGCACCGTCCAGATCGAGGGCATCCCCGAGTTCTTCGTGAACGGTCGGATTCGCGGATACGAGTTCTACCAGGTCGTGAATACGGGCGATACCGTGCCCCTCGACGGCAAGGTGCTCCTGGTCGGGGAAGCGCGGGCCTTCTACTTTCAGCGGAACGTCGACTACTGCGTGGTGTTCAATCGCAACCCGTTCGTGGAGGCCGTGCGGGCGGCGAAGTCCGACGAGAGACGGGTCCTCGAATGGCTGCGTGAGCAGGGGTACACGCACGTGCTGGTGAACTGGGCGGAGGTCTACCGACTGCGCAAATCGAGCTACGGATTCCCGGAGGAGATCACGGAAGACCTCTTCGTCCGTCTCATGCAGGCCGGTCTGACGCCCGTGGAGCCCATCGTCGATTCGGTGTTCGACCGGTCCTACGGCCGGCTGTACCGCGTGCCCTGACGGGCCGTGTGACCGGTTGACCCGGCAACGTTACGTTGAATACAGGGGTCGTGAGGATGCGCGTGAACCCGCTCTGGAGTGTCTGGGGCCGTGCGGTTCGCGCGTGATTGTCCCGCGTGTTGATGCCCGACCCGGATACACCTGTTGGAGGCTGCAGCCGTGACCCTGAAACGAATCGCCCGCCGTTGGAGCTGTTTTTTTGCTGCACACCTTTCGCTGCTCACGCTGGTGGGCTGCGCCTCGGGTGGCGCCGGAGGCGGCGGAGCCATCGGTGAGCACGCGGTCACCGTCTCGGTGACGCCGGCGGGCGCCGGGCAGGTTGCCCTGAACCCGGACCGCACCGGCTATGCGACCGGGGAGACGTTGATCCTCACCGCCACGGCCGCCCCGGGTTTCGTGTTCGACCGTTGGGCCGGCGGCGCCGGCGGCGCCGCCAACCCCCTGACCGTAACCGTCACCGGCGACCTGGCAATCGAAGCCGTGTTTGCCGAAGCCGAGGTGGAGCCGGAACTGCACGACTCGACGGTCGTCCTCGATGACACCGCGCAACTGGAAGAGTTGGGCGAGAACCGCTTTCGCCTCTCCGGAGACGGCCAGACGACGTTGTTTCCGGGCGCGGTGCTCGTCAGCGCCGTGGACGGATTCCGGCCCGTGCGCGTGCTGGCGGTCGAAGCCGTAGACGGGGTGTACGAAATCGACACCGAGCCCGCCGGCCTGACCGACCTGATCCGCCGCTGCCGCCTGTATCTGGCCGGACAACTCGATCTGAGCCAGGCCGGGATCGATGTCAACCTGAAATCGCACCGGGCCGGGCGGATTACCGTGGAAGACGGCGTCCTCGTCATTTCCGACGTGGAGCTGGAGTTCCCGGACAAGGTCACCCTCACCCTGGACGGCCGGTTTGCGTTCCATCCCGACTTCGACCTCGTTTTGGACGTGGAGGACGGGCGAATCCAGCGTTTTCGCTGCGTAGCCGCCGGCCGGGTCAGCGCCGGTCTGGACGCCGAGATCGAGATCACCGCCCTGACCGATTATCTGAGCAAGAAGGTCCCGCTGGTGGAGCTGAAATGGCCCAGGCCGGCCGGCGTGATCACGCTGGGTTCGGTGCCGGTGGTGTACCAGTTCTTCCTGACCGTCAACCTGGGCGCCGAGGTGGCCGCGGGAGAACTGGGGACGGTCTCCGCCGGGCTGGGCCTGAATGCGGGTCTGGAGCTCGGTGCGGAATACCTCCAGTCCGACGGTGTCGGAAAGTGGAACCGCGTCGCGGGCCTGACCTTCGACGCGGACGCCGATGTCCCTGACGTGTCGCTTTCGCCGGTCCGGGCCAAGGTGTATCTCGAGCCGGAGTTCGGCGTGAAGTTCTATGCCGTGGCGGGGCCGTCGATCTCGTATGAGGAATCGCTCGAGCTGGTCGCCGGCGCGAAGTACGGCGAGCTGGGCGTGGAGCTCCGAAACGGCCACACGCTGGACCTCAACTTCACGTTCGACATCCTCGACCGGGTGAAGTTCCAGTACACGCACAACCTGTACGATGCCACGGACGTTCTCCTGGCCCGCCTGGCGTTCGGGGCCGATCCGCCGGAACTGGGCACGGTGGGCCATGCCCCGGGCGGGTTGGTCGGGTTCTATTGGCACACGGAGTCCGTCAACGTCTGGGGCGACCCGACGTCCGGCTACGAGCTGGCGGGCTTCAGCGTCCGTCACCTGCTGTCGAACCGAAGTCGCGTCGAGAAGGCGGCGGAGTTGCAGGACGAGCCGGCCGACGCTTCGAAGCTGATCACCGCCCACTTCGTGCCGGAGGGCGAAGGCGACGACTGGAGCGGCTCCGGCGTCACCGGCATGGAAGGCCGGCATGTTCTGACCGTCGAGGTGTTTCCTCCCGGGGCCGGCCGGGTGATTCTCTTCCCGACGCTGGAGAAATACCGCTCCGGGGATCAGCCGCTGGTGCAGGCCGTGGCGAACGACGGATTCGTCTTCCATCATTGGGAAAAGGCGGTCAGCGGCACGGAGCCGGTGACCCGGTTCACCGTGTCCGGCTCGGACACGCTGCGAGCGGTGTTTGCCTCCAGCCCGCCGCGGCACCTGCGGGTCCCCGGCGACTACGCAACGCTGCAGGACGCGCTGGACGCCGCAACGTACAACGACGTGATCGACCTGGGCCCTGGCACGTTCACCGGCGACGGGTTCCGCGATTTGGAGACGCGAGGTCGCTATCTCGGCGGCGTCACCATTCGCGGCGAGGGCTGCGACGTCACCGTGATCGACCTCCAGGCCCACGCCGAAGACTGCCACCGGCTCGTGTTTTTCGACCGCGTGGAAGGCGTGCTCCGGATCGAGTCCCTCACCATTCGCAACGGCTACGCCGGATACGCCGGCCCGGCCGACTTCTCGGACGGCGGGGCGATCCACGTGGCCACCGGCTATGGTCTCTACGGGGCCGGCCGGGCCTCTCTGGAACTGGAGTCCTGCTGCTTCGAGGACTGTGGCGCGGACAACCACGGCAGCGCCGTCTTCTTCGGCGATCCCGGGGCCGACCAGCACCTGACGCTCTCGAACTGCCGGTTCACGAATTGTGGCGGCCGCAGCGTGGTGCATGCGGAAAGCGGGCGCGAAACACTGGCCGTCACCGTCGAGGGTTGCACATTCAGCGCGAATCCCGGCGGAGGACTGAAGCTGATCCACTTCATCGGCCGATGTGCGGTCCGGAACAGCCGGTTCGAGAACAACACGGCCACGCCTCTCGTGCTGCTGAACGCCGCCGACGTGCTCGTCTGTGACAGCACGTTTGTCGGCAACCGGAACGCCGGCAACGGCGGCGCCATGCAGAGTGAGCAATCGGTCCTGCTTGTGGAGACGAGCACATTTGAAGGGAACCAGGCCGAGGGGCAGGCATACGCCGGCGCCGTCTGGACGCGCGACGCCGCCACCTTTGAAGATTGCACCTTCACCGGCAACCGCGCGCACATCGGCGGCGCGGCGAGCCTCGATACGGGCGGCGTGCTGCGGCGCTGCGTGTTCAGCGGGAACCAGGCCACGGCCAACGGCGGCGGGGCCTACCTGGCCGGCCAGGCCTTTGACTGCACGTTCACGGAGAACACGGCGAGGGTGGACGGCGGCGCCGTGTTCCTGTACGCGGGTACGCTGGAAGCCTGCATCATGACCGGCAACGAGGCCGGACTCTGGGGCGGGGCGGTGTCGATCGCGTCGACCGGTTCGGTTGTGTCCGCCTGCGTGATCGAGCGGAACCGCGCCGGAGGTGGTGGCGGCATCGAAGCCGACAGCGCGGTCATCCGCAACTGCCTGGTTCGCGACAACGAGGCCACGGAACACGAAGGGGGCGGGATTACCGCGGACGATTCGTCGATCTACGCCTGCACGGTTTCCGGCAACCGCGCAACCGCGGGCCGGGCGGGCGGAGTGGCCGCCTTCAAATGCCTGGTGTCCGGATGCACGATCGACAACAACACGGCGGGAGACGCGGGCGGCGGCATCACCCTGTACGAATCGACGCTTTCCTATTGCACGATTCAGGGTAACTCCGCCGCCGAAGCCGGCGGCGTGCTGTGCTGGGGCGCCGAATCGAACCTCTACGCGAACACGCTGACCGCCAATCAGCCCGACGACGACAAGGACTGCTCATCGGGTGAAGCAACAGGGAGCGGCGTGAACTGACCGCACTTTCCGATTCTATCCCGGGGGCGGGCGGTTCACTCACGAGGCGACATGCGTCGATCCGTGCCCCCGACGTCCGAGGCGGTCGGGTGGCGCGTCATGTGGCTCGCGTCTGCGGATGGCTGAGGCACCGTAATCGTAATGCGGGTGCCCCGACCCGGTTCGCTGTCCAGCGTTACCTGGCCGGTCATGACGTTGACGGCATGCCGCACAATGGCCAGGCCCAGCCCGGTCCCGCGAGCGGGGCCGGAGCGGGCGCGCTGCACCTGGTAGAAGCGTTCAAATACCCGCTCGTGCTCTTCCGGCGGAATGCCGCAGCCGTCATCCGCCACGGTGATGGCCACGGCGTCCGGCTGTCGACGACAGGTCACCGTGACGTGGCCCCCCTCCTCTGTGAATTTGACGGCGTTATGCACCAGATTATCGAGAATGAGGGACAACAGATGGCGGCTCCCGAAGATCGTTTCGCAGCCGGGCCCCAGGTCAACCCGCCAATGCAACCCGCGGGCGAACAGCTTGTCGCGAAAGCGGTCGTGCAGGTCCTGGAGAAACGCCGGCAGCGGAACGGCCGCGGCGTGGAACTCGGCGTCCGGAGACTCCAGTCGGGACAGGTCGAGCAGATCGGTGACCATCGCCTCCAGCCGGCCGCTGTGCCGATCAATGATTTTCAACAGCTTCGGCTCGGCGTCTGAGGCGTCGCAGTCGGACATGCTGATCAACGTCTCCACGGCCGCCCGGATGGCCGACAGCGGCGTGCGAAGCTCGTGCGAGGCATTCGCGACAAAATCCGTCTTGATTTGCAGGGCGTGCGTCAGTTCGGTCACGTCCGTCAGCACCAGCAGCCGTCCCTGGAGACGCAGGCCGGGTGATTCACCGGGGGATCGGCGGGTGTCGGGCCTCACGTCGCTGACGCCGGGCAGCACGATGTCGGACGCGCGGGCCAGCAGGGTCATCGCCCGCCCGCCATGCTGGACGGTCAGGCGATACTCCTCGATGGGTGGCTGGCCGTCGCGGGCCTCTGTGTCCGCGCCGGCATCGACCCGCAGCATGCGTTGCAGCTCACCGCGCGGGATGCACTCTTCGATGGGGCGGCCTTCCGGCAACGACACGTTGCCGACGGCCCGCACATCGAGCAGCCGGCGGGCGGCGGGGTTCATCAGCAGCACTTGGCCGTTCGGCCCCGCGACAATCACGCCCTCATGGAGCTGAGCCAGCAGGAATTCCAGGGTCCGGCTGTGGCGGTCAATCGTCTCCATCTGCCGGGCCAGATGGTCGCGCATCTGATTCAGACTTCGGGCCAGCAGCGACACCTCGTCCGTGCCCGAGACCTGCACTCGCGCGGACAGATCGCCCGTCGAGATGCTGCGGGCCGCCGCGGTGATCCGGGCGATGGGGCTGCTCCAGATTCGAGCCAGCGCCAGCGCCAGCATCACGGCACCCGCCAGCACCACCGCCGCGGACAGGATCACGATGTTCCGCGCCGTCTGCGTGCGCGACTCGATGCTCCGGACTCCCATCGAGGCGCGAACCACGCCTTTTGGAGCGTCAGCCGGTCCCACCCGCGCCGCCACGTAGCGCATGTCGCAGGACAGGGTGTCCGACCAGCGGTCGGCCACGCCCCAGCCGCTGCGAAGCGCTTCCAGAATCTCCGGTCGGTCAGAATGCGACTCCATGTGCGCGGGGTCCGCCTCCGAATCGCCCATTACCGTGCCGTCGGCGGTCACAAACGTGATGCGGATACCGCGGGAACCGGCGGACCCCACTCCCTTGGCCAGTCGGTCCAGATTGCCCGCATCCTCCGCGAGCGAACGATCCCCCGCGACCTGGCGCAGGGCCTCGGCGACGGCGCGCAGGTTGTCCGTCAGTTCCGCGGCGTAAATGGCCTGGTATCGGGCGTGGATGATCCAGACGCTGGCGCCGACGACGACCGCCAGAAGCGCGGCGTTGCTCAGGAACAACTTCCAGAAGAACTTGCCGGGGGCAAACTTCATGAGGGCTCGGCGTTCGGTTCCTGCGGCTCGCGGAAGGTGTAGCCCACGCCCCGGACGGTCTGAATCCACCCGGCAGAGGCGCCCAGCTTCTTTCTCAGGGCCGTAATGTGTACGTCCACCGTGCGGTCGGTGATGGCGACCCCCACGCCGAACGCGGTGTCGATCAACTGGTCGCGGTTACGCACCCGGCCCCGGGCGGCCATCAGGGCCTTGAGAAGCCGGAACTCGGTGGCCGTCAACTGGACGGGTTGCCCGTCCACCGTCAGTTCGTGCCGGCTGGGCGTCAGTTCGAACGGTCCCGTGCGGAGCGTATCCAGGTCGGTCTCCATCAGCATCGCGCGTCGGAAGATGGACCGCACGCGAGCCAGCAGCACCTTCATGGAGAACGGCTTGGTCACGTAGTCATCAGCGCCGAGGGCGAACCCGACCAGTTCGTCAGACTCCTCCACCTTGGCCGTAAGCATGATGATGGGAATGTTGGCCGTCGCCGGGTCGCGGCGCATGATGGAGGCTACCTCATCCCCGCTCAGCCCGGGCAGCATCCGGTCCAGCAGCACCAGCGAAGGCGCCTGTTGCCGCGCCTCGGCCAGCGCCTCGTCGCCCGCGCATGCCACCCGGCAGGAATACCCCTCCCGCTCCAGGTTGAGCCGGAGCAGTTCGGCCAAATCGGCCTCGTCCTCGACAATCAGGATGGTCTTGTCCGGTATCCGTCTTGTCGTTTCGGCCATGGTTCGCGCATTCCGTGTGGTCACACCCGAGGAAGGACCGCGGCCGGGCCGCGCAGAGACAGCGAGCACGCATAGAGTATAGCAGGCGCGGAATCGCTCCGCAGCGCGCCCGGAGAGGGGCTTAACGAAAACTTCACGAAACGGGCCGCGAACGGCGGACTTGCGCGGTACGGGCCGGCGGATGGTCCGGGGTCCGGAAAGCGAGTATGCTGCCCCGCCTGAACAGGAGTGCTTGTGCATGGCCCGGGTGAAGGTCCTCGTACTGCGGACGGCCGGAATCAACTGTGACCAGGAGACGGTTTTCGCCTGGCAGCAGGCGGGGGCGCAAGTCGAGCTCGTGCATGTGGATCGGCTCATCGAATCGCCTGCTCGGCTGAAGGACGTTCAGGTTCTGACCCTTCCCGGCGGGTTCAGCTACGGCGATGACGTGGCGGCCGGCCGAATTCTGGGCAACCAGCTCGCCCTGCACCTGCTCGAGCCGCTTCAGGCGTTTCTGGACGCGGGCAGGCTGATTCTGGGCATCTGCAACGGGTTCCAGGTGCTGGTCAAGGCGGGGCTGCTGCCGGGGCCGCTCGGCGGCGAGCCCACGGTGACACTGGCCTTCAACGACTCCTCCCGCTTCGAGGCCCGCTGGGTACACCTGCACGTCTGCACGGACCGCTGTGCCTTTCTGCCAGCCGGTGCGACCCTGCGATTGCCCGTTGCCCACGCCGAAGGCAAGGTCGTCGTGTCCGACGATGACGCACTGGCCGACCTCCGCCACCGAGGGCAGGTGGCCCTGCGCTACATAGACGCCAACGGCGGCCCGGCCGACTACCCGGCCAACCCCAACGGCAGCGTGGACGGCATCGCCGGCCTGACCGACGCCACCGGACAGATCCTCGGCCTCATGCCCCACCCGGAACGCTTCGTCGACCCCACCCACGACCCGCTGTGGACCCGCGGCGGACCGAGCGAACCGGACGGCCGGATTCCCTTCCGCTCCGCGGTCGCCCGCTTCCGCTAGTCGCGGTGCGAGCATCAGAAAACCCGCTCACGGCGAGCATCTCTTGCCGACGGGCGGCAGGTCTTGCGCGTTTGCCGGATCGCCGGAGCCAATCGCAGAAGCGGGCCGGCGCAATTCTCGATCGTTTCTAACTCACTGGCCTGAAACCGGTTAGCGAAAGGCTATCGGCCGATCCAACGCCGATCCGCCCGGCTCTGGCACGGGCGTTGTCATAGAGCGGGCGGGTCAGTGGCTCCGCGCTCGCCGGCGGGGCCACACCCGGAAAGGACTCGTGATGAACCACGATCGTCTCAAGCGACTGGATGGCAGCGGCCCCGCCGACCTCGGCGATCTGGGCCAGGCCATCATCGACCTGGCCGTGGAGTTGGTGGACGCCATCGGCCAGGACCCGGAGTCGGTGGCCGTCGCTCTTCTTCTGATGGGCGGTTCCACCAAGCACCAGACTCGGTTTGACGCGAGTGTGAACTGATGGACTACGGGATGTGGCTGTCCGCAGCCGGCATGCAGGTGAACGAGTATCGCCAGGCGTTGGTCTCCAACAACATGGCGAACGTCAACACCACCGGTTTCAAGCATGACCTGGCCGTGATCCACGAACGACAGGTGGAGAGCCGGACGAACCCGGAGGGCTTCCTCTATCGCAACCCGCTGCTGGACGCCATGACGGGCGGGCCGTGGGTGCGTCCGACGTATCACGCCTTCGTGCAGGGGCCACTGGAGAAGGGCGGCTCGTTCGACGTGGCCATCGAAGGGGAGGGCTTCTTCACGGTCCACGACGGCAACGACGTGCGTTTCACGCGCGACGGGCGGATGGCGCTGAACGACGAGGGCGAGCTGGTCAGCGTGACGGGAGAGGGCCGGATCCGGTTCCTCGACGATTCGGGCAACCCCATCACGGTGGACAAGTCCCAGCCGGTGGAGATCAGCGCCGACGGCATCGTGGAGCAGGGGGGCGTGCCGGTGGCGACGCTCGGCGTGGTGGATGTCGACGACACACAGAAGCTCCGCAAGGTGGGCGTGAATCTGTTCCGCGGAGACGGCGTTCGGACGCAGCCCACCACCTCGCGGCTGTGCCCGGGGTTTTACGAGGGCTCCACGGTGAACCCGGTCGACGCCCTGACCGGCATGATCGAGGTTTCGCGGGCCTACGAACTGAACGCCCGCATGGTCCAGATGCAGGACACGGTGAACGGCGACGCGGTGAACCGCGTGGGTCGCATTGGATAAGGACAAGAGCTGATGGGAATCATCGCGCTGCACTCGGCCGCGACGGGCATGAAGGCCCTGGACACGAAGCTGGACGTGACGGCCAACAACCTGGCCAACGTGAACACGGTCGGCTTCAAGTCCTCGCGGGTCAACTTCGAGGACCTGCTCTACCTCGTCAAGCGGGAGCCGGGCATTCCGAACGCGGACGACGAGCCCATTCCGCACGGCATCCAGGTGGGCCTGGGCACGCAGGTTTCGGGCACGCAGCTCAACTTCCAGCCCGGCTCGGTGGATCCCACGGACGTGCCGCTTGACATTCGGATTGACGGCGCGGGCTTCTTTCAGGTGCGGGCCATCAACGAAGGGGACGAGATCATCGCCTACACGCGGGCCGGCAACTTCACCATCAACTCCGAGGGCACGCTGGTGCTGAGCAACACGCTGGGTACGCCCATGGAGCCGCCCATCACCATTCCGCAGGATGCCCTGCAGATCACCATCGGAGCCAACGGGGAAGTACGGGTGCGGCAACCCGGTGCGGCCACGCTCAACACCGTCGGGCAGATTCAACTGGCCCGCTTCGTGAACCCCGAGGGTCTGCTGCAGATCGGCAACAACCTGTACGCGGAATCCGATGCGTCGGGTCCTCCCGTGGTGGGCGATCCCCAGTCGGACGGCCTGGGGGCGATCTTCCAGGGCCAGTTGGAGCTCAGCAACGTGGAGCCCGTGCGGGAGTTGATCGCGCTGATCACCACCCAGCGGGCGTTTGAGTTGAACAGCCAGTCCATCCAGGCGGCGGACCAGTCGCTGCAGGTGGTCAGCAACCTGAGGCGGTTCTAGTCGAGCGGAGTAAGCGAAGCATAGCGTAAACCTCACGCGGCAGGATGCGAAGATGAACGGCAAGGAGTGCATGACATCGTTTCTTTTCTCGCGGCCGGTGCAGCGGGCGGCCATCGCGGCCCTGTGCCTCTGGGCGCTGGCCTGTGCGGCGGCCCGGGCGGAATCGGTGCGGGCCTGGCCCACCGCGGTGATCGTGGACGACCACGTTCGGATCGGCGACGTGTGCGACCTGGAGGGGTTTGACGCCGACACGTACGAGCGCGTGCGGGACATCGCGATTACCGACGCCCCGCAGCCCGGCGGATCGGTGCAGATCACCCTGGATCACGTCCGCGCCGCGCTGGCCCGCGAAGGCGTCAACCTGGCCACCGTGGTGGTCAAAGGCGCCACGCGGTGCGCCGTGACGCGACCGGAAGGCCGCGTGGCGCCCCCTGCCGCGGATGCCGGCCCGAAGGCTGCGGCCGCCCCGACCGCGCGCACGCTGCGACGGGTCGTGCAGGACTTCTTCCAGCAGGAACTCGCCGAGACCGACGGCCGGGTGAACGTGCAGTTCGGACGAACGGCCGAGCCCGTGCTCGATCTGAGCGAGCCGGAGTTTGAGTTCGTGGTGACCCGGCGATCGGCCAGGTCGCTGGGCCTGGTGAGCCTGGACGTGGCCGTGCGTCGCGCGGGCCAGACGGTGCAGGTGGTACCCATGGCGGTCACCGTGAGCCTGACGCGTCCGGTGGTCGTGGCGCGGCGGGCGATCAACGCCCAGGCGCCGATCCGAGCGGAGGACCTGCACGTGGTGGAGATGACGTTTACGCAGGTCGGACAGGCCGGTCTGGCGGAGGCGCAGCGGGCGATCGGGCAGCGTGCGAAGCGGTTCATCGCTGCCGGGGAGACCCTGCACCTGCGCATGCTGGAGCCGGTGCCGCTGGTGCATCGCGGGCAGATCGTGGAGGTGCATACGCTGGCCGGCGGCGTCCGGCTCGTGACGGCGGCCAAGGCCATGCAGAGCGGGGCGTTCGGCGACCTGATCGAGCTGCGCAGCCACGACGGAGCCAAGCGGAGGCTTACCGCGGTGGTCACGGGGCCGCGGCGCGCGGAAGTGAGGCCCGGCGGCGCGCGAACGGACGACGAGAAGACCCTGCTGGCGGAGGCGAACCGATGACACGAAACGGACTGCTTCTGGCCCTGTGTTGGACGATGGCCTGGGTCTCGACCAGCTCGGCCCAGACCACGTCTCTGCGCAAGCGGCACGCCACCACGCAGCCGGCGGACGCCCGCTCGCGTGAAGCCACGGCGTACGAGGGAAACAAGACGCTCGAGAGCAACTCCCTCATTGCCGTGCCCGTGCCGCCGCCCAAAGGTTTCCAGGTGAACGACCTCATCACCATCATTGTGCGGCACCAGCGGTCGTTCGAATCCGACGCGGACATGGAAAGCAAGAAGAAGTTCCAGATCCAGAGTGAGCTGGACGCGTTTCTGAAGTTCACCGACGGCGGATGGGGCGCCACGAACTTCCGGCGCGGCAAGCCGAACGTGGACTACAAGTTCGACTCCAAGGTGACCAACGAGGCCGGCACCAGCCGGGACGACCGGCTGACCACCCGCATCACGGCGGAGATCGTCGACGTGAAGCCCAACGGCACCATCGTGCTGCAGGCGCGCAACGAAGTGAAGTTCGAGGACGAAACCAGCGTGATGACCCTCACCGGCATCTGCCGCAAGGAGGACGTGACGCCCGACAACTCCGTGCTCAGCACGCAACTGGCGGACCTGCGCATTGACGTGCAGAACAGCGGCGCCGTCCGGGACGGCTCCCGCCGCGGCTGGCTGACCACGCTGCTGGACGTTCTGAGGCCCGTTTGAAAGAGGTTCCGGTGACGCTACGACATGCAATCCTGCTGCCGGCGACGTTTGCACTGCTCGCGGTCTGCGCCCGGGCTGCCGAGGTGACCTGTCTCATCGGCGACGTGACGTACCTGAAGGGCCAGCGCGTCAACCGCCTGATCGGTATGGGGCTGGTCGCCGGCCTGAACGGCACGGGGGACGGCGACCAGTATGCGCCCACGATGCGAGCCCTGGCGGAGGGGCTCAAGCATCTGGCCGTGCCCGTCGTGTCCCTCGACGAGCTCCAGGACACCCGCAACGTGGCGCTGGTCTTGGTCGAGGCGACGCTGCCGGAAAACGGCGTGCGAGAGGGCGATCGGGTGGACGTGCACGTGTCGGCGTTCGGCGCCGCCAAGAGCCTGGCCGGCGGACGCCTGCTGCCGACGCCGCTGGTTCACCACGACATGTCCGTCGGCACGGTGTTTGCCTTTGCCGGCGGTCCGCTGAAGCTGGTCAATCCCACGACGCCCACCCGCGCCAGCGTGTCCGGCGGGGCCGTGATGGAGGAGGACGTACTGCTGGGCTACATCGCCCACGGCCGGGAGTTGCCCTACACAAGTGACTGGATTCAGCCGTCCGCACGGTACATCACGCTGGTCCTGAACGACACACACGCCACCTGGGCGCTGGCCCACGAGATCGCCGCGACCATCGACTCCGAGCTGTCCCTCGCGGCCGACGTGGACCACGTGGCCCTGGCCGTGGATCCCAAGAACGTGCTGGTCTTCGTGCCGGAGGAGCAGACGCCGGCCTCGTGGATCCGCGACATCGAAACCCTGCTGCTGTTGGTGCCGGAGAACGAGGCCCGGGTGGTGATCAACCGCCACACGGGGACCATCGTGGTGTCCGGCAACGTCAACATCTCTCCCGTGGTGGTGTCGCAGCGGGGACTGACCGTGACCATTCTCCCCCCCAGCGCGGAGGGCGCGGCCGACGAGTTGGTGGTCGGCCCGCAGACCTTCGTCGGCATCGACCCCAGCCGGGCCGGCGGATCCACGGTGAATGACCTGCTGGCCGCGTTGAACCGTCTGAACGTGAACGTCGAGGACCGCATTGCGATCCTCACGGAAATCCATCGGCTTGGCAAGCTGCACGCCAAGTTGTTGTACGAGGAGTGAACGTGACGATCGACACCACCATCCAACCGCCCGAACCCGCTGCGAAGTCCAACGCAGAGGTGTCGTCGTTCGACGTCGCCCGTCAGAAGGCGAACGGGACGCTTCGCAAGGTGGCCGACCAGGTCGTGGGCAGCGTGTTCTACGGCACGCTCCTGCGGCAGCTTCGGGCGAGCGCGCTGCAGGGCGCGTACGGCCACGGCGGACACGGCGAGCGGGTCTTCCAGGCCCAGCTCGACCAGACCCTGGCCGAGCAGGCCGGACAGGCCCGCACCTTCGACCTCAGCGCGGCCCTGGTCCGCGACTTGGTCAAACAGCAGACCCATATGGAGCTGGCGGCGGAGCATGCCACACACGCGCGGAGTGAACAGGCGTGAAGACACGAAATGCGAATGACCGGTTGACTGGACTGCTGACCCTGCTGGACCGCCTCGAGTGGATGCACCGCGAACTGCTCGACGTGATCCGCGACAAGATCGAAAAAATGCGTTCCTCCAACCTGGACGGAATGCGCGACTGCATCACGCGGGAGGCCGCGCTCGTGCAGGAGGTGACTGAGCAGGAGGGGTTGCGGCGGCAGCTTATGGTGAGCCTGGGGCAGGAGATGGGCATCGCGCCGCACCAGGCCCGGACCCTGAACGTCCGCGAGCTGGCCCGGCGGGTGGATGCGTCCCGGCGTGAGCCGTTGCTTGCCGCGGCCGACCGGCTCCGGGGGACCGCGGCCCAGGTGGCCGAGGCCAACCGCGTGGCCGGTCTGATTGCACGAGAGATTCTGCGGCACTTCCGCCACGTGTTTGCGGCGATGACGTGCCTGGAGAACGGACCCGGCGGGTACACCCCGCGGGGGCAGCGCCAGACGGCGGCGGGTCAGAAGCTGCTGGACGCCGTGGGATAGCCGGTCGGGCGTCCGCGAAAGGAACAGGAACCGGCGGATACGTCCGCCGCAAAGGGTGAGCACATGGGATTGATGTCATCGGCATTGCAGATCGGTCGAAGCGCCGTGATGACCTATCAGGGCGCGATGCAGGCGGTCGGCAACAACGTCGCCAACGCCGGCAACGCCGACTACACGCGCCAAACGGCGGGCCTGGCGGCCATTCCCGGCGTGCCCATGGGCCCCGGCCTCCAGCCCGGCGCGGGCGTGGCCATCGCCTCGCTCAAGCGGAATATCGACGAAGCGCTGGAGGCCCGCATCCGTACGGCCATCGGCGAGAAGCAGTCGGCCCTGACGGAGGGCGACTGGGTCCGCCGCATCGAGACCTTCTTCGATCAGGACAGCGGGGCCGGCATTTCCAACCAGCTCACGAACTTCTTCAACGCCCTGAGCGAAGTGCAGAACAACCCGGAGGATTCCGCCATCCGCGGCGTGGCGATCACCTCCGGCCAGACCCTGGCCGGCTCGCTTCAGCGGCTGCGCCAGGAGCTGCTGGCCATGGGCGAAGAGATCAACGACCAGATCGAGGGCCTCGTGGTTACCGCGGACGGACTGGCCACGGAAATCGCCGACCTGAACGCCCGGATCACCGCCGCGGAAGGCTCCCGTCAGGGCCACGCCAACTCCCTTCGCGACCAGCGTGACGCGAAGCTCCGCGAACTCAGCGAATTCTTTGACGTGACGGTCCGCTACCAGCCGGACGGCTCCATTTACGTGTACCTGGGCAGCGAGGCCCTGGTGCAGGGCGGCATCAGCCGCGGACTGCAGACCGAAACGCAGGTGGACGGCGAGTTCGTGCGGACCCTGGTGCGGTTCCGCGATACGAACGCTCCCGTGCGGGTCGGCGGCGGCAAGATCGAAGGTCTGGTCAACGCCCGTGAGAATCAAGCGTACGGGCGCATCGCCGGCGTGGACCAGCTTGCGTCCGGGCTCATCGCCGAAGTGAACCGCGTCCACTCCGACGGGCAGGGGCTCATCGGCTTCACTTCCGTCACCGGCACCTATCACGTGACGGATACGGACGCGCCGCTGAGTTCCGCGGCGGCCGGGCTGCAGAACCCGCCGCAGAACGGAAGCTTCTTCATCACGGTGCGCGACACGGCCACCGGAACGCCCGTGGCCTACCAGATTGACGTGGACCTGGACGGGCAGGGCGACGACACGTCGCTGCAGTCGCTGGTGGACGACATCAATGACCGGGTGGAGGGCGTCACCGCGTCCATCACGGCGGATCGCCGGCTGCAGATTGTGGCCGACACGGGGTACTCGTTCAGCTTCGGGCACGACGGCCAGCGGTATCGGGACGACACCGCCAATGTGCTGGCCGCGCTGGGGGTCAATACGTTCTTCGACGGGTCCACCGCCGGCGACATCCAGGTGAACGCGGCCCTGCAGGCGGACGCCCGTCTGCTCGCCGCCTCGATGACGTATCAGCCCGGCGACGGCGACAACGCCGGGCGCCTGGCCGGCGTGCTGAACAGCCCGAGCGAATTGCTGAACGGGTCCAGTGTGCTGCAGTTCTACAACAACGTGGCCAACGACGTAGCCGTCAACGGGGCCGCCGCCCGCACCGGCGGCGAGGCCGCCTCGGCCATTCTCTCCGCCCTGCAGACGCAGAAGGAGAACATCAGCGGGGTCAGCCTGGATGAAGAGGCGATCGAGCTGATCAAGTACGAGCGGGCCTTCCAGGGGGCCGCCCGCTTCCTGAGCACCGTCGACACGATGATGACGGAATTGATGAACATCATCCGGTAATCCCGGGTGGCAAAGGACCAGGCTATGGCCATCGGACCGATCAACATCACGCGCGTCAGCCACAACATGCGTTCCCTCTCGCTGTTTGAGTCACTCCAGCGAGGGCAGGTCACGCTGTATGACGAGCAGAACCGCGTGGCGTCGGGCCGCCGATACCTCTCGCCCAGCGAGGACCCGGCTTCCGCCGCGCAGGTCCTGCGGATGACCGAGATTCTCGACCAGCGGGAGCAACTCGTCCTCAACGTCCGGCACGGCGACAACCTGCTGATGGCCGCCGACACCGCCCTGACGGAGGCAAACGACCTGCTGGTCGAGGCGCACTCGATCGCCAGCCAGCACCTGGGCACGCTGTCCGACGCGGAGCAGCGCCAGGCGGCGGCCGAGTTGGTGTCGGCCATTATCGATCAGCTCGTGAACGTGGGAAACCGCGAATACATGGGGCGCTACATCTTCGCCGGGCGCAACTCCGGATTGCAGCCGTTCACGTACGCCCGGGGCGGCATCGCCTACACGGGCGACGCCGGGCAGCTCAGCGTACGGGTGGGCGCGCAGGAGCTGGAGGACGTCAGCTTCTCCGGCCACGCGGTCTTCGGCGCGCTAAGCGGGCGCGTGGGCGGGCTGGTGGACCTGGATCCCCGACTGCGGCCCGAGACGCGTCTGGAAGACCTGGATGGGGCAAACCAGAAGGGCATTCGCCGGGAGCACCTGGTCATCGTCGAGGAAGGCGGGGCCGGACGGTTCCTGGTGGACCTTACCCAGGCCGACACGATGGCCGACGTCGTGGATTTCATCAACGACGCGGCGGAGGCGGCCGGCGCCGCCCTCACCGCGTCCCTGACGGACACGGGGCTCGAGATCACGCCCGCCGGGTTCGCCGTTTCCGTCACCGACACCAGCACCGGGCTGATCGCGTCGGACCTGGGCGTCCTGACGCCGGTCGCTCAGACCGATCCCATCACGGGCGCGGACCTCAACGTGCGGGTGACCGCCACGACGCCGATCGCGGAGCTGATGGCCGGGGCGGGCGTGGACCTGACGGACTCGATCCTCATCCGCAACGGCGCGGACGAGGCGGTGGTGGATCTGAGCGGCGCCGAGACCGTCCAGGACGTTCTGAACCGGATCAACAACGCCCGCGTGAACGTGTGGGCCGTCATCAACGAGGCGGGCACGGGCATCGAGGTGATCAACCTCGTGTCCGGGACCGCCATGAGCATTGGCGAAAACGGCGGCCTGACCGCCACCGCCCTGGGCATCCGGTCGCTGGACCGGGACACGTCGCTTTCCTCGCTGAACGACGGCCGGAGCGTGGAGACGAAGGAGGGGGAGGACGACATCCGCATCACCGCCAAGGACGGCAGCACGGTGGATGTGAACCTCGACGGTGTGGAAACCATCGGCGACGTGATCGACCGGATCAACGACGCCGCCACCGCCGCCGGTGTGGCCATCGAAGCCGGCCTGGCCCTCGTCGGAAACGGGATCCGCATCGCGGACACCACGGGCGGCGCGGGCGACCTGGTGGTCAGTCGGCTGAACTACTCGTACGCCATCGACGATCTGGGGCTCGAACAGGTCGCCCGGGGCGCCAACGCGGAAGTGGTCAGCGACGACACCAACGGGGTCCGCGCGGACAGCGTGCTGACCGCCCTCTACGACCTGGAGCACGCCCTGCGGGAGAACAACGAACTGGGCATCACGCTGGCCGCCGATCGCCTGAACGCGTTCATGGACGATTTTCTGGAGGCTCGCGGCGTGATCGGCGCCCGCTCGAGGGGGTTCTCCGACCGGCTGACCCAGATGGAGAACGCGAAGTACGCGACGCAGGAGTATCTCTCGAAGCTGCGCGACCTCGACTACACCGAGGCGATCACCCGGTTTCAGTCAACACAGGTCGCGCTGCAGGCGTCGCTGATGACGGGTTCGCGGCTGATGAGCCTGTCACTGATGGACTACGTGTGATGGCAAGCCGAGGGGGCGGAAGCCGCCGGGGAAATCGAGGCCGGACGGGAATCCGGAATGGCACGCGGACGGCGGGCGGGTGGCCCGACCGCCGGTCCGATACGGTCGCCCGTGTGGAGACGGGCAGCGGGGGTCGGAGACACCCGCAGAAGGTGGACGGGTCGTGAGCGCCACCGGTCGATGGTCGACCGGCGCGACCGCCGCCGACCGAATAGGAAGGGCCACAGGAGAAGACGCGATGATCATTCAAACGTCGCGCTTTGGACCACTGGACGTGGACGACCAGCGATTCATCAGTTTCGAGACGGGTGTTCTGGGATTTCCCGACCAGAAGACCTACGCGCTGGTTCAGACGGGTGAAAACAGCGGGTTCTATTGGCTGCAGTCGGTGGATCGCCCGGACCTGGCGTTCATCGTCTGCGATCCTCGGCTGTTCGTCACCGACTACCGGGCGCCGATCAAGGCGGAGGAGCTGGCGTCCATCGGGCTGAGCACCCCGGACGACGCGCAGGTCTTCGTGATCGTCAACAAGATTGACGACATGCTGACCGGCAATCTGCAGGGTCCGCTGGTGATCAACGTCACCACCCGGACGGCGCGCCAGCTCGTGTTGAGCGACCGGCGGTATTCCACCCGCCACCCGCTCATGCGGCTGCCCCAGCGGCAGGCCGTCAGCAAGACCGCCTGACGTCGGACCGGCTGGCCGGATCGGGGGGCCCTCCCGTATAATGCGACCGGACTCAGATCCGGTCTTCGGGCACCCGGTCCGCGTGCGGTGAACAGGTACGCGGCGGGAAGGGTGAGCGCTTTGGATGGCGCGCACCCGACGGAGTCGGTCCCTTGTCGGGCCGCCACGCCTCCGGTCGCGTACCGGAACGAGGCATCGGCATAACCAAGGAAGGAGCCGAGGATGTTGGTGCTAAGCAGAACCCGCGATGAGACGATCATGATCGGCGATGACATCGAGATCACGGTCGTGGACATACGCGGTGACAAGGTCCGACTGGGCATCAACGCACCGGGGCACGTCCCGGTGCATCGGAAGGAGGTCTACGACGCCATCAAGCGGGAAAACCGCCAGGCCGCGCAGATCTCTCCCACGGACGTGTCGGCAGTAACCAATGTGTCGGAGAACGGATCCGTTTCCCGGAACAGGCGCAAGAAGCGCTAGACCTCCCGCCCCCGGTCCCCGACCGGCACGGCGGCAACGCAAACCCGTGCTCTTCCTGCCCGAAGACCGCACGGGGCAATCAAGGAGGATTGCACCATGAGTCGCATTACGAACAACATTCCAGCGGTCGTGGCTCAGCGACACCTGGGGGGTTCCCAGAAAGACCTGCGCGTCTCCCTGGAACGCCTCTCCAGCGGGCTTCGCATCAACCGCGGTGCGGACGACCCGGCCGGCCTGATCGTGTCCGAGCGGTTGCGTTCGGAAATCAACGCGGTCGGCCAGGCGGTCAAGAACTCGGAACGGGCCATCAACGTCATCGCCACGACGGAGGGGGCCCTGAACGAGGTCTCCGCCCTCCTGAATGACATCAACGCCCTGCTCATCGAGGCGGCGAACAAGGGCGCCTTCTCGGACGAGGAAGTGGCGGCCAACCAGTTGCAGATCGACTCGGCCATCGACTCGATCAACCGCATCGCGAACACCACGACCTTCGCCGGGCGCAAACTGCTCGACGGCTCGCTCGACTACGTCACCAGCGGCGTGAACGGGTACGCGCTGGCCGACGTCCAGATCCTGGGCGCCAAGTTCGGCACGCGCGAGTTCGTGGACGTGGACGTGGTCGTCACCTCCGCCGCACAGCCCGCCCGCATGGGATTCGGGTTCGTCGCCGGCCAGACCGCTCTGGGCGCGGACGGCCTGTACCGCATCGGCTCGGCGGTCACCATCGACATCCAGGGCGTCGAGGGTGTGGCCACGCTGAACTTCCCGGCCAGCGCCAGCATTCCGGACATCGTCCGGGCCATCAACGCCCAGACCGACGCCACCGGCGTCCTGGCCACCTCGGCCGCCGTGGGGGGAACGGCCGGCGCCGGCATCGAGATGTACAGCCGCGGCTACGGCTCCGACCAGTTTGTGCGCGTGCAGGAGGTGTTCGGCAGCGGCCCGTTCGGCACGGTCGACCTGCTCAACCACAACAATGACGACCCCTTCGTCCCGGCGGAGCGGAGACGCGTGGAAGGCCACGACGCGGAAGGCACCATCAACGGCGCGCCCACCGTGGGTCAGGGCCTGGTGCTGCAGCTCAACTCGTTCCTGCTGGACGTCAAGCTGACGCTGGACGAGACCTTCGGCATCGGGTCCACGACGTTCGCCATTACGGGCGGCGGCTCGCTCTTCCAACTCGGACCGCGCATCAACACGAACCAGCAGGAGAACATCGGCGTGCGGGCCATGCATGCCAACAAACTGGGCAACCGCGTGGTTGGGTTCCTTTCCTGGCTGCAGGACGGGCAGCAGTTCGCCATGCGGAACACGCAGAACCTGCAGAAGGCGTCCGACGTCGTCAACGAGGCCATTGACCAGGTCTCCGTCCTCCGGGGCCGATTGGGTGCCTTCGAGCGGAACACGCTGCAGGCGAACATCGCCCAGTTGCAAATCACGTCCGAGAACCTGACGTCGTCCGAATCGGTGATCCGCGACACGGACTTTGCCGTGGAAACCACCGAATTGACCCGGGCCCAGGTGCTGGTCCAGGCCGGAAACAGCATTCTGGCCATCGCCAACGCCCAGCAGCAGAACGTCCTGTCGCTGCTCGGCGGCTAATCCGACCGGCGGAAACGTACGGTTGCAGCTCGCGCGGCGGGCAGGGTCCCCGAGACCCACGGGACACCCTGCCCGCCGCTTTGCACGCCGCGCAGGTCCACGCAGAGAAGTTACATTCAAGGGATCAGGGAATGCCCGTCAGCAGGTTGCCCGACAGGCGTAGGCCGCGTCTTCCTTGCAGCAAGCCTGGATGACCGGACCCTCCGGGCCGCCCAGGGCCACGCACGCGTCGTAGTAGGGGCAAATGCCCTCGTCCGCGCTACCCAGGGCACCGAGCAGCCCCGCAAGCGTCTGCCGCGGATCGAGCCCGGCCAGAGGAGACGCTACTTGCGTACCGGCCGATCGCTGACGTCCCAAAGCCACCCGGAACAACTGCTGAAGCGTGCCGATCGAAATGGCATCCGCCGGCACGGCCAACTGGTACCGGCCGCGGGGACCGCGCTCCTTCCGAACCACCTTGCCCGCAGTGAGGATCTTCAGGCCCGCATCCAGCTTCGTGAGCGGCAGGGCCGTCCGGTTCCTCAGTGCCGTGCGCGACAGCGGTCCCGGCGCCGCGACCATTTCCATCAGGATATCCATACCGTGTTGCGCTGCAGCACCGTCTGACGAACCCATATTCCTTGTGTCTCCCGCGAAAACAGATCGCAGACAAGGCCGAAAGGCGATTGACTGGCAAATCATCATAGGCCGCCGGATCGGTCAATCCAAGCCGGTCGCCACAGGTTCGGGCTTCGTTTGGAAGACCGCGGCAACGACGGTGGGCCGACCAGTGTAGGGCGGACGTCCAAACTGGTTGCCAGACAAGAAGATACGCCAAGCCCTTCCCCGGTTCCGTACGGCGAGCCGCGGCCACGCCCCTGCCGGTGCCACCGTGAATTCGGTAGAATCCGGCCTGTCGAGCCCCGGCGGTCCGGGGTCGACAAACCGGGATGAAACGGTATGAGCACCCAGCGGCGCATGTGCATTCTCACGGATGGATACCTGGATCTTTTCACGGCCAAGACCGCCGTGGGACTGCTCCGGTACTGCCCGGATGAGGTCGTGGTCGTGGTCGACTCCCACCACGCCGGCAGCGATCTTGCCTCGTTGGTGGGATGCGGCGCGGGCGTTCCGGTGGTGGACAGCATCCAGGCGGCCGTGGGTTATCGGCCCGATCATCTGGTCATCGGCGTCGCCCTGCCGGGCGGTCGGTTTCCCGACGCATGGCGGCGGCATATCCTCGACGGTCTGGCCGCCGGAATGCACGTGATCAACGGGCTGCACATGCATCTGGCGAATGATCCCGAGATCCTTGCCGCCGCCGCTCGGGCGCAACGGCGCATCGTGGACGTGCGAGCGGTCACGCAGCCGCGGGAGGTCGGGACCGCCCGGGCCCGTTCCACGCGAGCCCGTCGCGTCCTGACGGTTGGAACGGACTGCAACCTGGGCAAGCGGCTGACGGCCATGGAGCTGACCCGCGCCCTGCAGGCCCGGGGTGTGCATGCCGAGTTCCTGGCCACCGGCCAGACCGGCGTCATGATTACGGGCAGCGGGATCGTGGTGGATGCGGTGCTCTCGGACTTCGTGTCCGGCGCGGTGGAGGCGGGGGTGCTGGAACGCGGAGACGCCGACGTCGTGATCGTCGAGGGACAGGGCGCCCTGATGCATCCCAGCTACTCCGCCGTGTCGCTGGGTCTGCTTCACGGCGCGGTGCCGGACCGGATGATTCTGTGCCACGCACCGTTGCGCGGCCGGTTTCGCAACACGGATGTGCCGCTGCCGCCGTTGCCCGAGACGATCCGGCTTTACGAAGCCCTGCTCCGCCCGCTCCACGCCGGCCGAGTGGCGGGCGTGGCCCTGAACTGCCATGGAATGGCCGAGGATGCGTATCGCGAGACCCTGGACCGCATCCGATCGGAAACCGGTCTGCCCACCGTCGATTGCATCCGCGACGGCGCGGGCGTCCTGGTCGACGCGGTGCTGGCCGATGACGAGACGGATCCGTGAAGCGGAAGAAACCATCTTCATCTTCCTCGCTACCGCCCGCTGCCGGACGAGGGTCCCGTTGGGGGGCCCTGGCGAGGCCGGCCGTCGTGGCTGCCGCGGCGCTGGTGATGGGGTTGCCCTCGTTGCCGGGGGACTTCCTGCCGGGCGATGACATCACGCTGGTGCGGGACCACGTCCTCATCAACCATCCGTCTCTCGATCACGCGATCAAGCTCTTCCGCCCCGACGCGAACCGCGACCTGTACCAGCCCGTGCCTCTGCTGACCTTCGCCGCGAATTTCGCCATCGTCCACGGACTGGGCCTGCGGGCCGAGGCCACCGGGCCCCAGGCCGGGGTGTGGCTGTTCCATCTGACCAATGTTCTGTTGCACGCCGCAACCGCCGTGCTGGTCTGGTGGCTGATCGCGCGATGGTCGAGCGACACGTGGCTGCCCACCCTTGCGGCCGTGCTGTTCGCCATCCATCCCCTGAACGTGGAGACGGTTGCCTGGCTCAACGGGCGGATGATGCTCACGTCCACGTTTTTCGCCGTGGCAGCCCTGCTTGCCGCCGATGCCTGGCAGGCCCGGGGCCGTTGGCCGGCGGCCCTGCTGTGCGTGGTGTGCGCCGTCCTGTCGATGATGTCGAAGGTGCGTCCGGGGTTGCCGGCGCTCATGCTTCTGCTCCTGCTGCTGCGCGGCCGGCGACCGGCCGCGCGAGTGTGGGTGGTCTGGGGAATCGTGGCGGCGACCACGGCGTTCTTCGCCTGGGTGAACCTGGGGCTCTCCCGTGGGCTGCTGGAGGCCGGGGCGGAGACGCTCGAAGGGTCGGGTGTGGTGCGAACGATCCTGGCCCTCGGATGGTATCTGGGCCGTTTCGTCGTGCCGTACGGTCTGGCCCCCTGGCATCCCTCTCCGAACCCGGCGCGCTGGACCGACCCCGCCCTGCTGCCCGCTGCGATCATCGTTCTGCTGGCGGCCGGCGCGGCCCTGGTCTCGTGGCGGCGCGAGCGATGGGTCGGTCTGGGCATCGTGTGGTTCCTCATCACGATCGCGGTCACGCTTCCCCTTGTTCCGTCCCGCAATACGCTGGTGGCCGAACGCTACTTCTACCTCCCGGGCATCGGGCTGTGCTGGTCGGCCGCCGCGCTGCTGACCGCGGCGCTCGGCGTGATACGGCACAGGCGTGCATCCGCCGGAAACGTCGCGTTTCTGGCGATCGGCATCTTCGTTGCGCCGGCCCTGCTGGTCACGAGTTGGCGGTACACACAGACGTACCGAACGGGTATCGCCCGGGCGGAGCGGATCGCGGCATGTCACCCGGACGCGGAAGGCGTGTGGCGGAACCTGGCCCAGGCGTATCTTCACGCGGGCCGGTTCCGCGAGAGCGTCGAGGCGGCACGGACGGAACGGCGCCTGCATCCGGATGCGGAATCCACGTCCGCCGCACAACTGGAAGGTATGGCGCTCTTCCGTCTCGGCCGCATCGCCGAAGGGCAGGCCCTGCTGGAAGCCGCCGTCGAGAAATCGCCGGAAGACGCCGTCGGCCTCTTCCGGCTGGCCGGCCTGTATCAGGAAGCGAACCGGCGGCAGGACGCGCTGCGCACGTTCGTCCGCGCCGCGGAAGCGGACCCCCATTACAACCCCGCCCTGACCGCCGCCGGTACGCTGCTGCTGGGGGAGAAACGGCATGAGGAAGCCCGGGCCCTGTTCGAGCAGGCGTTGCAGAACAACCCGTATGACCTGACGGCCCACCTCGGGCTCGCCGAGATTGACGTGGATCAGGGTCGACTGGACGCCGCCGCCGACCGCCTGGAATCCATGCTGTCGTGGATTCCCGGCTACGACGGCGCCCGCGCCACCCTGGCACTGGTCGAGTTGCGGCGCGGCCGGCCGGAAAACGCCCTGATCCAGGTCGAGCGGATCATGGCCAACCCACAGCGAAATCCTCGCAATGTCTCCGAGAGCCTGCTGGCCGCCCTGAAGGAGTACTCCGCCGAGCGCACGGAAGACCCCTACGCCATCTTCCTGGCCTCTTTGCTGCTGCTCGACCAGGGCCAGCCGGCGGTCGCTCGTCAGGGCCTGCTGGCGTTCAAGAGCCTCTGCCCGGACCCTGCCTGGCAAGCCCGGGCCGACCGCTGGCTCGCTCGCTAGGCGAGGATTGATTCCCGGATTGCAGGCGCCCCGGCTTTTTTCCGTTGACAGGGGCCGGTCGCCGTTTGACATTCAGCACCCCGGACGAGCGAGACAAGCGAATCCGGACGCCTGTTGCGGAGACCCTCGTGTCGGACAATCATTCTCCTTTCCGAATCGTGGTTCTGTGGGCGCGGCTGGCCGTCCTCGCAGCCCTCATGGTGCTTTGCGTGAGTGCGGCGCTGCGGGCCGGAAAGGCCACGGCCGATATTGCCCCCGAGGATCTCTACGGCCTCTACGTCCTGACCCCGGCGGTGGTTGCGATCGGGCTGGCCGTCGTGACCGCACAGGTCCTGCCGGCGCTGGCCCTGGGCGTGCTGACGGCCGCGGCCATGCTGCTGCCCTGCCTGCCGGCCGACGCACGGTACGGCGAAACGAACACCGCCGTCGCCGCCGTACGGGTGGCCGTCGAGACGTACGTGGTTGGGGCCATCGCCGACGCGGACCACATCAAGATCATCGTGTTCACGCTGACGATCGGGGGGATGGTCGGCGTGATCGGCGCCAACGGCGGGACCGCCGCCCTGGTCGCCCTGGTGGCGGGTCGGGCGCGGGGCCGGCGGGCGGGTCAGCTCGTGGCCTGGCTGGCCGGTCTGCTCGTCTTCTTCGACGATTACGCGAACAGCATGATCGTCGGCCCGACGCTTCGCCCGGTGTTCGACCGGCTGCGGCTGTCGCGGGCGAAGCTGGCGTACATTGTGGATTCCACCGCCGCCCCCATTGCCTCCATCGCCCTGATTGGCACGTGGATCGGAGCGGAGATCGGCTACATCCAGGACGGGCTGCGCGAGTTGGCTCGTCTGGGCACGCCGGCGTGCGTGGCGGACGTGACGGCCTATCAGGCGTTCCTGCAGAGCCTGCCGTATCGCTTCTATCCCATCTTCGCGCTGGTTCTTGTGGGTCTGCTGGCCGGCATGGGGCGGGATTTCGGTCCCATGCTGGCGTCGGAGCGGTCCGCGAAGCAGGCCCCGGCCCCGGCGGAGGCGGAGGTCGCGGCCGGCCGTCGGCGCGCGTGGCTGGCGGCCATCCCTGTGCTGGTCCTCGTGGCGGGTACCGTGGCCATCATCCTGATCACGGGCATCCGGGCCGTTCCGGCGGGCGAACGCGTGACGGCGCAAGCCGTCCTGTCGGGCGCCGACGCGTTCGGTTCCATTCTGTATGCCGCGATTGGATCGCTGGTCGTGGCCGCCCTGCTGGGGGTCATGGCCCGTCTCGGCACTCTGGCTCAGACGATGGAGGCGACGCTGGACGGGATGTCGCGGATGTTCCCGGCCGTCGTGGTGCTGGTGCTGGCGTGGGCCCTGTCGAAGTCCACGTCGGACCTGCGTCTGGGCGCGGTGGCCACCACGTTTCTTCAAGGAGCCGACGTGAAGCTGACGTGGCTTCCGCTGTTGATCTTCCTGGCGGCCGCCGGCGTCTCTCTGGCGACCGGTACGTCGTGGGGCACGATGGCCATTCTCTGCCCCGTAGCGGTGGAAGTGGCGGGCCGGTTGGTGGGCGATCTGCCCCCGGACGCCGCTCACCGCGTGTTCTACGCCTCGGTGGGAGCGGTGCTCGCCGGTGCGATCTTCGGCGATCACTGCTCGCCGATCAGCGACACCACGGTGCTTTCCGCCGCGGCCAGCGGATGCAGTCTGGAGGCGCACGTCTGGACCCAGGCCCCGTACGCGCTGGCCGCGTGCGTCGTCGCCGTTCTGGCCGGCAATGTGCTATGCACGGGGTTCGGGTTGCCGGCGTGGCTGTGCATCGGGCTGGGCGTGATCACGCTGGCCTTTGCCGTGCGCGTGCTCGGGCGGCGGACATGAGTTCACAGCAGCCCGATCGGACAGGTCCTGCAACTCGCGCAGCCAGTTCACCAGGTCGTCGAGGTAACGGTCTCGGCTTCCTGCAAACTCCAGTGTGTGGCGGGCACGCTGATACGTGGTGATCCGCAGGGTCGGCCAGGTGAGCTCCCGCAGGAACCGGCGCGTGGCGGCGTTGTCAATGATCCGCTCATCCTCGGCCAGCAGCACGTGCAGGGGTGTCGGCGGAGCGGAAGCCAGCCTCTGGGCCGTTCGATCCATTCGCCGCGAGGCGAGAAAGAAGCCCGCCGTGGCCTGGTGAAGCTGTCGGGCGTCGTTGCGGAGCCACTCGATCCACGCGGGGTCGTCGGTGAACAGCTCCGGATCATTCAGCGGGATGTCAAACAGCCGGCGGGGATCGGACAGCATGGCCCAGCCGATGCGCAGCTTGTCCATCGCCGACACGTCCACGACGGGAAACAGGCCCGGCGTGACCAGCGTCAGACTGGCGATCGGTTCCGGCCGTGTCACGTGCATGGCCGCCGCGAGCTTGCCGCCCCAGCTCACCCCGAGCACGTGATGCCGCCGAATGCCCGACCGTAGGGCGAGCTCATTCGCACAGGCAAACGCGTCGTCCAGCAACTGCCCGGGTCCGTCGGCGTGGCCGCGGTCTCTCTCGTTCCGGCCGGAGCCCCGCCGGTCCGGCTGCAGCACGGCGAACCCCGCCTGCCGCAGCCGCTCGGCCGACGCCTCGTACCATGCGCAGTGGGACTGAATGCCGTGCAGATACAGCACGTTGCCCACGGCCCGCTCGGGCGCCCAGTACCGCGCGTACGCCTCGTATCCATCCGACAATCGAACGTGCAGTTCCTCGAACCCGGCCATCGGGGCCGATCCTACCGTCAATCCCGGCCGGTTTCACGCCCCAAATCCGAGCCCGGCCCCCGCCGATGACAGCCCCGCGGCCCGTGATAGAATGCCCCGAGGAATCCGGAATCCCGGAATCGGCATGGAGAACCCGCGTGTCGGAGCAAACGGTCGAGATTCGCCAGGCCCTCACTCAATTCCTCCGCACGGATGCCCTCTTCGGCGTGCGAGCGGTACCGATCCCGCAACGGGCGCGCCCCACGGGATCGGGTCATGCGGCATCCGCCCCTTCACCGGCCGCCGTGCCGACGGTGGATCCGGCCGTTCGCGCGGAGAAGGCCGCGGCACTGAAGGCGCTGGACGAACGGAGCGTGAAGAATTGCACGAAGTGCGGGCTCGCCACCACCCGCAAGAACACCGTCTTCGGCCAGGGAGACCCGGCGGCCCGCCTGGTCTTCGTCGGCGAGGCGCCCGGAGCGGACGAGGACCGGCAGGGCGTAGCCTTCGTGGGCCTGGCCGGGCAGTTGCTCACCCGGATGATCGCGGCCATGGGCCTGACGCGAGAACAGGTCTTCATCTGCAACGTGCTCAAGTGCCGTCCGCCGGGCAACCGCGCTCCGGCGCCGGACGAGGTGGCCGCGTGCAGCCCGTACCTGACGGAGCAGATCCAGACGATCTCTCCGGAGGTGATCGTGGCCCTGGGCGCCCCGGCCGCCCAGACGCTTCTGCAGACGGGCGAGACCATCGGCCGTCTGCGCGGACGTTTCCACGACTACTATCCGTCCGGCACGGCGCTGCTCGGGGAGCCGATTCCCCTGATGCCGACCTATCACCCTGCGTACCTTCTGCGCAGTCCGGGGGAGAAGGCGAAGGCGTGGCACGATCTCCAGATGGTCATGGCGAAGCTGGGGTTGCCCCCTCCGGGAAACAGCCGATAAGACCATAAGCGCAGAAACAGCCGGGCGCTCGGGCCTGCCCGTGCAGTCCGCGCGCCCGGCTGTGGTTCCATTCCGGTCCGTCTATCCGCAGTCGTCCGTGGCGGTCAGGGGTTGTTAACCGTACCCCCGCCGGGCGAAATGGCCACACCCACCACCGTGTTCGTGTCCGACGGCGGGTATTGCACGTTGCAGTCACCGATTACGAGCATCGTCGAGCCGGCGATCAGGGCGGCCAGGGCTCGCAAAATGCGTCGCTTCATCGAGTTCATCTTCGCTCATCCTTTCCATCGCGCCGTCAGGTTTCCGCTCCGATTGAGCAGGGTCGGTCCTGCTGGAGGACACCTCACGGGCCTCGGCTTCGGTTCCAGGAATACCGCTTTTTACCATCCCGTTCAACCGTGTGACCGGCCGCCCGGGGCGTTTCCGGGCGGCCGGGTTCGGTACGGTCCTTACCGCCGTCGCTTCGCCTGGCTGCGCAGGCCCATCCAAGCCAGCAGGCTCAGCGGCATGAGAATCAAAGCGACGCCGTTGAATATGCCGCAGGGCGATCGGCCGGCGACACCGGGAATCGGCTGTTCCGGCGTTTCCTCCGGCACGCACTCGCCCATCTCCTCGTAGCAGAATTCACCCTCCGGGCACTCGACGGGCGTGTACACACATTGGCCGTCCACGCATGCGTCGATCGTGCAGAGGTTCCCGTCATCGCACTGCTCGTCTTCCGTACACAGGGGCTGCTCCGGCGGTTGCTCGGTACAGGCGTCGCCGATACCGTCACCGTCGGCATCCGCCTGGTCCGGATTGGCAACCAGCGGGCAGTTGTCGCAGGCGTCGCCGATGCCGTCGCCGTCGGTGTCCGCGTTGGTCGAATCGGCCACGTCCGGACACAGATCGCATGCATCGGCCACACCGTCCCCGTCGCGATCCTGGTCATTCGGGCCCAGATCGCAGTCGTCGCAGATGTCTCCCAGGCCGTCCCCATCGAGGTCCGACTGGTTCTCATTGGGGTCGCTGGGGCAATTGTCGCAGGCGTCGCCGATGCCGTCACCGTCATCGTCGTTCTGCTCGCCCGTCAGCGGGTTGCGCGGATTGATCACGTCCGGGCAGTTGTCGCACACGTCGCCCACGCCGTCCCCGTCTCTGTCGGCCTGGTCGTCGTTGGGCACCGTCGGGCAGTTGTCGCATGCATCGCCGAACTTGTCACCATCCGTGTTGAGCTGGTCTCTGTTACGCACCAGGACACAGTTGTCATCCGAATCGCAGATCCCGTCGCCGTCCGTATCCACGCAGCCGGGCGGCGGGGACTGACAGTTACCGGTCACCGTGACCGTGAAGCTGCAGGTGTACATCGGCGCCGTGTCCACCCAGCAGGTGACCACCGTGCTCCCCATCGGGAACTGAGACCCCGAGGGGTGGTCGCAGACCACGTTGCACTCCGGTTCCTCGAGTGCGACACGCGTGCCACTCCGCGGATAGACGCAGTAACAGCCATAGACGTCGGCCGGGGCCGCCGGGCAGACGCACAGCCCGCCGGTGCCGCAGTCTTCATCCACCTGGCACTCGTCCTGCATCGGGGGGATGCAGATGCCGCCATCGTCTTCCGTGCATTCGTACCCGTCCGGGCAGGGGTTTCCGCTCTGCTGGCACTGGTGATCGACGCACACCGGGGTGCCGTTGCAGAACAGGCCGTCATCCGGGCAGTTCGCGTCCTCCTCGCACTCCGGCTCGTAGCAGATGATCTCGCAGTCGTCCACGACCGGATAGTCAAAGGTCACCACTGCCCCGGCCGGACTCGTACAGGGAACCGAGATGTCCGGGCCGCACTTGCAGACCGGGCATTCCACATCGTCACAGGAGGTCCCGTCTCCATAGTACTCACCGTACGCCTCGCTGCAGTCGGCCCACGTCAGGACCTCGCAGGTCCCGTTCGGCAGGCAGCAGGCGCCCTCCGGCACCACACAGGGTTCCGACTCGCTGTTGGCGGTCACCGTCAACTGAACCCCGTTGGGACTGGTCAACAGCCACTCCAGATCGGCGCCGTCGAACTCGGCCTCAAACGCCTCGGCATGCACTCCCGGCTCGAACACCGTCGGCTGGCCGCGATCCTGCGGATCGGGGCTGAAGTAGTTCCCGGGCCCAAGCGGAATCGTCACCGCCATGGCGTTGGGGTTCTCGTAGCCCAGGCGAGCCTTGTACACCGGCGGATCCAGCGTGACGGTTTCCACGCACTCCAGCATCGGAATCACCGAGGCCGTCGGCCCGCAGTGCAGGGCAAATACGCCGGCGATGTCCGCCCGATCCGCGCTGATCAGGTCCAACGTAATCCGCACCTTCGACACGTTGCCCAGGGCGGGCACGCCGAAGTCGTCCAGGTCGACGTACACCCGGTTCAGCGGCTGCTGCCCGAAATCCAGCGTCTGCACCTTTCCGCCCGTGCTCTCGGGAGTGTACTGGATCGGACCCGTCCAGGTGCCGTCCGCCAGCTCCACGGAGACCTCGAACGGATTGGGATTCGTCAGCTCGAAGATCACCAGGTCCGGACCCGCGTCGTTGTACAGCATGTTCGGATCAAACAGCAGGTCGAACGATGGCGTCGGACCGGCCGCCGGCGCGCTCGACGTGACGTTCTTGACCATGTTGGCGCCTGTCACGGCATCCGTCAGATCCGCGGCGCCTCCGCGGAGCAGGAAGTCCGCGATGGTAAACCCCGGGGCGGGCGCGGCGCTCAGCGGCTCCGCCAGCAGCCCGGCCGGAATCAGAATGTCCGGATTCGGTGCGACCACCACGCCCGTCATCTCGCTCAGGTACAGCGGCTCCCCAAGACACTCCGGGACCGCGTCCGCCACGGCCGGCCCTGCCATAACAACCATCAGGATGGCTGCCGCCAGGCCTGCCCAGACCACTCGTCGCGCCGCGCGCGACTGACCAACAGACTTCCTCATCGCAGTTCCTCCATACACACGTGCAGAATGTGTCATCTCCACCATGCCACTCGATCCCTGGAGGCCGCCTCCGAGAGACGGCTCCACGGCAACATCTCTGCCCGCGCCGCGTCAGCGACGCATGAGAACACTTCGGTTGTGGCGTTTCAATGGGGAGAAATTGAAACGATCGGGTGCTGCCTCAGGCAGCGATCATCCTCGTATTCTCTGACCGCCGGCTCGCTGGCCCGTTCTCGGCGACCTGCGATCCACGTCCCCCCCGGCATCCTCCATTGTGTCGACCGCGACAAGACACGAAGGAGACGCCGACTGTGGGGCGCTCGATCTCTGTGCCCTTCCCCTCGCCTTACACCACAGGCGGCCACGTGTTCGACATGCACGCGCGGCAACCTGGGGGCCCTGCGTAGACCTCCTTGTTTGAATCATACACCTTCCGATGGCCAAGTGAAGTGGCGGACGCGGCAAATTCGTGTCCATCCGGACGATGGCAAGCTGGGGGTCCGTCCAACAGACAACCCGGCCCCCGCGGCGTCCGTTTTATCGGCCGTTTCGATGACTCTCCCCGGACCGCGCGATGCAGTGGCAATTCACACCCCAGGGCCGGTCCCACGAAGGACGGAATCGGACACTTCCCGGGCCCCCGTTTGACAGCCGATTTCCGCTGGTCGTAGACTGGTGCGAACGGGCCTGATTCGCAGTCGATCCGGTCGCCCCGGCAGACTCGCGTCCGGGTCGGATGTTCAGGGTCGCGCGGGGGGGGCTGGCCGGAACCTGACGGCGAAGGTGACAACCCAGGGTGAGAAGACGTGCCTCAGCCACCGGATATGTCCGATGCACTTGCCCAGGCCCGGGGGAACCCGGGATCGCCTGATCTGGTTCTCGAGATCGCCGCGGACGGACGGGTCGTACAGTGCCGTTCCGCCCGTTCCGAGCTGCTGGTCTGCCCGGCCGATCAGGTCGCGGGGCGGGATCTGTCCGCGGTCCTGGCGGTCGCGCCGGGCCGGATCCTCCAGGGGGTGCTGGCTGAGGCGCAGCGCACCGGGGAGTCGGCTTCCCTTCGGTTCAGTCTGGCCACCCCGTCGGGCGTTCGCTGGTTCGAATCCACGCTGGTTCCCCGGTACCCCCAGGGGCCGGGCGAGCAGCGGTCCCTCGTCGTCATTCGGGATGTGACGGACCCCAAGCGAACGGAGGACCGGCTGCGGCAGTCGGAAGACCTGCACCGAACGATTCTGGACCAGATGCAGGAAGCCGTTGTGTTTGCGGATGAGGAGGGGATCATCCGGCACATCAACGCGTTCGCCTGCCGTTACCTGCGGACGTCGCGGGAGCAGGCGGTCGGCCGGGATCTGCTGTCGTCTCATGCGCCCGCCATCCGTCCTCGCATCCGCGAGATCATCGATCGCTTCCGACGAAACCCGGACGTGCACATGATCAGTCACCAGCGGCCGCTGGGCGATCGGGAGCTCATCTTCCGATTCTCTGCGGTTCGAGACGCGGACGGACAGTATCGAGGCATCATCGCGAACCTGATTGACGTTACGGAGATCCGGCAGCTCGAACTGCGTCTCCAGCAGGCCCAGCGTATGGAAAGCGTGGCCCGGCTCGCCGCGGGCATCGCGCACGATTTTAACAACCTCATGGTGTCGGTCATCGGCCTGGCCACGTGTGTTCGGCGACGACTCGGCGAAGACCACCCGCACGCGGAGTTGCTGACGGAGATCGAGCAGGCCGGCGTGAAAGCCAGCGAGCTGGCCAACCGACTGGTCGAATACTCCCGGTCCGCCACGCTTCACACCCTGCCCCTGGACATCAACGCCGTAATCCGCCAGGCGGTGGATCGCTTCCGGGCGCGGGCCCCGGACACACTGGAGGTGACGCTCACTCTCGCGGACAACCTGCCCCAGGTCCATGCCGACCTCGTCAAGATGGAACAGGTGGTTCTGCATCTGCTCGACAACGGAGCCGCGGCCATGAACCACTGCGGGCGGCTGCGCGTCGCGACTGCCCGAACACAGCCCCCCGGGTCTGCCCGGACGGTTCACCCCGGCCTGGCCGACAGCGAACTGGTGTGCATCGCCGTGCAGGATGAAGGAAGCGGAATGGATGCCGAGGCCGCGCGTCGGGCCTTTGAACCCTATTTCCCTGCGTCCCCGGGCGGCAGCGGACTGGGCCTCGCCTGCGTGCATGGCATCATCGCCAGCCACGGAGGCTACGCCGACGTGGAATCCTCGCCGGGACGCGGCTCCACGTTCCGTGTGTACCTCCCGTTTCGGCCCGCGCAGACGGACACCCCCCCGTCCGGATGATCAGCGGCCCGACTCAGTACAACAGGGCGGCGTACGCGCCGGAGTTCTCCGAGGGGTCGTGCTCCCACTCGCGGCGTACCAGTTCCAGGCCGTGTGCGCACGACTCAAAGTGATCGCTGAGCTGCCGCAACAGGGCGGGGGGAGGGATGGAGTCGTCGTGAATCAGTTCCGAGGCGATCGCATAGGATCGCTTGCCCTGCTGCACGTAGTTCAGAAGCCGGTCCCGGGCGTGGGCCGCGGCCCGGGCTCGCAGGGCCTCGGGGTACACGCCGCTCCAGAAAAGCGTGTAGTCCCCGATGTGTCGGTACACCAGGCCCGTGCGCTCCGCCGCCGACAGGTCTGCACTCTCGGCCGCAACGGCCAGGGCCAGCATGTCTGCCACCTGGCTCAGCGGCCGGCCCTCCGCGTCCCGAACGGCGTGCAGCCGGTCGACGTGGATGAACTCCGTGAGCAGTTCCGCGAGGTACTCCACAATCTCGGGATTGCAGATGCCGAGTTCCGCCACGAACACGTTCTCCACGAGCCCGTGGAAAAACCGCTTGAGGGGGTGACTCTCACGAATCGGTTGCATGATGGCACGCTTCCATGGCAACGCTGAACGCAACAGCACCCTGCCCGGCGCGGGCCATGCCGCAACGGGCCGCCGCCTGTGTATCGTCCTGAAAAATCGTAGAATTCACATCTCGGCCGGGCAACTTCGGGGCGGTTCCCGCCCGCCCCGCCCCAGACCGCACGGGGGACGCCTTTCTCGGACCCTCTCCCCGACGCCGGCCGTTCCTCGCGCTATCCTGCGGAGCCGTGGAAAGCTATACTTCCCGCGGGACCGACGGCGGGAGGCAACCGGTCATGGACCTGCAGGAACTGCTGCGATTCGCGGTGAAGCAGAATGCATCGGACATCCACGTGCAGGCCGGGGTCAGCCCCGTGTTGCGCATAGCCGGGCAGATGCGAGCCGTCGAGTCCGCTCCCCTCTCCAACGACCAAGTGCAGGAGTTCGTCCGTTCCGTCGCCCCCCCGGACCGGCGCGAGACCCTCGAGGCGGACGTGGTGGCCGGGCTGGACTTCTCGTATGCGATCCCGGACGTATGCCGGTTCCGGTGCAGTGCGTACCAGCAGTTGGGACGGGCGGGCGTGGTGATGCGGGTCATCCGCACGGTCATTCCCTCCATCGACGAGCTGAACCTGCCGAAGGTTGTGCATGATATTGCCCTCTCCCGCCGCGGCCTGACCCTGGTCACGGGCACGACCGGCTCCGGCAAGAGCACGACGCTGGCGGCCATGATCGCCCTGCTCAACAACACGCACCGGACGAAAATCCTCACGATCGAAGACCCGATCGAGTACATCCACGCTCCCGGCAATGCCCTCATCGCACAACTGGAGGTGGGGACGGACACCCCCTCGTTCGACCAGGCGCTGCGGCAGGCGCTGCGGCAGGATCCCGACGTGATCCTGGTCGGTGAGCTCCGGGACGTGGAGACCTTGCGGATTGCCCTGCGGGCAGCCGACACCGGACACCAGGTCTTCTCCACGGTGCACAGCGCCAATGCACCGCAGACGGTCGAGCGGATAATCGCCATGTTTCCTCCGGCGGAGCACAAGCTGCTGCTCGCCCAACTGGCCGGGAACGTGGAGGCCATCCTCTCGCAGCGCCTGCTGGTGACGCATGCGGGGGGGCGGCGCCCGGCCGTGGAAGTGCTCCGCGGCACACCGGTGACCGAAAAGCTCATCGTGGAGAACCGGCTGCCGGAGCTGCAGGCGTACATCGAAACCGGTGAATCCGGCATGCAGAGCTTCGACCAGCATTTGTTGAAAATGTATCAAGCAGAATTGATCTCAGGGACGGAGGCCCTCCGGTGGGCCACCAATCCCGAGTCGCTATCCATGGGCATGCGGGGCATTCGCCGGACAGGCGGCGGTCCAACGCCGTCGTAGACAGGAGGCCAGGGCAAACGGGCCAGAGCGGTCGGCCCGCCTGCCGGGAGCATTGGTGTCATGACGGACTCGAAATACGTATCCATCGAATCTCGGAACGAAGTGTTGTTGGTCACCGCGCTGTGCACGGAGATGGACGAGGAGCGGACGCGCGCTCTCCAGGATGAGGCATCCACGGCCGCGGCCACCGCCCCGAGTCAACCCGTGGTGCTCGACCTGTCCCGGGTGACCTTCGTTCCCAGCCTCTCCCTGGCGGCTCTGGTGACGCTCCAGCGGACGTGCAAGACGCGCGGTCAGCGGCTGGTGCTGGCCGGCGTCCAGCAGAATGTTCGCGGGGCCTTGACCGTCACCCACCTGGACCGGCTTTTCCAGATATTTGACACTCCAGAGGACGCAATCAGCCATCTGCGGGGCGAATCCCTGTAGGCGGCCGCGCCCGCCATTCGCGTGTCGCGAGGGTCCGCGCAGGAACACAGCAGGGCCGGAGCCGATGGCTCCGACCCTGCTGGTTGTCGGCATGCTGACTTGCAGTACCGTCTCTCACCCGGCGCGCCGAGCGAGAGTCAACCATGGGCGAGACTACTGGTTGCCGGCGCCCAGGTTGTTGATGTTGGCGCCTTCCGGCTCGCCGCGCGTTGGTGCCGCCGTGAAGCGGTCATCATACAGCGCGCCGGTGCCGAAGTCGTCCTGGAACAGGTCGAACACCGCGTCGTTGTCGAAGAGGAAATCGGTCAACAGACTCGTGCCGACGCCCCAGAACACCTGGCAGAAGTTCGGCAAGCCGCAGCAGCAGCTGGGCAAGCAGCCGAACGTTACACCTGCCGTGGCTACCAACGCCAAGACCTTTGTCGTTTTGCCCATCATTGGACCTCCTTGAAAAAAAAGTTCGCGAACTTGCGTGCCCGGCTCCCCGGGCGTGTCGCTCTCAACTATTCACGTGAACCGTGAAAACGCCAGTATATCTTCGCCTGCTGCCTGGGCAGATCGCCATCCAGTATCACTCTGCTGTAAACCCGCCTTCCAGCCCCCTGTGCGGCCGCACCGCCCGCGCCCTGCGTCCCGGTCGTGCCTGCCTAACTCCCGAACAGATCCAACGCCGGACCCAGATCCTCCCGCACCGGCTTGGGCCCATGCGGGTCCGTCTCAAACACGATGGCAGCCAAGTCGGGCACCGCGCCCTCGTTCAGAAACAAATCAAACGCGCCATCCATCGCCACGTCCGAAATAACCGTCTGCCAGACGCCCGTTCCCAGGCATCCCCCAAACGCCAGCGTCAGGCTCCCCATGGCGAGGGCAGCCAGCATTCTCGGGGTGTTCTTGGTCATCGTTTCGTCCTCCTGACAGTTCTACGGGCAGCCCTGAACGACTTCGTGAATCTTCGTACCAAACCTGCCCGAACTCGTGGCCAACTCCCAGTCAGGTCACGGCGTAATCATCGCCGCCGCGGCATCATCTTTATGCTCGCGAATTGAACCTGTCTTTCCACCACGTCAGATCGTGTTGGATTGCTCTTCCGTCATACCCCGCCGATTCCGCGCTGCCCGGTATCTCACCGCGCCACCAGGCAATCTCGCCAGGGCTTACGCTTCTATGTGCATCCCTGCCCGGCCATCAAACGCCGGCAGAGGGAAAGGCCTGCTCCGCCTTCCAACCCATACGTCCCTTGCGGGACGAGCTCGGCCCCCGCCAAAGCGAGGCGACAGGCCCCCGCCCGCATTGGGCGGAGATTATGCCGAACCCACTGGTCCGCCGCAAGGAGAATTTTGGCGATTCACCAAAAATCTGCCATCGCCAGCCGTACCCTCTACCGAGAGCACGCGACAGACCATAGACCCCATTATCGGTATGGGGCACCTTACCCCATTAAGTCATTTTCGTCCAGCCCCCTCGAAATCACAGCAGCACTTCAATCTGCGCGTCTCCGCTGCATCGGTTGCCGTCAGCCTCTCTCTTCCAAGCCGGCTCCGGGCCAACGGACGGCCCCCGCGACGCCCCGACGCGAGGGGTCCCGGAGGAAACCCACCAATCGCTGCGCCGGCGCGGTCTTCGCGCTCTGGGCCACGCGTTCAACGGCCTCCCGGAAGGCCAGACCGCTGCGGTACAACACGCGGAACGCCATCTTCAGCTCGGCCCGCTCTGCAGGGCTGAAGCCCGCGCGTCGGGTCCCCACCGCGTTCAGCCCGGCAAATCGCCCGTGCGCATCGGTCATGCTGAACGGCGGTACGTCCATCAACGCCCGCGCATTGCCCCCCACAATCGCCAACTCCCCGATCCGCACGAACTGGTGCGCCAGGGCACCGGCGGAGATAAACGCCCCGTTGCCCACCCGAACATGTCCGCCCAACGAGGCGCAGTTGGCCATCTTCACGTCATCCCCCACGCGGCAGTTGTGGGCGACGTGCGCGGTTGCCATGAGGAAACACCGCTTGCCCACGACCGTCTCCGTCTCCGCGCCGGTGCCCCGATGAACGCTCACCCCTTCGCGGATGATCGTGCCCTCGCCAATTCGGCAATAACTGACGCTGCCGTCATGGGCCAGATCCTGCGGCAGATGTCCGACCACCGCGTGTGGATGGATCTGGCAGCCTGCCGCAATTTCCGTCCAGCCCGTCAGATACGCGTGCCCGTAGATCCGCACGTGGGGAGCGATCTGAACGGGGCCGTCGATGATCACGTACGGCCCGATTTCGGCGGTTGCGTCGATGCGGGCCTCCGGGTGGATGATGGCTGTGGGATGAATGGCCATGTCCGCCTCCCGTTGCATCCGGCCAGAACCACGTTGCGTGGCCTGTTTTCCGGTACGGGCGGCCATTCTACCGAGCCGTCCGCAGAGGCTGCAAACGGTTCGCCGATCCGGGTGCGGACAAGAAAAGCCCCGGCCCACACGGGACCGAGGCGAACGTGGCTGGCAGACCCCCGCGACTAGGCCGGCAACAACTGCTGTTGAATTACCTTCGCGATCCGTGCGTAAACGGAACTGGGGATCACGTCCGTTCGCAGGATCAGGGCCAGTTCCCGCACGTCCGTTTCGATGTCCTCCAGAATGCCCGCCAGGGCCTGGAGATCCACCCCGATGAAGGCTGTGGCCTCTCCGCAGGTCAGGGCCACCTGCTCCTCGTCCGGGATCTCACAGAGCAGTTTGGCCACACGGTCCGCCGAGTTCAGGATGCGGGCGATCCGGTGGGCCGGCTCCGTGGGTTGGATGGTAAAGGACTGCTGGAGGTTGACGGCCGTGCAGATGGTCTCGGGCAGGCCCCAGCTCGAGAGCACCATGGCGGAGACCTCGGCATGGGTGACGCCCACGCACTCTCGCTCCTCGTCCTCGCCGATGTAGCGGCCTTTGGGCCGGTACTCGCCGGCGATCGGCTCGTACTGCTCGCTCAGGGCGTTGGCGAGGATCGCGACGCCGATGTCGGCGAGCAGGCCCGCCACGAAGGCCTCTTCCCGAAGGTCCGGGGCCACGGCGTCGGCCAGTCGGGCGGAGAGGACCGACCCGACCAGCGACCTTCGCCAGAAGTAGGTTTTGTCGAGGCGGCCGGTTGGGTAGTCGTTCATCCGATCCACCAGGCACCGGCCCAGGACGAGCGACCGGGTCCGCTTGGGCCCCAGGAGGGTCAGGGCCTGCCGCAGGGAGGTCACCTCGCGGGGCAGCCCGAAGAGGGCGGAGTTGGCCAGGCGAAGGATTTCGCTGACGGTGCCTGCGTCGGCCGAGAGGACCTTGACCACTTCCTCGTAACGGAAGTTCGGGTCCTGGATGACCTCCAGAAAGCGGGTCACCACCTGCGGGATCGAAGGCACCGCCGCGGATTTCCGGATGGATTCGATCACGTGTGCGTTCATGTGAGTCTCGGGCTCCCTGGGTCGTATCCTGCCGATCGGCCCGCTGCCTCCCCTGGAATTGGGGCCGCCGATGTTCTGGTCATCGGAGAGTTTCGGGACGGGCGTTAGGTCGTTCGACGCACCCGCGGCAGGGCCGTCGGCTTTCAGGCGAATACCTTCACCTCAGGTTTATTCGGATGATATCCGGACCCGGGTCTGAAACGGCGGTGGGAGGAAGGGGGGGCGCAGATGGAGGAGGGCGCGCGCGAAAAGCGACGGGCGCTGCCTCGCCGCTCTTCATCGGAATGCAGACGGAGACGGTGAATCCGGCCGCGTCAGTCCTCGGGATAGAGCTTCTTGCCCGTCGCCTTGTCGACAATGGTGATCGCGTCGGTCGGGCAGTTCTGGGCGGCCTCGAGGATCGCGTCGCGGCTGTCGGTGCTGCCCGATTTGACCACAGCCTTGTCCTCGTCGTCCATTTCGAAGGTTTCCGGAGCGTCGTTGCAGCACGCACCGTCACCGATGCAGGCATCGCGATCCACGGTCACTTTGAGCTTGTCAATATCTGCCATGCGAACATCTCCCAAATGGTCATCACGATTCCGGGCCTGCTCCACTCGAGCCGGCGCCCCATTCCATACAGAATCACAACGCGTTTCGCAAGCCGGCCCGCCGACCCGGAATTCCGCGGCGTTGCCGCCCTGCGGCGGCGGGCCGTACAATGGCGGCCTGAAGGCGAAGACCTTGTCGCCCGCGGGCGGCGCCTGCCCGTTCCGCGGGCGCCCGGCGCGTGGCCGGCCGTCGGGATCGCGTTCCAACTCGGCTGGACGGGAGGATCGCCGTGCTGCAAAAGCTGTTTGAACTCCAGGCGGAGTTGAACCGCCGGATCGGATTCGACACAGCGGCCCTGCGGGAGCGGTTCGACCCGCTGACGGCGGGCCGGTGGCTGAACGACTACATCGCGGCGGCCAGCAACGAGCTGGAGGAGCTGCGTGACTGCACGTACTGGAAGCACTGGTGCGCGGAGGCCAAGCAGGGCCGGCGGTTCGAGCTGGCCGACGTGCAGAACGCCCGCGTCGAGATCATTGACCTGCTGTTCTTCTGGATCAGCATGGCCCAGTGCGTGGGCCTGAACGCCGCCGACGTCGAGCAGCTTTACTGCAAGAAGCTGCAGGTCAACCACCAGCGCCAGGACAACAACTACTCCATGCAGGGCAAGGACGAGTCGGACAACCAGGCCATCACGCTGGAGCCGTGACGGGTCCGGATTCGTCCTCGGGTATGTGCGGCAGGGGAAGACGGGCACATCCCGCAAGCATCTTGACGCCAGGCGTGGGGGTTCGTACCCTGCACTCCACGCAGCCGTGGGGGTCGCCGCGACGCACGACGTGGACGCAATGCCGTTCAGTGGCGGGCAGGATCGTGCGGAGGGCGATTCGCAAGAACCATTTCTGTGGACGGACAAGGCCCGCCGATGAAATTCGAGCGGGCCGTTTGTGTTTCCGCCCGGGCCGGAACGGAGTCAGCCGTGCGAATCGCCCTGGTGGGCCTGGGGAAGATGGGACGCGCCATCGAAGCCGTGGCCGGCGAGCGCGGCCACGAGGTCACCGCCCGTATCGACCTGAGCGGCGCCCCGCTGGCGGAGGTGGTTGAAGCCGCCCGCCCGGACGTGGCGTTCGAGTTCACGCAGCCGTCCGCCGCCCGCGCGAACGTGGCCACCCTGCTGCGGCTGCGCGTGCCGGTCGTCTGCGGAACCACGGGCTGGGCCCCGAAAGACCTGGAGCCACTGACGCGGGAAACGGGCACACCGCTGCTGGCCGCCGCCAACTTCTCGATCGGAGTGGCCATCCTGCGCCGGATCGCCCGCGAAGCGGCCGTGGCCCTGCGGGCGTTTGCCGACTTCGAGCCGGGCCTGGTGGAGCGGCACCACAGCGCCAAGGTGGACGCCCCGTCCGGCACGGCGAACGTGCTTGCGGACATCATTGCCCGGGCATCGGGCCGGGAATCGGTGCCCGTCGTCTCGCTGCGTCAGGGCGGTCAGCCGGGCGAGCACACGGTGATTTTCGAGGGGCCGGCGGAGTCTCTGGTCATCACGCACCAGGCCCGGTCGCGGGAGATCTTCGCGACGGGGGCGGTACGGGCGGCGGAGTGGCTGGTCCAGGCCCGGCCCGTCGGCCTCTTGGATTTCGATACGTTCCTGGAAAGGTCCGGATCATGGAACAGCGCCTGACCGGAGTCTACACCGCGCTGGCAACCCCGTTCCGCGCGGATGGGCGCATCGATGAACCGTCGCTGCGCAAGCTGGTCGACCGTCAACTGGAGGCCGGCGTCGCAGGCCTGGTGCCCTGCGGAACCACCGGCGAATCCGCCGCCATGACCACCGACGAGTGGGAGCGCACGCTGGCCGTCGTTGTGGAGCAAACGGCAGGCCGCGTGCCGGTCATTGCGGGCGCGGGCAGCAACCAGACGGCCAAGGCCGTGGACCTGTCGCGGCGTTGCGCCCGCATCGGGGTGAACGTCCTGCTGCAGGTCACGCCGTACTACGTGAAGCCGACGCAGCAGGGGATGATCGACCACTACCGGGCGATCGCCGACGCGACGGACCTGCCGATCCTTCTGTACAACGTGCCCGGTCGCACGGGGGTCACGCTGGCTCCGGAGACGGTCCTGCGCCTGGCGGAGAGCCCGTCGTTCGTGGGGATCAAGCAGGCGGTGGCCGACCTGGACCAGGCGTCCGCCATTCTGCGGTCGCGGCCGCGGTATTTCGCGGTGCTTTCCGGGGAAGACTCCCTGGCGCTGCCCATGATCGCCCTGGGCGGTGACGGGGTGATCAGTGTGATCTCGAACCAGGTGCCCAGGTCGTTCGCGGCCCTGGTGCAGGCGGCCCTGGCCGGTCGCCGGGAGGAGGCGGCCGCGTTGCACGCGAAGCTGTTCCCGCTGATGCGGGCAAACTTCATCGAGTCCAATCCGATTCCCGTCAAATTCACTCTGGCGGAGCTCGGCCTGATCGAGAACGTGCTGCGTACGCCGCTGACCCCGTTGTCCGAAGCCTGTCGCGAGACGGTGCGGGCGGCCCTGCGGCAGGCCTGCACCGCGGAGACGGCGTGCCCGGCACGGAATGCGTCGGCACCGGACGCCTCCGGCCAGCCCCTCTGTGCAGGAGCCTGAGGCCATGAGCATTCCGCAGACGCGTGACGAGTGCATCGCCTTCCTGGACGCCCTGCAGAACGGCTCCCTTCGCGCCGCGGAGCCGGACGGGACCGGCGGGTGGACGGTGAATCGCGACGTGAAAGAGGGGATTCTGCAGGCGTTCCGGCTTTCGAGCCTGGAAGCGATGACCGGTGACGGGTTTGCCTATCGCGATCGCGATCTGCTGTTCCCGCAATCGGCGTGTCCGCCGGGCGTGCGCGTGGTGCCGGGAGGCACGGCGATCCGTCGCGGGGCGTACGTGGCGCCGGACGTGGTCATCATGCCGCCGGCGTACGTGAACGTGGGGGCGCACGTGGGCGGCGGGACCCTGATCGACAGCCACGCGCTGGTCGGCTCGTGCGCGCAGGTGGGTCGGAACGTGCATGTGTCGGCGGCGGCCCAGATCGGCGGCGTGCTGGAGCCGATCGGCGCGCTGCCGGTCATTGTGGAGGACGAAGCGTTCCTCGGCGGCAACTGCGGCGTGTACGAAGGCGTGCGCATCGGGCGGGGGGCCGTGCTGGCGGCGGGCGTGGTGCTGGCGGCGTCCACGCCGGTGTATGACCTGGCGCATGCGCGGATCCTCCGCCCGGTCGACGGCGTGCTGGTGATTCCGGCGGGCGCGGTGGTGGTTTCGGGTGCGCGTGCGGCGTCGGGCGCGTTCGCGGAATCGCACGGGCTGTCGATCGCCGCGGCGATTGTCGTGAAGTATCGTGATTCGCGCACGGACGCGCGCACGGCGTTCGAAAGCGTGCTGCGTCCGTCGCCCACGAGCGCGTAGCACGCGCCGCGCATGCGTTTGCCCGTCCGGGCACGGCCGCGGGCACCGGGACCCCCCCGCGTGCGGTGATTACCGCATCCATTTGTCGGTGGCCCGCAGAAAAATTTCTGCTTGTGATTACGGGGACTTACCCTGGAGGTTGTCCGGTAAAAGGCCGGATGGATTGCTTCGCGCCGGGGCGCCGGCGCTTATGGGAATTCCCGTTCGGTCCTGATATCCGCGAGCGGAAAACCAGTCTCATCTTCCACTTCCCAAAAGACTTAAAGACCCGTTATCGGCGCGACGATTCGTGCTGTGGTCACGCCGGAGGACCCGCCCATGACGGAGCCTCTGCATCGCGGATGCGTGTCCGGAGTTCCGGACTCCGGGGCACGGGCGTGAACCCGGAAGGGCGAATCGAGCGGCCGCGCGGCCGACCGGTTTGCCGGACAACCCAGTCGGATGAACGAGCCCGCCGCGAGCAGCCTGTTCCTGCCGCGGCACCGTCAGACCGATCCGCCTCACCTGGCAGGCCGCGGCGTTGCGACGCCGGCCCAGCGGCGGATTCCCAGACGCGTTTGGAGGCACGAACCGTATGACTCGCATCAACACGAACGTCCAGAACCTCATCGCCAAGAGGACCCTCGACACCAACAACATGTCGTTGACCACGGCGTTGAACCGCCTGAGCACCGGCCTGCGGATCAACACCGGCAAGGACGACCCCGCCGGCCTGATTGCATCCGAGGGGCTGCGTGCCTCCAAGGTGGCCATCAACGGGGCCATCAACAACGCCCGGCGGGCGGACCAGGTGGTGGGCATCGCCGAAGCCGGCCTGGGGGAAATCAACGCCCTCCTGCTGGAGCTGGAGCACCTGATCGACACCACCGCCAACGAGGCCGGACTCAGCGCCGCCGAGCGGGAGGCGAACCAGCTTCAGATCGACACCATTCTGTCGTCGATCAACCGCATCGCGGGCGTCACCGCCTTCAACGGTGAGAAGCTGCTCAACGGGAACTACGACTTCATCACGTCGGGCGTGAACAGCAGCCATCTGACCGGGCTCCAGGTGAACTCGGCCAAGATCCCGCTGAACACCAACCGCGACGTGAACCTCCAGATGGTGTCGTCGGCGACGGTGGCCCAGGTCGTCGGCGCCGGGGCCGGGGCGAGCGGCGAGCTGACGGCGGGCACCACCCTGGAGATTCGCGGCCGCTACGGCACGGACGTCCTGAGTTTCGCGTCGGGCACCTCGCTGGCCGACGTGGCCCTGGCCATCGGGGCGGCGCAGGACCTCACCGGCGTCACCGCAACGGCCAGCGGCACCCAGTTGGTTCTGACCAGCACCGAGGTGGGCAGCGGCGCCATGGTGGGCGTGCGCGTGCTGAACTCCGCCGGAAGCCCGGGTGACTTCACGGTGACCGGCGGCGACATCGCGTACGGTCTGGACCCGGAGGTCACCATCAACGGCGCCCGCGCCACCACGCGGGGCCTGGAGGCCTCGGTCATCTCCGGCACACTGTCGCTGGAGCTACAACTCGATGAGGCCTTTGCCCGGATGACCGCGGGAGCAACCACCACAACATTCACCATCACCGGCGGAGGCGCCAAGTTCGCCATCTCGCCGGAAGTGGGCCTCATCGGGCAAGAGACGATCGGCATCGGGTCGGTGAACACCGGTTCGCTGGGCGATCACGTGCTCGGACGTTTGAGTTCCCTCGGCCGCGGACAGGCGAACGACATCCAGAGCGGCAACTACCACAACGCCCAGCGGATCCTGCGCAAGGCCCAGGAACAGATATCCAGCCTCCGCGGACGCATCGGCGCGTTCCAGAAGGACACGCTGGAGACGACGATCAACAGCCTGCTCATCGCGTTCGAGAACACGGCCGCGGCGGAAAGCGCCATTCGTGACGCGGACTTCGCGGTGGAAACCAGCTCGATGACGCGGGCCCAGATTCTGGTCCAGTCGAACCTGGCCACCTTGAAGATGGCCAACCAGATCCCGCAGAACGCGCTGTCGCTGCTGTCCTGACGCGGACGTCCCGCGAGCCGGCGTTCCGTGCCTTCTTCCGCCCGTCGGTCGGCCCTGGCCCGACCGGCGGGCGGTTCTTTGTGCCGTCGGCGGACTGTTATCGGTCCGGGCCGCGGTCCCATAAACCGGCAGCTTCCGTATCGGACGGGATTTAAGTAAAGGCCGCGCATGGCCGGGACGAAATGCGCAATGCGGTTCAGAGTCCGCGACCGCCTACGCGGATGGCGCACGGACGCGCCGGATGGCGAAGGCGATCCCGACTCGGCTCCGCGTTCCGATCGTGCATGGCCGCACGATCGCGGGCAACGGATGCCAGGCATGCCCGCTTTGTCAGGGAGGATGCCATGACTCGCATCAACACGAATGTCCCGGCCATCGTGGCCATGGGACGCTTCCGCAACAACACCAGCGACCTGTACACTCGGCTGGAGCGGCTCTCGACCGGCCTGCGGATCAACCGCGGCAAGGACGATCCGGCGGGGCTGATCGCCTCCGAAGGCCTGCGCAAGGAAATGCGCGGCCTGCAGGCGGCCATCAGCAACACGCAGCGGGCGATCAACGTCATTTCGGTGGCGGAGGGCTCGCTGAACGAGGTGTCCGCCCTGCTGCTGGATCTCAAGGCCCTCGTGCTGGACATTGCCAACGAAGGCGCCGTGTCGGCCGAAGAGGTCTACGCGGACCAGCTCGAGATCGACGCCATCCTCTCCAGCATCGACCGGATCGCGAACACCACCACGTTTGCCGGCAAGAAACTGCTGAACGGCGCCCTGGGCTACCAGATCAGCGGCATTACCACGACGGAGATCGCCCACACCAGCGTCTATGCGGCTCAGATCACCGAGGGCGGGGCCAAGCAGGTGGTGCTCGAGGTGCAGTCGGCGGCGGAACTGGCCCACCTGGCGTTTGCGGCCCTGAGCACCAGCGCCACCACGGTGGAGGTGTCCGGCCGGCTGGGCGTGGACATTCTCTCCTTCCAGTCCGGGGCCACTCAGGCCGACATCGCCCAGGCCATCAACGGCATCACCGACTCCACCGGCGTGCAAGCGATCGTCTCCACGGACGGACAACTGCACCTGCTCAGCACGGAGTTCGGAACGGACGCGTTTGTCAGCGTGCGCTCCGTCACCGGCACGTTCATGAACACCACCGCCGCGGGAACGACCACGCGCGACGTAGGATTCGACCCGATCGTCATCGTCAACGGACAGCTCGCCAATACCAAAGGGCTGCGCGTCGACACCCGCACGCAGGGTCTGGAGGCCCGGTTCTACCTGACCTCCGGCTTCGCCACCGGGGCCGCCACGTCCACGTTCCACATCACCGGCGGCGGGGCCCTGTTCCAGATCACGCCGCAGGTGAACCTGCAGGGGCAGCTCCAGATCGGGATCGACTCGATTTCGACGGCCAACCTGGGCAACACGGTCACGCGGTTCCTCAGCGACATCCGCAGCGGCGGGGCCTTCGAAGTGGCCCGCGGCAATTACATGAAGGCCGAGGAAATCATCACCGAGGCGATCAATCAGATTGCCAGTCTCCGCGGACGGCTGGGGGCCGTTCAGAAACAGAAGATGGAGACGAACATCAACAGCCAGCAGATCGCCTACGAAAACGTGACCGCCAGCGAGTCGGCCATCCGCGACGCCGACTACGCGGTGGAGGTCTCGGCCCTGACCCGGGCCCAGATCCTCATCCAGGGCACGCAGCTCACCCTGAGCGTCGCCCAGCAGGTGCCCCAGACCGCCCTGGGCCTGCTCGGCGGCTAACTCCCTTTCGGTCCCGATCTTCCGGCGGCCCCACCGGACCGGCACCGGTCCTAAGGGCCGCCTTCTTTTGTGCCGATAAAACGGTGATTCCCGGGGACGCCCCGCGCTGGACGCCCGGCGACCCGGGTGATGAAGGAGCCCGGAGCCATGAGCGGCATCTCTTCCAGCGTCGGATTGATTTCCGGACTGAACACCCAGGATCTCATTGACCAGCTCATCCAGATTCAGTCCAAGCCGCTCCAACTGCTCAAGCAGCGGGTGTCGAACCTGCAGACGCAGCGGACGGCCTATATGGACCTGTCCGCCCGCCTGCTGGCGGTGAAGAACATCGCCAGCCGCTTCGCCACGGACGCTTTTTTCCAGACCTACAAGACCCAGTCGAGCGACGAATCGGTCCTGACCGCCACGGCCGGCGCGGGAGCGCTGCCCGGCACGTACCAGTTCCGCGTCCACTCGCTGGTCAGCAACCACCAGCTCATCGGACAGGGCTTTGCCGACCCCGACACCACGCCGGTGGGCGCGGGCACTCTGACCGTTGAGATCGGCCACGGCCAGCTCAACCCGGCCACAGAGATCGACAGCCTGCGAGGCGGACAGGGCATCCGGCGCGGCACCTTCACCATCACCGACGGCGCGGGCGGAGTTGCCCGGATCAGTCTGCGGGCTGCGGTGCTCGTCGACGACATCATCGACGCCATCAACAACCAGACGGACGCCAATGTCAGAGCGTCAGTGTCCGGCGACCGCATCGTGATTGAAGACCGGTCCGGCGGGACCGGGCCGCTGCAGATCGCCGATCAGACCGGGGGATCCTCCGCCCGGGACCTGGGCCTGCTCGGCGCCAGCACGACCGGCCGGATCGAGAGCGCCGATCTGATCAACCTGGTGAACTCGACCCTGCTCTCCGCGCTGAACGACGGAAACGGCGTGCGCCGCAACAGCCTTTCCACCAGCGGCGACTTCCGCGTCACGACCGGCGGGGGCGCCTCCTTCACCGTCTCGTTATCGGACTTTCTCCAGCCCACCACCCGCCTGGAGCAGCTCAACAGCGGCAACGGTGTGCGAATGGACGACGGCTCGGGCAACCCGCCGGGCATCATCCGCATCACGGACCGCAGCGGGAAGTCGGCCGAGGTGGACCTGTCCGGGGCCCAGACCATTCAGGACGTGCTGAGCCGGATCAACGCCGCCGACGTGGGCGTGCGGGCGATCTACGTCAGCTCGCACCTCCAGATCAGCGACACCACGGACACGCCCGCCGACGCGGCGACCCACTTCAGGATCGAGGATGTCAGCGGCTTCGCCGCCCGGGACCTGGGCATCGCCGCGGACGTCGACAAGGACTTCATCAGCGGATCCGACATTTTCCGAATCGCCACCGTCGGGGACGTGATCCGGGCCGTCAACTACGCCGCGGACAACGACGACGGCTCCGGCTGGTCGCTGGTCACCGCGTCTCTGGACAACAACGGCCTGCGGCTGGAGGACAACAACATCGGCGGCGGCGGCATCACGGTGGAGGCCCTGGCCGACGCCGAGGGCGTGCTGTCCCGGGCGGCCCTGGACCTGGGGCTCGAAGGCGAGTTCACCGGTCAGACCGTCCGCTCACGCGACCTGATCGCCGGGCTGAACACCGTGCTGCTGAACTCCCTGAACGGCGGACGCGGCGTAACCCTCGGCAGCATCGCCGTCACGGACCGGCTGGGCAACCGCTCCACCTATGACCTCAGCGGGGCCCAGACCGTGCAGAACGTGCTGGACATCATCAACAATACGGCCGGCGGGGCGAACGTCATCGCCCGGATCAACCCTTCGGGCAACGGCATCGAGATCGTCGACGAGACCGGCTCCGACATCGGCTCGATTGTCGTGGAGGAAAACGGAAGCACCACCGCGGCCGACTTGGGCCTGCTGGGGTCGTCCACCGGGGCCAGCCTCATCGGCCGCAACACGCAGCTTCGTTACCTGTCCGAAGCCACCCGCCTGGAGAACATGAACCACGGACAGGGCGTGCGGACAGGCCAGTTCAGGATTACCAACAGCCGCGGCGCCGCCGTCACCGTCAACGTCAGCCAGAACCAGAAAACGCTCGGCGACATCATCCGGCTGATCAATTCATACTCCGACGTGACTCAGGTCACAGCCGGCATCAACGCCAACGGCGACGGGCTGCTCCTGACGGACGCGGCCGGCGGGACGCAACCACTCAAGGTCACGGACCAGGGAGGCGGCACCGCCACGGACCTCCGAATCGCCGGAGAGGCGGCCGGCGGACAGACCTTTATCGACGGCACCATGGAAATCACCATTGATATCGACGCCGATGACACGCTCAAGGACGTGGTCACCAAGCTCAATAACGCGGATCCGAACCTGGCGGCCTCCGTTGTGAACGACGGGTCACAGACCAACGCCTATCGGCTGACCGTATCCTCCCAGGTCTCCGGCAGACGCGGATACCTGGTGTTTGACGTGGGCCACTCCGGGCTGGCCGTCAATACGCTGGTCCAGGCCCGCGACGCGGTGTTCTTCCTGGGGGACGGGCAGACCGGCAACCCCGTGGTGGTGTCCAGCCCGACGAACTCGGTCTCCAACGTCATCCCCGGCGTGACCCTGAACCTGCTGGGGGCCTCCGAGGAACCGGTCAGCCTGAACGTTTCGCAGGACGTTGACAAGATCGCCACCGACCTCAAGAGCTTCGTGACCAAATACAACGAGGTGCTGGACCGGATCGGCGACTACACGAAGTTCGACCCCGAGACGGAGACCCGCGGCGTGCTCCTGGGCGACGTGACGGCCCGCCGCATCCAGGACCGTCTGAACCGCTCCGTCCTGAAGGCCTATTCGTCCGGGACGGCCGGGCTCAGCCGCCTGGCAGACGTGGGCATCCAGTACCGCAGCGGCCGACTGGAGTTCAACGAAGAGAAGTTCCGCGAGACGTACCGCGACAACCCCAGACTCGTGGAGCAGCTTTTCACTGACGAGGAGAACGGCATCGGGGCGGCCCTCAACGAGATGCTGGACGAACTGACCAAGTCGTCCGAAGGGCTGATTGATCGGGCCGCCGCCACGCTCCAGAATCGGGAGGACGACCTGAACGACCGCATGGAGGCCATGCAGGCCCTGCTCGACGGGCAGCGGACCCGGCTGGAACGGCAGTTCCAGGGCCTGGAATCCGCCCTGGCCAACCTGAGCGCCCAGCAGACCGCCCTGGCGTCTCTGGCGCTGAGCTCCTCCTAGCCTCCGCGTTATCGGGCCCGCCACAGGGTTTTTAGGTCATTTCACCCCCGGCGGAATCCGATGTACGGACCGGTATGTCCGGCGGCGCCCCCAATTCCTACCTTCGCAACGCGGTCATGACGGCCTCTCCGGAGCAGCTTCATCTGATGCTGTACGACGGGGCCATCCGGTTCAGTCTCCAGGCTCGCGATGCCATCGAGGCCCGCGATTACGAAACGTCCTACAACAAGCTGTCCCGGGCCCAGGCGATCATCCTGGAAATGCAGAACGGATTGCGGCCGGAGGTCAACCGCGAACTGTGCGAGCGGATGGCCGCCATTTACTCCTTCATCTATCGGAAGCTGGTGGACGCCAGCGTGCATCACAGCGTCAGCGACCTGGACGACGCCCTCAAAATCCTCCGCTATCAGCGAGAAACCTGGGTCATGCTGATTGACAAGGTCAATCAGACCCGGGCGGAACAGGGAGCGGCCGGTCCGGCCGAGGCGCCCGCCGCGACGCTGCCGCCCGCCCGCGGAGAGGAAGCGGCCTCCGCGCCGCCCCAGGGGGCGGGGGATCGAACGCCCGTCGGCTCCACATTCTCCATTGAAGGATGATTCCGGGGGACGCGGTGTCCGTGCCGCGTCTTCCGCTTGACCGCACCGCCCGGGATCGCGACTATTGGCCGGTCTTGAACCCCGCGGCGACGTGTGTCGTAGCGCAGAGAGAGTGAGTGGAGGTCCCCGTATGAACATTCCCCTGCCGCTGTGGCTGTCAGCCGTAGCCGGTTGGCTGCTGATCGGCTCCCCCGGTCTGCTCGTGGCACAGACCGCGGATTCACCGGCCGCACCGCCGCCGGGCGCCCCGGGCACGCCTCCGTCCATCCCGGAAAGCCTGGAACGGGCCCTGGCCGAGATCGCGGCGGCGGAGGAGGCCATCGAGACCGGCGCCGGGCAGTGGCAGACCCGCGCCCGGACGGCCAAGGAACTGGCCAACTTCGTGCTGGCCAACGAGCCCCTGAATCCGCGAGCCCAGTTCGTTCTCGGACGCGTGCTGCTGCTCGAAGGCCGCGCCCGGGAGGCCATGGACTACATCACCCGATACACCCAGGATCCGAGGGAAGGCCAGTTTGACTGGCTCGGCTTCAAGCTGCTGGGAGACGTCCTGGCGCAGGGGAAGTACCACGAACTGGCTGAATCGAAGTACCTGCAGGCCCTCCAACTGAACCGGCAGGAACCGCGAATCTTCTTCGGCCTGGCCACGGTCCGGGCCAACCGCAAGATGTACAAGGAGGCCGCCGACCACGCCCGGCAAGGCATCACACTGCAATCGCCGCCGCGGGCGAGATACCACGCCCTGCTGGCCCAGATTCTGCTCGAGACCCTCAAGGACGCCACGACAGACCCGCAGACCAAGGTGAAGAACCTGGCCGAAGCGCAGGCGGAAGCGCGACGGGCCGTGGAGTTGATCCGCGAACGGGTCCGGGAGAACCCCGGGGAAGTGAGCCGCCTGGGCCAGTTGAGCAACCTGCTGGTCCTGCAGCGAACTGTGGAGGAAACCCGCCTCAGTCTCTACCCGGATCAGGCGGACATCTACCTGGCCATCGCCCGGATCGTGCAGGATCAGGCGGACCTGGCCCGCCTGACGGCCTATCACCAGGCCATCGCCGTCCTCGAGCGCGGCATCGAGCAAACCGGGGCGAACGCCCCGCCGGAACTGCTCTACGAGGCCGCCCGCCTCATGTATGCCGTGGGTCGGATTGAAGATGCCCGGACCCCGCTGATGGCGTTGCTGGAAAAAGACCCGGACCACACGGAAGGCCGGACCCTGCTGGACCGCCTGGGCGAACCGCCGGCCGCGAATTCCCAAGAGAGCGAAGCGGGCTTGTAAGCCGAATTCTGTTCGCCGGGGCCGCACGTGGCGGCGCCCGGCGGGCGACCATTCATCTGGGCCGGCCGTCGCCGACCGGCTCAAGCACCCTACCCGCGGCTCGTATCGAGGCGGGCCGCCTCTGGCCGCTGCTTGGGCTTGCTGGCGGTGGGGTTTGCCCTGCCACGGCTGTCACCAGCCGCGCGGTGCGCTCTTACCGCACCTTTTCACCCTTACCCGAAGGCGGTGTGTTTTCTGTGGCACTTTCCCTCGGCTTGCGCCGGGTTGGCGTTACCAACCACCGTGCCCTGCCCAGTTCGGACTTTCCTCCCATCCGCCCAAGGCGGATGAGCGGCCGCCACCGCCCGCTTCGCTCATCGGGATTATACGACCGAACGGGGGGTTGACTACGTTGCTGCGATGGGGGACCGGGGTCGGCTGCCTCATGGGGCCGCGCCGGGGCCGCTCGCGCGGTCTTCTCCCGAAGCTCCCGGCGCCGGCTGGGTGGTCACGGGCGGGAGCGTAAGGCCCGGATGCATCGGCCGGTCGGCCTTGATGTCCGCAAGCGTCTCCTGGATCAGGGCCTGCTCCTGCCAGCCCGTGGCGATGCGGACCCCGCGCTCGGCCGTCTGGATCGCCTCCTCCTTGTTACCCGACGCGTGCAGCAGGCGGGCCAGCGTGTCGATCACGCCGATGTCCTTGCCCTCCGTCAGGCGGTCCGCCTTGCGGGCGTACTCCAGGTCGGCCGGCGTGGGCTTGCCCGAGAGATACCCGTTCCAGGCGAGGACCCCGTACGTTTCGGCCTGGTCGGCCAGCTCGATCAGGCGGGCGGCCACCCGGGCCGCGTCTTCCGTGCGACCCAGCCCCGCCAGCACCTGGTAGTACGCGGGCACCGCGAGTACCGCCATGAGGCGCTCTTCCTGCGACGCGGACTCCTTCGCAGGCACGCCCGCGAAGATCCGATCGACGGTGGCCATGATGTCCAGATCGGCCGCAATGTCCGCATACCGGCGGGCATGGAGCAGCATGGGCAGGACGGCCTCCGCGAAGGCGGCCCGGACGGCGGCTGGCGTTCGGGAATCCGCCCGTTTCTTCTCGTAGAGGGCCAGGGTGCGGTCGGGCTCGCGAAAGATTTCGTCGTAGAGGGCCAGGGTCAGGATGTTGTTGACCTCCACGGCGCCCTCTTCGACCTTCCTGCGCACGGTGTCGCGGCGGGCCGACAACTCCTCGATCAAAGCCGGGTATACCCCGCTGAGCATCATCATCATTTCCGAAGCGACCACGCCCCGCATGGCGGACAGGTTGGGATGCCGAGCGAAGCCCTGCTCCAGGCACCAGACATATTCGTCGAAGGCCATCTTGTACTGACCCTTGGTGGCGTAGGCGAAGGCCAGATGCTTGCGGACCAGCGGGTTGGTGGCGTCCGCTTTGGCGATCTTCTCCTTGGCCCGAGCAATGGCGTCCTTGCCCTCGGCGATGCCGGCGGCAGCCTCCAGAAACTCCTCCGCGGATACATAGGTGATCAGGCGGTCGATCTCCGTGCCGTCGGGCTTGAGGAAGATCAGCGTGGGAAACGACACCACCTTGAACTGGTCGGTAAGTTTGGGGCTGTTGTCGCCGTTGACCTTCAGCGCCACGGTGTTCTTCCCAAGCCACTCCACAACCTTGGGATCCTTGAACGTCGTGGCCTCGAGCAGGCGGCAGGGCTGGCACCAGTCCGCATAGAAGTCGATGAAGACCAGCTTCTTCTCCGTGCCGGCCAGGGCCTTGGCCTCGTCCACGGAGAGGTCCCGGTACAGCTTGTCCTCACCCAGGGTCACGCCCGCCGTGCCGAGCCATACCGCCACCACCCACAGCATCGGACATCTCATGTTCTGATCCTTCCTCAGTCTCCGCGGAGCGGCCTGACGCCCACGGGGCGCGGCCGGCCGCAGAACAAGGAATGCTAGCATGGGCTGCGGCCGGAAGCCACCGGACGGCCATGCGAGCCGTTCGGGGAGAGCCATGTCACTTCCGGCGGGGCGCTCCAGCCCCGGCAGGGGCGGAGGATGTTGCATTCCACGCACTTCCGCCGCCCCTGCCGGGGCGGTGCGGGCTATGGTGCCGAGGTCCACGGGTTCCGTCTCGGCAAGCCGAGACTTCACCCGTGGCTACGATCCCGCGCCCCATTTTGGGCGAACTGCCTTCCCGCCGGAGGTGTCACGCACCCCATTCGGGGTAGTCGGGCTGTCCGAGGGCCGGTCGGTGCGGCCGATCCGGACATCCGGGGCGCTCGACGCGGAATGGCGAATCCCGTATACTCCTGCCCCGCGGAGAGATGGCGGGGGCATCAGGCTGCCGCCCCAGGTCACGATTCACCCGTGTGCGTACGGGTTCCCCACCGCCCAGGTTGCGACCTTCTCAGACCCTGCCCCGGCTGGCCGGTCGTGGTCCGACAGGCAGCAGGCGGGTCGAACGGTCCAGCGGTGCCGGTCCGGCCGGTCACACGGTCCAACGACGGAGACGATCAATCATGGCGCAGTATCGGATTGCATGGCTGCCGGGCGACGGCGTGGGCAACGACGTGATGGAGGCGGCCCGCATCGTGCTGGACGCACTGAAGCTGGACGCGGAGTACATCCCCGGCGACATCGGCTGGGACTTCTGGTGCCGCGAGGGCAACGCCCTGCCGGAGCGGACGCTGGAGATGATGAAGAACACCCACTGCGCCCTGTTCGGGGCCATCACCTCCAAGCCCAAAGACGAGGCGGACCGGGAACTGGACCCGTCGCTGAAGGGCAAGGGATGCGTGTATTTCAGCCCGATCGTGAAGATGCGACAGGTGCTGAACCTCCACACGAACCTGCGGCCGTGCAGGGCCTACCCGGGCAATCCGCTGAACTACCGCGAGGGCGTCGACCTGGTCGTGTTCCGCGAGAATACCGAAGGGATGTACGGCGGGATCGAGTTCCACCCGATCCCCCAGGCGGTGTTCGACGCCCTGTGCGCCCACCCGAAGATGAAGGCGTTCGGCAAGCACGGGCTGGAGAACCTGGCGCTGTCCACGCGCGTCATGTCACGGGACGGCTGCCGGTCCATCGTGACCCAGGCGTTCGAGTTTGCCCGCACGCATAAGCGGCGCTCCGTGACCCTGGTGGACAAGCCCAATGTGCTGCGGGAGACCGGCGGACTGATCACCCGCGTGGCCCGCGAGGTGGCCAAGAGTTACCCGGAAATCCCGCTGTGGGAGACGAACATCGACGCCCAGTGCATGTGGCTGCTGAAAAACCCACAGGACTACGACGTGCTGGTCGCGGAAAACATGTTCGGCGACATCCTCTCCGACCTGGCGGCCGGGCTGGTGGGCGGGCTGGGCTTCGCCAGCGCCGCGAACATCGGCGACTCCTACGCCGTCTTCGAGCCGACGCACGGCTCCGCCCCGAAATACGCGGGGATGTACAAGGTGAACCCGATGGCGATGCTGCTGACCTGCAAGCTGATGTTCGACTGGCTGGGCGAGGCCGAACTGGCCACGCGCCTGGAAACCGCCATCGCCAAGGTCATCCAGGAGCACAAGGTCGGCACCTACGACGTGGGCCTGAAGAACACCACGCTGGAAGTCGCGGAAGAGGTGGCGAGGAAGATGTGAGGAGGAGGGATCACGGGGTCGGAAGGTCATCGCGTCGAGGCTGCCGCCCCCACCGTGGGACCGGCCCTCTCTGCGGGACCGACTCTGCCGTGGGACCGGCTCCGCTGTGGGACCGGCTTTCTCTTTGTGGGACCGGCTTTCCAGCCGGTCTGTCGGTTTCCCTTATGGGATTGGGTGCCAGCCACCGATCAAGAAGCAGTGGCATCCAATCCCGACAGCCTACGGGCTACAGCCTGCAGCCTACGATGCTCGGCAGGTCGATCGACTCCGGACACGCGGCTCGACACGTGCCGCAGGCGGTGCAGGCGACCGACGGTGATCGGCCGGCCTGGCGGTAGATCTGCGCGGCCAGGTCCGGGTCGCCGTACGTGTGCGTGTACGCCCGGGCGCGGAGCAGGTCGGCCACGCGGATGCCCTCCGGACAGGCGGCGGTGCATGCGCCGCAGTGGTGGCAGGCGCCGCGGGCGTCGGTGAGCACCTGCGGCTCCAGGCGGTCCAGCTCCGCCTGGCTGAACTTCAGCGTGGGCACCTTGAGGTTCTCGTCGAGAATCTGCACGTTCGGGCAGTGCGAGTTGAACGCGTCGATGTTGCCGCGGAACAGCATGTACGCATACGCCCGCTGGAACGGCGACAGATCCTGCCCGGCGAACATCTGCTTGTAGTGTTCGTCGTAGACCTTCGGGTCCCGCGTGATCGGGCCGGAGGTCTTCATGCTTACCACGCCGATGCCCGCCTCGTGCATTTTGCGAATGGCCGGTGCCAGCTCGGCCAGGCTGTTCGGATTGACGGCCGGCATCACCACGTCGTATCGCTTGCTCTCGGCGGCCAGCTCGCACACGCGGGACACGTTCGTGTGCGTGGCCAGGCCGAAGAATCGCACCTTGCCCGCGTCGCGGGCCTTGCAGAACGCCTCGTACAGCGAGTCCATGGTGACGACCCAGTCGTGCTCCACGCCCTGGACCATGTAGCAGTCGATGGTGTCCACCTGAAGGTCGCGCAGCGACTCTTCAAGCTGATCGGTGTACAGCTTGGCGGCCTCGGCGTCCTGCCCGGGCTTGATCCGCATGTCCGGCCAGCCGATATGCCCGGCCTTGCTGACGATCCACACCTTGTCGCGATGTCGCTTCATGACGGGGGCGATGGCCGCCTCGCTGCCGGCGTAGGGCCGGCCGGTGTCGATGTAGTTCACGCCGCGCTCGATGGCGACTTCGAGCAGGCGGGTGGGGCCGCCGCCGCCTTTGTACAGACCGCCGGCCCCAAATACGCACCGGCTGGTCATGAAGTTCGCCCGGCCGAACTTGGCGTAGCCCATGGTCGGCTGCTTGTTGCGCCACTCGACGGCCGGCTGCGTGGTCGGGGGTTCTTCTTCTGCGAACGCGGGCAGCCCGCCCACCACCGCCCCGGCCAGCGCCGTCTGCGCCGTCTGCTTCAGAAACGCGCGTCGGTTCATCTCGTCAAACATGACCAGCCTCCGTTCTGCGAAATGCGGATTCGCGACGGCGGCATTGTACCCGGCCACCGACCGGATGCTACGGATTCTCGGCGCCCGCCTCAGGCTCGAGGTCCAGCTTTCGCGTGGGGTGTGGCCACTCAATGCCGCTGAGGAACATCCGGTCCTGGACGACGATGTCTTCGTCTGTTTCGTAGATGAAGCAGTATAGCTCTGTATGAATTCGCTCCAGCACTTCCAGGAGGGTTGCCTCTCTGGCCGGCAGGTTCACCATGGCCTCATTGAGCGTTGGCGAAAGGTTGAAGCGTGGGCCGGGTTCGGCGGCGCGGTTGAGTAATCCGCAGAGTTCGTCGGCGCGGTAGTCAGTCTTCTCGAAACGGATGCGCCGCCTCAGGACGTTCGTCTTGAGCCGGGATACTTCGGTCGGCAGCCGCCGGCCCAGCGTCACCGTGGTTTCCATACCGTCCTGCAGTGTGACTTTCGTGCCTTCAAGCCAGACGACGGGCGCGTGCACGAGGAAGACTTCCAGGTGGGTGCGTGGGGGGAAGTTGCGGAACTCGTACGTGTCGCCGATCAGTGGTTCGGTGCGGGTGTAGGCATTCTCGAAGACACGGCCGATGCGTGGGTCTTCCGGGTGGTAGATGAGGCGGCCGGCCCAGACGATGCGGCCGGGATTCCGCTGAACGACCAGAACTTCGTAATCGTCAGACGTGTTTTCGCATTTGCCGGATCACGTAATGCGCAGTGAGGTGCGGTGCCCGGCCGGGGTGATGCGGGCCTCGGTCGTCGCTCCCCCGCGCACTGTAACGCCGAACGCGCATCCGTAGTACGTCGTGCTGTCGTCGCTGACCTTGAAGGCCTCAACGACGTACTCGCCGGGCTTCAAAGCGGTGAACGCAAATTCGCCGGCCGGCGCCGGTGTTGTCCAGCACGAATCGGCGAACGTGGAGAGATGCTGTTGCTCTCCGGGCGGGATGAAGCGGTGCCTATCGCGTGCTTCAAGGCGAAAGACGATCGGCTTGTGAACGGGCTCGCCGCCGGCGTTCACGATCAGGGCGCGGATGCGCCCGGCGGGGTATAGCGTGATCTGCACTTCCACCGACGGGGCATCTTTCACCAGCGGCACGACTTGATCGTGCCGAATGAAGTCCGGGTGCGTGATGATGAGCGGATGCTCAACGAGTGCAAGCTGCGCCAGAGTGAAACGCCCCTCTGCGTCCGTTTTCGTGTGGGCGTAGAGTCCCTGCTGCTCGAATCGCTCCAGGTTGCTGCCGCCCGCGTCGCCGAAATCGCCGACGCCCACGTACGCATTCGCGACGGGCTTGCCCGTGCCGGCCTCCACCACGCGCCCCGAAATGGACCCCGGACGCGTCTTGTCGCTCGGGGAATCCGCATCGGCGAAGACAAACGGGCAGCAGAACAGGCACACCAGAACGGCCGCAACCCACTTCCGAAAGACACTGTGCGACGCCATGTCAGTCTTCTCCTGAGTCCGAGTTGTGCCATGTATGAGCAAGGTCTTGAGCGGGAGACATTGTAGCTGGCTGATGCAAAACGGGAATCCCCGTGGGCAATTACCGGACGAGACTCTTATTGGACGACCGGGACAACACCAGGCTGTTCCTTGTTGTAGAACCGCGGAGGCCGCTCGCGTATCATGGAATACGGTGCGGTCCCGGGCGGTGGTCCGGGGGCGTGAGCCGTGTTGCATCTCCTGTGCGCGGAATGAGGGGAGGAGCGTTCATGAGAATCGGCCGAAGTTTCAGACCCGCTTGCCTGGGCTGCGCACTGGTGGCCGTGTGCGCGGTGGCGGCCCTTTCACCGGCCAGCACCGTCGAGCCGATGAACCTCGACACACTGGCGGACCTGGCGGGGCAGGCGATCGTCGGGCGGATTTCCGCGGTGGAATCCTATTGGACCGCGGACACGCCGCGGCGAATTGAATCGCGAGTGACGCTCGAGCAGGTCGAGTACCTCAAGGGCGCTCCGGCCGACGCCTCAACCACGTTCACGCTGATCGTCCCCGGCGGCCGGATCGGCGACACGCGGATGCAGGTCTGCTGTACGCCCACCTTCACCGTGGGCGACAAGTGGGTGCTGTTCCTGCTGCCGCAGTACCGGACGTTCCCCGTCGCAGGTCTCTTCCAGGGCTCCTTCCTGGCCCGACCGGACGAGCACGGCGTCGAACGCATCCACCACATGCGGCACGACCGGCTGGAGCCCGTCACCGGCTTCGATGAAGAAGGCTTTGCGCGGGTGGCCCGCACGTCCGACGTTCATGCCGAGCAGCGGCTCGTCGGCGCCAACGCCGCCCGGCTCAAGCCCGCGGCAACGACTACCGCCGCGCCGGCCATGGCGCTTGATGATTTTCTCAAGCAGGTCCGGCCGATTCTCAATCGCAGCCGGGCGCACGACCTGAAGGCACCGGCCGGCCGGCCCATCCGCGAGCCACTCCAGGCCCGTCCGCTGGTTCCGGCCGCAGGCGCCGCCCGAGGTTCCGAGCCCGGCACCGTTCGCGGGGCGGCTGCACCGGCCCCGGACGCTCCGGCCAGAGAACCGAAGGCCGCCGCGAAGGGAGGTGAGGCGTCATGAAAGCTCGCCGATTCCTCCCCGTGCTGCTCGTAGCGATTGGCTTGGCCGTTGGTCTGCGCAGCGACCGTGTGCTGGGTTTCTCGTGGTTCCAGTACGGCGGCGTGGACGTCGTATGGTCCGGCTCGCAAAGCGTCCGGTATCTGTCGCCCAACTGTTTCCCCGAAGGCAGCGATCCGCAAATCCTGATGGTAGCGGGCATGGGCCTGTGGAACCTCGTGCCGGCCTCGAACTTCGTCTACTCGTACAGCATGGACGGCCTCGACACGCTGGACCCGTACGACGGCTACAACGACACCATCGCCGCCGAGCTGGATCCCGGCGTGCTCGGCGTGACCTACATGGTGAACAACGGGCCCGTCTGGTACGACATGGACCAGGCGTACAGCGCCGACGCGGCCGGATACGGCTGGAACTTCGATCCCAACCCGGACTGCGTTACCACGGGCAATCCTCAGACCTACGGCTACTCTCTGCTGTTGGTCGCGACCCACGAACTGGGCCACGCACTGGGCCTGGGGCACGAACCGCCGGATGGCTCGGGAGCGGGCACGTCGTGGTTCATCGCCAACATGAACCCGTACTATCCCGGGGCCGGCCCGGTGGGACAGGAGAACATCGTCGAGCTGCACACGGACGACCGAAACGGCTGCCGGTATCTCTACCCGCACAGCGGACCGTCCGCGCCGCCCGTGACGGACCTGGCCAACGCCATCTTCACCACCAACCCGAACCCGGCCCTGATCGGCCGGACGCTGCCGATCTACTTCACGCCCGCCGCGGTCAACCCCGGCGGCACGGTCACCGCCCGCAGCGTGATCGAGAATTTCGGCACGACGAACACGTTCAACGTCAGCCAGGGCTTCTACCTGTCCGCCAACGCGGTGATCGACACAAACGACATCTTCCTGGGCAACCTGTTGTGGGACATCGCCTTCGGAGACGGGTTCGAGTTTGACGTGGAGGTGGACCTTCCGTCCGACCTGGCCGCCGGCGACTGGTATCTCGGCTCCATTCTGGACGACCTGAACCAGATCGCGGAGGAGTACGAAGACAACAACGCCGCACTGTACTGCACCCCGCTGCACGTCAACCGGCTGGTGCCTGTGATCGAGCCGCTCGGCCAGGACATCACCGCCTGCGGCGAGCCCTACACCGGCCCGACGCCGATCGTCACGCATCCGATCAACATGAACCCGATCACCTGGAGCCTGGTCAGCCCGCCCGCGGGCATGACGATCCATCCGCAGACGGGTGTGGTGTCGTGGCCAAGCCCGGTGCGGTCGGAATTCCCCTACGTCATCCAGATCAAGGCGACGAATAGCGCCGGCTCCGACACGGAATCGCTGCACCTCGGCGTCACCCAGGCCGCGCCGGCCATCGTACCCATCGACGACGAAACCATCGCCTGCGGCGGGCCCTACGTCGGCCCGACGCCGGCTACCACGTCGCCCGCCTGCATGGAGCCGATCATCAACTGGTCGCTCGATGTAGGCCCGGCCGGCATGACCATCAACCACAGCACGGGTGTCGTGTCGTGGCCGGTGCCGAGGCCCTCGGATTATGCGTACCTCGTCACCATCCGCGCGACGAACGGAACCGGCAACGGCACGCAAAGCTGGCGTCTGATCGTCACCGGCGGTGATCTGGATTCGGACGGCGACGTGGATCACGCGGACCTGGTTGCCCTGATCGCGTGTCTGCGCGGACCCGGGGCCAGCCCGCCGACCGGCTGCACCTGCGCCGACTTCAACAACGACGGCCACGTGGATCTGGCGGACTTCGCCCGGTTCCAGATGGCATTTGACGGGCCCAGCCCGGAAGGCGCCTGCTGCTTCGGCAACGGCACGTGCAGCGACCTGACCGCGGTGGAATGCGCCGCGGCAGCCGGCACGTGGCTGGGCGGCGGCACAACGTGCGCCACCAGCGCATGCACCGGCGCGTGCTGCTTCTCGAACGGGTTCTGCCTGGACCTGACGCAGGCCAACTGCGAGGGCGCGCCCGGCACGGACTTCCGCGGCTTTGGCACCACGTGCGCCACCACGGACTGCACGCCGCCCGCCGGCGCGTGCTGCCTCGCTGATGAATCGTGCATCGACGTAACCGAAGCGGACTGCGCCACGGCCGGCGGTACCTGGCAGGGCGACGACACGACCTGTGCCACCACAGACTGTTCATTGCCGGCGTTCGGCGCCTGCTGTCAGCCGGCGGACTGGACCTGCACCGCCACCGGAGAGACGGAATGCCTGGCCGCCGGCGGATCCTTCGAGGGGGATGGCACCACCTGCGCCGCCACCCTGTGCCCGGAGTACCGCAACGAGATCGACCCGGCCACCACTTACTACAACCCCGGCGCCGGCTCGGCTATGGGAGATGACATCACCCTGGCCGGCACCGCGCGGAACATGGTCTATTACGACCTGGCCGTCTACGGCGGGGGCGGCGGCGCGTTCAATGTTACCGTCTCGCTGTACACGGATTGCCCGGGCGACGGCGGCACGCTGATCCCCGACACGACGGCCACCTGGACCGCCGTGCCCGACGACGGCTACGTCTACACCCTCAGCGCGGACATGTCCGGCAGTCCGATCACGCTGCCGAACTCCGTCTGGATGGTGGCCACGTTCTCCACCGCCGCCGCCGGCTGGGTGCAGGCAGGACCAGCGGAGCTCGGCTTCACCGACGACATATTCGGCCAGAACGACCCGCCGTGGGGTTGCACGTTCGCGTTCAGTGGCTCGCCCGCCCCGTACTCCGGCTTCTGGGCGAACATTCAGTGCATCGCGGGCGGTACCCGTCAGGAAGCCGTCTCCGTGCCGGCTCGCAGCCTGTCACGGTCGCGATGGCCGGATGACGCTTGTGTGACACCGGCGTCCTTGCCGGCTCCGCACCGTTGAACCGTTCATGGGGTGCCGGCCGCAAGCTCCGGCCCGGCAGGCGCCGTTTGGGGCGGCTCCCCCGTGGGATCCCGGCGAGCCGGGGCGCGCCGGCTTTTCAACCGGTCTTCAGACGCTTCGCCCTGAACCCTACCTTTTGTGGCTACCGGAGTTGTGGCAATCCTCGCCGGGGGCTTCAGGGGCACTTGATATTGCTCGAAAAGGGTTCGGCACGGCCTCTTCGCAATGGGGTTGTGTGCGGCATACCCTTTGCGAACCTGCGGTGGACGGTATACTTCCCCGATTCGCACGGGCGGTCGGCGAGGGGACGTTCATTCCAACGGCCGCCCGCGCCCCCGGAACAGGCTCGGGCGACGTGCCGCGAGCGCGGGGAATGCCCGGAATCAACAGAAGGAAAGAGACCAATGACAAGAGAGACGCTGCGGGCCGCCCTGGCCGGCTTGTTCGTGGTCGGCCTGGCCTCCCAGCTCAACGCGGCTTCGCTGGAGGAGATCGAGAAGAAGATCATCGAGGCGTCGGAGAAGATCCAGTCGTACACCGCCGACTTGGCCATGGTCATGGACACGGACCAGCACGGCATGACGATGAAGAGTGTCGGGAAGGGCACCATGGAGTACATGCGAAAGGGCGACACGGCCCTGATGCGCAGCGAGTACGAGGCCACCATGACCATGAAGTTCGGGGACCAGGAGCAGAAGATGGAGCAGAAGATGCTGACCATCATGGACGGCGAGCACGTGTACGCACTCACCGACAACGGCCTCCAGAAATCGGCCGTGAAGACCAAACTCGACCCTGCGCAGAAGCCGGTCGCCTCGAAGGAGATGTTCGAGACCCTCAGGAAGGACGCGGACGTCAAGGTCCTGGACGATGAGAAGGTGGACGGCAAGGACTGCTACGTGCTGGAGATCACCCCCAAGGAGAAGGACGAGACCACCGGCAAGTCCAAATCGTGGTACGCCAAGGACTCCGGCATCATGGTCAAGATGGTGACCATGAGCCCGGACGGCAAGCCCGTTCACACCATGACCGTCAGCAACATCAAGCTCGACGCCAAGATTGACGCGGAGCGGTTCAAGTTCAAGGCTCCGGACGGCGTCGAGGTCGTGGATATGACCGCCGTGGGCGAGACCCCGCCGGCGGCCCCGCCCAGGGAAAAGGAGTAGCGTTCGCGATCCATCCGCCCGGGCCGGTCCGTGCAAAACGTGCGGGCCGGCCCCGTGGCTACGCCGAGGCGGGCTCCGTCACTCCCGGGAGTCCGTTTGAACCCGCGGAACGTCCGCACCCAGCAGTCTGGCCTTCGTCTCCGGCCCAAGCTGCCAGTTGCGGTCGAAGATCGCTCCGCGAGCAGGGACCGGGTCGGCCATCGAACGCCACCGGTCAGGGTCGATCGGCGGCACGGAAGCCAGGGGGAACTCCTTGTCTGTCGTGACCACCACCAGGTCCTCCCGCGGAGCACGGGACAGGAACGGCGGCTGAAGCACGCCGGCCGCCAGCGCCGCCGTCATGCCCGGCTCGCCGGAGCACAGCACCACATACCGGTCGGGGTTTTTCGGATTCGGATAGATCATGACCAGGGCCGCCGCATTCTCCAGGCCCGGCTCGCCGCCCACCCTCAGCCGACCCCCCGACCAGGTTACGGGCAACGACTCCGCCACCTCCCGCATCCACGGATCCTCCGTCGGGTCGCCGAAGCAGATCAGATTCAGACTCTCCATCAACTCCGGGGTGACTGCGTCGCTGCTGACCACGCGGACGTTCTTGAAGACAAGCCGCTCCGTCCAGCCCAGCGCCCGTCCGGCCACCTCCCGCCACACTGGTGCATCCTTGGACGTCCCGGCCGGCACGACCACCACGAACGGATCGTAAAAAACGTCCTGAATGGGCCCGGACATTCCGGGCCGCTTGGACCGATCCGAACGCGCCTCGCCCGCGACTTCCACGACCCAGCCGCCGTCCACCCGCAGGGCCTGAGCCGGCTGGTTGTTCACGAAAAACGCCGGCTTCGCCTCTGGTGGCACGAGCGATGCGGGCAGAGACAGCGTCAGCCGTCCCACGCTCTCGGCGTGGATCAAGACCTGTCCGGCATCCGGCACGAATGCGTCCACCGAAGCGGGCATACCCGGGTCCAGCACCGCGTCGACGGACACCCAGTACGCCCGATGGTGGCGCAATGAACCCGTTCGGTAGCTCACGCGCCGCGGATCCGCCACGCGCACCTGCCGGGCCATCCAGTCGTACAGCTCCGTACCGGAATACGGCCCCAGCCAGCACGTGTGGCCCACATCCACCAGTTCCGTGTAGACCGGCTCCATCCCCGCCGCTCGCATCGCCTCGACCATTCGCCGGGACTCGCGAATGTTCACGTTCTTGTCGGCCGTCCCGTGATACACGCGGACAGGCACGTTGCGGAGGTTGCCGGCCAATTCGGGCTCCCCCCCGCCGCAGAACAGGCTGACGCTCGCGAACCGGTCCGGGTACCGGCAGGCGATCCGCCAGCCCGCAAACCCGCCCAGCGAGATGCCCGTCAGGTGAATGCGGTCGGGATCAATGGAGGCCCGGCCACAGGCGTCGTCAATCGTTTCCAGCACGTCCAGTTCGGCCAGGCCGCTGATGGACCACGTCCCCCGCATCAGCGGGTAGATCACCACGAACGGCAAGTCCGCCTTCGCCCCGCGGACCGGGATGCTGGCCCCGTCGGCGGTGGGAGCGCTCCAGGACCCGCCCTCGGCCGAGCCGTGCAGGAACACAATCGCCGGCCAGCGGCGGGCCGGGTCATAGCCCGGCGGCAGCCAGAGCGCATACTCGACCTCGGCCCCGTCCAGGCGCGAAACCATGTGGCATCGCTGGAACTGCCCCGCGAGGGGTGAGCCGCTGGTGGACTCGGACGCCTCTGCCGCCACGACTGAGAAAATCACAGCTAGGTATTGAAGCCCTGCGTTCCTGAACACGCCGGCCGCACTCCTTTCTCGCCGGCCGAATCGCCGGTGGGTTCCCACGCGTATGACGCTTCGGGCGCGACCTCGGGACGACGGCCACCATACCACGAACGCCGCGCGCGGAGAAATGTTCACACGCCGCGGTGCCGCGCGGATCCGCCTTGACCCGGAGCGAAACTCGAATTACTGTATAGTCAGAGGAGAGTCCTGGCGCGGTTTGATTCCTGCCGGTGACGGGCGATTTGCCTCTCCCATTCTGACGTTCGGCCGGCGCCACGCACGCCCCAGTTCGAGGCGACGCAATCGGGGGTTCAAGTTCCATGCGAAAAGATGTGAAAATCGGTCTGGTGCTTTCGCTGGTGGCCGTGGTCCTTGCCGGCTGGTACTTCGTAGGCAACGGCAAAGACAAGGCCGTTTCGATGGACGACCAGGTTGCGACGACAGACAGCAAGGCGCCCGCGCCGAGGCCGGACACGCCCCGCACGGGCAGGCCCGCGGTGAATGACGGAAACAGGGCGCCGGTCACGCCGCGTCCGTCCGTAAGCGATCGGCGGACTACGCCGGCCGGGCCGGATCGGCCGTCGGCCGCGGACAGGACCGGAACCACCGCCCTGCCACCGAGAACTGACCGCCCGGAAAGCCCGATTCTGCTTTCCGACCTTGTGCCCGTCGACGGAGCCACGCCGGCCACGCCTTCGGGGCCGCCGGTGGAGAGCGAGCCTTCGGACAGCATCGGGGCGGATCGGGTTACAGATGCCGCCGCAGCCATGGACGCCGGATCTGCCAGAGTCGAACCCGCCGAGCCGCCCGCGGTGGCTCCGATCATGGACGGTCCCCCGGTGGCCGGGCCCGACACACGCGGGCCGCTGCCCCTGGTCGGCCGCACGCCGCGACCCACGGGAAGCGAGCCGCCGGGAAAGGTGCGAACCTACCGCATCGGAAAAGGTGACACGCTGGCCATCTTGGCCGAGCTGTTCTACGGCAAGCAGGATTACGCGGAGTACCTCATTCGGGTGAACCCGGGCCTGGACCCCCGTCGGCTGATCGTCGGGCAGGAGATCATCGTTCCGGAAACGCCGGGCGACCTGAGCGTGTTGAACCGACCGGCCAGGCCGGAACCGGCCGCGACGGACAAGCCCGCGGCGGCTGCCGCGACGGGTGGGCGGGCCTACACGGTGAAGTCCGGGGACTCGTTCTGGAAGATCGCCGACAGCGAGTTGGGCGACGGCAACCGCTGGCGAGAGGTGTATGAGCTCAACAAGGACCAGGTCTCTGCCCCTGACCGGTTGAGGGTGGGCCAGACGATCAAGCTGCCGGAGAAGTGATCCGCCAAGACAATCCCGAAACACCGCGAAGCCGGTCGAGCCGTTTCCCCGAGCCGACCGGCTTTTTGCATGGACCTGGCGAGCGAGAGTCGTTCTGCCTCTCGGCCATCCCAGGGCGCGGGGGGTGGGTCCCGTCGCAGGTACATGGCTGGCGGTTGCTTTCGGGACTCACTCGACAGGCTCCGCGGCGGGATCTCTGGAGTCTGGCCATTCGAACCGGCTTGGCGAGCTTCGCCCATGACCGCATGACCGGGGGAACGGACGGAAGCCCCCTTCCCAAGGCCACCCCTCGCGGAGGGTCTCCGCCGGCGTGACATGGGCCGCTTTCTGCCTGGCCAGGGATCCCGAACAAAGATCGGACTTTTCCGCATTCAAACGCTCCCTTGTCAAGCGGTTTGACGGGTGGTATGTTTCTAAGTTGCGTCTCCAGATATCTCGGGGGCCGCTCCGTGATATCCGGAAGGGGGAGATTGTCAGGGAAAACCCGGCAGGTGTCCGACACCTCGCCTTTATAACTCGTTGTAAGAAAGCGACTTAGAAACGCGGGCGTAATTCAGTGGTAGAATGCCAGCTTCCCAAGCTGGACGTCGTCGGTTCGAATCCGATCGCCCGCTATCTTCATTTCTGGCAGTGGTTTATGACTATTTTGCCCAAATCGTCTCTGGAGCGTCATTAGCACCGCAACCGCGTTTATGGCTCAAAAACGGCGATTTTTGAGTTCAGCCCCATAGGCTGACAGTCGTATCGGGGCATGTCTCCGCCACGGCTGTAAATCGCTGCTATGACGGCCTTTAAGCGAATTAGCCCTGTTCGAGGTTTAGGCAGTTGGTCATTAGTTGGTCACTCGGTCCGGCGTCCGGTCAGAGTTGGTCACTTTGGGCCTGGCGCGGGTTGGACGTTCGTACTGGAGAGCTGAGCGTCATGGAGCAGGACATGCATCGGCCGCACACCGACCTGGGAACAGGTGCTCGCCGACAAGCGGGTGAGGCAGATCCCGCGGCTGATGAGCCCTGGGTATCATGCATCGCGGTGCTGTCGCCTTCGTGCGGTGGAGGACGCTTCGATGACCGATGAACAGATCCCGGAGCCGGCAGAAGGGACCAAGGAGTTCGCACGCTACATTGCCATCGTCATCCGCAACGCGGTGGAGGACTTCCACTGCGAGCACCTGTCCGATGAGCAGATGAAGTAGCTCAACCCGATCATCCGAAACGCGGTGTGCACGGCGTTCCACGCGTTCCAGAACTACGAACGATCAGATCGCGATAGGCGGTTCGTCGACCACCAGATGAGCATGATCCCGGCGTAGGGCCTGTCGATTTAATCGAAGTGCGAACGAAAACAATGAAGTTATGAACGCGCCGGGCGCTGTAACCTCTTATTTCTCGTTCACGCGCGCATGTTTTCCCGAGTAAATCGACACGCCCCGTACTGGGAAAGCCCGAAGCTCCTCGACGATTACCTGCGGATGTGGCAGAAAGCCAAGTAGCGCTCCCGCAACCACCCCGGGCGATCGCGTTTGGACGCCCAAGCGCCGATCTCGATCCAGGCTCCCCGAGAAGAACCATCGACGGGCACTGCGCGGCTGGCTGGCTGAGTGCTCCGCCCTGACGAACGTCCCGGCTAGGGCGAAAGGACGCCCTTTGGAATTCTAAGCCGCCTTAGCCCAACTTTCGCAGACTTTCACAATTTTCGCCGTCGCGGCCGCGTTGGCGTGGTCGCGGCGGGCGATTTTCTCTGCAAAGGGCTGTAGTGCAGACCTACCCCATTGAT
>Ga0334890_1000393_pt1 | contig 79712 bp, 65 predicted proteins | sample GraSluR1_MG_3_FD_207220 | JGI IMG/M metagenome (GOLD analysis project Ga0334890, IMG submission 207220) | Sludge microbial communities from methane-producing bioreactor in Wageningen University, Netherlands - Granular Sludge_31_08-R1 | ecosystem: Engineered > Bioreactor > Anaerobic >... | reverse complement strand
ACTTCACTTTCACTATGCACTGCAGATGGGGATTCAGCTTTTTGGCCAGTATCGCGGAAAGAATGTTGACATTGTCCCGGTCCGTTACCGAGATGAGCAGATCGACATCCTTCACCCCGGCCTGGTCAAGGGTGCGGATGTCTGTGGCGTCATCGCATACCATCAGAGCGTCCAGCTGGTTCTCCACCTTTCTCACAGTGGCCTTGTTCCGTTCAATCACCGTTACCTGGTGGTTTTCACTGATCAGGTGCCGCGCGATGTTGCTGCCGATGTTGCCCGCTCCGACGATGATGATTCTCATAAATCTTTCTCCTGGAGAAAACTGAAACACCTTTGACAAATATCATAAAACGATGCGCCGGGAAACACTGCCGCCCCGGGTGGCAACCGGATGAGCCCTGGAGTATTGTTTCACAATCAACCGAGGAGGCTCAGATGGGCAACTTTCTGATATTGCTGCCGGTTCTGGCGCTTGCGGCCCACGGTCACGGAAGCGGGCCTGTGCTGGAGAACCTTCTTCCGGACCAGCCGGGGTTCGTATGGACTTACTGGGGGTTCGCCGAATACGGTCACCGGATGCGGATTGTAAGCATAGAGGAGACCGAAACCGGCAGAATCTACCGGATCAGTGGAATGGTCGAGGATGTGTCCGACGGGGAAGCCCCGGGAGACTACTCGGTAACCCTGTGGTATGTGGTATCCGACAGCGTGCTTTCCGTGGTTCAGCACGCACAGCGGACCATGGACAATGACTTCGAGGAGATGGAGCTTCTGAGGCTGCCCCTCGCAACAGGCAACAGCTGGATTCAGACCGTTGTGGACGGCAGCGGAGCGGAGGTGGAGCTTGTCTGTGAAATCGAGGAGATGGAAGAGGGCCGCCTAACCGTTCGCTACAGCCGCACCGACAGCCCCTTCTACCAGCTCAGGGAGTTTGAGGAAGGCCTGGGAGTAACAAGATTCGCGAAGCTCTACATCTTTGCCGAGGGCAGCTTCGAGATGGATTACCTGCTCTACCGGGGCAAGTTCTGACCGGCGCCGCTGTCACCCGAACTCGGATATCGCGAGCATGACCACTCCCAGGGTTCCAAGCCCTCCGATGTAAGCGAAAAGATCGGGCTGAAGCGCTGTGCCCAGAGGCACCCGGGGAATGAACGCCACGGCAAATGCGCACAGAGTTGAAACACCAAGGAAAACCATGACCCGCCCGCGCGAACCCTTGCGAACAGCCAAAGCCCCGAGCAACGAGAACACAAACATCAGAACGCCCAGAACCCCCGCCACAAGGACAAGCGAGAAGTCCTCTCCGGGAAAGGCCGAACTGTAACGGAAGAACTGAACCAGATCCACCAGGGAAGCGAAGAACCCCACCACCAGAGAGAACCACAGGTACAGCACCAGCGCCTGCACCGCGATCCCCAAAAAGATAGAATCCCCTACATCGAACAGAAGCTGCTTCATCACGGAAAAATAGGAGGCGGAAGGGGGGCGCGCCAGCGCCCCCCCAAACGCACTCAGGAAAACGCGGCCATATCCATCAGCCCATGACCGGAGAGGCAGAACAGGATTACCGATGGAGTGCCGGATTCCTTTGCCCGCAGGGCCGATTCGATCACGCAGCTTACGGCGTGGGCCGATTCGGGTGCGGGCAGTATCCCCTCGCACCGGAGGAAAAGCTTCGCCGCGGAGAACACCGAGTCCTGGGGAACGGCAACGGCCCGAACCATTCCCAGCGACACAAGGTGGCTCACGAGGGGGCTCATTCCGTGATACCGAAGCCCACCCGCATGAATGGGCGGCGGTATGAAATCACACCCCAGGGTGTACATCATGTACCTGGGCGTGAGCCCCGATGAGTCACCGTAGTCGTAACGGAGTTCGCCCTGAGTGAGCGTGGGGCACGAGGAAGGCTCCACCGCAACAAAGGAAACTTCTGCCCCGGAAGCAACGAACGGGAAAGCAATCCCCGCGAAGTTCGACCCTCCCCCCACGCACGCCACCACTTTGTCGGGGAAATCCCCCATCTCTTCCATCTGAAGAAGGGCTTCCTGTCCGATCACCGACTGGTGCAGGCAAACTGAGTCCAGCACGGACCCCAGGCTGTAGCAGCACGAAGGATCACAGAGGACCTGCTCCACGGCTTCACTTATGGCGATTCCAAGGCTTCCCGGGTGTGAACTGTCAGAAGCGAGATAATCCCGCCCCGCGCCAGTGCGTGAACTGGGGCTGGCATGAACCGAGGCCCCGTGCATCTCCATGAATATCCGTCGAAGGGGTTTCTGCAGATAACTTGCGCGGACCATGAAGACCTCCAGGGAGGAACCGAACTGAAGGCACGCCTGGGACAGCGCGCTTCCCCATTGCCCGGCCCCCGTCTCTGTACAGATGCGGGATATGCCTCCCTCCCGGGCGAGAAAAGCCTGCGCAAGCGCCGTGTTGCTCTTGTGGCTCCCTGCCGGTCCCGCCCCCTCGTACTTGTAGTAGATACGCGCGGGAGTATCCAGCTCCCTCTCCAGGCCAACAGCGCGAACGAGCGGGGTCGGCCTGAACAGGGAATAGGCGGTTCTCACCTCGGAGGGTATTTCCACAAGACGCTCAAGTGTCGTCTCATGCTCGATCATCCCCCGTGGAAACAAGCACTCCATGCATGAAGGTGAGGCAACCTCACCGGAAGGCAGAATCGGTGGAGGCGGCAGGGATGGAAGCGAAGGTTTCATGTTCAGGTACGAAGAAGGAAGATATGAGGAATCCCTCGAAGCAAAGCGTTTCATGGCACAATCCAATCCTTTTGGAGTTACGATTCACTGATACTGGTGCTGTTGAGAAAAGGATTGGTTATGGACGGCGCTGGGCCGCCCACCAGAGCCAGGTATGGCTGATGGACGATACGGAACTGAAGAAGAAACGAATTCCGTTCATGGCCGGAAAAATAAACAGTGTTTGTGAAGAGTCAAGCCACGGCAAACGCCCCTCATCCCCTCCATTCCCGGGCGAGCATGGAGAAAACCGATTCATCCACAAGGCCTTTGCCGGGTACCATGACGTACTCCCGCAGGTTTCCCTCAAACACGAATCCCAGCCGGGATGCCACCCCAATCGCTCCGGAATTGCGGGGATGGCACCGCAGCTCAATCCGGTTCGCAGCAAGCGCCTTGAACCCGTGTGAAATCAGCCGCACCGTAACCTCGGTGCCGATTCCCCTGCCCCAGTGGTTTCTGGCGAGGTCGGCCCCCAGTTCCACCCTGCGGTCCTCCGGCGACCAGTAGTGCAGCGCCGCGGTTCCGATCAACGTATCGGGCTGTTCACGAAGAAACACCCCCCACCGGAAACCCCTTCCCGAAAGAAAATCTTCCCTCCAGGAGAGCAGAAGTTCGGCGCACTCGGCAACCGACCCGGCCACCGGCCTCTGCATGTATTCCATGGCAACCGCATCACCGTACAGGGCATAAAGATCACCAGCATGCTCTTCCCCCGCCTCACGAAGAAGGCAGCGCTCCGTCTCCAGTACCGGCAGCCGGGACAGGCAGGAATCGAATTCAGAGAAAAGATCAGCCATACAACTCCCGTTCAGGAAACCCCAAGGACAGCGAACAATACCGGGAAAACCATCCGGCGGAAACCGCTTCCCCCCGGAATGCATACCGGAAACAACCGAAGTGAAACAAGGCATCAAACCCCGAGACGCAACACTTCAAGTCCACCGCGCAGACGGCAGCTCTGAATCTCAATGGCAGCGGGAACGCAAAGCACGCAAGAGCCAAATTCCGGAATGGATTTGCCACTACCCGCTTTTCAGATGATTGAAGGGTCACTCAACTGGAATGTTTGAAAACTGAATCCAGGGAAGCAGGAAAGCCCCCAGGTTAAGCCTTTCAAAGGAAACATCTCTGATGCCCGTTAACATCTCCCGCAGGTTCATTCTGACCATTGTTTCCTTAACGGGATACTGAACCTTTCCGTTCTCAATGTAGTAGCTGTTCTTGGCCACGCCGGAGAAGCTTCCGTTCTCATCCGGCATTCCTCCGGAGAAACGGGTGATAAGCAACCCCTTATCAACGCTGCAGATCATCTCCTGCAGGGGAGTGTCACCGGGCTGAACATCATAGAAGTCGGCATGGTATCCCGCCCGCTGAAATCCGGTCTTGCAGGCTCCGAAGTGCGAGAGAAGAAAAGACTTCAAAACACCCTTTCTGATAACCGCCTGGTTCTTCGCCGGAAATCCGTCGGGAGTAATGAACGAGCCATGGGCCAGTTCGGTATTCACCGGCGTAATGCTGAAGTTGAACCTTTCATCTGCTATCTTCTGGCCAGGTCTTTCCTGATAAAGAGAAGTCCCCCTTATCACTGCTTCATCCTGCAGCTGCGTCACAAGAAGGTACAGGAAGTAGGCAAGGCAGTTGGGAGTCAGAACAACATCCCCGGTGAAACCTGCCGGAACCCGCCTGGAATCAAGCTGCTCCACCGATTGCCTGAAGAGGTCATCAACATTCGCCCTCTCATGCAGAGAGTTTTCAAGATCAGGCAATCTGAAGGAAGCGTAGTTGAAGGAAGACCCTGCCTGCCCACGGCGAGCAGAGAAGATCATGTTCATCAGATATACGCCGAGTCTTGAGGACATCATCGTTCCATTTGAGTTCCCGTAGCTCTGCCTGGTATTCTGAAAGTTAAGCGTTACCCGTCGAAGATGCAGTTCAGGATAGTGAGTGAAGCAATGCTTCTGAAGTTCATTCAGCCGTTCGATCATTCCAGCGGCATCAGCCTGAACAGGGCCCTTCTCCCTGAAGGGCGCATTCTGAAAGGGGGCTATGGAAAACGCCGGGTCCGAAGGGGAGGAATCTGCAAGTTTTCTGAGGTTCTGCGCAGATTCCCTTACTTCACTTTCAATGCACCGTGAAATCCTGGTTGAAGCACGCGAGCCATTGCGCACACCGGTAAGGTACAGATCAGACTCCTCCATTGTTCTCAGAAGGTCCAGCCTTCCCTGTTCAAGGCTGACTTCCCTGCTGACAGTATCGTGCAGAGAGCACTCACAGCTGCTGAACTCAGCATCTTCAAGAATGGCGAGGCTGTCACGAACAGGAGAGGTCATTCTCATCGGGTCAACCTCCTATCCTTATTCGGCACTTCACATCCGGTCCACCCATTCCCACTGCGATGCCGTACTTCTTCCCACAGCCTGCGTTACTCCATTGCATATTGTCAGATACAGCGCTGACGGTCTTCAGCATGTCAAATGCCATCCCTGAAACGACAGTGTCATGTATTGCCCTGCCAAGCTTTCCATTCACTATCTCGTATCCGCGGTTCACACTGAACATGAACTCGCCGGTCATGTCTGCCTGGCCGTTCTGGTAATCCATCAGGTAATAGCCCCTTTGAATGGATGCTATCATATCCTCCAGCCTGTCACCCCCGGGCATGATGGCAGTGTTCCGCATTCTCACCGAAGGCTCCTGGTTGAAATGCCCTGCCCTCCCGTTGCCGGCAGGTTCCACACCGTACAGCGCCGCAGACTCACGGTTATGCAGAAAGCTCTTCAGAACACCATTCTCAATCAGAACTGCATTTTGGGCCTTTATCCCTTCCTCATCCATGAACACAGGAACAGGACAGGGCTCTCCAAGGCATTCCGAAGCGCAGTCAACCAGTGTAACCAGTGAGCTGGCAACCTGCTGACCAAGGTAATCTCCTGCAATTGAACCGGCTCTTACCAGGTCAGACTCAACGGTATGACCGATGGCTTCATGGGCAAGGATTCCGGTCAGCCCGGATCCCAGAATGCAATCATGAACACCCGGCGAAGCCATAACCCCCTCGCTTTTCAGAACAAGTTCTTCATAAAGCTTTTCCAGCTCAGTAAGCAGCAGCTCCGGAGCAGTTCTGAAGGCTTCTATCAATTGGGGAGCATAAAACTTCTTGAAGAGTTTGAAGCTCTCAGTTCCTTTTGCCACAGTGAATGAGATGAACAACGACGCCCGGTCAATGCTTGTTTCCCTGACTGCATTGTCCGATGATGCGAACTGCACCCTTTCCCCAACCCCGGAAAACAGAAGCGTTCTGGATGTAATCCCCTTGAAACGGCTTGAGATCTCGGAATCAATGAATGGAAGAAAATCAAGGGCTTCTTCAGCAGTCAGAACAGGAGCAGAACAAAAAGCAACGCTGCCGGGGTATTCAGGCAGACAACCCAATTCACCGGGCGAGCAAAAGGAAACTTCAGAAGCATTTCGGCAGGCATTCAACACAAGCAACCCAAGGTTATCAGAATCTGAATAAGGGCTGGAGGCAAACCCCCACTTCCCTCCCCTGAAAGCCCTTGCGCATGACCCAATTACTCTGCCCTGTCTGTTCTCGTTAACAAAACCATTCACCAGTTTGACAACAGCAAGCTTAACCTCCTGATTCCTCAGTTCAGTATAGCCATCAGCATTCTTCAAGTGTTTCAGAAGATTGATACCAAACCCCCGCCGCAAGAATGAGCCAAAAAGAATAATGCAATGAACAGCAGAACGTGAAGTGCACCTGGTAAAAAACCTCATACCCCTGGGCGACTATGCCACCGGCCCCAACCACACCCTGCCAACAAGTGGAGCGGCAAGGTTCACAGGGGGCCCCACCCCCTTCACCTTCCTGAGGCCACAGGCGTGGATAACAAATACTAGCAATACAATACCGGGAAAACCATCCGGTGGGAACCGCTTTTCCGTAATGCATACCGGAAGCAACCGAAGGAAAACAAGGCATCAAACACCAAGCCCGCAAGCTTCAAGTCCACTGCTCAGCATAGGGTTACGCCAAGCGTTTCCGGAAGATCCAGCAACAGAGCACTGCTACATGAACGACCACGGCCCTGAATCCCGATAAGCATCCATGTCTTCCGGCGGTATGTGTACACCGCCGATTGTGTAGACAACATCAGCCGTGAATGATGTGATGCGCTGCCCGCCCTGGAAACCGGCCTCATATCTGAACTGGACATAACCGATGAACGGCAGCTGTCTCGAGAAAAAGTCAGGTTCCCTCCCGAGTATCCAGTGTACGGCCGCGTGCTCGTCGCTTCTCCAAGGAACATCAAGCCTGCTGTATTCGGACAGCAGGCTCGAATACAGCTCCCTCTCAGAAACGGGAACGCGCATTTCTCCGTGGAAGTGGCATCCCGGGTTCCGTTCCTCAGCGCCGCCCTGTGGCCCGCCGGCCTCAAGGGCCTGCCATGCTGACCAGTGATGCAAATCCGGTGAATACCGGGCATAGACACTGCCTACACAAGGTGTGACGCTCTGACCGTCGTCCAACAGGAACTCATGGATGCTGACACTCACGGAAACCGCATAGGGTGCCCGCCATGACAGCCCCAGAGCCAACGGAACGGTTTGCATCCAGCCGTCGGACGAAGCCGCTTCACCGTCCCATCCCAATCCAGTTCCCGTGACATTCAAGAACTCTTCCGACCAGGTCGCCTTTGCCCCGGCATCGCCAATGTCAGTGAAGTCAATTGACAACGAACTGAAGCAAATGCTGGACGCGCCAGCAGATGACGCCACCAGACCGATGAGACCAAACCCCACAAAAGAACGCATTGTCTTCACATCCCCTCCGCCCGACACGACGCGCAACCGCCCACCAACAACTCACCCCGCAGGAAATGAAACACTTTCATCAAAAATACCCACAAACACCTTACAACATTCCATCCCGGTTCCCATGACAATGAGCGGATCCACTCTGGACGGACTCAGCCGCTGAACTCCGCAGCAAATCATGGCGGCCACATCACCCGAAACAACCCGCATCCAGTGAAACGCAACTCGGAGAATGGGGATTCAGCATAGCAATTGACAAGCGACAGCTCATATTCGGAACACATTCTTTTCCATTCAGAACCATATACAAGTGACATGGTTTTGAGATGAGAGTCTCCCACTTTGTGATGCCACATGTTATGGAAACCTCAGAGTATGGGTATATTTGCATGTGTACAATGAAGAAAATGGAAATGGGAGAGGCTATTGAATTCAAGGCTGTTTAGTCTTTTTTACGGATTGAAGCCAGTTCTACCACGGAAGCTCCAGGTGAAGCTCAGACAGTTCCGTGCTAAGAGAATCTTTTCCAGGCTAGATGAGCCATATCTTGAAGGGTTGGATGAAGGAGCAAATCCACACGGAAGCTCTGAATGCTCAGTTCTGCTTACTCACGACATAGAATCTGAAGAAGGGCTTGATCTGATCGAACCCTTGAGAAAGATAGAAAGGGAGTATGGGGTTCCTTCGACTTGGAACTTTGTGCTTAAGAAGTACCGTTCACCAGAACACCACATCAGAATGCTTCTTGATGAGGGATGCGAGTGCGGGGCTCACGGATTGTACCATGATGGAAAGCTTTTCAGCAGCAGGAAGATATTCTTCGGTAGAATGGAAGAAATAGCAGAGCTTTCGCGAAAATATGGCCTAACAGGTTTCAGGTCGCCTTCTCTTCATAGAAATGAATCTTGGATGAAGGATCTACCGTTCCTATGGGACTCTTCATTTCCGGCCTGGGATCCTTTTCAACCTCAGCCAGGTGGTTGTAGGAAGCATTATCCCTATAGGCTAAGCCGGGATACATGGGAGCTACCTGTCACCCTTTTTCAAGACTTCACTCTCTTCCACGAGCTTAGGAGAGACGATATAAGCATTTGGAAAACTCAGGCGACAGAGCTTGCAAAACGCAAATCTCTTATCAACATAATTGTTCACCCTGACTATGTTACACCAAGAATTCTCACGCATTATCGTGGCTTCATTCAGTTCTGCATTGAGAAAATCTCTGCTAGAATCACAACTCCGCAGTGCCTGTGTCAGAGAATCGATGAAATGAAGATATGAGAAACTCCCTTCATATAGTAGCAGCGCATTTAACAAACGACGCACGAGTTAAGTCGTATGTAAAGATGTTGAGAAGATTGGGCTGGCAAACCGATGTTATCTGCTACAAGGAGAGCAAACTTCCATTGTTTGAAGAAGGGGAGGGACTTCGAGTTTACAGAGTAACATCTAAGTATCAGGGCAGTAGCGTACTCCAGTACATAAAGACATATATGCACTTCTACCTTGCAGCAAAAAAGCTTGCCACACATCTTCACAAAAAAAGAAGCTACAACTTCGTGCATGTTCATAACATGCCCAATTTCATTATTGGTATTGCAAGATCATTGTCACCAAAAGTGCCCATTATACTAGATATGCACGATCTAATGAGCGTGAATTTCATGACAAAATTTAAAAGCAACTGTTTTGCAGGACAGGTTATTGCGTATGAAGAAAAGTGGAGCATTTCTAAGGCAACCAAACTTGTTTGCGCAGACCGAGGGCAGAAACAAGTATTGACTCGTTTGCATTACAACAAAGATCCGATCGTCATAATGAATCTTGCTGATGAAGATCTGTTCAGATGGAGTGACCACTCTTGGATCGGTGGCCCATTCAGGTTTGTTTACCACGGTACTATTGCTTGGAGGTTGGGAGTTGATAGGGTTATTGAAGCCTTACGGAATCTTCCTGAACACATTGTATTCAGACTAATTGGAGATGGTGATGAAAAGGAATCCATAGTTAACATGATTCACGCATATAGTCTTAATAATAGGGTTGAAGTGCTCCCGATCGTACCAGTTGAAGAGTTGCCGGGTTTGCTGAGCGATTGCCATGCCGGTGTGATTCCTTCAAGAAGAACAGAAGCAACAAATTCTGCTATGTTGCCAGTGAAATTGCTTGAGTACACTTCTCTGGGTATACCCAGTGTTGTGTCGAAATTGGACAACATTAGCCTGCATTTTCGTGAGGATCAGGCTGCTTTTTTTCAGCCTGAAAGTCAAACAGACCTGAAACGTGCGATGAGTGAGATAACGATTTCCAAAACAATGAGAAGCAGAATACTGAGAGGGATACAGGATTTCAACATAGCTAACAGATGGCAGCATGGGGCAGAAACCTATATGCGGGTTGTAAATGAAATCACTTCCTGACGGCTGCCGCTATTCAAGTCTCTTTGGATCGCGATTATGGTACGACGCAATTGTTGAAACTTATCATCTTCGGAACCCTAACGAGGATATTGGCTTGTATGGATTGCAGACTCCTGTTAAGAGAACCTATTCATTTCTTCCGTTCTCCGACTGGTACTTTGAAGTAACAAGCCCGACTGTGATTCCCAATCTCGTTTCTTGGCTGACTCATCTCCTGTCAGGAGCAAACTTTGAAGCTAGAGTGCTGGTTAATGAAAGCAAGAGAACTGCTGTGTCTTCTTACAGAATGAAAGCGTCAAATCCCGATACAAGGATGAGGATGCTCAGCAAGACAACAAGAAGATACACGAAACATAGCTTAAGCAATGGGTTAACTGCCGAGACTGTCGGCCTTTCTGGAGTTGACAGGTTTTATAGACTGCACACCCTGACACGGAAAAAGCATGGCTTGCCGGTTCAACCTAAGAAGTTCTTCCGCATAATCATGAAGACAATGAAACACGCTAGAATAACTATCTGCATGAACGACAACGGGCATGATGTTGGAGCTTTCCTATTGCTTGCAGATACCCAAACATTGTATTACAAATATGGTGCCTCTAACCCGAAGTATCTTGAACTAAGACCTAATCACTATTTATTCTATATATTGCATGATATTGCAATTGATAATGACCTTAAAGCTATTGATTTGGGTCGAACTGATGAAGAAGGGCTACACAATTACAAAGCAAGCCTTGGCGCCAGTCCCTTCCCTATTCTTCGGATTTCAAGTAGAGGAGTTCTTCCAGATACGAACAGACCAAACTCGATATGCTTTCTCAGGCAGGTAATGAGAGCTTTACCCATCCAGATCTTGGAATCATTTGGAGGAAAGATATATAAATACTTAGCCTGATTACATTATGATAATGAGTTATCACATAAAGGTAGTATGCACTTATATTGGATGTCGTAGATGTTGATACCACAGGAAAAAAGCAACAAAGTATTCCTTGCACTTGTCACTTCGACCGCAGTCGTTCTTACAATTGCCGTACCTGGTGTAGGAATTACAGCAATTGCTTTGTTGGTCGCACTGCTTTATGTAACATTGCCGTTAAAATACACTTATCTCGTTCTAGCTGCTGGTGCTTTGTTTCCACTCGGCTTGTACAGATCTTACTATAGTGCCGATCTATCCCTGCTGTCTATTGCCTTGCCACTCATAGCTATCAATATGTTTCTACACAAGCGTATCTTAGTGCACCGAATAGAGTCGAAAGTGCAGAAAGCCACTTACAACGGAGTCACATTCTTATTGGTAGCGCTGTTTTTTAGCTATGTAAGAAACCCCGTTGGTACAATGACTCTGATGGGTGGAGTTGGAGCAGCATACGGCCTAAGAACGTATTATGATGCTGTAGTATGCGTTGTATTGTTTTTTATGACACAATCAGTGGTGCTGTATCGCCTGTACGAAGAGAATAAACTACTAAGCATTATTGCATCAATTGCTCTTACAATTGGTATATTAAGGCTAATAGCATATTTTACACCATTGGATATGCCATTTTTCCTAGGAAACTTGAGATACATGAGCTATACCGGAAACATAGCGTCAATTGCATCACTATCCATCCGTATTGGGGGAATGGATGAGATATCAGGGTTTCTCATTGCTCCTTCATTTGTTCTACTCGATTCAAAACGGTATCGCACCTTTGCACGAGTGGGGCTGGTGATTGGAGGCATTTTTCTTATTCTGGGAGGAGGAAGGTCTGCGTTCATTGGCGCTACAATAATGGTATTAGTGGGCAGTATACGCAAAGGTATGAAACATATAATACGATTAATAGTGCCAATTGCGATAGTGTACTACGCTATGTCAAGTCTGGATTTCGGAAGTGAGAGGTCGCTTGCGCAATCCCAGTTTGAGAGGATTCTACGACTTCAATCCCCTATCGAAGAGCAGACCCATAGAGTGGAGGGGTACAAGCAACTTTACGAGGCATTCATCGTTAATCCGATTATCGGTAAGGGTATCACCCCATACCAGGCCGATGTTGCCCATGGAATCATTGTCAGTGGAGGGCATGGCGCTTACATGTCAATTCTAGGCATATTTGGGTTTACGGGTGTGCTGTACTTCATGCTGTTCGCCATCATACCGTTAACAATGGGTCTGGGGTTCACATTATCAATAAATCGTTTGCATGGTTATGTTCCAAAATCGATGATGCTACTGATACGCTATTCAACGCTCGCAATGATGTATATCTTGGTTCTTTTCGGAGCAAGCGGAAATGGATATACAACCCCATACTTTTTTCTTGTTGCTGGTTTGCTTTCAGGAAGCCTCGCTTTGGCATACAGATGCGTTAGAAAGCAAATAAATGAGGAAATGAATGAAGGCAAATAGTTCAAGTTCATCTCACTTTAGCGATGCTTCCATTGAGAGAGCTAAGAGGCGTTTTCATCGTGCTATTGCGGATTTGTTTAATACTCTTATGGTCTTTCATATCAGAGCAAAAGCCAGCCGCATTACCAAAATGCAACAGAGATTTCAACCTCTACCAACCCAATCAGTTAAGATCACATGCACCTCTCGATGCAAAGCCACTAAAGGGAACATTTCACCCCTCAACACAAAAGATGAAAAAAGCATCAGGACTCACAGAGGCATTCCATCGTCGTTTATCAGAATGAGATCTTTCAAGGGTTATGACCCAAAGCGAATCTGGACATACGGTGAGTTGTCAGACGTTCTGCAAACTGCTGTTACTTCTTCCTCAGAGACAATGGAAGATGATTACCGTCAGTTTAAGCAGATAACAAGTAAATGGTTTAAACAGAACCCGGTGGGAATCGGCGTGCATTGGGTGTCACCGATGGAAATCTCCATAAGAGGCACAAATCTATTGATAACAATGTCAATCTATTACTCTGAACTTCGGCGAGATGCAGTATTCTTGTCAAAGCTGGCACGGATTCTTCTTCAAAAAGGTGAACTCGTGTGTGAAAGACTTGAGATCAAGAAATCCGGCCTTACGACTAACCATACTACAGCGAACTTTGCGTTTCTACTGCTGCTCTCGATTGCGTTTCCAAGTTTTTATCGGTCAAAGGAATGGAAGGAAATAGCGGTTGGCGGTTTAGAATACTGTATTATGGAGCAGGTGTATGAAGATGGAGTAGATTTTGAAGGATCAACAAGATATCACTACTTTGTTATGGATATACTTGCGCATGCTGCATACATTGCAAATCAGATGGGAGTCGCTCTATCCAAGGAATACTTCTCCAGACTCAGGAAGATGTTTCACTTTGCATTGAGCTTTGCTGATGAAGGAGGACATGTACACGCAATTGGAGATAACGATTCCAGACTATGGTTAAGCCCTGCAGGGATGGGCTACAGTTATGTGCAGCGGCTGATGCTTACCTGCTTTCCTGGCAGTGATTCGGTCATTAGGAGCAAACGGGATGTATTCTATGATGCTGGAATTGCTGTGCTTCGGAACAGTAACTTCCACTGCGTTCTGTCAGTGATGCCAGTAGGCCAGGGGGGGCTCGGTGGCCATAACCATGAGGATCTTCTGCAGTTCTGCATGTCTTACAGGGGTTTGCCAGTACTGGTAGACCCCGGGACTTTGAACTACAACGAAAACCTGGAAGAGAGAATTCGATACAGAAGGCGTGAATCTCATGGAATCCCATACATGCTTAATGCGGAGCATTACTTTACTTATCGGAACGATGGCCCGTTTGATCTGAAGTCATACGCAGAAGTTACTCGCTCTATCGAAATCCACACAATGAGCGATGCTGATGTATTTGCCCTTGGAGCAATCGAGACAGAGCAATACCGTATTGAAAGGAAGATTGAGTTGGAGCCGGAAAGGTTAACCATACGAGACAGTTACGATAGCAGAGAAGGTGTGGCAGTATCTCAACTCCTTGTGTCCGATCAATGGGAAGTTATAGAACGAGGGGAAAGAACATTTCGTCTCGTGAACAGATCCGACCGGTCAAAACTTCTGTCACTACAAGCAAGTGAGAGTGTTGATCGCAGCAAGTCATGCTATTCCAAGGAATATGATGATTATTCTTCTGGAACGCTGCTTGTCGTTAAAGCCTCATGCCAGAATGAAGTGCAGATAGACTGGTGTTTGTCTTTGTGTTGATATCTGAGATATGGGGATGAAGTGTCCGTAATCGTATGTGTCGGTGGTCGGTGGCACGGTTTGCAGTCCAGAAGACAGCAGTTCATGCTCCGTTTTGCGGAAAAAGAAGGACACAATGTAGTCTTCGTTGAGCCTTCCCTTTCGTTTGGGATGAAACTCCGAAAACGGAGCGACTTTGTCAGCCCGGTTTTTGGATACAGATCCTTTTCCGTAAGTGAAAGGATGCTTGTTGTTTCGCCTCCTGTTGCACTACCACTTAGGCATTCATCGGTTTGTTCACAGATTAACCATTGGCGATGGGCGCGAATAGTAGATACTGTCCTCCGAAAACACAAACTTTGCTCGACACATTGTCTTTGGATATATGATCCACGGTGGATAAGCGCACTACCTCACCTATCCCATAAAACCCTCGTGTTTGACATGGTTGATGATACACCTGCGGAAGGGTATTTTGGCGGCAAGTTCATGCACTGCGTTTCTGAACTGCTAAAACGAGCCGATCTAGTGGTTTTCACCTCAGAAAAGCTTGTTGAGAAGTATGGAAGGTTTACATCGCAGAATGCTCTTGTTCCCAATGGTTATTGCTCGGATCAGTTCAGAATGGGAATTCTGCCGAAACCTTGTGACTTTCCTGTTACTCAAGGCCCAGTTGCAATCCACATCGGCACGTTGTTCAAACATCTTGACTACAGGCGGATGCTTGAAATTGCCCAAGAGTTGCATCAGCAAAGAGGTGTACTTCTGCTGGTGGGAAACCATGAGCCAGATACACAGAACGATTTTGCCATTCTCTTGAATCATCCAGCCGTTCACTGGCTGGGATACAAGAAACATGACCAAATCAATGCATATGTGAGCAACTCATCAGTGGCTCTCTCCGTGTTTTCTCCAGGACCAGTTTCGGATAGTGTAAGTCCCTTGAAACTGTATGAGTATCTGGGATGCGGTGTTCCAACGATAGTTCAGGGTTTGACGAGTTTCAGAAATGATCCTCTGTACGAATTTGTCTACGATCTTGACTATCAATCAGTTAAAGACGCATTGTTTCGTGCGCTTACCGAGCAAGCAGATATCAAGCGCAATCGCGCAAGAGAAGCAGAAAGAACCGCATCGTGGGATTCAAGATACAGCGCGCTCAGACCGTTTGTCGAGAATATTCTATGAATCATAAAACACTGAATGTGCTGTTTACAGACGATTCAATGGACGTGGGAGGCAAAGAAAAACTACTGCTTTCCGCCCTGGAAGGTCTGGACCGACGAAGGATTATTCCTTCATTATGTCTTTTAAGAGAATGCGGAGTGCTCGGTGATACTGGAAGAGAACTCGCTGAATACAGCTCAGTTACGGGGCGCAAGGGCTCATTTTCGCTATCTACCTGTTTCAGGATCAGAAGGTTCATCAAAAGACATAAAATCGATATTGTCCACTGCAATGGAGTCGTGGATGCATTTCACGTATTTGTAGCAACACGAGGAATAAAGGTAAAACTGCTTTGTAGTATCCATGGTTATGAAGGTGGACTGCATGGATATGTGCATATGATGATACTGGCTGCATTTGACGCAGTTATTGCCGTCAGCCGGTCTTTCCTTATTGATCTGGTAAAAGCAGGATATGTCGCAAAAAGATACTACTACATATATAATTGCCATAGTAATACTTTGTCAAAGCGGATAACCGGATTATGCAATGATCCCATGAGAATTGTTTCCGTAAGCAGGTTCGACTGGTCTAAGGATCAGCTAACAGTCGTGGAAGCATGTAAAGTATTGAATGATATGGGAAAGCATATAACAGTTGATTTTGTCGGTGGTGGTAGCACATGCTATGTTGACCCAGTGAAGGCACTTGTCGTTAAGCATGGACTCGAGTCCCAAGTTCGTTTTTTAGGCAGTGTTAAGGAGATAGGTTCCCTTCTTTCGGAATACGACGCATTCATACTATCAAGTTATGCAGAATCTTTCGGTATCGCCATCATCGAGGCAATGGCTGCAGGACTTCCAGTTATCGCTTCAGACATTCCTTCTTTCAGGGAGATTACCGAAGATGGGGAATATGGAATACTGTTTCGATGTGGAGATGCAAGACATCTTGCTGAGCAGATATCCATGCTTTTCTCGAACGATGGCCTTTACTCGGATTATGTACAATGCTCACTGCAGCGCTCGCAGGTGTTCTCAAGAGCTCAGTACTGTTGGAACCTGGAAAAACTCTACTATGAACTGATGGATTGCAGAAGCCACCTACTGCCTGCATCATCCTGCCGAAGGAGTATTGGAGAAATTGTGGCATATGCGGATTCATTCCTGGGGAGTGATGGTTCTGTCGCAGACAGCATTGCTCGCAGCGGTGAATAGTCATATGGACTCATTGCAGCTTAAGATACTCCATGTCACAAACATGTGGCCGACTGATAAGAATCCCACAAAGGGTTCTTTTGTTGTTGAGTTAGTTGAGGCTCTTCGCCGTCAGGGAGGATTACATGATGTGTTCGCTATTGATGCATCAAAGTCAGGCATGGAGTATCTATACTCAGTCAATAAGCTGAAGAAGTGGATTATGGAAAATGGGCCATATAGCCTGATTCATGCGCAATACGCACACTCTGCAATGGTATCTTTGCTTGCAGCAAGAATTCCCGTGATATTTCATGTTCACGGCGAGTTTGGCTACAAGTACTACCCTGTAAATCTAAAAAACACTCGTGCCGTACATGATTGGGTTAAGACAAAACGAGATGCACTCCTTGCCAAGCTTGCTTCCCGACTCTCCAACGGAACTATTGTCGTGAACAGAGCCGATTTGGCTTTCGTCAGTGCGAAACTCTCAAGAGTCATTCCTATTGGAGTCGACACTGAAGTCTTTCGCCCGATGGACAGAAGTGAGGCATGTCTGTTACTCGGTTTGGACCCTAGTGTCCGAAGGGTTCTTTTTCCATCTGACCCTGATCGGCCAGAGAAAAACTACTCTCTGTTCAGAGCATCTCTGCAGTTGTTAAAAGAGCGGGGTTGCATCTTTGAAGAAGTTCTGCTTAAAGGGTATACGCGAAGTCAGGTTGCACTGCTCATGAATGCGGTTGACGTAATGGTACTGACATCATATTCAGAGGCTTCACCCACTGTTGTCAAGGAAGCATGTCTATGCAATCTACCGATTGTATCGGTACCAGTTGGTGATGTAGCCGAGTTGATGGAAAACAAGTGCTCAATACATGTAGTCAAGCCTTCGTCGGCGTGTATCCAAGAGGCGCTTTACACGTTGTTTCAGACAGGGAAACGCAGCAGTTGCAGTGAAGAGACAAAACGAAAGTTCAGCATAGAACTCAGCGCAGAACTCACAAAAGCATTTTACTCAGATGTTTTGGAAAGCCCTGTATGAATGTGCTGCAGATGGCCGATTTTTCGGCGGAACAGATAGGCTGTTTCGGGGCAAGCATGATGCAGGTTACGAAGGAATTGATTTCCAGGGGGCACAATTCTTACATTCTTCTTCCTGCAAGAAAGTGGTGGCTTAAGGACTTCGAGGCAGTAGGAATGAAACCGATCATTCTACCAAACTGTCAGTATCCAATGCGGCTTTCCTATATTATTGCGTTAAACAGGATTATTCGCGATAACAATATAAGTTTGGCTCACACTCACTTTGGCTCGCTGCATCCGTGGTCTGTCTCTTTGCTGAAGTTGTTTGCTATCAGACGCATACCTCTTGTTGTCCATTGGCGGGGAGGTCCCGCAAGGCCAAACTATGCAAAAGCGCGCTTAGGATCGTTATGGTATCGAATCATTGATCGTTATGCTGTGTCGGCTCATATCGCAAATTCATCATTGATTTATAACCAGATGCTTGACCTGAAAATCGCAAATCCCAGAAAGCTGCTTTGCCTGCATAACGGAATAGATACTGAACACTTCTCACCGGATCGCACGGATAGTTTGCGTCATGAGCTTGGCATTCCAGAAGAGGCATTTGTGGTTCTTCATGTACGCAACTTTCGTGATGCTGTTGATTTTGATTTAGTTATAGAAGCGCAATACTCTCTGTCCAATCGATCCCCAAAACAAATCTACTTTATCTATGTGGGTGATGGGCCGAAACGCGGCTACGTAGAGAGCAAACTTAACTCATATCGAGGCACTACATCCGTTTTTACCGGAATAAGGCATGATGTGGAGCGATTCTACGCTACAGCTGACTTAGTTGTTTCCTCTTATGAGCCGTGGTGTGGTGAATCGATCAACAACTCAGTCTACGAAAGTCTTGCAATGGGTAAGCCCATTGTTGGTGTTAACACTGGGGCGTTAAATTCCTTGTTCTCTGAAGACGATGGGGTTCTTGCTGTGCGACCAGAACCAGACGCATTCACTGATGCAATTCTAGAGGTGATGAGGAATTGGAGCAAATGGGAGACCTCAGCGAGAATAGTTGGGCGTAAGCACATTCTGGAAAGTTACTCTGTTGAAGCTTGGGCAGCTTACTGTGTCGATGTATATGAGTACATTGCTGTGAATACAAAGAACAATAATGTGTCACAACATATGCAGAAAAGAATATGTTAAGTAAAGGTGATAGTTATCCTATGAATCAGATTGCAGAGATTGCTCTGTTCAATGTTCCATTGGATGACTATCTATTACAAACGAAATGCTCAGATACTGATGAGACAATTAGTGAATCTATGGTATCATCTGTGTATCAATCCTTGAAGCAATCCGTGCATCCCGCCCTTCTTCTGTCTGCAGGATATGATTCCAGACTGCTTTTAGCTGCTGCAAAAAAATGTAATAGAAAACTAACGGGAGTAACTTGGGCTACACCTAACCCAACCGTAGAAACTGCTATTGCGAGAAAACTTTGCGATGAACATGGCATGAGACACGTAGTCATAGATACGGAAGCGTTGAGCATTGATGACCTTCGTTCTGCGCTTGTTCTCTTTGCTCAAAGAACAAAAGGAAGGCTGAGCGTTTCTCGCGCACCAGTGTTTGAAGCCCTTCGAAGGCTCGGTAATGAGTTTGACCTTCTTATCTGGGGCGAGGGTGAGATATTTAGGCCTCCGCTGATTCCAAGCGAGTACATAACAGCTCATGCACTAGCACTTCTGGCTCCAGAAAGGTTTCGGATGTCTTCAGTCCTTTCTGGTTTGTTTTCTCCAGATCTTCCGTATGCTTCATGCGAAAAACAAGCAATGCAGAATTTCGCCTATCTGCACTCTTTACCTTTTCACGAGCGCCTGGCTCAATGGCTTATCAGAGTTGCTTATCCAGGTATCTACACCGTAACAGCAAAGGCAATCAGTAAAGACATTACCGTAGTTCTTCCGTTTCTTGATAGAAATGTTATTGAAGCAACACTTAGAAGTGGCCGCAGTGTTGCCTGCATGAAAGACTGGAAGCAATCTGTTCGTAACACGCTAGACTCAAGAAGAACATATTACGATTTGATTAGTGAGCTATCTCCTGATCTGCTACACATTCGAACTGATCGAGGGTATCCCCCTGCTTGGGACAGAGACATCCGTAGTATTGCTATGACTTCGCTATACGGCATGAAGAATCTGCTGAAACCAAAACAAAGAAGAGGACTGTTTCGAATCAAGTATCAAAAAGCGTTACGTGACGAGATACGAGACAGACTTCCCTCGCCAATTGCTGATCAAGACTTGGCAATGCAGCTTCTAAGAGACAAACGCCCATGGAGCACAACGGCTGAGTACAATGCCGGCAAACTGCTAGCAGTACTGGTAAATTATGAATAGAAGTGCAAAGAAGCACATAAATGCTCAATACCATGTATCGCCTCATCTTACACGCATAGGTTGATTAGTGTAATAGAGAAATATATCAAACTATCATTGTATTCGTTTGCTTGGAGTCCACGTGTTGAATAGTCACATAGTAAGGAAAATTGCGGTTGTCTTTGCTGGTACAGCATTGTCACGAGCAGTTTCCTTTATAACAATGCTGCTTATGGTTCGAAGCTTCATGCCTGAGGATTTTGCGCTGTATGCGATTGTAGACATGGTGATCGGGTTTACAACTGGAGCAGTCACTACTGGAGCAAACTGGATGATGATTAGGTCTGTATCAAGAAACGGGATAGAAAACTCAGAGAGAGTGATAAAAAGCTCATTGCTGTATCAGTCAACATATGCCGCTATAATTGCAATATTAATATATGCATATGCTCGATATATAGCCTCTGTAATACTGAACAAACCGGATAGCATAGAGTATGTACGTATAGCGGCGTTTGGCGTAATCGGACATGTACTATTCGCATTCAGGTCATCATTGTATCAGTCTGCAAAGAGATTTCGGAGCGATGCAAAGTACAATGTGATTAGTTCTACTCTCTTTTTACTAGTTGTAACAAGCTATATATATCTACTAAATGGCAGATCTATGATTCCAGTATGTATCGCACACGTGTCTGTGCCAGCTGTTGTATCTATTATTGCGCTGAGAAAGACTATGAACATAAGGATACAATCATTTAAAGTACATAGTGTAGTATCAGGAATGCTGGTATCGCTAAGAAAACACAATGCCCAATGGTTGCTAGTATACTCTATTATGCTATGGCTTAATGGGCATATACATATGATTGTTATTACAAGTTATCGTCCTTTAGAAGAGATAGGCGTGTTTACGCTAGCAATGAAGATTTACATGATGACAATGATTGTAACAAATTCGGTAAGAACTGTATTAATGCCACAGCTATCATCAATAGCAAATCATAGCAAGATTAAAGAAGAAATCAAGAAAGTATTGCCGATAACAACAGTAATTGCAATAACAATATTGCTTATAGTACCACTATTAAAGCCATTAATAGTCCCAATCATTGGGACTAAGTATGCTGATGCTGTTGCTCCATTGAGTATCTTGCTGGTAGGTACGGGACTTGCAACACTTCTATCTCCCTATGTGAGTGCATTGTTTTCGCTGGGAGAGTATAAAATATTTGCTACGGGAGGGATAGCGTTAGTTATGTCCAGTATTGTACTTAGCATGCTATTCACAACAAAGTATGGCGGGATTGCGGCCGCAGCAGTTATAACATCAACATATTTTCTTATGAATGCGTATTTTACGATAGCAGTAGCTATGAGACTAAAAAGAGCAGATAGATAAAATAAGAGGCACGTTAACAACCAAAAACTACATATTAGAAGCAATAATAGGACGAATGTTCTGGATCAGCATTTTGTGTTTCCCCCTATTTGTAAGTTGTGTGTCATCAACAGTATAGATCAATAGATTTGCTTCGTTACCTAACTTAAGCTGAAGAGAAGATTTAACTCGAACCTCATCAACGGTAGTATACGACCGAGTTGGAACAATGTTCAGGATCAGTACGCCTGGTTCGTTCTGAACAAACTGGTATTTATGTACATTGCGCAAGACATCGGAATGCAAGTTCAGGCTTGTAATGGAAATCTGTGTACCAGAACGTCCGTATACCATTTCCTGTAACCATCGGCCTGCAACATTGGTGATGCGGGGATAGTGCCTTCCGCAATCACATGGTCCCGGGAGAGCCCATTCTGCGTAATCACCAGTACGATAGCGTATCAAAGGCATAAGCGGATTGTTGAAGCCAGTTGCAACAATTTCGCCACGGACTCCAGGTTCCAGTATCTGCTCTCCATGCTCATCTATTAGTTCAAGAATACCATACTCGGTCTGAACATGGTAATCAGACGAGTACTCGCACTCACCAGCCATTACAAGTTTCTCGCTATGTCCGTAGAATGAAAAGAACCTTGCATCCAACAGATTCTCTACATACTCCCTTTGCCCTGGGTAAACATTCTCGGAAGTCGCAAACACAAGATCGACAATTCCTTTGACATCAATACATTTGCATGAAGCAAAGTTTAGAAACAGACATACGGCAGAAGGGTATGTGTGAAGAATTCTCGCCTTTGAAGCTTTTACTGCAGCGACATACTCTCCTATGTTATCTGGATTCATCTTGAAAGGATCCAACACAAGCTTTCTTCGCATTGGGTTGTAATCAAACAACACACCGGGGGGTAGAGCAGTGTTTCTCAACTCAATCATCCAGTCTGTGCAAGTGAAACCCACACGCCCCAGCATAGTATGCCAAAAGGCAGCTTCCCTCTGATCCGTATATCCACGCAAACTCAAAAAGTAGAGTGGAGTTCCCTCAGTACCACCAGTCGATTCTTCCTTGTGACTTCGTGTGGAGTACGCAGTAGATGTTAGTGACTTAGTGTTGTTCCTGACCAATTCCTTGTCTATGAATGGAAGCGTACTGAGTCTGTTGAGTGTGGTAATACTATTACTATTAATATCGTATTTGGTAAATATATTAGTATAGTATGGTACATGATGATATGAATATTCAACCAGTTCTCTCAGCAACTTGATCTGATACGAGACATGCCGGTCAACCGACCAATACTGGGAGGATTGAAGCTGTTTGCAGGTCTGACGATAAACACTGCTATTGAAGTAGCGAAGCCTGAAAGGGATTAAAGAAGCCATGCGACGATACGCGTACTTTGCGTATTTACACTCAGTGCTATTCATTATTGGCAGCGGCACTTAATGCATAGGGGAACACATCGGGCTCCTACGGCGTATTGCTGACTAAAAGAAACTTATAAGGAGAACCTGGATGGATGCTATAGCACTCATCCGGCAGAATGCTAAAAGATGCATTGAATAAATCGTTGTATATAACTGTAAATAGATTGACCAATGACATTGACGGATAGAAATGCGAATACTGTGAGTCCGGTATGTACACAGCAAGCAATATCGGGTAGTGTTCCTGAACATAAACGGGCGATAGCTGGTTATTCTCGCTGAAATAGCTTGACGGTCCATGGTCCGAGTGAAGAACGATCACGGGCGGATGAGTTGCATCCATCACTTCGCGTATCACCGATAATAGGGCATTCTCAGTGAACCGAAGCTGGCCGATGTATGCATCAACATATTCGTAACGACTTTCTGCACCATAGTCACTGAGGTGAGGGGAGCCGGATATCTCAACATGCCCACCGTCCGCATCATACACGAAAGGCGGATGCGGTGACATGATGTGTGCAAACACATAAAAGGGCGAATACTCACTTGATCCGATACTTGGGAGATTTTGGAATGCGAAGTCAATACGGTTACGGTGAGTTGTGTAAGCAAAATTTTTCATATAGTTTTCGTAGAAGATGTTGAGAATAGATGCGTGGTAAAGAGTGAGTATGAACTCGCTGGTTAGCCAACCAGCTCCAGCATACAGGTCGAAATGGCGAAACTCAGTGGCAGTGTATCCGGATTCAATGCAAATTGTGTTGTACCCCCTTGAGGTTAGAAAACTCGTTACTCTATTGTAGTTCAGAAAAGCTACAAGAGGGCCAATGTCCTTTGAATCTCTTCCAACAGCATCGGCAATACTGTCCAGGTAACACATGTTCAGAGTTGAGCCAAGAGACCAGATAGTAGTTCCGTAATTCGCCAGAGCTGAGTCAGCGACAAAAAATCCCATGGTACGAAGAGAATCCAGAAACCATGTGTTATCGTAATCATAATGTTCAAGCAGAACATCATGGCGGCCATAAGCGTCAGGAATGATGTGGTATATGTTTGGATAGAATTCATTACCTTGCCCTGTGGGTGTTTCAGTTAGCGTGTCAGTACTTCTGGAGTGTATAATTGCATGCGCAGCATTCACTAGCAGAAGATATGACGAAACAACAAAAATAAAAGTATTGCACATGTAAACAAACCGCTCATGCTTCGACACATAGCGGAGAAATACGAAAAAGCATGTTGCGATGAACGCAAGGAAATACCTGTTACGATACCAGGATACATATGTGAGGATGTAGGTGGATATCTGCCCTGAAGTAAGCAGGAAGAACATAATCGAGGATAGCAGCATGGCGAGGGTTTCATTTGACTTGACAAATAATCTAAGAATAAGATACGAAACAGACAGAAAAGCAAGTGATGCGATCCCAGGGAAAAGCATGTCAACGGGGTTGATCCTGTAGTATCTGATGTTGTGAGCGTACAGGAAAAGAATCGGTATGATGGCTACCATTACCGGGTGGGATAGGATTGCCTTGCGCATATTCACCGTTTTGAACCCATGAGGTATATGCTTCTTCCGGATTGCGGCACCGGGACCGTCTTGAGAATGTGAAAACACGTGGAGAAGGCCTTCAGAAAGCCCTCTTCCGTGTAATCCGTAAACACATCCTCTCTTGTTGCAAGCAGTTTTTCAACTTGAGAGTCGGTTTTGGGAACGAACTCGATAATCAGACTGGGACCCACATCGGATAGGAATGCAGCTATCTTCTCCATTGGAAGATTGTTTGATATAGCAAGGTGGTGAATGAGAGCAAGAGCCAGAACTGTACCTGCAGGCCCTCGCTGTAGAATGGACATTCGTTCTTCATTTGCCCAACCCAACGCAGGGCTTGGGTTTGTTAAATCCATCAGAAGGGGAAGAATATTGGATTCCTGCCCTCTCCTGCAACTGCGGTAAGCTTTTTCTACCGCTGCTGGATCAATGTCAAAGGCAATGGTGGGTATGCCCATCTCGGCACTGAGGCTGCTGAACACGCCTGTATTGGCACCGAGATCCCAAACGAGAGATGGGTTAGCTTTCCGGATTAGGTCGGCTACAGTTTCCTTTTTCCTTGTGAAAGCAGAATCATCGTAGTTTGTGTTGTCATAGTAATCTCCCCACTCTGTTCCTTTGGGTTCCCAGGATAGCTTGCTGACAGCTCTTTCAAGGCTTCTGATGATTCCTATCATTGCATTGTGCGAGAAACTGCGTGGTTCATGAGATTTGGACTTATCGGCGAAATGAAGTTGAGTGGTTGCGTGCAGATGAATGTGAGCAGCCAGAGAGAATGAGAAGCGAGTTATTGATGGAAGCAGTCTGCTCGCGAGATCCAGCGGAAGCCCATCTATGTAGTTACGAAGCAGAGTGCCCAGCCTGATGTCCTTTTTCGCCATCAGAGCAAGTGGAGCCAAAAAATGCTGGCAGAACTGCCTGTACGCAACCCAGGGCTTTCCTGGCTTCAGTGTTTCAAATGAAAGAGTATCTATAAGTACAGGTTTTCCTTTATGAAACTGGATATTGTATGCACTGGCGTCCTTAAGAGACATGCCGTGTTCAAGGGCTTTCTGCTGAATTCTGAGTGTTGCTAGAGCAGCATCCTTCAACTGCGAAAAACACCATTCATAAGGATAGGAAATCATCAGTATTCGTTCCGGCTCAATAACCTTGTAACAGCCATCCGATATCATCGGCTGCACATCTACTTCGTCGTGGGGGAGAAGCAGTCTATCGTCCGCCAATGCTCGGTACAAGCCGGACGAAAGCAGCTTGTCGTAGTCTTCCTTGAAGCGAAGGTTTATCTGCCGATAAAGCTTGCCAAGGCGAGTAAAAACGAAACCGCTGGGATCTCTGAAAGATGCTGGCGAAATGCTGGTGTTGTCAGGCTGTTGGCTCATTGCCCTTGCCGCGTTTATTAAAGAAATTCTTGAATGCAGAAGATATTCTCTTCCAGAACAGACCTATCGTTACAATGCCGCCCAAAACAGCACCTATCACCATTTGCAGGATGAAGCTCCCGGTCCCTGGATCAAGATAGGCATGAGCCTCGGATGGGAACAGAACAAGAAACGAAAGAAGTGTTGCTGCTGGCGCTATTCTTCTCATAAACAACTCCGTTTGGTAAAACCTCGAAACTTGCTTTGAAAACACTATGTAACATATGGTAAGCAGATTCGGTGAAAAGCCCATTGTATTGAACCAAAGTAATCATATGTAGTTTTGGCAGCTGCTTTGTGTTCCCATCACTACTCGTATGTATCCATGCCTTGCATAAGGAACAAACGATACTGCGGGTGGCTGACTCGGTGTTGTCGGGGTGGCCCCCCCTCACCACACCCTCCTCCCCGAGGCAGTGTACCCTGCTGTTTTGAAGAAGAGCCAGATCCAAAGAGCTGAAACGGTAATGCCGGCTGCTGTGAAGAGAGGCCAGTGCTGTTCAGTTGCTGCCTTGGTCATCCAGAAGGAGGGAAGGGGGGAGAAGAGGTACTGGGAGGTTCCCGTGAGGAAGAAGGGGGCCTGGATGCCCATGAGGGAGAGGCCTCCAAGTTTCATCAGTGCAAGCCCCTCAACCTTGTTGTTTGCGAAGGCAACCACCCCAAGGCAGACCGCAACCGAAGCGGCCGATGCGAGTAAAGCTATTGGTATCGCTCTTGTCATGCTGAGGTCGGATGATCTGAAGAGTGTGAAGATCGCTGCCGAGAGAACCACTGAGATGATTGCCGGTTGAATTATCCTGCCGGTGAGGTAGCCCCTGGTTCCCGGGGGGGATACCGCCATGTAGAGGCTTACACCCTCGTCCCGTTCCTCGAGCATTATCATGGCCGCCGCCATATTGAGGAGATAGGGAATCAGCAGAAGAAGCATCAGGTCGAGCATTGTTCTGAACTGCGGGACTATTGCGGTGTGGCCCATTGATGTCGCCAGCCAGCTGTCCAGGGCGGGGAGGCCGTAGCGGAAGACCACCCCTATCAGTATGGGCGCCGGGATGAGCATGGCAAGAAGCGCGTCGCGTTTGATCAGTTTCAGGCCGGCCTGGAAGACCTGTTGTGTTCTCACAGTTGCATGCCTCCAAGTTCCATGACCATTCTTTTCACTCTTTTGCTCACCACCGGAAGCATTACTGCAATCCACGCCGCAATCGTTATCAGGTGTTTTGCCTCTTGTGTTTCCGTGCCGTCAAGCATCAGTTGGAGAAGGGCTGTGCCGGGGTGGAGGTGCCATATCGCCTCCGGGCCGGGAAGGTGCCAGAGGTTTATCTGTTGCCCAAGAACCATGAACGGTGGTATCCAGAGAACCAGCGCCATTGGTGCGATCTTTATGAAGAACCTGTTAAGTGAACGCACCCTGGCCGCTGTTGCCAGGCCCGCGAGGGAGAAGAGGACGGAACCGCTGAAGAGCCCTGCTGCGAGTATCACCTGGCTTTTTTGTATTGCGATGGCTGAGATGGCAAGGCCTGCCAGCGTGGAAATGACAGCGAGGGAGAGAACCTTGGCCCAGAGGTATTCTCCCGTTGTGAAGGGGGAGACGAAGAGGAAGTCGAGGGTGCGCTCGCTTTTTTCAAAAAGAACGATGCCTCCCATGAAGAACATGCCCAGGGCGGCGGGGTCGCTGAAAACTATCACCGCGGCCGCCAGTGGGCGCCAGTTCTGGGGCACGGCAAGGAGAATGCCGGCGTAGACGATTGAGACAACCAGGTAAAGCAGGTAGAAGCCGTAGCGGTACTGGAACCTGATGTCGTTGGACATTGCCGCGATGAAACGCCTTGTGTTCATCGGAGCGCCCTTCCCGTAACTTCCACGAACACATCCTCAAGGGTTGGTTCCTTGGAGTGGATTCTGGTCAGCCCGTTGTCTTCAATGGCTTTTCTGAGGGTGGTGTCGGTTGAGAGTTGCGTGATGGGGGTGGTGTTGTGCTGTTCCCCTTCCCCGTCCCGGTAGGTGTAGGTAACGGTGGAGGGGGCTGTGCCCCTTGTGAGGTTGTCCGGGGTGTCCAGTGCCTGGATCGTTCCGTCAACGATGAAGGCCACCCTGTCGCAGAGTTCACCGGCGTCGTGCATGTTGTGGGTGGTGAGGATGATGGTGGTACCAAGGTCTTTCTGCCTGGTGATGATGCTCTTGATCTGCCTTGCGGTGGAGGGGTCAAGCCCCGATGTGGGCTCGTCGAGGAAGAGCATGCCCGGGCGGTGCATGAGAGCCCTTACGAAGTTGAGGCGGGTTTTCATGCCCTTGGAGAACTCGGATACCCTGCGGTTGCCGTCGCGCTGAAGGCCGACCATTTCCAGAAGGGTTTCTTTCGGAACGAGATCCGTTCCGTGGAGGGAGCCGAAGAAGGCAAGGTTCTCAAAGGCTGTGAACTTGCCGTAAAGCCCCGGGAACTCGAAAACCACGCCTATGTTCCTGTAGAAGTCTGCGGTGCGGTGCTTCACCTCGCATCCGTTGACCCGAACCGTTCCACGGTAGCCCGTGAGGACCCCGGTGAGGATCTTCTGAAGGGTGCTCTTGCCTGCGCCCGAGGGGCCAAGGAAGCCGAAGATCTCGCCCTTTTTCACCTGAAAGCCCATGTGCTCGATCAGGGGTTCCTTCTTTGTGTATGAGAAGCCCATGTCTTCTATTGTTATTGTGCCCCTGTCAGTCTCCACCGTCTTCCCCCTCCACTCCCGTGAGCACAAGGCCACGGATCAGAAGCTTGAGAGCCTCGTCGAAGTTTTCTTCACCGATGGTTTGTCGGTGCATGAGTGTCATGGCAAGCGCCCGGAGAGCCGTTGAGAAGATGTCGGCGTTGACCGATGCTTCCCTGAAATGCAGGGCCTCGAGCAGTACCCGGGTCGCGTCTGTGTCGAGCTTTTGGTGTGAGGAAACCATCTCCTCCGGCAGCCCTCGAAGCAGCAGTGACATCTCTTCCGGGCGCATCAGGGTTGTGAGGAATGAATCCTTCACTTCGCTGAAAAGGTACCAGATTGCCTCCGAGAGGCCGCTCCTTCCCCTGAGGTTTCTTTCCTGCACTGTTTTTGCGAGGTCCTGGAAGAGCCTTTTCTGGTACTCTTCAAGGGTGTGGAAGAAGAGGGCTTCCTTGGAGGGGTGGAACCTGTAGAAAGACCCCTTTGAGATGCCGGCGCTTCGTGCCAGTTCGTCCACGGTGGTTTTCTTCACCCCGTACCTGGCAAGACAGTTTTCAGCGGCACGGCGAAGAGCCTCTTCTATCTCTGCTGTTTCAGCCCGTGTGAACGCCCGTGGCATCGTGACTCCTTTTGTATGACCGAATATACAGAATTGGTCATAGCGCATGCAACCTTTTTCTCCCTCTCTGAATGTCCAACTTCGCGGTGCTGACCTTGCTGTTGAAAGGTTTGCCTTTTTCTGTTGGGATCCTGGGTTGGAGAGAAATCTCTTCTTCCCCGGACATGACGATGACCTGTGGTTTAGCCTATCCGGCGTTTTGGCCGTTGGAGGGCCAGGGGGCGATTGTCCGCCATGCCGTGATGTTTGCCCGAGGGATCATGTTTCAAGCTCCAGGTCGGCATTGGGCAGAATGTGCCACCGTCCGTCGACATTTACTTCGGCTTTTTCCCCGGGAACCAGGGGAACGGCTCTGGGATTCCGGCTGGACAGCCACTCATGCAAAGGATTGGCCAGGTCTGCATAACCAACCTGATCAAGAAGGTAGCCAAGGCGCTGAACATCAGTGGTGTTCAGAATGGGCGCCAAAGCGACCAGCGCTCCTTTATCCATTCTGTCTGCCAGTTCGGAAAGTACGGTGGCAACATTTCCCGGGTTCCCTGCACCGGCGGGATAGCGCACCAGATCGAATGCTGTGGTCTCCGGAGTGGCGACCCGCATGGTTCCGGTCTCTGTCTGTTTGTGAACCACAGGAAAATGCTCGATGGAGCTGTTCATGTAGAACCGAATTGCAACCCTGCCTGCGCGCATCTCCCTGATCGGCTTGCGGGTAATCACCTGAAAAACCATTGGCTGCTGGTGAGCCGCTCCGTGAACTGCGGCAGCACTGAGCAATCCGACGTAGTAGGGCTGTCCGAGAAAACGCATCAGGTCATCGATGAACCAGTTTGCCGGTGGCGATCCAACAGACCTGTACTCCGGAGGGACTATGACGTAAAACCCACGGTGGGGAGAAACGATGATTTTCTGCTGCTTCAACCGCCGAAGTGCGTTCTGCACTCCCAAAAAGGAACGACCGGTATCAGACTCCACCTGGGAGCGGGTAAATGAGTAGCGTCCCGTGGACTGGAGGTGATAAACCCACTGAGCCATTGCCATCGGCTGTTCCATAGTGACTGCTCCTCCTGAATCATGCATTCCACTTGCATATACTAGCATATTGTGATGGCTTTCGCAAGTGCAGGGGAGTTGTTTCATTCGCGATCAGTGAATGAACCATCCTGGGTGATCCCCGGCCTGGTTTTCCCGGAGTTGCCCCTTTTGCTTACCAATCTGCGCACGGCATGAAGCGATCCCTGATGGGTCCGATCAGACTGGAACGGGCCTGCCAGCCTTCCTCCTGGGTGAGCCTCGTGACAGATGTCGGGCTTGCTCCGTATTCACACCACTTTTCTCATGGATGAACATGCGGGTTCGTCTTGACCATGCTCGCTCGGTACAATATGTTTCATGCCATGAAACAATTTATACCAAGGTGGATTCAGCAACGACTCGAAAAAGCGTTGAGCGTGATGCCCGTGGTGGTTGTAACCGGCGCCCGCCAGGCTGGCAAATCCACTCTGGTGCGGCATATTGATCCGCGGCGCCGCTACTTCAGCCTGGATGATCTGGATGTGCTTGATCAGGCTCGTCGGGATCCCGACTCCCTCTTGAAGAATCCCCCCATGACGCTGGACGAAGTGCAGCGAGCTCCGGAACTGCTGCCTGCAATCAAGCGGCGAGTTGATGCGGAGCGTACTCCAGGTGCCTATCTGCTGACGGGTTCCGCGCAATTCAGCCTGATGCGCAATGTGTCGGACAGTCTGGCAGGTCGTGCGATTTACCTTGATCTTGGTCCCTTCTGCCCGTTGGAATGGGAGGGTGTTGCCCATGGGGAGTCTCTGCTGGGCGAGCTGTTCTCGGAGAAACAGAGCCCGGATTCCCGCTGGTTGTCACATAACGGGCATGGAGATTGGATGGAATGGGTCTTGCGAGGAGGATTCGCGCCTGCGCTTGACATTCCTTCACCCGAAGGAAGGGCGATGTGGTTCAGCGGTTATGTTCAGACATATCTTGAACGGGATTTGCGTGAATTGAGCGAGGTTGCAAGCCTGCCTGATTTTCAGCGGCTCATGCGTATTGCCGCGCAGAGAACCGCCCGTTTGCTCAATCAGGCGGAGATTGCCCGTGATGCCGGTCTGGCTCACGCTACTTGTCATCGGTATCTGACTTTACTGGAAACCGGATGCCAGATCGAAAGGGTGCGGCCCTATACTGCCAATCCAACTGCAGCCCTGGTCAAGAGCCCGAAGCTATTCTGGAGCGATTCGGGGCTGGCGGCCTGGCTGGCGGGGATACACGACCGGTCTGGCCTTGTCCAGAGAGCTGATCCTGGGTTCTGGCTGGAACAGGCCATCGCCCAGACGATCTTTGCCTGGCAAAGGATCGATCCTGTTCGCCGTCGAGTCAGTTACTGGAGAACCCGTGGCGGTGACGAAGTTGATTTCGTCCTGGAAGAGGACCAGAATTGTCTGGGCATTGAGATCAAGGCAGGCAGCCGAATAGGTTTGCATGACATTCGAGGCCTGCGCCGCTTCGTTGAAGCCGGGCGAGCCCGTGGCATATCGGTTCGCGGTGTGGTGCTTTATGGTGGCAGTGAAGCCCGCCCGCTGGGAGACAACCTGAGTGCCCTGCCGTACGCAGCCCTTTTCCCTGCGCCTTCGAAGGGAAAACGGGTTGACACAGCGGGGAATCCTGCGGAATACCGGGGTAGTTAACCCAATTCTCTGATTGAGCTTGTCCGCAGCTTTTCCCGGGAGATGGTTGATCCTCTCACCATGCTGTTCTGCCCCGCTGAGAACCGTCAGGGAGTCGAAGCTCAGTATCCTGGCTGCAATGGCCATCTCCGTTAGACCGATCACTATCCTCCGATGAGGGTGGTCCCGTTCCACCAGGCAAGGAACATCACATCGGCAGAAAGGTCGAAGCCTGTTTCAAGGCGGCTGATCCTCTGTGGCCGGGCTCTGCTTTGGTGTGTTGCCTGTGGTTCCTGCCGGTCAACCGAGTTGGACCGAAAGAAGCCGCCCAATCTGACCGACCATGTAGAGTGGAAGTGACAATAACTCGAAGGATACGCTTTCACTGCCAATGCCATGCTGTATCCGCTTAAGCGACGGGGGATTCATGTCCAGTCGCACCGCTGTTGGGGAACCCTTCTCCATTACGAACCGCAGAAGGGACTTCATACTTCCGGAAGCTCCGGCCTTCACTTCAAGGGGGATCACTCCCCGGGGGCCTTCCAGCAGGAAGTCAACCTCTGCATTGCCTGTTCGCCCCTGACGGAGCCAGTAGTAAAGCTCAGGCCTTTCCCATGAAGGCGCCCTGTAAAGCAGATGCTGCGCGATGAGCTGTTCCGCAAGGCGACCGGAGTTGATGAACTTCCGGCTGAAGAGAGTGTTCGGATCCAGCCTCGAAATGCCGGTTGTGTGGGCGACAAGCCCAACATCCAGAAAGTACAGCTTGTAAACATCGGGGGCAGCTTCCGCTCCCAGAGGAAGCCCGTTCCCATGGGAATGCACAGCGGGTGTGATCACTCTGGCATCGGTAAGGTACTCGATGGCGCGGCGGACTTTCCCGGCTCTGTGTTCCGGGGCAATGTGGCTGTAGATGACCTTGTCGCCGGCCATGGCGGGCACCCGGTCGAACACGCTTCGAAGTATGGAAAGGTCTGTGCCGGCGGCGTACTTCGCACAGTCGTCACGGTATGTGTTAAGGATGGATGCCTGAAGTCTTGCCACCTCCTCGGTTCTTTTGGTCTCCAGCCAGGCTTCGGCAACCTCGGGCATGCCCCCCACAACGAAGAACTTCCTGAGGGCTTCACAGATGTTCCTGTGCGCGGCTGATGAAAATGATCTTCCAGGTTCCCATTCCCGCAGCAACTCAAGCTCCATCCCAAGCTCCCCCGTACCCTCGATGAACTCCTCCACGGAAAGTGGACCCATGAAAAGGTACTGCATCCTTCCAACGGGAACCGGGGAGACGCTTTCCCTCAGCTCGACATCCAGCAGGGAACCGGCAGCCACCCATCGCAGTTCCGGGAAGTCTTCAGCGAGGTAGCGGAGGGCGGAGAAGGCGGAGGGTGCCGCCTGCACCTCATCAAGGAAAACAATGTCTCCGGGATTCGGGGATCTGCCTGTAGTAAAGGCAATTTCCTCGAGCATTCTTCCGGTGTCTTTCCCGGAGAAAACCTCATCCAAGCCTGGATGCCTCTCCAGGTTAAGCTCGCAAAGGCCTGATCTGCCACTGAGAACAGCCGGCAGACTGCGTATCGCAGTTGTCTTGCCCACTTGCCTGGCACCCCTCAGCACAAGGCATTTAGGCCTGCGCGAGGAAAGCCAGCTCTCGATGTCCTTCGAAACATCTCTGTATATCATCACCCTATCCGTTCAAACATGCCCCTGTTTCGTCAGTACTATTGCTGAAACATACCCGTATGTCAATTCGGAGGCTCTTCCGAAATTGCGTACATGACGATTGAATGAGGGTGGACATGACACTATGCTTCAATGGCACAGCATCACCCAAGTCATTGAAGAAGGGCCATGCCGCGAGCCTATCATACCATGCCCAGACTTCTTCTCTCCCGGACTGAGTTCAAGTTCGTTCCTACGGGAACCCGGAAGCATCGATGAAGCAGATTTCCCGCAACCGGCTTTTGCACGAAAAGTGAAGGCACATGCAATCGCCGCTCTAGTTGATCACGCATCTGTCAAATGCATCTGGGAACACGATCCATGATCTGTGAGAATACGGGTTGCCCCGAAAGCATGCCTCCCTCCTTTTACGACTACCTGAACACGACAGCGGTTTACCGGTCGATCGGCAAACCGCTTGCCGATGTCGATGAGATTGCCCTTCCACTCAAAGGGAGGAAGCTTCTTCCCCGTGACCTGCTGGACTACTTCGGTAGAGAACGGTTGGGCCTTCCCGGCAAGGTCATTGTTGATGCCATGGGGGTTTTCTCCGGCGTGATGGGGGAATGACTTCGGCTTCCGGGGGTGAGCTTCCCCGATGATGGGCTGAAAGACATCCATACCGAGGTGCTTTTCCGGCGCAAAACCACCCAGGGGTTGTGACCGGTTCGTTGTTTGCGTTGCTTAACATGCTGCAGAACAATGATATGTATTCGTGTATCCTGTTAGAGTCAATGCATTGACCTTAACTTCATGCGGTGCTGTCCTCCATTAGAATCAGCGCATTGATCTTAAATGAGGGTTGGAATGAGGAAAATTTCCCAGGAACAGCTTGCGACCAGAATGCTTGCGGAGAATCCCTGGTGGAGAGGCAAAGGCATCGGGGAAGAGCTTGATGCCATGACCCCCCGGGCGTATTTCCATCTGTTCTTTCCCCTTTTGACAGAACTTGGTGTTCGTCGGGCACTGGTACTGATGGGTCCGCGACGAGTGGGCAAAACGGTTCTGATCCATCACGCCATCGGTAAACTGCTGGCCCTGGGTACAGCTCCTGAACAGATCGCGTACATATCCGTTGATCACCCCATCTACAACGGTCTGTGGCTGGACAGGCTGATAGAACTCTTTCGAACGGTGTCGAGGGCTGATTTTGGTAGAACCGTCTATGTGTTCTTCGACGAAGTTCAGTATCTCAAAGACTGGCAGATACACCTGAAGCTGCTTGCGGACATGGCAAGCAATCTGAGAATAACCGTATCCGGCTCGGCCGCCGCCGCGTTAAGCCTGAAGAGCCGTGAGTCCGGTGCAGGCAGGTTTACGGACTTCCTGCTGCCTCCGCTCACCTTCTACGAGTACCTGGATCTTATCGGCGAGGGGGGTATCGTCAGAAAGAAGGAGACAGGAGGCAGACCGTCTTTCCAGGCTCGCGACATATCCATTCTGAACGAACACTTCCTGTGGTTCGTCAGTTACGGCGGGTATCCCGAGGTGGTCTTCTCGAAGGCAATACAGGCGAACCCTTCGCGGTTCATTAAGGGAGACATCATCGACAAGGTTCTCCTTCGTGACCTTCCAAGTCTTTATGGCATAAGTGATGTGCAGGAACTGAACAGGCTTTTCACCACCCTTGCATTCAACACCGGGGATGAGCTATCACTGCAGGAGTTGTCCGCGGATTCCGGTGTTGCCAAGAACACAATAAAAAGATACATCGAATACCTCGAGGCTGCGTTTCTGATAAAGACAGTCCACCGTCTGGATGAGTCCGCCCGGCGGTTCAATCGAGCGCGGTGTTTCAAGGTTTATCTGACAAACCCCTCGATGAGAACAGCTCTGTTCTCCAAGATGAGCGCCGATGCGCCAGAAATGGGTTCACTGGCGGAAACCTCTTTGTTCTCGCAGTACTTCCATGATGAGAACGCCGACCTTCACTACAGCCGCTGGAAAAAGGGAGAGGTGGATATTGTCCGTCTGAATGCCGCTCAGAAGCCCGTATGGGCAGTGGAGGTGAAATGGTCTGACAGATACGCCGAAAGACCCGGCGAGCTGAAAACCCTGACAGAGTTCTGTCGGAACAACAACATTCATACCGGATGGGCAACAACCCGTACGATCAGCAGGACAGTTGAACTGGATGATCTGACCATCCGATTCATTCCAACCAGTGAACTCTGCTACACCGTTGGATACAACATAATCCATGGCAGGCATTCATTGACTTCCGATTTCCCCTGAACCGGCAAACAGATGCTCCCCTCGCCGCAGAATCGGTGTGACGGCAATAATGGAGGGCAAGTGTTTCCCCGTCAGTTCCAAGCCGCGGATCCTGTGGTCTGGGAGTGCGTAGATCAAATCTTCAATGGTGTGGTGCTTTTAAAAGGACGATCATCCTTCGATAACAGTATGCTTACTTGAAACCCAGGTTTGCAGCTCGGTATCACTGCCGTGAATGCCTGCCGGCGATCCGTTGCAGGGTTGCTGAGCAACGCAGATACAGTCCAGACCAACACGGACATGTGGCCTTCAGCAGTTTTCGGGTTTATTCCCGCGGCCTGAAAAGAAAACAGGTGGCCATGTTTCCATGGCCACCCGCTTTTTCGGGCTGACCCCATCGTCTCTTCTACCGGCCCGGGAGGGGTTTCAGGCCGGTATGAAGATAAGAATGAACACCGGAAGTGCTATTCCAGCTATGGCGAGCAGCAACCAGCTTAACAGCCCGGGTTTGTACATTTAGTGACATCTCCTTTTGCGAATCCATCATATCTGCTTATTGCATTAGGATAAGCATTCTGCTTGCCAAAGTTTTCGAGTGGCTTCAGGGGCGCTTCTCTCACTCGTTTCCGTGTGTCTGGCGTTTACTATGTTGTCTGTTCTTGTCTCTCGGGGGATCACTTCGCGCTATCCGGCAAGATGGTGACGGGCGTGTCAGGCCAATGTGTCAGTATATTGACGACATGTGGTTCTTGTTTATTCTCTGCCCTGCGACTATAGTTCTTCAGTAGTCTGATCGGGGGTGGCTTTGCGGCGCTTTGTGCTGACTTGCCTTCTTCTTGCTTCCTCGGGGCTATCATCTTCCGTGGTTGCTTCAGCGTGCGAGGTGGACTACCCCCCGTTCTGTTTTGTGGATGAGTCCGGCGCCGCCGCCGGGTTTTCCGTTGAACTGCTGACAGCGGCTCTGGGAGCCATGGGATACGAGGTGTCCTACTCCGTTGGGCCCTGGGTTTCCGTCATGGGGTGGCTCGTGGACGGCTCGGTTGAGTGCCTTCCCCTTGTGGGGCGGACTCCGGAGCGGGAGCCTCTGTTCGATTTCACCTTCCCGTACATGTCTCTGCATGGGGCGGTGGTGGTCCGGTCCGGCTGCGATTCCATCCGTTCCGTTGATGACCTTTCCGGGCTCGTTGTAGGGGTTATGGCGGGGGACAACGCGGAAGAGTATCTGCTTCGATCCGATTTCGGGGTTGAGCTGGTTTCTACAGTGTCGTTTGAAGAGGCACTGCTTCTTCTGTCCGCCGGCTCCGTTGACGCGGTGGTGATGCAGCGTCTTGTTGCCCTGCGCCTTGTCGACCACATGGGCCTCGCGGATGTAAAGGTTCTCGACTGGCCGCTGATGGATTTCCGGCAGGATTTCTGTTTCGCGGTGCGGAAGGGAAACAGCCAGCTTCTTGCGATTTTGAACGAGGGGCTGGCAGTCGTGATGGCGGATGGCACTTATTCCCATCTGCACTCCGCCTGGTTCGCCTACATGGAGGTGCCGTCCCGGCGGCTGATAGTCGGCGGTGACAGGAATTTGCCTCCTTACGAGTATCTGGATTCCCTGGGCAACGCTGCAGGCCTGAATGTTGACCTCATGCGGGCCGTCGCCGCGGAGGTGGGGCTCGACATCGAGATAAGGCTGGGAGACTGGTCCTCTGTGCGGGCCGGGCTTCTGGAAGGTTCGCTGGACGCGCTGACCGGAATGTTCTACTCGCCGGAGAGGGGCCGTGAGTTCGGGTTCACGCAGCCCCACACCGTGGTTCATTATGTGGCTGTGGTGCGGGAGGGCGAGGCCCCCTCTTCCCTCGGTGAGCTTGAAGGGCTTTCTGTGGCGGTGCAGCGAAGCGACATAATGCACGACCACCTCTCCGAAAACGGGTTCGACTCCCTGGGTCTCTCGGTGTCCCAGGAAGAAGCGCTTGGTTGGGTCGTGTCCGGTGAGTATGACTGCGCAGTTGTATCCCGGGTTACAGCGCTCTGGGTGATGGACCGGACTGGGTGGGAACTGACCCTGGGCAAGGCTCCCATTTTATCCGCTGAGTACTGCTTCGCGGTTCGGTCGGGAAACCTGAGCCTTCTCGCCGAGTTGAGCGAGGGGCTTCGGGTCGTTGAGGAAACCGGCGGGTACAGGCGGATATTCGGCAAATGGATGGCTTCCTACGAGGAGGACAGGCCGGTCACTCTGACGGAGGCGTTGAGGGTTTCCGGAATGGTGCTGGTTCCTCTGGCCTTCGTGTTCCTTATGGTTGTTCTATGGGTCCGACTGCTGCGGCGACAGGTGCGTTCGCGCACTTTGGAACTTTCCCGCAGCGAGTCCCTGCTGAATACTGTTCAGGAGATCGCCCGATTCGGGGGATGGGAATACGATGTGCGGGCTGACAGGATGTTCTTGACCCGGGAGACATACAGGATTCACGGGATTGAAGCTGACACCGTTTCATCCATCGGAAGAAAGCACATCATTTCCAGCCTTGAATGCTACTATCCTGAAGACAGGGAGAGAGTTCAGGAAGCCTTCGCCCGGTGCGTTGAGACCGGCGAGCCCTATGTGCTGGAATGCCGGTTCCTGTCGCATGCCCGCGATGAGATGTGGGTCCGCACCGCCGGCCTTGCGGTAAGGCGGAACGGTTCGGTGGTGCGGGTGGTGGGTTACATTCAGGACATAACCCGGGAACACGAAGCTGAAGAGGCGGAGCGCTACAAGGATTCCCTGCTTCGGGATATGGGCCGGATCGCCCAGGTGGGCGGCTGGGAGTTCAACCCCGAAACAGGTGAGGGAACCTGGACGGAAGAGGTCGCGTTGATCCACGGGTTGTCTCCGGAGGAGGCGACCTCCCTTGAGATGGGGTTGAGTTTCTACAAGGGGGAAAACAGGCGCCGGATTCTCGAGGCGGTCCGGGAAGCTTCGGAAAACGGCACCCCATACGATCTTGAGCTGGAACTGGTGACCAGTTCCGGCGAGAAGAAGTGGGTTCGCACCATTGGAAAGCCCGACATTGTGGACGGCAGGGCTGTAAAAATACACGGCTCGTTTCAGGACATAACATCGGTGAAAAAGTCCGAAGCCCGGATAGCACACCTCAACCTTGTATTGCGGGCCATCCGGGATGTGAATCAGCTCATCGTCCGGGAGACTGACCCCATGAAACTGATCGAGAAGGCCGTGAATCTGATGGTGGAGCACCGAAGCTACCAGGCCGCGCTGCTGGTGCTTGTGGATGAATCCCGGCGTCCTGTCTCCTGGGCGGGCGGCGGTCTGGCAAAACAGGTGCCTGGTATTGAATCGATGCTCTCGTCCGGAGCGATGCCGGACTGTTTCGACCTGTTGATCGATGGAGACCCCTCCGTTGAGGTTAACCGGGAGCTTACATGCGGTTCCTGCCCCCTGGCGAAGAAGTGCCGTTTCTGTTCCGCCATCTGCTCGCCGCTTGATTACATTGGTGACCGGTTCGGCTACCTTACGGTGGCGCTTCAGGACGGAATCGCTGTGGATGAAGAGGAAAGGTCGCTTCTGGCGGAAATGACCGAAGACCTGGCCTACGCCCTGGCGGCCATACGGGAACGGGATGCCCGGATAAGGGCGGAGGAGGAGCGGGAGGAGATGCAGCACCAGCTTCTGCAGAGCCAGAAGATGGAAGCCATCGGCCAGCTCGCCGGGGGTGTGGCACACGATTTCAACAACATGCTTCAGGTTATCATGGGCCACGCCCAGATGATCGCCGATACCTGCCGTGAACCGGAAGCGGTTCAGAATGTTTCGGAAATCCTCGAGGGCGCCAGACGGGCCTCCGAGCTTACCCGGCAGCTGCTGCTGTTCAGCCGCCGGCAGGTGATGTCACTTCAGACACTGGATTTCAACGACCTGGTGGAGAACATGCTCAGAATGATCCGGCGCCTGATAGGCGAGCACATCCGCTTCGAGTGGCTGCCCGGCGCCGCCGTGGGTTCGGTTCGGGCCGACCCGGGCATGATGGAGCAGGTGCTGATGAACCTCTGCGTCAATGCCCGTGACGCCATGCCCCAGGGGGGCGTGCTTACCATTGAAACAATGAATGTGGTGATTGATTCCGACTATTGCGCCCTTCACGCCTGGGCCCGTCCCGGCAGGTTCGTTCTGCTTTCGGTGACCGACAGTGGAGAGGGCATGAGCCGCGAGGTTCTCGATCGTGTTTTCGAGCCCTTCTTCACCACCAAGGAGGAGGGCAGGGGCACCGGCATCGGCCTTGCCACCGTTTACGGCATCGTGAAGCAGCACGACGGAATGATCAGCGCCTACAGCGAGACAGGCAAAGGTTCCCTGTTCAAGGTTTACCTGCCCATGACGGAACAGAAGGCCCGGAAGGTTGGTTCCCGCCTTGAGGGCACCGCCGTCGGAGGAACCGAAACCATCCTGCTGGCCGAGGATGACGACCTGGTAAGAGACCTGGCCCGGACAATACTGGAAAAGGCGGGCTATACCGTTCTCGAGGCCGTTGACGGCCAGGAGGCGGTGTCGGTGTTTCAAGCAAATCCCTCCGTTGACCTGCTGATTCTCGATGTGATCATGCCCAGGCTGGGCGGGCACGACGCACTCGACCGGATTCGAGAGATTCGTCCCGATATACCCGCGCTGTTCTCCAGCGGTTACTCCGAGAACGCGATTCACACCAACTTCGTTCTTCACAAGGGGCTTGCCCTGGTGCAGAAGCCCTACTCCGCCGATGTTCTTCTTCGGGCGGTGCGGAAAGCGCTGGACAGCAGGCGGTAACCCCCTTCTGCCAGTCTCCTGCCTCCGACGGATTGCCCCGGTTTGGAAGTGGGTTCGCCCGGGCTTCAGTTCACGATCATGGGGAGAGGCTGTGTTTGAGGCAACGCTTTCAGCGAGCGTTTCTCTCCAGGTTTGGCGAAACGGCTTTTACGCATGCTTTGCATTGAAGTCATTGGCTGCAATGGACCGGAGCTTGTGGTTTGATGCCCGGTAATGTATTCTTTTGAGGTCTTGATGAAAGTGACGGTAGGAATGCGGTGTGGCGGAATTGAGCAGTTGAGAAGCGAGATTTCCAGAGGAGACATTCCCCGTTTATTGTCAATCGCGGAGAAGGTTTACAAACACGCCGACAAAACTCTGCGGGACAACAGGGATGAGGACGCGAAGACCATTTGCTCTGAAGCGCTGGAAATCACCGACGGAGTGGAGGATCTGGCCGGAGTCAGGGCCGGGTTCGCAAGACTGCTGGCGAATTACCACTTCAAGCACGGGCACCTGAAAGAGTCGCTTGAGCGAAACATTGAAGCGGCCGAGCTTATGCTTGCCGGGGCCGACTACCAGGGTGCCGCGGTGGTGTACGGAAACTGCGGCGCACTTCTCCACAATCTGGGAGACAGGGCCACCGCCTATGAGTACCACCTGAAGGTTCTCGACCTGGCTGAAAAGCATGATCTCGAGCAACAGAAGGCCCGGGCGCTGGTGAACATCGCCATCATCCTCAAGAGCCGGAAAGAGTACCATTCGGCGCTGGTGATGCTCGAAAGAGCGCTGGATGTGTTCGCGACGCTTGTGGACAAACCCGGAGTGGCCTACAGCCTTGACGGAATTGCCCAGGTTTACAGCAGGATGGGAAAGCCGGAAGAAAGCCTTCACTGTCATCAGGAAGCGCTGCGGATAAGAAGGGCCCTGGGCAACCAGTACGAGATACTTCTGTCGCTTATCAACACATCAGCGGCGATGCTGGAAAACCGGCAGCCGAAGCAGGCGCTGGCCGTATGCGGCGAAGCGCTTATTCTGGCGGAAACCGGCCTGAAGCCAAATCTCAGGGCTCTGGTGCTGCAGAACCTGGCAAGAAGCCATCTGGATATGGGCAATCCCGATGAGGCCATGGGAGTCATCGCCGAATGCGAGGAGCTGTATTCGGAGATACCGGGCTATCAGAGCACCAAGAGCGAACTCAAGCAGCTGAAAGCACAAACACTCCACGCGCAGGGAAAATGCAGGGAAGCGTACGACGCTCTCTCCGAGCACATCGAGATGGAGAAGGACATCTACGCGGAAAACCTTGAAGACAGCGTTTCCCGGATCAGAATCGCGTCGGAAGTGAAAACCTGCATCAGGGAGAGGGAGATTCAGGCCGAAGCCTTCAGGAAAGTGGTCGCATCCGAGAAGCGGCTTGATGCGGCGCTGAAAAGGGTCAGAGAGCTTGAGGGGGCTGCGAGCCGTCCCTCAGACCGGATGGACGCCTGACCGGATCCTTTGTTTATTGCTTCAGCGGTGTTCTCCCGGCATTCTCCGGCTGCGCCGGAACTCCAGCATTAAACATGTTTCGCGCCGGGGGTCAGATCCTCGATTTCCTCACAGTGCCGTCGGCGAACACCCGGTATTCGTTGACGGAACCTGTTCCTGTTCCGATGTAGATAGTGTAGTCGTACACCTGATCCGTGTCGGTCCAGGAGATGAAGAGCTGCATGGCCATGCGTCCGGTCTGCAGCCCGTGGATGTCCACCTCGTCTTCGCCGTGGGGGCAGGAATACGTGTAGCCGGGTTCCGCCGGAAAGTCGTAGCGCCACATGGGCATCTCCACCATCATTGACATCACTTCGGTGTAGTCGCCGCCCATGAGGACAAGCACTTCCGACATGTCCTGGGCCAGGTGAAGGCTCTCCGTGATTTGTGTCAGGCCAATATCCGCCGATGCGACGACAGCCAACAGCAATGCCGCGGTAATGGGTTTCATGGGGCCTCCGTTTTGGTGTGCTTCAACCGCGGGATGATAAGTTCCGGCCGCGGTTCCGTAAAGCTCTTCGGAGCGCCCCCTGCAGGCTTTTGGAGATTCTGCCGGCGGTATCAGCCCGAAGCGGCCCCCAGGGTATTCCCCCGGTTCGGTGTGGTGCCTGGTTCTGTCAGAGCGCCCATGTCCGGCCATGCTTCCGGTGCTCTGTACTCTCCCGGAGCCATTGAGCTGTTCACTCCGTAGAAGGCTGTTCGCGCTGGGTGCTGAAGCATGCGGGTTCCGATGGATTTCGAAAGCTCTTAACGAGAGTTATCTGCTTGAGCCGGCGCCCGCGGGAGCGGAGCCATCCGGCGGCCTGGGGGGGCGGGGTTCATTTCCGGCGGAGGAGGATTCCTGCTGGCTGTGGTCTCGCTGATAATGCGGCATGTATCTGGGCGTGTGGGGCGCGGTGGGGTGCCATGTCTGCGACAGCTGGTGCGGAGAACGGGGTTGCACGGGAGGTGTTCCCGCCTGGGCTATGGTGTTTCTTGTGGTCTGGTCAGGCAGAACGGTTGTGACAACCAGCGGCGTTACCGGGGTGGCGGTAACCACCTGCCCGGGGTTCGCGGGAGTGCGAGGCGATTCGGAGACGGTTTCCCGGGTTGTTTCTTCCGGGGTTTGAGGGATGGCGGTGACCAGGGGCTTGTCGGGCAGCGGGACCGGAAGCTTTTGAAGGCCATGGTCGACAAGCTGCTGTTGCACCGGGTTGGACGGGGACGACAGCACAAGCGCCATGGTGACCATGATGCCTGTTGTGAGGCCTCCGATGAGGGAGAAAAGCTTACTCTTCAAATCCGGTCTCCTGGCTTTGAACACTGAACGCTTCCCTTTCTTTCAGCTCGCCACGAATGAAAAGGGTTATGAGAACACCAATAACTACACCGATGATTGCGTGTTTCCAGTTTACTTTCATCATCGGCTCCTCCGGTTGCCAAACATATAATACTCAATTCCTTGTGTCAATGCCCCTAAACTCTCTTAGTCAATAGCGGCATTGCTTTTGCGCCGCTATTGCCGAATAGTATTCCAGGATGTTTGAAAAAGTTTCTGGAAAGGAGGCGTCGATGGCGGCAGCGTTGTTTTTGCTGATGTTTCTCGGTTACGGGCCCTTCGAGTGTCTGGGGCCCGAGGGCGGAGAGATCAAGGCGGTGATTCAGTCAACGGTGGACGCGGACATTCTTTACGGAATGTCCGGAGCGAACCCCACCGTTGTGGTCAGATCCACTGACCGGGGGCTCAACTGGGAGTCCCTTTCCACTTTCACGGGATCAACACCCTACGACATGGTGATGACCCAGAACGGCACCCTTGTCGCCCTTGGAAGCAGCCGGGTATGGAGGTCCACCGACGGCGGCTACTCCTGGACGATGGGCTCGTTCTCCAACACGGTGTACTGGCTGGGAGCGACCCACCCGACCAATGGCTCGGTGGTTTACGCCACCGGCTACAAGTACGACGGAAGCCACTGGCGGTCAACATTTTTCAAGAGCACCGACGGCGGCGCCAATTGGACCAGCACCTATCTTGGCGACCCCGGCATACATTCCTACGGCAGAAGCATCGCCGTAGCCCCCTCCAACCCGGATTACATTATCGTGGGGGGCTACAAGTCCGACGGGGGAACTGTGGCCCAGCTCTTCGGTTCCACCGATGGGGGAACCACATTCTTCGACGCCACCCCTCCCGGAGCCTCAACCGACTATTACTTCGAGGGTCTGGCGTTTCATCCCACCAACCCCGCCATCATTCTGGCCGGGGCGTATCTGGCGCTTCACAGAAGCACCGACGGCGGTTCCAACTGGACCCGGATCACCCAGTACTACAACTACGGGCTGAGTTTCAGCCCCGTTGACAACAACCTGGTTCTCGGGGCCGGGCTCAACCGGACATACCGCAGCGTAAACGCGGGTTCTTCATGGACCAATGTCACCGCCGGCTTTTCCGGAAGCAACTGCAAATGGATAGTGCCGGACCGGGAGGACGCCTCGCTGGCCTATACCGGAAGCAGCGCGGGGTTTTTCCGCAGCACCACCGGCGGCGCTTCCTGGACCGCAAGCAACTCCGGCCTCACCATAGCCAATGTGAACTCCATGACCTACAGCAACGGGTACATCTGGGTCAACCTTGCCAGTCAGGGGCTCTTCCGGATGGAAGACGGCCCCGGGACGTACTGGCAGTACATGAGCACCCCCTCGAGCTGTGGGGATTTCGTGCGAATGGCTTCCAACGGCACCAATGTGCTGATGGGCCTTGAAGGGAGTGGTTGAGGCGGGGTCGAGCTCTACGGGAGCACAGACGGAGGTTCCGTCTGGACAATGATAGACAATTACTACGGCAGCGGTTACGACCTTGTTTACGGTGGCGGAAGCACCTTCTGGTACACCGGCTACAAGTACACCAACCCGAATTACGAGATAGTTCTTTCCAGGAGTGTGAACAACGGATCAACCTGGACCCGGCAGGTTCTCTCCACCGGCACCGATTACCGCTATCCCAGGACGATAGCGGTGGACCCGTCGGATAATGACAGGGTGTTCCTGCTGGCCTACGAAACCAGCGCCTGGATGCTTTACTTCACCGAAAACGGAGGCGCGTCCTGGCAGAGCCAGGCCATCACCGGCTATCAGGGAACGCCTTACCGGCTTCTGGTGAACCCCTCGAACGGGAACCATCTGGCAGCCGCCACCAGCACCGGGCTGTTCTCATCGGTGGACGGGGGAGTGAACTGGACCAGGGTCACAACCTCCTTTGGCTCCTCTCTGGAAGCCGTTATCGCCAGTGACGGCCAGAGCCTTCTGGTTGGCACCTCCACCCAGGGCATCTGGCTCTGGGAGGGGTGGTCCGGGGTTCCCACCCAGATAGGCAACGACCCTCTGGCCATCAAGACTCTTCATGATTCCCCCAACTTCTACCTTTACGCCGGAACCCCCGCGAGTTCCGTCTGGCGCAGCTACTACGGTACCGGGGTTGAGGGGTCATCACCTGAAGTCGCCCCCGGGTTTTCTCTCGCGGTTCATCCGAACCCCGTATCCGGGGGAACTGCCTCGATCAGCTTCACCCTGCCTTCCCAGGGCGAGGCCGGAATCGCTGTGTACGACATCACGGGCAGGCAGGTGGAGACCGCAGCCGGTTCTTCGCTTCCCGCCGGTGAACACACCGTGTTCTTCTCCACTTCCACCCTTTCTCCGGGTGTCTACTTCGCCCGGCTTTCCCACCTGGGATCATCCTCCACCGTGCGAATGGTGGTTACCAGGTAAGGTTTTCCCGCGGGCCGGGGTTCTTCCCGGCCCGCTCTGTTTATCGCCTTTTCACTGGTATGCGCCATTATCAGCCCGAGGTTGCAGGTTGCTTTTCGGGGGCTTCTTTTGTACTGTTTTCGAGTCCCGCGAACTCCGGAAGGATACGGTTTGATAAAGGTTCCACGCATCATTCTCGACTCCGTTTCCAGGGGTGAAACCTCGGGGGGGTTCCACGGGGCGGCCTTGGTTGCCGACATCTGTGGCTACACATCCCGATTCGAGGGAATGGCGGGGCTTGGCACCGAAGGCGCGGAACAGCTCTCCAGAGAGGTCAGTTCCACCCTTTCCTCGGTGGTGGAGGCCTGCGTCGCCTTTGACGGATATCCTGTATCCCTGGCGGGAGACGCGGTCACCGTGGTTTTCCACGGGGGTGCGGAACAGGCGTCCAGGGCTTGTGAGCTCTTCCATTCCCGGTCTGCCGCGGGTTTCCTGCCGCTTCGAACATCGGTGGGCGAAGGCCGGGTGCAGTGGGATGTGATACCGAAGCGGGGCTGGTCTTTCTTCAGTTTTCAGGGCTCGGCGCTGAGCCTGGCAGCCAGGGGAGGTTCCAGAGCGGCACCGGGAGAGATTCCCGTGTTGAAGGATCCCCATGCCCATCCCGGCACTGAAACCGTCTCCAGCCCTTTGTCGATTCCGAACAGCTTTTCGCCTCCGCGGCTTTTCGACAACGGCATGGTGAACGAGTTCAGGCATGTGTACAGCGTGTTTCTTTCTCTGGAGAATCGCAGGGGCAGCAATTGCCCCAGGGAGTTTCAGGAGTTGGTGCTGGAGGCCGCGGGCGAGTTCGGCGGATACACATCCGGTCTTGAAGCCGGGGTCGAGGGCCACAGGATGCTGGTTGTCTTCGGCGCGCCGGTCACCAGGGAGGATGATGCCCGAAGGGCGGACGGATTCATTCAAAGGGTGTTTGTCGGAGCGCCGGGCAGGGTTCGGGCCGGGGCGGCAACCGGGCTGGTGTTCAGCGGCGCGATCCGCACTCCCATGATGACATCCTACACAGTTTTGGGGCCTTCGGTGAACCTGGCGGCCCGGCTTCATGACAGTTCCGGCTGGAACGACCTGCAGTGCGACACGGTCTTCAACAAGGGGTCCCGGCTTGAATCCCGAAGGTCACTCGAACTCGACCTCAAGGGTTTCGGACCCGGGGTTGTGGCTCACTCACTGTCGCCCTGGAAGCACAGGCCCGAGACCCGGGAAGCGGCTCCCCCTCTTCTGGAACGGAACGATGTTCTTGCAAGGCTTGCGGAGGCGCTGAAGGAACCCGGTGCTTCGATTCTGCTGATTGGCGACACAGGCATGGGTAAGACCAGGCTGGCGGTGGAGATGCGAGAACGGAACCCGGAGGTTTTCCACATCAACCTGAAATGCTCCGGCATGTACGCCAACGGTTCCGACATCTTTGCCGACTGGTTTTCGGGCTGGCTGGGAACAAGGGGGCTTGAAGACGGGATGCCGGTGTTCAGAGAGAATCTTTACGGTTTCATTGACCGCCTCGAAGCGCTGAACGACCCTGCGGCGGATCGGGCTTCCGACGAACTGCTGAGGGCGGAATCGGTTCTGGCGGCGCTTGTGGGGCTGGGATGGGAGAACTCGCTTTACTGCGGGCTTGACCCCCAGGGCAGGTTCCGAAACACCGTGGCGGTGATCTCCGCTTTCATCCGGGGAAAATCCCTGCTGGGAAAAACCCTTCTCGTGGTGGATGACCTCCAGTGGCTGGACCCGGACTCCTCACGGCTTCTGACTGCTGTTCTCGCTGAACTGGACGAAGCAAGGCCCCCCATGCTGATCCTGACAAGACCCGATTTCGGGAACAGGATAGAGGAACTGGGCCTTTCACCGATTACGATTGAGCTTGAGCCGCTGTCGCCTGCCGGATGCCTGGCTTTTCTGGAGTGGAGCCTTGGCAGAGTTCCATCCGAGCCGCTTCTGGAATGGTTTCACAGAAGAACCGAGGGCATTCCCTTTTTCATGGAGCAGTACGCCGGACTGCTGGAGTCCGCCGAGTTCCCCCCGGATGAGGACAAGTTTCCGGGAGGCCTGCACGCCCTTCTGGTGGCCCGTCTGGACCGTCTGGAACCAGTGCTGAGAAGGGCGGTGCTGTCTGCCAGCGTGCTGGGCAGGGAATTCGAAGGCGGGCTTCTTGAGTTCGTATGTCCCGGGGAGAGCCGGACCGATCTGCTTACGAGCGGAGTAAGGGAAAGGGTGTGGAGCCTTTCCGGCGAGGGTTTGTGCAGTTTTGTCCATATCCTTCTTCGGGAGGCGGCCTACCGTCTTCAGCTTCCCAGTGAGCGCGCCGTTATCCACGGCAGGGCAGCCGACGGGATGGCGGAGTTGTGGCGGGAGAAGCCGGAGAAGGCCTGGCTTGTTGCTCATCATCTGGAGATGGCCGGAAGGTTTGATCATGCTTCGGTCTGGTACATGAAGGCGGGAAACTACTCGATCTCCCGCAGCATGAATTCCGCATGCCTGCTGCAGTTGGAAAAGGTGATGGAGCTTTCCACCGACATTGACCGGAAGCTTGCAGCCCTTCGGACGGTGTTCAACCTTCACATTTCTCTGGGAGACCTGGAAAGCGCCGAAGCCTCGCTGGAAAGAGCCGTCGCACAGGCGGGGGCCGCCCCGGAACGCCTGGGCCTGATAAGGCTGATGCGGGGCAACCTGGAAGTCTGCAGGGGCAACCCCCTCGAGGCTCTGGAGTATCTGGAGGGCATAGAGGAGATTAACCCTGCCCTCAGAGCCCAGGTTCTCATGCTTCGGGGAAGGGCCCGGATGCTGCAGGCCGAGACGGCTCCGGCCATGGAGGAGCTGCTGTCGGTGTACCGCGAGCTGCGGTCTGGATCACCGGATGACAGGCTCATGGCCTACAGGGCTCTGGGCAACGCCTGCGGCTGCATGATAAGGCTTCAGGTGCGTCTTGATGAAGCGGAGAAGGGTCTCAGAGAGATTCTGGACTACGCCGCAGAAACCGGGAATCTGATGATGGAAACCCTCTGCATCGGCAACCTGGCCCTGGTGTACAAGTACCTTCCAAACAGGTTTGATGATGCCATGCGAATGACCAGGAAACATTTGGAGCTGGCCCGAAGAACGGGAAGCAGGCTGGTTGAGCTGCACGCCCTGGGCAACCTTGGCTCGATGCTGGAGAGACGGGGGCCCTCCCCTGAGGCTTTCAGCTACCTGAAGCAAGCCGAGGAACTTGCGGTGAAGTACGGCGGCAATGACGCGATTACCGTTTCCAAGGGAAACATTGCCGAAGCGCTGAACCGGCAGGGCAGACACCAGGAAGCGCTTGAGATGTTTCAGGAGGTTCTCGAGATCTGCCGGGAGTGCGGAATGGGCATGCACCGGGCGGATTACGCCCTGGAGATGACCCATGTGCTTATGGACATGGGCAGGCTGGAAGAGGCGGAGGAAAGCCTTGGGCATGTGCTTTCCTGGCGGATTCCGGAGGACTACCGGGAAATGCTGGCCAATTGCAGGGGAAGGCTGCTGGTTCTACAGGGCAGGCACACCGAAGCGGAAGTGATTCTCAGGGACGGGCTGAAATCCACCAGTGACAGGACAGAGCGATTCGGGATGCTTCAGAGCCTTTTCACCGCCACCGGAGACGCCGATGTGTTTCATGAGGCGCTGGAACTGGGTGAGCGGATCCAGAGGGAGAACCCGCACTGGGAGATGGAGCGCAAGCTGAAGAATCTGAGGGAAGCCGGTGACAATCGTGGCGCTTCGGGAAAGGCCGACCCCGTCAGACCCCGATGATCTGAATGCGAACCTTCCGGGTGCGGGGGCGGTTGTCGTGATCCACCAGCACAATCTGCTGCCAGGTGCCGGTGACGGTCCTGCCGTGCTCCACACCCAGGGTGATGCCCGGGCCCATGAGGGAAGCCCGGAGATGGCTGAAGCCGTTGTCGTCGCCCCAGGTTTCCGAGTGCCGTGATTCAACGGTGTCCGCCATCAACTCCTGAAGCAGTTCCCTGAAGTCTTCCACCAGGGCGGGTTCGAACTCGATGGTGGTCACCGAGGCGGTTGAGCCCACCGCATGAACGGCGAGCAGGCCGTTCTGTATGCCGGATTCGATGAGAACCGCCTCCGTTTCCCCGGTGATGTTCACCACATCGGAGAAGCCTTTTGTCGCAACCCCGATGGTTTTCCCATAAGTGTTCATCATGATCCTTTCTTCCGTTCCGGATATCCTCGTTGCTTTCCGCGGAACAGGCAAGACCCGTTGGCCCGCTCTTGCGCCCCGGGATTTGTGAGGGTAGTTTTACCAGCGAATCGGACAAGGGCGCCAGAACCCTTCGGAAGAATCGTTCAGCAAACCGAAAGGCTTTTCATGGCAGTGCATCTGGTTACAGGCGGTGCGGGGTTCATAGGCTGCAACATCGTGCGCGGGCTTCTTGCCCGGGGAAGGAAAGTCCGGGTGCTCGACAATTTTTCAACGGGGCACCGGAGAAACCTCGAGTCGGTTGCGGCGGATGTCGAGGTGATAGAGGGGGACATCAGAAGCTTTCACATCGTGCAGCAGGCGGTGAAGGATGTCGAGGTTGTGTTTCACCAGGGGGCGCTGCCCTCGGTTCCCCGGTCCATATCCGACCCCATAACCTCGAATGAAGTTAATGTGGGTGGTACCCTGAATGTGCTTCACGCAGCGGTTGACGCCGGGGTGCGCAGGGTGGTCTTCGCCTCGTCGTCCTCGATATACGGCAACTCCCCCTGTGAGGTGAAGGATGAGGAGCTTTCCCCGGGGCCCCTGTCACCCTACGCGGTGAGCAAGCTGGCGGGTGAGATGTACTTCAGGGTTTTTCACAGCATCTACGGCCTTGAGACGGTGGCACTGCGTTACTTCAATGTGTTCGGGCCGTTTCAGGACCCGGACAGCCCCTACTCAGCGGTAATCCCCCTTTTCATACGGGCCTTCTCCGAGGGCAGGGCGCCCTTCATCAACGGTTCGGGAGAACAGAGCCGGGATTTCACCTATGTGGCGAATGTGGTCCACGGGAACCTGCTGGCCGCCGATGCCCCCGACGCCCCGGGCAGGGTGATCAATGTGGCCTGCCACGGCTCGGTGTCGGTGAACCGCCTGGCCTCGGAGATCGCGGGTCTGCTGGGCAGAACGGATGTGGTTCCCGTCCACCGTGATCACCGCCCCGGAGACGTGATGCACTCCTGCGCCTCCATCTCCCTGGCGGAAAAGGTTCTGGGCTACAGGCCGGAGGTGTCATTCGAGGAGGGCCTGGCGCGAACCGTGGCGTGGTTCATGGAAGGCGGGCGGCAGAACGCTTTCTGATCAGAAAACCGCGGTGTCTTGTGAATTGACGGGCGTTGTGGTATCATGCCCGTTCTTGCGGGGAGTGTTTTCACTGACAGGAGGGTTGATTGATGATTCGCGGATACATTGCTTTGATGATGGCGGCGCTTCTTGTTCTGGGCATTTCAGGTTGCGGCGACAAACCCGCGGAGCAGGTTGCTCCGGTTACGGAAGATGTTCCCGTAGAGGGAGTTGAAGATGCGGTCGAGGCAGGACCCGTTGATGCGTGGGTTGCCGTAGAGTCCACCCATGGCGGTCTGGCCGGCCTCGAAGTACCAATTGACTGGTCATACATCGGCTCACAGCAGGCCCTGGTTTCCAAGTATGCCAACTACAGCGTCTGCACGGTTCTTATCGCCAACTTCGACACTGAGGAAAACCTCAGAAACGTTGCCAGGGAACCGGGTCAGGCGGTGGTCAGGCTCACGCTCAGCCTTCCCCCGGAAAGCGATCCGCTGGTGGGAACCTACGACATCACACAGGGCTCCGGTGAGTTTACCGGCGAAGTCTCGATCATGGTCACCGGAGGTTCCACGATTCAGACCTCAAGGTCAAGCATGACCGTCGGGGAAGCGGTGGTCACCCATGTGACCGACACCACCGTTTCGGGAACTTTCCATGTCGTGGACAACTGGACTGACATGTCCGGCGCCTTCCACGCTGTCATTCGCTAGACAGGACCTGTTTTACATGTTTCGGGCAGCCCTCCGGCTGCCCGATTCCTATTTCAGCACCACCACCGGACGGGTTTCGGAAGAACCGCATGGTGTGTCCAGCCTCAGGAAGTACATTCCGGACCGTTCAGGGGTGAAGGTTCCGGTGCCGGCGGGCATGGTTTCCAGAAGCCTTCCATCCAGTGAGAAAAGGCTTACGGTGCCTGAGCCGCCGGAAACCGTGGCGGTAAAATGAACGGCGCCCCGGGAGGGGTTGGAGCCCACGGAGAGAATGGGGTCCGGTTCCGTCGGTACGACTTCCTCGATGCCGGTGGAGAGCAGATCGGACATTTTCACCATATGGGAGTTGAGAATCTCCCTGTTGGCGTCTATCTGAACGAAGGTTGTGAGGTATAGCTCGTCCCAGTCCCACGAGGAATCGATGGCGTAATCCACTTCCAGGACAATAGTTTCCGGGGATGATCCGAAGGAAACCGCTGTTCCATCTGCGCTGAAGAGGTTCCAGCGAAGCCCGTAGTTGAAGAAGGTGCCGGAGTAGGTGCCGGTGCCGGGAATCCCGCTTTCATTGATCATGGCGTGAATGGCGGCGGGGGTGTCGAGCCCGTTATCCGTTGTGAGGGTGAAGGTCAGGGTGCCCTCGGTGGGCGATGAACTCCCGTCGGCGGCGACCGAGATGTCGAGATGGCACGGAACCGCCATTCTTGTGGAATAGTAGCCGGGGATTGTCGAGAGGGGCCAGGCATCGTACAGGCCGTCTACCATCACGGTGGGATAGGCGTTTACGCCGTAGTAGTTCTTCCTGGCCGTGTGGTGGGACGGGTTGCCCTGATAAACCGGGTCGTTGGAACTTGCGTTGTGAATCGCCACCAGAGCCACCGTTCCCGGGTGGTTGTCAAGAAACTGCTCGACAGTGCCCGCACTGCCTGGGCAGGTGGGTCAGGCGTTCCAGGTGAAGAACTCCAGAAGAACACATCTGTCGGCGCCCAGTGCCAGTGCGCCGGTGATCAGCACAAGTACCGCGGCCAGTCTCATTTCAGTCTCCCTTCCTGTAAACTACCAATTGCATAGGAATATAGCGGTTGTTCCGAAGCGGCTACTATTCTCCGTCGTCGGGAAAGCCCTTCAGCCTGAATCCCGCCGCTTCCGCCAGATCCCGCATTCTTGCCCGGTGGGAAAGCACCGTGCAGAGGTCACTTTCCTGGAACTGGACTGTGATGGCGCCGTTTGCTATCACCGCCCTGAACCTGCCCCTGACAAGATGCTTCAGCGGCGACTCCATACGCTCCACAAGTTCCAGGAGTTCAGGAGTGACCGGATTGTTCTCCTGAAGCCGGGTGGCGAGGCACGAGTCCGCCGGGCGTTCCGGATCCCTCATGCCCAGCGCTTCTCCGAGGTTTCTGACCTCCCTCTTGGTTATGCCCGCCAGGGCTAAGGGGTGCAGAATGTTTTCCTCCTTCGCCGCCATCAGCCCCGGACGGTGTTCCCGGGTGTCGTCGAGATTGGTGCCGTCGGCCAGATGGGTTGTCCCCCATGCCCTTGCCTCCTGTCCGGCCGCGGTGTAGATGAGCTTCTTGCAGTGGTAGCAGCGGAGGGGAGTGTTGTTTGCGATGTGAGGGTTGACCATGAGATTGATCTCGAGTGTGCGATGGGGCGTTTTAAGGCTTTCCGCAAGATCCTGCGCCCGACGCAGAGCAAGGGCTGGAAGAAAGGGTGTTCGGGCGGTAAGGGCGAGGACATTGTCCGGTCCCAGTGTTCGCACAGCGGCCCGGAGAAGCACCTCGCTGTCGCAACCGCCGGAGACCAGCACCGCAAGGGGGCTGTGGCCGGAAAGGATGTTCCCCAGTCTGCCGCTCATCATTTTCGGAACCTTTCCTTTGCGTGTATGATAGCAGTTCCTTCCACCAAGTGTTTCAGGGAGAGTGTATGAGAACCGCCTACGTCAACCCGTCCTCCGGGGTATCGGGTGATATGATTCTCGGTGCCCTTGTGGATTGCGGAGTGTCCCGGGCCGCCCTGTCGGAGGAACTCGGCAGGCTTCCCCTTCACGGGTGGAGCCTTTCCTGCCAGCAGGTGATGCGCGGGGGTATTCGGGGTACCCGTGTTCAGATTTCCATTCCCCGTGAAAACCGCCACCGGCACCTCTCCGATATTGAGAAGATCATCGGGGAGAGCGACTTTAATCCCCGGGTGAGGGAGAAGAGCCTTTCCGCCTTCAGGCTTCTGGCCGAGGCGGAGGCCTTCGCTCACGGAGTGGAGGTGTCGGAGGTTCACTTCCACGAGGTGGGGGCCATGGACGCCATTCTGGACATTGTGGGAGCCTTCGCGGGGCTGGAGCTGCTGGGGGTTGCCAGGGTCTGCTCGGGACCTGTGGCTCTGGGCTCCGGTTCGGTTGAGTGCGCCCATGGAACCATGCCGGTGCCTGTGCCCGCGGTGGTTCGGCTGATGAACGGTGTTCCGGTGGTGCGGACCACGGTGCCTTTTGAACTCACCACCCCCACCGGCGCCGCCATTCTTCGGGCGGCGGTGGATGACTGGGAATGCACTCCCTTGATGGTGGGCGAGGTTTCAGGAATGGGGGCGGGCTCCCGGGATATTCCGGGCAGATCGAATCTGCTGGGCCTCGTTATAGGTTCTGATGCCGGCGGCTCGGATCAGTGCCTGGTTCTGGAGACCCTGGTGGATGACATGGACGCCAGGCTCTGGCCCGGGCTGTCATCCCGGCTGCTGGCCGCCGGGGCGGTGGACTGCTGGTGTGTGGCGTGCCTTGGCAGAAAGGGCCGGCCCGCGCTTTCCATCCAGATCATCCTGCCTCCTGCGAAACGGAACGATGTGCTTGACCAGCTGTTCCTCCATTCCACCACCCTCGGGGTTCGGGAAACCCTTCAGAGCCGGGTTGTGCTGAGGCGCGAGTTCCGCGTCGTGGAAACCCCATGGGGCCCGGTGAATGTGAAGCTTGGCCTGTGGAAGGGGAAGGTTGTGAACGCGATGCCCGAGTTTTCCGAGTGCCTGGCTCTGGCCGAGTCCGCCGGAGTTCCGGTGAAGGTGGTGCTGGACAGGGCCAGGGGAATCGCGTCGGAGCTTTTCAATGGATGACCGCCGATTCTCCTCGCTGGAACGGGCCCTGGACTCCGTCGGTCTCTCCCTGCCGGAGGCCATGGAACTTCTCCGGGCGCATGGCCACGACGACCTTGGCTTCAGCAGGGTGGACTGGGTTCGAGGCGTGCTGGCAGTGCTTCCGGAAGTGGTGCTGGGGCAGGGCAAGACGCCCGCCCATGTTGTTCCCATCGTGTCCTCCATGCTGGGAAGGACAGGCCTTGCCATGGTGTCCCGGGTGTCGGATGAGATGGGTTCCGCACTCTCTTCCGCGTTCCCCGAAGGGGTGTTCCACGCGCTTGAGCGGTTTTTTGTGGCGGGGAAGTACTCCGGCGCCGTTCCCGGGAATGAGGGGAGCGTGGCGGTGGTCACCGCGGGAACTTCCGATCTTCCCGTTGCCGGTGAGGCGGCGCTGGTGCTGCGCACCATGGGTGTTTCCGTGGAACTGATAAGCGATGTGGGGGTGGCGGGGATTCACCGTCTGGGCCCGGTGCTTCCCCGGATTCTTTCGGCTTCGGTCTGCATTGTGTGCGCCGGCATGGATGCCGCCCTCGTCAGCGTGCTTGGGGGGCTCTTTCCCGGGCCGGTGGTGGCGGTGCCGGTAAGCACCGGTTACGGCGCTTCACTGGGGGGTCTGACCGCGCTTTTTTCGTCGCTTTCCTCGTGCAGCCCTGGAATCGGCGTGATGAACATAGACAACGGCCTCGGCGCCGCCGCCTTCGCCCTGCGCCACTTACGGGGGACACCATACTAAATTATTCTTATTCTCGCTTCTTTGTTTTTTAACAATATCGAAATCAGCTTTAAGAATATTAATGAGTTCTTCTCCCAAGCACCATTTATCTATTGTATGCATTGGGTAGTGCGGAAGAAGCATTCCAGTGTGTAGCCCTGATAGGCTTGCCTCCGGTGTGTGTATATTCCGTATCAAATGCTTCCAGTGAATTCCCCGCACTCTTTCAGGAGCAGGCACCATGAAGGCAGTTAACAGGGGTTCCTTCCCCATTCTCATCGTCAGCGGAGAGATCGGTTCACAAACCCTTGAAGGCAGAAGGGTGAGGGCCATCGCAGAGAAGCTGGAGGGTTCCGGCTTCAATGTGCTTAAAGCCCACAACTGCACCGACGGGCTGGGAGACTTTCACACCCACCCCAATCTGGGTTGCGCCGTGGTGGACTGGAACACTGAAACCGACAAGCCCCAGGATTTTCTCAGGGGAATCCGACGCTTCAGCGATGTTCTTCCGGTACTGCTGATGACGGACCGTTTCAGTGTCGAGGGCCTGCCGATAGGCATTCTCCGGGAGATAGACGGATACATCTGGCTGGCGGAGGACACACCGGATTTCATCGCGGGAAGGATCGAGAAAGCCGCTCTTTCGTACATCGAAGGTATTCTGCCGGTGTTCTTCCGCGAACTGGTGAAGTATGCCGAGGAGTATCGTTACTCATGGCACACCCCGGGTCACATGGGGGGTGTGGCCTTCATGAAAACCCCCGCGGGCAAGGTCTGCTTCGATTTTTTCGGCGAGAACATGTTTCGGGCCGATCTTTCGGTGTCGGTGCCGGAGCTTGGCTCCCTTCCGGATCACCAGGGGCCGATCGGTGCCGCGGAGAGGCATGCCGCAAGGGTTTTCAACGCGAGCCAGACATTTTTCGTAACAAACGGCTCCAGCGCATCGAATCTGATGGTGTGGAACGCAATGGTAGCCTCGGGGGATGTGGTTGTGGTTGACAGGAACTGCCACAAGAGCATCAATCACGCCATCATTCTCACCGATGCCGTGCCGGTTTACTTCATGCCCACCAGAAACCCCTACGGAACCATCGGCCCCATATCACTTCATGAGTTCGACGCGGACGCGATTCGGGCCAAGATCGCCGACAGTCCCCTCATCACCGACAAGAACGCCCGGGTGCGGCTTGCCGCCATCACCAACAGCACCTATGACGGGCTTTGCTACAACACGATGAAGATTACCGATGCCCTCTCGGATATTGTGGACGGCATACACTTCGACGAGGCATGGTTCGCCTACGCCCACTTCCATCCCCTTTATCGTGGGCACTACGCGATGACCCCCAGGGCCGGGGAGCCCGATGCCCGAATGCCGGTTTTCGCCACACAGTCCACCCACAAGACATTGGCGGCCATGTCCCAAGCGTCCATGGTGCATTACCGCGACGGCGCCGACCGGAAAATCGATCCCGATGTGTTCAACGAGGCGTACCTGATGCACAGCTCCACCTCCCCTCAGTACGGAATGATCGCCACTCTGGATGTTTCCACCCAGATGATGGAGGGGAAGGCCGGGGTTCGCATGATGCAGGAAGCCCTGCGGGAGCCGGTGGTGTTCAGAAAAACAATGGCTTCCATCAACAGCGAGATAATGCACTCGGAATCAGACCCCGCCCGGAAGTGGTGGTTCACTGCATGGCAACCCGACGGACTTCTTGATGTTGAGGACAGGAACCTCCTGGCGGAGCAGGACTGGTGGATTCTCAAATCCTCCGACTCCTGGCACATGTTCAAAGGCATGGACGACGGCGGCATAATGCTTGATCCTTTCAAGGTCACCATCGCCACACCGGGAATCACCCGGGAGGGCACCCTCGACCAGTGGGGCATCCCCGCGGCCATTGTTACAAAGTGGCTTCGCTCCAGGGGAATAATGGTGGAGAAGACCGGTCACTATTCATGGCTCCTGCTTTTCAGTATCGGAATAACCAAGGGCAAGTCGGGAACCCTGCTGGCGGAGCTGTTCCGATTCAAAGAGCTGTATGACGAGGATGTTCAGCTCGAAGAGATTCTGCCGAATCTGGTGAAGAGCTACCCGGACGAGTATGGCGACATGACGATTCAGCAGTTGTGTAACCGGATGCACGGCTTCCTTCGGGAGTATCGGCTGGTGGAAGGCATGCTCGGGTGCTTCAGCACCCTGCCAAGGCAGGTCATGACCCCCTCCTTGGCGTATCGCGGCATGGTCAGAGGCAATGTGGAGAAGGTTGGCATCCGTTCCCTTGAAAACCGCGTGAGTGCTGTGCAGGTGGTACCGTACCCTCCCGGAATTCCCATCATCATGCCCGGCGAGATGATCACCGAGGAAACCCGGCACATCATTGACTATCTGGCGGCGGTGGAGGAGCTGGAAGTGATGTTTCCCGGATTCGAAGGTGAGATACACGGTGTTCACAAGGTTCGCGATGATGAAGGCGTCAATCGCTTTCATATCTACTGCCTGAACAATTGAGGGACACCATACCAAATAGCGCGCAAACGAATGGATGATCTCCAGTGCCCCATAACATCCCTAATGTCGGGTAGAGTCGATTGAGATTTGCGCGAGGGTTTTCCGTTGTGAACTGCCTGTTCACCTTGCATTCTTGTTGTTTCTGTGACTTTCCCGGGCAGACTCCTCTTTTCTGATTCTGCCGATACTCTCGAGCCTGCGGTTGAGGCATTGTCCTATCACGGTCTGTTCTATCTCAGCCATGTTAACCCGGAAAAATCAATGCGTCGTGAGAACGCATCGTTCCCAGCGGATGCTAATCCCGCCCAGCAACTACCGCGTAAGCCGGAAGCACTTGATGGGGTACATGAAGGTAAAGAATCCGGACTATATCACTCCATGACGGCTCTGTAGAGAGTCAGCGATCAGACAGGCTGAGGATCAGCGTGAGAAGGGTACTGGTGTCCTACGCCTGCGAGTACCCCTGGTCCGGGGAGTTCGCCCGGATCCATTCCAATCTGCAGCATATCCACTGAGAACTGACTAAACTTCCTCCGAACGGAATGCTTCTCGGAAGCAGGGGCCGAGGTCTGTTCAGAAGAGGGCCGGGAACGGAAATCCAAGTCCGCTCCCGGCCCATCAGTTGAAAGAATCCACGGAAACAGGGCCGAACACTTGGTCATAACCTTCAGAAACCCGGAAAACCAACGTCTTCAAAGGGCTGGTGAGAAGTGGGAGTTAAGACCAGCGAAAAGTCCAGGTTGTGGCAAGCAGCAAGGACACGATAGGGTCTTTCTGTGGTCCTCATTGGCACGGTGCTCACACATCAATAGCCGATTTAATCGATATGATACTATGCATAATTTTAGCGAACATGAAACATATGAAGAATACTTGAAAAAGCCGGCAAGAACGCCGTACTTACAGGAGGAGGAGATAGCGAATTTGCAGGTAAGCGGCAAACAAGAGACAGCTACGATAGCTCTGAGAAAGGATGTATGATGCATCTGGAAGCACTTGATAGATCATCCTTGAAGATTTCCCAGTTCACACATCTCTTCGCCACTGACTATGGTGTTGCACTATACAATGGCTATACGGGCGCACTTGCCAAACTTGATCAAGAAAACGTTGAGCCGATTAAGCAATTTCTTGCTGGCCATATCTCACTAGAGAATCTCTCTGATAAAGTCATTGAACAGCTGCAGTACGGTGGTTTCATAATCGCTGATTGGTTCGATGAACGTCGAGTGATGGCAATGAGATTTGCATTACAGAACTATCAGCTTAGTTGGTTTGCCTGCACAATTGTTGTTACGGAAGAATGCAATTTTGCTTGCCCGTACTGCTATCAAACTGGAAGCGTAAAACAACAAGCAATCAGTAAATGCACTGCAGACAAGTATCTTAGTTATATAGAAACATTAAAGGGTAACAACATTAGTAGATTCACTATGTCTTTGTATGGAGGTGAACCTCTTCTTTACCCTGACATGTGTAGATACATATGCACAGAACAGAATAAAATTATAAATAATACCAATAATATCGTTAGAAATATGATTGTAACAAATGGATACTTGCTCGACGAGAATATCGGGTGGATGACTGAATGTGGGATCAGCAAAGTTCAAGTCACGGTAGACGGAACAGCAAAGGTACACAACAGTAGAAGACCATTAAAGCATAGTAAGAAAGGAACATATGAACGAATCGTGTCAAACTGCAAAACTGCCGCGGATGCAGGCATGAAGATAGTTGTTAGAGTTAATGTAGAAAAGGATGTAACAAAACAACTGAATGATGAAAGACTGGTACATAAGAACATTACGGTCTACTACGAACCTACGCGATATGATCATTGCGGCAATCTGGAGAAGTACTACGAAAACCAGGACTTTATGTATTTAAGTCTTCAGAATGCGAGCAATGCACATCTATCCGCCGAGTACATGCGGCACAGAGTCGGTGGCTGCTTGGCTTCGGCGTTCAACTCATTCGTACTGCTGCCAGATGGAAGTGTCGTAAAGTGTTGGGATGAAGTAGGATGTAAAAAGAGGCGGAGTATATCTATTCATGAGCCTGACTTTCTTGTCAAAGTGAATCATGACTGGATTAGTTGGAATCCATACATGGGATCAAGTAAATGCTATGAATGCAAACTGTTACCGAATTGCGGTGGAGGATGCGCTTATCGGGCGATAAACATGCCTGATGCTTACTGCCAGATTAGTATTAACACACTGCGCCATTTGGTTACAAATAGAATGAAAGAATATAAAACTGCAGAATGGTCAAATAGCGTGAACACAGCGTGCGGCGAGTAACAATAAACAAAGTAATGCTGATTAGGCCATTAACTGTAAAGGAGGTTCATGATGGTTCTCATCCGCAGCCCGGATGAAACGGAAGTTTAATGAGAAAGAGCGCAAATGGGCATGTCTATGCGATAATCTGAAAAGTGTATGAGTATCACACGATGGAGCAGCAAACCTAGGGAGAAAGAGGAATGGAGTTCGTATCACAGCCAGACAACCATAGCCTTGTTTCTACTCCAGTATGCAAGTGGATATGCGTCTGCCAAGGAACGCTGTGCATTATCTACAAACCTGACCCTGATTAGAAGGGAAGAAGATGGAATTCATCGAAGTACCCTGCGTGCAGGATGCAGCAGAAGTATCTGACTGCAAGTGGGTCTGTATCTGCCAGGAAACATTATGTCTAATATTTGGCACGTAGGATGCCAAATAACGAAGCTGTGCTCTTCACTAGCTTGAAATGAGGCTATAAGATGCAATTCATAACCCCTCCCCAGAACCTTTCCGAGACAGCAATCAGCCAATGCAAATGGGGTCCATTATGCATTTGTGATGGCGGTGGAACATTCTGCATAATCTTCGGCGACTAGTAGAACAGCCAATAGAGGTAGTATGGTGCCGATGTTCACATATGATATGTGTGTGAGCATCGGTACCATTGAGAATGCGGGAAGTAGGAAGGAAGAACAAAGATGTATTTGCAAAGAAGTACCATCATGGCAGTGCCAATTGCATGCGCAATAATCTGTGGATGTGGAGCTGCAAACAGTGAAAGCAACATATCAAAATATAGCTATGTATCACTTGATACATTGTACATAGTTGATACCCTTCAAACATTTTGCGAAGACCCGATTCTTGATGTTAGCTCAGTGTGCTTTGATGGAGAAGGAAGCATCTATTACCTGGATAGATTCTATTGTAGAATCGAGAAGTTCAACCCCGAGGGTAACCATGTTCGCTCAATTAGTCGGCGAGGTCATGGACCAGGAGAGATATCGGTACCGACTGGATTCACTATCCTGAACGATGATCGATTGATGGTTGTTGACAATGCTTCAATGCGGTGCCTTTTCTTTTCGCCACAAGGGGATTTCTTGGGTTCTTCCATTTCATGGGGATCTTCCGTACCTAACGATATTCACGCTATTGGAGACAGTTCTTTTGTCGGGACAGTGTTTAGTATTGAACAAGTCGAGCAAGGCGTTTTAATAGCATGCAATGTATCGCTATTCACGGCATCATCTGAACCCGATGTTACCTATTACAGAAGAGAGTGGTGTTGGTCACCTGAAAGCTCGCACATTATGTATGAAGAATATGAAAGAATAATATACACAGCTGACTCAAATTACAACTTTTATCTTGTTCCCGATGCAGGAAACTATGTAATCCAAATGTATGATGTTTACGGCAATATAAAGGGAACAATAGAGAGGTCAGATTTAACTCGTGTCGAAAAACCGGAGGATGTTATCGACTTAGAGAAAGAAGCGTTTGAAAGACGCGCATCGCAGGATCAGGCCTATGCTGGTGGCTATGAACCTGATCCCCATTACGCGCTGATTCGGGGACTGGGAGTTGCTGATGATGGACTACTTTGGGTGTGCAGAGGAGACATGTACCCGACCGTTGTCTTCGACATCTGGGATCACACTGGAGAGATAGTGAAGACAGTGTACATCGATCCGTCACTACCGGTTGTATTTGAGAGTTGCACGGTGGGAACAGGTGGCATTGTCGGATACATCCAGAACAGCAATGGCACTTTAACGCTGTATTTGCTTGGAGCAGCAACTGAGGAATGAAAAGCGATTCAAGCATGAAGATAGCAGAAGAAAGGATGACGGTAAAACGAGCAAATGAAAAGGAAGGGAAGGCACTTCTTTCAAGAACACTAGCGTTCATGTTTCGGTATTGGCCTGCCTTAGCCCTAACATTCCTGATTACAGTCGTTGTGAGTACTCTAGCTATCGCGCGTCCATGGATTCAGAAACTTCTAATCGACAATATCACCTTGGGTGGTTCAACTGATAGCCTCCTCAAAGTTGTAGGTCTGCTTCTTGGTGTCGCAGTACTACAGGTTGCCTGTCGGATTGCCCAGAGGTTCCTGTTTGCCAGGATTCAAGAGAGCACAGCCAGAGATTTGCGTGAGACTATAGCCGACTGGCTGTTTTCCCTTAAGATGCCTTGCCTTAAGGGAAAGGACACTGGCAGCATTATTTCTACTGTGCTTCAGGATGTTGAAAAAATGAGTGACTTGTATGGACCCGTGATCATTGGTCTTGCTTCGGACATGCTTCAGTTTATCGCAATAATATGCATTATGCTTTATATTAGTATTGAACTAACGGCACTTACAATTCCACTATATGTATTGATGATGTATATAATGAAAGACGCCACAAAACCCATTCAGAAGGCATCAAGTTTTGTTCAAGACGCAAAGGCAAAGGTCTCGTCCAGCCTTAAAGAGTTTTGGTCATCTCTTCCCGAGACCAGGAGTTTGAACGGGAAAGAATACGTGATGGGTGCCCTTAGCAACTCCTTCAACTGCTTGAAAAGCAAAGAGATTCACATGGAGACTATTCAAGCTTTTTTTCAGTCCGTTGACTTGTTTGTCTGGATGATTGCTGCTGCAATGCTCTGGGTTGGGGGAAAGCGCGTTATATCCGGCACTATGACGATGGGCGACTTGATCGCGTTCTGGGGTTACATGGCATTGATCTTAGGCCCTATCAACCATTTCATAAACTCACTTGGGATTGGTCGCGCCAGCCTCGGTGCTGCTGAGAGGGTTTTCTCGATTCTGGATGAAGGAGAACCAGAAGAGATAGATAACGACAATATGGTAGAATTTCCTCGCGACTATTCTTCCTTAACTTTTGACAATGTAACTTTTCGCTATGAGGATGCAGAGGATCTTCTCGCGGCCTTTCACTGCACAGTCAAAAGGGGAGAAAAAGTTGCTTTGATGGGAAAGAGCGGCTCAGGGAAAACAACAATCGCTTCTTTGCTGATTAGTTTGTTCACTACCGTGGAAGGACAGATTCTCATCGGCGATACGCCAATTGAACGCATAGGACTTCGCTCTCTGCGAGAGAACATTGGCTTAGTTTTTCAGAACCCACACATGTTTGTCGGTACGATTGAGGAAAACATAAGTATAGCGAAGCCTGGAGCATCACTATTCCAAGTTGAGCATGCTGCAGCTAAAGCGGAAGTTCTCGAATTCACTGACACTCTTGCAGAAGGCCTTCAAACAAGAATTGGCGATGGAGGGAGGGAGTTATCTGGAGGGCAGAAACAGAGAATAGCTTTGGCAAGGCTATTCCTGAAGCACCCCTCGATTGCGATTATTGACGAATCAACATCAGCCCTTGATACTGTGCTTGAGCAAAGGATCATAAAAAATCTTCTCAATGAACTCATTGATACAACAGTAATTGCAATATCACACAAGGAATCACTGGTTCGGTTGTTTGACAGGGTTATCAGACTCTAGTACCTACTTACATAAGTCTGCATAACTCCTCTTGAGTGTGACCTGATGCACCTTTTCCTTCGTCCACTGGAAGGGGTTGCAGTCCTCGCTGTAGGACGCAATGAAGCGGTCAATCGCGTTGCGAAGTTCCTTCGGCGATGTGAAGCTTTCGTTCCGCAACACCCGCACCGTGAGTATGCTGAACCACACCTCGATCTGGTTCAACCAACTGCCTTTGCGGAACGTACATTCTTCTCGGGGGCTTTTCTCTCCTCGGCACTGAGAAGAACCGGGGTGGAAACGTAAGCCATGCGTCCTCCTTGATGGGGGGGATAAATCACCCATCAAAGATGCCACGTTAGGTTAGCTTGTGTTTTGATGCTAACGCGATGCGGGATCAGGCAGTTCACTGTGGAAGAGCAAGTATTCCTCTCCGGGGTTCAACGGTGCCACCGCAATTGAACCAGCGCCGATCGCCACCAGCCATCCGTCGGTTTCCTGGGTGCTTTCGGTCACAAAACTGAACTCGGCGGACAGCTCGCGGGTCGGGCTGAAAACGTCGAAGCGCACAGTCTGGGGGGAACCTCTTCTCACCCAGAGTTCACCGTCTTCTCCGCAGTAAAGGGCCTGGATAAGATTGTGATACAGATCAGGTTCATAGTCGAAGCCGGCTTCGCTGCCGGTGCCCCTTACCCAAGCGTTCCTGAGTCTCTGCACTTCCAGGCCAAGCTCCTCGGTGGTTTTTTCCGCAGGTTCCGAACTGTGGGTGAATGTGTTCATGTTTTGATTGGTAACAGACACTGTGCTGATCTCGTATGTCTCGGGGCTGATATCTGCAATATGCAACTCCCCAGTCGAGGAATTGATGTCGAAGGCAATCGCGGTTTGCGTAATGTATCTGAGGGGGTGAACTGTCTCGGCGAGCCTGGTGCGATAAGTCTGCAGTCTGATCGGATTGCCGGGATCGGACACATCCCATCCGCTGAGCCTGGTTCCACAGCCGGTGAACTCGTCAAAAATGTAGTCGATCCCGATCAAGTAATCATCTGAAAGAATTTTCAGTCTTACAGGAGTTCCTGGTCGCAAGTAATGACCATGAAAGATGATCTCACCCTCGCACTGGTACTCGCTGTTGTAGAGCAGAACTTTGCCATCCCCGGGGCAGTTGACCGCGAAGCCTCCGCCTGGCCTTGGCACAACCTCGCCCGGTGAGTTGTACTCAAGCGGACCCTCGCCTACCGACGCAGTCTGAAAAACGTGCTCCGAGCCCCTGTAGACATGTATTTCTCTGCCAATGTGATCAAGCACAACAAGATCGCCGTTATCCAGATAGCAGATACTTCCTATTCCCATCAAGCCATCGCTTTCCACATCAATGCAGTTGGCCAGATGAACCGTCTTCACTCCATGATTATCGCCACTGATTCCCATACCGCATCCAAGACAAAGAATCAAAACCAATAGAAATGCTATTGTCATGCCCATTCCTTTCTTTCGTTCGAGTTGGTGGACACCATCGAATGACAGTGTCCACCATCAACAGGTGTGCTTCTGAATAGAAAGGCCAGAGATCAGTGATTCAAGATGATTCTGTTCATCGAAGTCATCATCGATAAGGAATCCTGTTTTTGAAAGCATTTCACAGGATTGCTCATCAAAGAATCCATGAGTGATAGGTACTCCGGGGGCTTCAAGAAGTCGTCCGAAATGCGAATGAGCTTCGTCCAGTTCAAATATGGCGCCTGTGAAGCCATTGTATATGATGTGTTTGCTTGATCTGCGGATACTCCAGTTGTAGAGTGATGTTTTCATTGCTTTTCCCATTCAGTGAAGCTTGTTTTGCTGATTTGATCGTTAATCGCTGAGGCAGGGACGCAGCGAGATCGATTGCGGTCAAACGGTGGGCATTGCGTATGAGTTTCACGTAAAGAATATGAGTCGAAGCAGTTATGCAATTGCCTGTTGCAGGCTGGGCATCTCCAGATTGAAGCAAATAGCATTGGATCGTTGTTCATGTCCGGAAGTACGGTCATGCATTGGCAGTTTTCAAGGCTTCTGGGTGTAGATCGAGAAAATCAGGCGCTTCTGTTAATGGCGACCCAGTTTCCCGGCTGTGGCGATTGAGTGTTCCCCAGCTCAGTTGTTTGCCCCGTGGTATTTCGCCCTGATCAGCCCTGCTTTCAGTTTCACTTTCACATTTTTCTGGTGTTTTTCCGGGTTAAGGCAGGAAGCCTTCCTTCAGGGGCGCCACCAGGGAGGTCATCGCTTGAAGGAGGCGGACTGATAAGTTTGAGCGGAATATGCAACTCTTGACAATCGGCAGAGATTGTCTGAAAATATCCGAATGCCAAGGATAGCGCGCGTTGTAATGCCCGATACTCCCCACCATGTAACACAGCGTGGGAACAGGAGGCAGCGTGTGTTCTTCCGGGAGTCGGACTATTCCACCTACCTCAGCATCCTCAGGGAATTCACGAAGAGAAACGGGGTGAAGATCTGGGCATACTGCCTCATGCCGAATCATGTGCACATCGTTGCGGTTCCGGGTGATGAGACAGCGCTGACAGGAGCGCTTGGGGAGACACACCGCAGATACACCCTTTGGGTAAACAGAAGGGAGGGATGGACCGGGCACCTGTGGCAGGGAAGATACGCCTCCTATCCCATGGACGATGCCCACCTTCTCACAGCGAGCCGCTACATTGAACAGAATCCCGTTCGTGCAGGCATATGTGACAGACCGGAGAAATGGATTTGGAGCAGCGCCAGGCACCACCTTGGTCTTACAGCCGACCCCGTTGTCGCGGAGTCCGACGCTCTCTCGGTAATGGTCGATGACTGGAGAGACTTTCTGAGACTCGCACCGAAGGATTCTGAAAGAGAACTCCTGCGCAGGCATGAAAGAAGCGGCAGGCCGCTGGGTGACAAATCCTTCATCAACCTGTGCGAGAAAACTCTTGATTTGAATTTGAAACCCCTTAAGCGGGGCCCCCGTTCAAGATCAGAAAATAGCAATCTCTATAGATAAGTAAACAGACAAAAGTCGTTGGGCAGGTTAATAAAATCAAACACTGGTTTAATATTATTGAGTATTCTGACTTTGTTTTAACATATAATTTAGTATGGTGTCCCCCAATTGTTCCAAGTGGTAGGGTTTGGCGATGACGCCGACGAAGCCGTGTTTTTCGTAGTGTGCCATTATGGGGTTGTTGGAGTAACCGCTTGAGACGAAGGCCTTCACATCCGGGTGCTTTTTTCTGAGGGTTTTCAGGGTTTCCTCCCCGCCCATGCCCCCGGGGACGGTGAGATCCAGAATCAGAAGATCGAAGGGATCCCCCTTCTCCAGGGCCTCTTCATACATGGCAATCGCGGACTCGCCGGATGTGACCGGAGCAGCAGTGTGACCCAGGGCGGACAGCATCTCCCCCACCACGCTGAGAACCATGGGCTCATCATCCATCACCAGAATCCTGAGGTTCACCGGCAATCCGCTTCTCTTCGGGGATACCGCAGTGGCATCTCCCACTGAGGGAAGATAGCCGTAGAAAGCCGCTCCGCCTCCCGGGGGGGGAGAAAACCTGAGATAGCCCTGGTGCCGCTTCAGTACATTGTAGGCCAGGGGAAGGCCAAGGCCCGTTGATTTGTCGCGGGTGGTGAAGTACGGGTCGAAGATGCGGTTCCTGATGCTGTTGGGAATGCCTTCCCCATGGTCTCTTATGCAGAACCTGACATAACGGCCGGATTCGATGGGAAGCCTTTCCGCGCTCTCGGCTTCCTCGTTTTTCCGGGAGTCGAGAACATCAACCTCACTCGCGGACACAGTGATGGTTCCCCCGGAGGGCATTGCCTGAATCGCGTTGTTGACCATGCTGTGAACGGCCTGAACTATCTGCCCCCGGTCGCATTGCACATTGCCCAGGCTCTGTGGAAACTCGAAGACCGACCGTATCCGTGTTCCGGAAAGCGCAAGTTCAACAGCCTCCTGCAGCAGTTCCCTGAAATCGACCACGCTCTTGACCGGGGCTCCGCCAGTGCTGAATGTGAGCAGTTTCTGGGTGAGTGATTTGGCCCGGAGTGCCGCTGTCTGAAGCTGCTGAAGGGACGGACCGGGGTCGTGCCCCTGTTCCGCCTTCCGTGCCGCCAGAGAGGCTGCGCCGATGATGACCGTAAGAAGGTTGTTGAAATCGTGGGCGATTCCCCCGGCAAGATGCCCGACAGATTCCAGACGGACCGCCTTCATAAGTTCGTCCTGCATCAGCTTTCGGTCCGTGGCGTCATCAAGAACGCCGAGGACGCTGATGATCTCGCCATCGGCGTTTCTCACCGGGGTTTTCACTGCTTCGAACACCCGGCGCGACCCTTTGAAATCGATGGTCAGCTCATGCCGCAAGGTTTTTTTGCCGGAAAGCACCCACCGGTCCCCCCGGGCATTTTCCTGGGCCGCCTCTTCGGGAAGGATGCTCCGTTCCTGCAACCCGATGATTTCCTCCCGGGGTTTGCCCACCAGCTTCTCGTAGGCGCTGTTGACCAGGATGAGCCTGCCCTGTGTGTCCTTCATGTAGATGGAGGTTGGAATGGTGTTGATCAGGGTTGCCAGCATCTCTTCGGAGCGCCATAGATTGGTTTCCACTGATTTCAGCAGGCGCTTTTCCAGATCGTCGAGGAAGCTCTCGGCAACTATGGAAGCAAGACCGCCGCTGCGCATGAGCAGGGCGCACACACTGCCGGCCTGGCTCGCGGTGAGGGTTTGCGATTGGGGTATTCCCACGGCGGCCATGGCCTCCGCAACCCGTGCCCTGGCCCATTCTATGCCCGAACTTTCCGCCAGGGCGGTTTCAAGCTCATGAACCTCGACTGTCAGAGCCGCCTCAAAAGGAGTTGAGAGCCTTCCATCGGCTTCCATAACCCTCAGTTCTCCGGAATCAGGGCAACCACAGTTGTGGTGTTGTGAAAGCCGCTGTAGCTTCCGGGAGTCATTCTAATCTCGCCGTAAGTTTCCCAGCCGAGGATGGGTATCCCCGGAAGAATGCTTCGATAGGCCTGAATGGCACGGGTAAACTGGCTCTCAAGAAGGGCCAGCCTTATACCGCACTCGAACACCAGCATTCCGGCAAAACGGCTCTGCCGGCTTTGCTCGGCGTTTTCCAGCGCGGCCCGGGCCGCGAGACCGGAGGCTTCCACTTGGGCCTCCATATTGCTGCCGTCCATGATCCGGAACACTGAACCTTCCGGTATGGCGCAGGTGAACAGCATGGAGCCGTCGGGGTTCACCATCATCGGGAAGCGGATCTTGTACTCCCCACCTTCTGTGCAAAGCCCCAGCTCGAAGTTGCCCAGAACCAGTTTTGCGTAGTCTTCGGAAGGCTGGCCACGGTACTTCGCCTTGAGCTGGTCCATCGGGTAGTCGGTTTCCCGGCGCCATACCTCCCAGGCGGGCTGGCCGTCAACCTTGCTGACCAGATTGCCGGAGGCAGAGGTGACTGTGTGGGGCTGGCTAAGGGGTGTGTGGCCGTGCTTCACTCCGGAATGGAAGGGCATGTCCGAGATGATGAAGCATGCCGCCGCGGCGTCGCTGGCGTGCTCCGTACCGTGAAAAACCCGGGTTTCGGTGAATTTGAGGTCATCCCCGGCGAAACCTCCAAGCAGGGTGACGGGACAGCCGGCGTACTTCTCGAAGAGCCTGGAAGCCAGTAGGGAAAGCTCTTCTCCGTTTCCTGACAGGCCGTCGGCGAAGAGAATTGCCGTAAGGTGACGGCCGGGCGCCACAGGAGGAATTTTTTGCGCCAGTTTCCGGACAACTCCCTCGGGATCGTTTCGAAGCCCTGTTGCCATGGCGGTACTGAAAAGCATGCCATCCGATGATATGATTCCCAGCGCAACACCGCCGGGCTCCACCCTGCTTTCCGTGAAGTGCCCCGCTGTGGAGCAACCTATCACAGGAGTTTTTCCCACTCCGCCTGCAACCGCTTCGAGAACCGGGCCGTAGTCGTGCGTGGATGAAGTGTGAAGAAGAACAAGCCCCGGTGTCGAGCCATCAAGCTTGCCCAGAGCCTCTGCAAGGGCTTTCTTCGCAGAATCGGCGCTGGTTTTCCCGCCGAACTGCCCTGTTGAGAGCTTTGTACCCACTGATTTCCCCTCCCCCCGCATGGAAAGGTAACCAAGAACCCGATTGCTGCCAAGTGGCCCTGTCTTCCGCTTGACTCGACCAAGGATATTCATCATATTGTTCTGAAATGTAATAATATTAATGCAAGGAGGTATATTAGTATCGTGGTTGAAACAACATTCATTGATAAGAAGGAAGATTTTCCCGCAGAACTTGACTCCCCAAAACTCGCCGAGTTTCTGCACGGTTCCCTGAAGCCTTTTGAAGACCCGGTTCCGGAAATCCTCGCCGGCATTGAATACGCCCTTTCTCCCAATGACCGCCGGGGCGGGTTCATAGCCCTGGCCCGGGAGAACGGAGTTCTGGTTGGAGCCCTGGTGATGCTCTTCACCCACATGGAGGGGTATGTGCCTCCCAACCTTCTGCTTTTCGTCGCGGTGAGCCCATCCATGAGGGGCAAGGGAGTGGGCGGCCGGCTTATCAGGGAGAGCATTGCCCGATGCCGGGGCCCTGTGAAACTCCATGTGGAGTACGATAACCCAGCCAAAAGGCTTTACGAGAGGCTGGGTTTCGAAAGCAAGTACGCCGAGATGAGGCACGAATGAACAGGGTGGTGGTGAACACCGATGCGGTGATCCATAACTACAACACCATAAAAAGATGGGTCGGGCAGCACGACGCCTCGCTCACAGTGGTCACCAAGGCACTTTGCGGGTACGCGCCGGTACTGGAAGCCCTGGTCAAGAAGGGCGTGACTTCCGTGGCCGACTCCAGGATCGCCAACTTCGAAGCCATGAATGATTCCGCGGAAGAGCTTGAGAAGTGGTTCCTGCGGGCCCCCACCAGCGGAGAGCTGCGCCAGGTTGTCAAACACGCCCAGGTTTCCCTGAACACCGAACTCAGCACCGTGAAGGAACTGGACAGAATAGCCGCGGAACAGGGTGTGGTGCACAAGGTTCTTCTCATGATCGAGCTTGGTGATCTTCGGGAGGGGATACTTCCCGGCACCCTGGTCAACACTTACAGGGACGTCTTCAACCTTGAGCACATCGAAGTCATCGGCATAGGTTCCAACCTGGGCTGCCTTTCCGGAACCATCCCCAGTTCCGACCAGCTTATGCAGCTTGTTCTCTACCGGGAGTTGCTGGAGCTGAAGTTCGATCGCAGAATTGCGCTGATTTCCGCCGGAGCCAGCGCCACGATTCCCTTCCTGCTTCTGGGGCAGGTACCCCGGCAGGTGAACCATTTCCGGGTGGGGGAGTCTATTCTTCTGGGAACGGACCTGATAAACGGCGGCACCATACCAAGCCTCAGAGACGACGGCTTCGTGCTCGAGGCGGAGGTAACGGAAGTGAAGGAGAAGAACCTGGTTCCCTTCGGGGAAACCAGCGACGACCTGCATCCCTTTCAATCCGGAGGGGAAAACCGCCAGCACAGCCCGGGGGAAAGGGGCTACCGGGCGGTGGTTACAGTGGGTGAACTGGACACGGAGGTTTCATCTCTGGTTCCGGTGAACCCGGATTTCCAGATAGCGGGCTCAAGCAGCGATGTGACGGTGCTGAACCTGGGGCCCCTGGGCGCCACTGTTCGGGTGGGCGACACCATAAGGTTCAAGATGGGTTACTCCGGCCTGGTTCGTCTGATGAACAACCGCTACACGGAGAAAACCCTGATCGACTGAGCCTGCGTTCGCCGCGGGGCTGCTCAGTCCCCGGTCTCCCCGGATTCCCGCTCCACCCGGGGAACCGACTCTCCAGCCGCCTCTGGAAGCTCGCCTCCGCAGGCGGAAAGCAGTATCAACAGCGCCAGGATAACCGGTACGACTTTCATTGGTTCCCCTCCACTTTCAGCAGAACAGCCTTTTCGCCGCCCTGGTTGAAAAGCCTGCATTCCTCGCCCGGGGCCAGAACAAGCGCTTCACCGGACCCGAGAATCGCAATCCCCCCATCGGGAGATGCGGCTTCGGCGGTTCCTTCCAGAACCAGGAGAAGCAACCCGGCCTGAGACCGGAAAGAAGCCGTTTTACCGCCGGGATCGATAAAAACCTTCTTCGCGGTAAATCTGCCGCAGCCCGACGCCTGGTCTGCCAGCATGGCCTCGCCGGTTCCCGAAGACCCGTCTCCGACGATGGTTCTGGGCCGCATCGCCTTTTTTGACAGCACCTTCATGTTACCTGCCCGGCCCGAAGGAATAGTCGCTTCCCATGGAGACCATCCAGCGGATCCCCCCCTGATCCGGAACACCCATGGACAGCCTGGCGGAACCGCCCGGGACATTCATCTGAAGGTAGGCGCCATAGCCGTAGTGAAGGTCGCCGTCGTGGGGGGCCGTTACGGTGTGGTAGTCCCAGGTGGCGCCAGCGTTCACACCGGCGCTTATCGGCCCAACGAACCTTCTCTGAAGAAACATTGTGGCCGCCAGTCTCTGTCTTGTGGGAAGTGAGTTCCACCTGTATCCTGGAATGCTCCGTTCGGAACCGCACCGTGACAGCTGCCATGGGTAGTTGTAGCCCGTAATGAGCTGACCCCAGGAGTTGATGCCAAAGATGAACCTGTTTTTCAAACCCATGATGCCGTCGAAATCCCAGTTGAACCGGTTGTGGCTGCGACCGGGTTGGGGTGACACCGCGAAGCGTACGAAAAGCCCGGTGCCCGGGGTCATGGCGGTGGGGTCGTCCCGGGTGTCCGCCCGGGCCTGGATGAACACCGCGGGAAACCCCTGCCTGGAGAAACCGCTGTAGCGTCGCCCAAACCACCCCACGCCGGTTTCGGTAAGACCGAACCATGAAACCGTTCTCCCGGATGCTATGGATACGCTGTGATCCGCCCAGATCCTCACGGGAGAAGTGCCGTCGAGACAGGGCTCAATGGCCTTGATCTGGTGCATGCTTCCCTCAAGGCGCAGATAGCCCGCGCCGGCGCCGGTGTTCAGAGAGCCTTCGAGAAAAGCGTACCTGTCACCTCCCCCGGCGTTTATCAGGCCGGTCATTCCCCGGTTGAAGGTGTTACGGTGGTCGAGGGTGACCCGTCCGTCCAGGCCGTAGTCGCTGTGGTATGTGAGGCCGATGCCCAGTGAAGCCGGGTTGCTCTCCCTGAGGGTGAAGGCCAGGTCGACCTGGTCCGGCGAATCGGCGGGGTACATTTGAAACCGGATACCGCTGAACAGGTTGGACGAGTAAAGCTCTTCGGATACCCACCTGACCCGCTCCGGGGTGATCGAATCTCCCCGCTGCACCCATAGCCAGGTGTTCACCGCGGAGAATGAAAGCCGCCTGTGGCCCGAGATCATAAGGTTTCGAAGCATGAATTCCGGAACGGTGTGGGGTTCCCTGGGAGGCGCGCCCCGGGGAATGTCGGGATTCTCCCGCAGCCATTCCAGGGTTTGGCGGTACCCCCATGCCACCAGGCTGTCCAGCGAGGTGAAACTCCACATTTTAGTGTCGCCCAGGTCCGGAGCGAAATACCATTCCGGGGTGGTGGCGTGCTGATCATTGGCCCTCTTCGACAGGGCGTCGAAAGTGAAGTTCCCCACCTCGAGGATGGACGGGTTCTCGGGAAAGGAATCGGGATAGGCTGAACCCACATCCACCGCCAGGGACGGAAGATGGGGCCAGGCTTTTTCCGCGGCGTCAACCGGGAGGTTGTCGAAAACCCCGCCGTCCACCAGAAGCATGTCGCCCTCGCGGATGGCGGGGAAAACCGCGGGAACCGCCATACTTGCCAGTATAACCCGGGAAAGGTCGCCGGACCGGAAAATGACCCTTCGGCAGGAGGGGAGATCCACCGCCACCACCCGGAGGGGAATGGGCAGGGAATCGAAGGAAATGCCCCGCTGCACCTGTGTGGGACCGGTGAGGGAGGAGAGAAGAAAGCCTACCCTCATGTTGGATACGGCACTGGCGGGAATAACCGGGGTGAGGCCCCGAAGGCTGAGGGTCACCAGATCCTGCCGGCCCCGGATTCTGTCGGGCAGCAGGGCCATGCGTGTTTCCGGAGTGGAGCTGAACAGGCGGTCCCAGTCTATGCTTCGGGCGATGCTGTCCAGCTGGGCCGCGTTGAAGCCGCAGGAGTAGAGACCCGCCAGGAGGGCGCCCATGCTGGTGCCGGCCATGGCGCTGATGGGCACACCCTCCTGCTCCAGGGCCATGAGTACGCCGATGTGGGCCAGACCACGGGCTCCTCCGCCGGACAGAACCAGCGCAACTCCTTCTCCGGTGACGGCCCGGCCCTGGACAGCCAGAAGGAGAAGCAGGAAGACTGCCTTCATCATGCTCCTTTACCCGGGGGGGAACTTTCTCTATTATTGAATTCTACTATTCTTGTGGCACCATCAACCACCGCGATTTTCCGCGGGTTTTTCGTTACGGAGGCTATTGCTTTGAAAACTATTGCCGCTTTTGCACTGATTCTGGCATCCACCGGTTTTTCCGCCGGCATTTCCATCACGGAAAGTTCCACCGATGGAATGAGCCTCACCCTCATTTCCGGAATGCCTGTCTTCGGCACAACGGTTATGCGGGGCGCGGAGTACGCCACCGTTTCCATTCCCGGGGCGGAGAACCTGGCGGAAGCCGGGTTTCCAAGACTTCCCGTCTACCGCGCCTGGATTCAGATTCCCATTGGCGCCACGGTGGACGTGAGCGTTACGGAACTCAGGGTGGAAACCCCCGTCGGCCCGGCGCTTCCGGTTGAGCCGGCAGTCATCAGCGCCGAGAAAAGCCGCTCCAGAGATTCCTTCACCGTTGTGCACGACCCCGGTGTTTACTCCCAGGGCACTCCCTACCCCTCCGACTGGGTTAATGTGGTTTACGCCGGAGAGATGAGGGGCCACAACCTGGCCCTTGTTGAGATCACTCCCCTGCGCTGGAACCCCGCCGCCGGCTACACGCTTCTTGCCGGGGCCGAGATACGGCTGGACTTCTCGGGCGGCGACCTGGCCCGGAGCTACGACAGAGCCCGCAGGTTCGCCTGCGACGATTTCGGCCGGGTACTGGAAACGCTCACGGTGAATCACGGCATCTTCGAACACGGAACCGACACTCCCCCGGCGCCGTACCTCATCATCGGCCACTCCGACTTCGTTACCACAGGAATGGACGCCTTCGTAAGCCACAAGCAGGCCAGGGGTTTCGAAGTGACCATGGTTGACCTCTCCGTCACCGGGTCCACCCACGGCGAAATTCAGAGCTACATTCACAACGCTCTGGAAAACTGGCCCAATCCCCCCTCTTATGTTCTTCTGGTGGGAGACATCGAATACATGCCGGGCTTTCCCGCCACCACCTACGGCGGCAGCACCGACCTGTACTATGTGGCGCTGGACGACGGAGGCTACCTCCCCGACGCCTTCATAGGCCGTTTCAGCGTGCAAAGCACCGGTCAGGCCATACTCATGGCCCAGAGGGTGATCGATTACGAGAACTCGGTGGGCATACAGGGCTGGGTGCAGAACCTTCTCTGGATAGCCAGTACCGACAACTACCAGATCTCCGAGGGAACCCACAACTACTGCATAACCAACTACTGCGATCCAAGGGGATACAGTTCCATCAAGGTGTATCCGGTTTCCACCGGAGGGAACGCCGCCCAGGCGGTGGCCGCGATCAACAACGGGCTTTCCATGGTTACCTTCAGCGGCCACGGCAGCAGCACCAGCTGGGGAGATATGAGCTTCCAGAGCTCCCACTTCAACCAGCTCACCAACGACGGCATGTTCCCCGGTGTACTCTCCCATGCCTGCGACACTGGAAACTACAGCGTTTCCACCTGCTGGGCGGAAACCTGGACCCGAACCCCTGAACGGGGCGGTCTGTATTTCTGGGGAAGCTGGCCCAGCAGTTACTGGACCGAAGACGACATTCAGGAGAAGGCCGAGTACGAATGGTTCCTGCAGGACGACATCCACTGGCCCATGGGTTACATGAACGGCGGGCTGCTGGCGGTGTTCACCTACTTCTCCGGCGGAGGCAGGTCCAGGTACTATCACGAGGCCTACCATCTGTTCGGCGACCCCAGCGTGATCACCAAGACCTGGCCCATGGTGGGCATCGAGGATGAGACCATCGAATCCGGCCTGTCCCTGGTTACCATCTCCGTGGCAAATCCGGTGACCGGCGCGGTCCCTGTTTTCCTTTCCGGCGCCGGCGGCCACGCTTCTCTCGAGGTTTACGACATCGCCGGACGCCTGGTGGACCGGCCCTTCTCAGGCACCCTCGCCGGCCAGGCCACGGTTACATGGCAGAACCAGAACCTTGGCGCCGGCGTGTACTTCCTGCGGCTCTCCCAGGGAGACAACATCGCAACCTCCAAGGTCACCCTGATCCGGTAGCCTTCCGCTTCATGAAGTGAACTCGGGGCGCTTCGGCGCCCCGAGCGCTTTTCAACCCGGTCCTGCTTGGTTATTGATACAGTGTTTCCGGTGGGATGTACCGGACGATTGTTCTCCGGCGTGGGGATGAAAAGGAGGGGTGCGTTGAAAAAGACCTTGCTCGCAATTGTGGGAGTGTTCCTGCTTTTTTCCGGGTGTTTTCTTGACGGAGGCCTCGGTCACGGAAAGACTGTTCAGGCCGAAGTAACCTCATCAGGTCCGCGGCTCAGCGAAGCTCTTGCCGACGCGGAAACGAAACTCCTCGAAGCCGGCATTCCGGTTGAGGGCAGTTTCCGCTGTGTTGAAATGAAACTCAAATCCGGGGATATCACAGTAGTGGAAGCCACCGCTTCCGGCCGGTTCGACCCGGTGATGGCGGTGGTGGACAAGGACGGCGTTGTTCTTGCCGCCAACGACGACTGGGGCCGGGATACCGGCAGCAGAATCGTACTCTCCCAGGTTCCTTCCGGCGCCAGGCTTCTTGTCTGGGGTGTGAACGGTTTCGAGGGTGTGTCCACCGTTTCCGTCAGCGCCGGCACATCCGGGGACCTGGATGACTGGACCGCCTCCGCCACCCTGACAACCGGGGTTATGGAATCCCGGCTTCTGGACGGCAAGAGGAACGACACCATGCAGGATTTCGTCGACGATCTCAGAGCCGGCGATGTTTACGTATCCGACTGGGAGAACGCGGTGCTGGTGCCATTCCGGGTGACCGAACCGGGGTTCCACTACATCTCCCTGGAGTCCGATGATTTCGATGCCTACCTGGTTCTGGTTTCAATTGAACGGGGGACGGCCCGCTACCTGGCCATGAACGACGACGGCGGAACGGGCTGGAATTCCAGACTGATGCGTGAGCTTGAACCCGGTTTGTACGCCGCGGTGGTAAACAGCTACAGCGGCAGGGATGGGGGCAGATACACCCTCTCGGTGGCCCAGGTGGAACTGGGCGAGGGCGAGATCAACCGGGTGAGCGTTCCCGGTTCCTACGACGCTTACATTTCCGGGGGCGAGTTGGCCATGGCGTTCTGGCCCGGCATCGACCAGGACTGGCACTGCTCGTCGATCAACTCCGCAACCCCTGTCGCCGCCTTCGGGTTCACCATCACCCAGGACGGCCTTTACAACATCACGGCCACTTCGGACATCGACGCCACCCTCACGCTTCTGAGCTACGAAAGCCCGGAGAATGCCTACTGCGTCGACTACAACGACGACTATGACGGATGGGATCCCGGCCTTCTACTCAACCTCGAACCCGGAACCTACCTTGCCCTCGTGGCGTTCTACGACCAGGTTTCCCAGGGCGCCGTCAGCTTCACCATAGAACAGGAAGTTGCCTTCGAGGCCGAGGCGGTGGATCTGGGACTGGGTTCCGCGTACGAACTCAGGCTTGATCGGAGAACCCCTTACGGGCTTTTCAACCTGGACATCACAGGCGGGTACAACTACGCCATCTCCGCGGAGAGTGCACACCTCGACCCGATGATCACCCTGATCTTCCCTGACGGGTCGGAGCTTTTCGATGACGACGGAGGCGAGGGACTCGACTCTTACCTTGAGTTCGTTCCCAACGCCGAGCAGCTTGGTGCCGCCATCCTCAGGGTGGAAACCTACTACGGCGACGGCGACGGCATAATCACGGTTGCGTTCCAGCAGCTGGACAGACTCAGCGACAGGGAGAGCTTCTCCCTTTACGACTGATCTCTACCGCCCCCCTTTCCGGGTCTCCGGGGAGGGGGGCTCTTTCAATGTTACGCACTCCCGGCTTTGAAGCAGGATCAGCCTGCATGCCGCGGGCCTTCCGGTAACCCTCTCAAGTATGGAGGCGTACTGCTCCTGCTTGCTCTTGTACTGGGCCATCATCGAGCCTATGGATTCGGGGCGGTCGGTCTTGAAGTCGATGATCTCAAAGTGGGTTCCCATGTCCAGCAGCAGGTCGATGTAGAGGATCGCTCCCCGGGAGAGAAGCGGGTACTCCCTGCCAACCACCCTGGCCTCTTCCAGGGGAAAGGGCAGGGGGGTGGCGAAGAACGCCCTGACAAGCGCCGCGGACTCGTCGGGAAACTCCATCTGCCCCCTCATCCGGGGCATGTACAGGTCGAGCCATTCCTCCGGGGCTTTGAAATCGATCTTTTCAAGCAGGGCATGGACTTCGTTGCCGAGACGCATGGCCCTTTCCCTCGCCCCGGGTTCCGGGGCTCCGGGAGGGGGAACAACCGCGGATGGGGGCGGGCGGAAAGCGGGGACCCCCTGCCTGGGATAAAGGGAGTCGATGTTGAGCGGGGGAAGGATCACCTCGCTGTACAGGCCTTCGGCTCCCTTCAGCGCCAGATTCAGCACACCGGCGGGACTCGAGGGCTTATCTCCGGAGTCGGTGAAGAGCACAAGCCTTTTCCGGGGACGGGTCACCGCAACATAGAGAAGCCTTCTGAACTCGGCGTCGGACCTGGCCTTCTCCCTTGCTTCAAGCCATTGGAAGTGCGGGCTTTTTCCCTCTCCCAACTTCAGGGCCGCGGCATTGGCGCCCTGGTCCGACAGCAGCCTTGAGCCCCTTCCGCCGCTTCTGCTTCCGGGGTAAAGAACCATCACATTCGTCCAGGAGAGCCCCTTGGCCCGGTGAATGGTGCTAAGGGTCACCGCTTCGCCCCCCTCGGGAGAGGCGGAGGGTTCCTCCGCGGCATGGACCGAGGAGCCGGTGAGCAGGTCGAGAAGCTGATCCAGGCCCGAATACTCCCGGGCCCTCTCCAGAAGGCAGCGCAGGTTGGAAAGCCTGCGGTTCACCTCGTAACGGCTCTGCCGGACCGCTTCGATAATGCAGGTTCGACGGAACACTGTTTCCAGAAAGAGACCCGGGGAAAGGTTGGCCGCGGCGGTTCGAAGGCCTTCGAGAACCCCGAGGGCATCGTGGATGTCCCGGGTGAGTTCCCCCCCCAGCGCCAGAGTGACCGTGGCGTCGTCCAGGCCGAAATAGAGGGAACGCAGCGTGTGCGCCAGGGCCTTTATGTCGCCTGTGTCGGTGACGGCCCTTATCAGCATGGCGGTGTCCCCCACTTCCGGCCGTTCCTTGAAATCCCTGCCCGCCTCCACGATGTAGGGAATGCCCCGGCGGTCCAGTGATTCCACCAGTTCCTCGAGCCTGGTCGCGCTGCGGAACAGCACCGCCCACTCGCCGGGGTTTCCCTTCTCCAGGATGTCCGCCGCGGCCTCCGCCTGGGCTCTGCCCTTGTATTCCGCGGCCCCGGTGCCCTCAGGCGGCTCGGGAAGCCTTACAACTTCCGGCAGAGGGCCATGCACCGCGTCGGGCTGGGGAAGAAGGGGCGAATAGGGGGAGAGGAACGGTGTCTGTTCATCCGGAGCCCCGGAGAACAGCTCGTTACCGAAGGCGTTCACGAAGTCGATGACCGCCCTGCAGGACCGGAAGTTGGTGGAAATGGT